>Ga0315298_1000076_pt1 | contig 181800 bp, 132 predicted proteins | sample WHS_1_MG_FD_203077 | JGI IMG/M metagenome (GOLD analysis project Ga0315298, IMG submission 203077) | Extremophilic microbial mat communities from Washburn Hot Springs, YNP, Wyoming, USA - WHS_1_MG | ecosystem: Environmental > Aquatic > Thermal springs > Hot (42-90C) | place: USA: Wyoming...
CAAGGTCTATGCCCTGCCGCCTGTGTTATTGTCATCTCTCTCAGCCCAAGATCTGCCCTCCCCCAGGCAGATCCTGGGTCAGGATCTACCTGGGCATGTCACACATCATTTTCCCCAGCAATTTCCCAAACCCTGTCGGCAGCAGGTGGAATGGGCAGGCAAAGGTAGGGCTTGGAGGCTTACATCAGCCACAGGGTCCTTTGAAAACACGGCCGTGCACGGGCAGAGAACACCAAACAGTGCGCGGCACGGGCGGGCGGCCGTGGCACGGAGACAGTTCCCCCTCCGCCTCGGTCAGACGGGTCACGAAGAAGTGGCCAGGCAAAGGCTCAAGCAGGGTGTAGGCCAGCAGGCGGATCATGGTCCACACCACCAGAGCCGGGTCGTGGTGAGCTGCCGCGCGCTTGAAGTGGCAGTCCACGGTGAGGGTCTGAAAGGCTTGGGCGTCAATCTGCCAGCGGCTCCGCGCCAACTGGTACAGAAACAGCGGCGGCTTCAGATTGAGCCGGATGAAGGCGTGGTAGAGGTTGAAGGCCAACAAAGCCGTCAGCAGAAAGGCTTCCATGGCCGCAGGCTCGTGCCTGTAAACGTGATCCGCCACCCACTCGTTAGCCAGTTCGTTGAAGCCACGATTTTCGATGTCGCAGCGCTGATGGCCCAAGGCCACCACGCGCTTGAGGCGGAACCCGCGCCCACAGGGCTTGCACATCCTGGTAGAGGTTGCGGCGCTCGTCCCTGAACACCACCAGGGCATGCTTGCTGTGGTCCAACAGGAAATTGAAAAAGCGCGCTGTGGCGTAGAGGCCATCGGCCAGCACCAGATCGAAAGCGCGAGGATAGCTGGCTAGGACGCGGGCAAGCCGGCGTAAGGCCGCCGTCGCCTCGTCTTCGCCGGGCCGCTCGGGATGGAATGCGAATTTGCTCGCCGGCTGGCGGCAAGGCAAAACAACAGCAGGCATGAACGTTTTCGCTTCGGAAAAAAGCCGGTTGCAGAATCGCTGGACCCGTGCTATGCCCAGCTTTCCAGTCAAGCGCGCGCCGCAGAGGGGGCTTGTTTGAGAGGTTGCGTGCTTCCGGCCGTGCATCCATAGGGCGTCCGGGGCTGCACCTGCCTCAGCTCCGGTACCCCCGAAACGCGGCTCTCTGCAACACAAGCCAAGCTCGTGGCATCCACCTTGACTTTTTCGTGTAACATGGTCAGGATGGTATGGCAAAGCGAGGAGATGCCCGGCATGCAATCACGACAACGCACTTCCACCAATGGTTCTCAACAGCAGCCCCAGGCTCCGCGGGCAGCCCCGGCCCAGAAGGCAGCGGCCCGCCCACCAGAGATTCCCCCGGAGTTCAAGGCCGACGCCATCCTGAGCTCCGACGCCCCTGCGCTTATCCAGCTTCTCAAAGACCCCCAGGCCAGTGTTTTCCAAAAGGCCAAGGCCTGCCAGCGCCTGGCGGTGATTGGCGGTAAAGATGCCGTGCCTGCGCTGGCCGCACTGTTAACGGATCCCCAGCTCGCACATTACGCCCGTTTTGGACTGGAGCCAATCCCGGACCCGGCCGCTGATGATGCGCTGCGCGACGCGCTCAAGAAGGTCAAAGGGAAGCTGCTGGTAGGCGTGATCAACTCGCTTGGTTGGCGGCGCGATGCCAAGGCGGTGGACGCCCTGGCAAAGCTGCTCGATAGCACGGACCCCGAGGTGGCCCAAGCGGCAGCGGCCGCGCTAGGCCGTATCAGCGGGCTGCGCGCCGCCAAGCTGCTGGAAGACGGCCTCAAGCGAACCAAAGGCCCCGTGCGTTCGGCAGTGGCTGCGGCAAGCCTGGTATGCGCCGAAGGACTGCTGGCCCAGGGCGAGCGTGAACGCGGCCTGGCCCTGTATCAAACTCTGATGCGCCCGGATGTTCCCAAACCCGTGCGCCTGGCCGCCATGCATTGCACCTTCGCCGCAGAAACCTCATTGCGGCGCCAGCGCTAGAAAGGAGGTTAGACGTGTCGCATACTTCGGTTCTCGTTAATCGGCGGCAGTTCCTGAAAAGCGGTGCTTCGGCCGCCACACCCTTGATCGTTCCCAGCTCTGTGCTCGGCCGGCAGGCCGGTGCGGTGCCGCCCAGCGATCGCATTGTGCTGGGAGGCATCGGCATCGGCAACCGCGGCGCTTATGACTTGCAAGCCTTCCTCCAGCAGCGAGATGTCCAGTTCGTGGCGGTCTGCGACGTGCGGGAAGAACGCCGGGAGGCCGTCAAGAGCATGGTTGACAAGCATTACGGTAACCGCGACTGCGCCGTCTACTCTGAGCACTATGAGCTGCTGGCGCGGGGCGACATTGACGCTGTGCTGATCGCCACCGGCGACCGCTGGCACGCCTTGCTCTCCATTCACGCAGCTCAACACGGCAAAGACGTCTATTGCGAAAAGCCTTGCTCGATGACCATCGCTGAAAGCCAGGCGCTGGCGGAAGCCTTCCGGCGCTACGGACGCATCTATCAAGCCGGTTGCCAGCGGCGTAACGGCGGCAATTTCGTGCTGGCCGTCGAGCTGGCGCGCAGCGGCAAGCTGGGCAAGCTTCGAACCCTACACGCACAAACCGTTGACGCGCGCAGCATGCCGCCGGTGCCCAGCCACGATTGGCTGCCGGCCGAACCGGAGCCTTCCAAGCTGGTGGTGGACTGGGACCGCTGGCTGGGACCCTGCCCATGGCGACCCTACAACCACTTCTATGTGCAAGGGCGCTGGCGCAACTATTTCGATTTCCACGGCGGCAGCATCCTGGAATGGGGCTCGCATACCGCGGATCTCTGCCAATGGGCTAATGATTCCGACCACACCCAACCCATCGAGTATGTGCCCGAAGGCAGCAATCGCGGTCCCTTCGCAGTCCGCTGCCGGTATGCTAACGGCGTCATGTTGGTGCTGCGCGATTCCGGCTGGCTGGGCTTGGGCTCATGCAGCGTGCGCTTTGAAGGCGACGAGGGGTGGGTGGAAACCGGTGACACCAGCAAAATGGAAGCCTCTGAGAATCTTCGCGAGTTCCTCCACCCGCCCAGCGATTACCGCACCGCACTGCCTAACCACGTGCGTGACTTCCTGAATTGCGTCAAGTCGCGCTCGCAGCCCCGGGCCAACGCCCAAGCGGCCGCCAACACCCATATCGCTTGTCACGCAGCCTACATCGCCTTCCAGCTCGGGCGCAAGCTTACTTGGGACCCGGTCAAAGCCGAATTCGTGGGTGACGAGGAAGCCAACCGCATGCGCTCGCGCGCCATGCGCGAACCCTGGCGAATTTAGGAGCTCTTTATGCTGCGGCGTAGATTCGCGCGCTGCGTTATTGTGTGTGCGCTATGCGCAGGGACGTCGCCGTCAGCGGCGGCGGATGTTCAGCCCACGGGGACGCAACGGGCCGGAAGGCAGGCGGCCTCCATCCCCGACGATGAGGCCGGCTTCCGGCCCATCTTCGACGGCCGCACCCTGGACGGCTGGGAGGGTGATCCTGCTTTCTGGCGCGTCGAAAACGGAGCCATCGTCGCCGAAAGCACGCCCGAGAAGATCGTCCAACGCAACACCTTTCTTATCTGGCGCGGCGGCGCCCTCGGGGACTTCGAACTGAAGCTCGAATACAAGCTCAGTGAGACGGCCAACAGCGGCGTTCAGTATCGCAGCGCCCGTGCGCCCGAACTCGGCCCCTGGGCCATGAAGGGTTACCAAGCTGACATGGATGGGCGCGATACTTACACGGGCATGGTCTATGAGGAGCGCGGGCGGGGCTTTTTGGCCCCGCGCGGGCAATTCGCTCGGCTAAGCCCAGGGGGCGTGCGCAAGCTGATCGCTGAGACCGGCACTTCAGAAGAGCTGAAGGCATGCTTGAAGACCGGCGATTGGAACCGCATGCACATCATCGCCCGCGGCAACGTACTCATGCACGTGGTCAACGGCCGCCTCATGGCTGCGCTGGTGGACGAGGACCCGCAAGGCCGGTCCCTAGAAGGCTTGCTCGGCTTGCAGTTGCACGCCGGAAAGCCCATGCGAATCGAGTTCCGCAACATCCTGCTGAAGACGCTGACGCGCTAGCCAGGCTCCGGCTGTGACAGGGCAGCGCAAAGGCGCTGCTCCGCATCAGCCGCTTGACACCGACCCCAACGAGCGCTAGCATTAGTAGCGAGCGAGCACCTCAAGATCCGGGAGGACGCATGAAAGGGTGCGCGTATGTCGCATTGCTGCTGCTAGCAACCCCGTTTGCTTGGGCCCAGAGCATAACCGGCTCGATCGTCGGCACCGTCATTGATTCCACACAGGCCGTCATCCCTGGGGCTAAAGTAACCCTCCGTCACAACGCCACAGGCGCAATACGCAACGCCGTCACCAATGAGGCCGGACGTTTCGTCTTCGCCAGCCTGCAACCCGGCGAATACGAGCTGGCCATAGAGGCCCAGGGCTTCAAACGCTTGGAACGCACCGGAATAAACCTGGCTGCGGCGGAAACCCTGTCGCTCGGCAATCTCGTCATGGAGCTGGGCGCGCTCGCCGAAGTCGTAAAAATCACAGCGCAAGGAGCGCCCGTGCAGCTTGAAAGCTCCGAGCGCGCCGGCTTGCTGAGCGCCTCACAAGTGGAAAACCTCACCATCCGGGGGCGAAACGTACTCTCCCTGCTGTCGCTGCTACCTGGGGTAGTATCGCTTAGCGAACCCGACGCCCTCAACCATGCCTGGAACCTGCGGGTGCTCGGGAACCGCCAAAATACCATCAATGTGTCCCTGGACGGAGCGACGCTGAACGCATACGGTAACCAGTTCAACTCAGTGGTAAACATCTCCATGGATGCCGTAGCCGAAGTCAAGGTTCTGCTGAGCAACTACCAAGCCGAGTATGGGCGGCTTTCCGGCGCCAACGTGCACATTGTGAGCAAATCGGGCACCAAGGAATTCCACGGGCTGGCCAGTTACTGGAAGCGTCACGAGCAGTTTAACGCCAATGAGTTCTTCAACAACCTGCTGGGGCTGCCCAAGCCCCGCTATCGCTATAACACGTGGAACTACAACCTGGGCGGTCCCGTATACCTGCCCGGCAAATTCAACACCTCGCGCGAGAAGCTGTTCTTTTTCTGGGCGCAGGAGTTCTGGCCTCTCAGCCAATCCACCGGCCTGAACTATCGCACCGTCCCCACCGGCGCGGAGCGCCAGGGCGACTTCTCCGGCTCGCTTGATGTCAACAACCGCCTTATCGTAGTCACCGACCCTTTGGCCCGGGCTCCCTTCCCCGGCAATGTCGTTCCGCCTAGCCGCGTGGACCCAAACGGCCAGGCCTTGCTGAAGGCCTTTCCCGAGCCTAACTTTACCGACCGCTCAGTTTCCAAAGGTAACTACAACTACGTCTTCCAGGCCCAGCAGAGCAATCCCAAGCGTACCGAGACGCTCAAACTGGACTTCAACGCCAACGCGAATAATCTCGTGAGCTTTAACTTCACCGAACGCTCGGATGCCAGCAGCGGCACCTACGGCGTGGGCACGGGTAACGACTTCCCATCGGTCTGGACCAAGCGGGTCAACTTCGGGCGCGCCTTTCTGGGGCGCTACCAGAAAATTTTTTCACCCGTTTTCGTGAACGAACTCAGTCTGGGCTATAGCACGCGGCCCTGGGACGACACCGAAGTAGATCCTGCCACGCTGAAGAATATCCAGCGTAGCACTTGGGGCTTCCGGACCGGGCAATTCCATCCGGAAATCAACCCGCTGGGGCTTCTGCCCAACGCCAGCTTTGGGGGCATCACGAATGCGGCGCAACATGCCGTCATGGGGCGCTTTCCCCTCAAGACCACGCACAAGATTTTCACGTTTTCGAACAACCTAACGCGCAACTTTTCACGGCACATAGTAAAGGCTGGGCTGTACGTTGACCGCATATGGGCTTGTAACCATGGCGATGGTGTAACCTTCAACGGCTCGTTTAACTTCGGCCGCAACGTGAATAATCCGCTCGATACCAACTACGCCAATGCCATTTTGGGCGTCTTTAACACATACACCGAAGCCTCCGCGCGTCCTGTGCCGGAGGCCATTTTGAGCAACATCGAATGGTTTGTCCAGGATAACTGGCGGGCCACCAAGCGGCTCACTCTGGAACTCGGCATACGCTTCTACTGGATGCCGCACGCTTTCCCCAAGGATGGCCGCAATGCCGGCTTTTGGCCGGCTGCCTATGACCCCGCGCGCGCAGTAAAGCTGATTCAGCCGACCCGCGTGGGGAATACCCGAGTCGGAATTCACCCGCTGACCGGTCAGGTTTACCCAGCGGATGTAATCGGAGCCATTGCGCCCAATAGCGGCAATGCCGCCAACGGTATGGTTTCGCGTCTCTTTGATCGCAGCGTGCCGGCCTCTTTGATGGAGGACCGAGGTGTGCACTATGCACCACGCCTGGGGCTTGCCTACGATGTGTTTGGCAACGGCAAAACGGCCCTCCGCGGCGGTTTGGGGGTTTTCTACAACCGCATGGCCGGGGGCATGGTCTTTTTCCCCACCACCACCCAGCCTCCGATAGTAGAAAACCCGATCCTTTATTTCGGCACTCTCCCCACCCTCCTCAGTAGTTCCGGCTTCCTGTTCCCGAGCACCGTGTTGGGGCTCGACCGTCAGGGTAAGCTGCCTACGGTGATTAACTACAGCTTCGGAATTCAGCAGAACGTAGGCTTCGGAACCGTCTTCGACGTTGCTTATGTGGCTTCGCTCGGACGGCATTTGCTCTGGCAGCGCAATCTGAATGCTGTGCCGCTCGGCGCGAACTTCCAGCCCGCTAACCAGGATCCCACCACGGGCAAGCCGTATCCAGTTAATTTCCTGCGCTCGTATGCGGGCTACGCCAACGTCAACTTTCGCGAAGCCGGCAGTTCGTCCAACTACCACTCCTTGCAGGTCACGGCAACCAGGCGGTTCACACGGGGCCTGGAGTTCGGCGCGGCCTGGACCTGGTCGAAGACCATGGATTTCAACGACTCGGACAGCGACGAGGTGAGCACCCTGGTCCCCGTACGGGTGTGGAATTACGGCCTGGCCTCCTTCGACCGCACCCATGTGTTCAAACTAAACTGGCTCTGGGAACTTCCCAAACTTGCTGCTGCTAAGGGGCTGGCGGGCGCCCTGGTCAACGGCTGGCAGCTTTCGGGCATAGCCAGCTTCATTAGCGGCTCACCCATAGGGGTGGGATTCTCGACTACCACCGCCTTGGACATAACCGGCTCACCGACGCACGGGGCCCGTGTGGTCGTGGTTGACAACCCGGTGCTCCCCAAATCCCAGCGCACCTTCTACCGCTACTTCCGCACGGACGTCTTTCGCCTGCCGCAAGTGGGAACTGTCGGCAACGCCGCCAAGACCCTGCTTCGGGGGCCGGGAATCAACAACTGGGACATGGCCATCTACAAGAATTTCTCCCTCCGCGAACGCTATCGCATACAGTTCCGGACCGAGCTTTACAACACCTTCAATCACACGCAATTCTCTTCTCTGGACGCGACCGCGCGCTTCGATCCGGCCGGGAACCAGGTTAACGCGCGCTTCGGGCAAATCACCGCGGCTCACAGCGCCCGGAAATTGCAACTGGCTCTGCGCTTCACCTTCTGACGCACGGGGAGGCCACGCGAAAGCGGCAACGCGCAGGTCTATACTTTCAGGCGGCGCCCCAGTTCTCGCAAGGTCGCCTCATCGTCGGGATGAATTGAGCCGTCGGGCAGCGGGCCTGTGTTCAAAAGTAAGTTACCGTTTATGGAACGGCAATACTGCAAGGTTTTCATCACCCAGTCGGCATCCCTGTGCCGGGCGTCTTTCTGGTATCCCCAGGCCCTTTCCTGCAAGGTGTCGCAAATCTCCGGCAGTTTGTTCTTGTTCTTCTCCCAGACGCGGCGTGCCACCTCGCCCCCCATCTTATGCGGCCCCAAAGTGCGCTCGGGAGCAATGTAGTCCTCATCGCCGTTGGCGCCTTGCTTGAAGCAAATCAGGCACTGGGGCTGCAACTTCCTGATCAAGGCATAAGTCTGCTCGATGGGAAACAACTCGGGCCGGCAGTAGTAACCCATAATGGGATCCAGCCACATGCCATTGATGGGCCCGTACTGGGTGAGCAACTCCCGAATCTGACGGTGCACAAAGCGAATGTAATGCTGAAAATCCTCCGGCTGCCGGAACTTGTAGGATGGTTCCGGTTCCTTGTATGCCGGCCGAGCGCTGCCCCAAGGGGCGTTGCTCGAAGCCAGGCCGTATTCGCGCGAGTAAAAGTAAGGATGCCGCCAGTCAAGGGCATAAGAGTAGTAATAGAAAATGCCGAGCCCTTTCTTGCGACAAGCCTGGGTCAGCTCGGCGATCAAATCGCGCCGAGCGGGAGAGTTGAGGCTGTTGAAATCCGTCTCAGCGGTCTTGAAGAGGCAGAAGCTGTCGTGGTGCCGGGTTGTAATCGTGATGTATTTCATGCCCGCCGCCAGGGCCAGATCTGTGATCTTGTCTGCGTCGAACTTGTCGGCCGTGAATTTGTCTTTGAGCTTTTCGTATTCGCGCACCGGGATCAACTCGCGAAGCTGCACCCATTCCCCGCGCCCCAGGAGGCTGTACACGCCATAGTGCATGAACAACCCAAAGCGTGCTTGGCGCAACCATTCCAGCGCGGCGCGGCGGGGATCGTCCCCTTTGCCCTCAGCCTGTTCCATCCCCAGCCAGCTCTTCATAGAGGCTGGCAGCAAACCCAGCAGAAAGTCCCGACGCTCCATCCTGCTCACCTCTGCACAAGCTTTGGCGAAGCCCGCCAAAACTACTGATTAAACCAAAGCCGGCTCCGACGCGCAAGTTCGGCCAGGCGCCGGCGAACCAACTCAGCAGGCAGCGCCCCCCGAAAGCGCCGGCCAAAACCCCTTGACAGTGCCATGCACGGCGCGCTACTCTTTGCAAGCGAGGGCGCCAGGCGCCCAGTCGAAAGCACGGGAGGTGATAATGTCGGGCGGTCACCACATTTTGCTGACGGGGATGTTTTGCCTCATCACTCTTTATGCCCAAACCCCGTCGGCCAGCGTGGTCGGGCGCATAACGGATCCTACCGGGGCAGTCGTCCCCGGGGTTACCGTAAAAGTCACCAACCTGGACACTAGCATCAGCCACCAGGCTACCTCCAATGAACTCGGCGAATATGCGGTTCCCTACCTGAACCCGGGCCGGTACTCGCTGGAGGCCTCTCTCGCCGGCTTTCGCACCTACCGGCGCGAGCAATTTACGCTTGCGGTGGACCAAATACTACGCATTGACATCCCACTCGAAGTAGGCACGGCCGCCGAATCAGTGACCGTGAGCGAAACACCGGTCATGCTGAATACCGAGACCGGCACCCGCGGAGAAGTCACCACCGAAGATGAGATCAAAGAGCTTCCTCTGGACGGGCGCGATTTCTCAGATCTGGCTCTGTTGACGGCGGGCGTCATCCCCAAGGCTGATGGCGCTGACGGCAGTTACGCCGTCAACGGCGGCCGCGCTGACAACACTGGCTTTCTGCTGGACGGAATGAACAACACGCAGCGGCGAAACACGGGGGCTATGATCCAGCCGCCGCTGGAGGGCGTGCTCGAATTCAAGATGCTTACCTCGGGCTTTTCGGCCGAATACGGGCGTTACGCAGGGGGCATGCTGACGGTGGTCACCAAGAGCGGCACCAACCGCTTGCGCGGCTCCCTCTACGAGTACCTGCGCAATGACTTGCTGGACGCCAAGAGTTTCTTTTCGGTGCAAAAGGACAAGCTTCGCCGCCACCAGTTCGGCGCCACCCTTTCCGGGCCGGTCTACCTGCCCAAGCTCTACGACGGCCGCAGCCGCACGTTTTTCATGTTCACCTGGGATTCGCTTCGGCAACGCAACGGCAAGAGCATGCGCACGGTGGTCCCCTCCCCCGACCTGCTGCGCGGGGACTTCTCGGCCGCCTTGGACGCCTACGGCAAGCCCGTAGTGATCAGGGACACGCTTGCCGCCGCCCCTTTCCCCAACAATCAAATCCCTGTCAGCCGTATGGACCCCGTCGCCCTCAAGCTCGCCAAGTATTATCCTGCGCCTAATTTCCTGGCCGGTTTTTACAATTACATCTCTCAGGGTACCGCTACCAACAGTTTCGACAACTTCGGCATCAAAGGCGAACATAACTTGAGCGCGCGCGACAGGCTCACTTTGAGCACCTTCTGGCGTCCGGCACACAATTGGGATCCCATAATGACCAGCCGCTCGCCCATACCATTCTTCGGTTCCACCAACGACACCTTTCAACTGCTTTCTTACGTCCGCTACCTGCGCTCGCTGAGTCCCGATGCTTTCCTCGAAGCCAGTGCGAACTTCTCCCGCCGCACCAACTACCAGGTGTGGCCATATAGCGCCCAAAAGGACTGGGCCGCCGAGACCGGCTTTTATGGCGGCACCAGGAACCCGGTCGCGGCCGGGCCGCCTTATGTCCAGGTCACCAGTTTCATGATCCTCGGTCCCGCCTATGATATTCCCAAGATTTGGGCCTACAACAACTACCAGTACGCGGCCACCCTCACCTGGATCAAAGGCCGCCACTCGATGAAAGCCGGCGGCGACTTCCTTCGTACACAATACTTTTCGCGCAGTTATGGAGATACGCGGGGACGCGTCAGCTTCGACGGACGTTTCACCAATCATTCCTTTGCCGACTTCTTGCTGGGTTGGATTACCAGCTCGCGCCGCCAGCTTGACGCCTCAGGACCTTACCATCTGCTTTCGAGCTATGCCGGGTTCTTTCAAGACGACCTGAAAGTGAAGCCCTCTCTGACATTAAACCTCGGCCTCCGTTACGAAATCATGAAGCCGCCTTTGGAAAAATTCGGCGCCTGGGCCATTTTCCTTCCTACGTTAAGCAAGGTCGTGGTGGCGGGCAAAGGCAATCTGTCCGAAGAAGAATTTAACTACCGCATAACAAGCACCGGCCTCGCTCCTTACGTCGTGAGAGCTTCCGAGGTGGGCTTGCCTCCTACCATTATCAAAACCGATTGGACCAACCTGGCGCCCCGCTTCGGCTTCGCTTGGCGGATGTTCGGCAGCACCAAGAGCGTCTTGCGGGGCGGCTACGGCATTTTCTACGGCACCAGCTCCTTATATCGGATGGACGAGTACTCGGACACATTTCCCTTTTCGGTCACGGAAACCTTCAGCCGCGTGACCAGCGATCCCACTATCCTGACTCTTTCCAATCCCTTCCCTCTCGCCCGCCGCGGCTTCTCGGGCGTTACCGGCACTTACGGCCAGGAGGATCCCGAGCCCCAGCAACAATACTTGCAGTGCTGGAACCTGACCATCGAGAGAGAAATCTCCGGATTCGTCCTGGAGCTGGCCTACGCCGGATCCAAGGGAACCCACTTGCCGCGGCGCTACGATATCAACCAGGCCGGGCGAACGTACGAAACCAGGAATGTGCGGCCTTATCCCTTCTTCGGCACCATCAACGTGTTCAGCGACGGCTCCAACTCCATTTATAACTCGGGCCAGTTTACCGTCCGCCGGCGTTTTAGCAAGCAGTTGTTTGTGCGCGCCTCTTATACTTATGCCAAATCCCTCGATGAATCCTCCAATGCCGGCGGCACCATGCAGTACAACTTCCCCATGGCGCAAGATGCCCGCAATCTGAGGCTCGAACGGGGCCGCTCGGACTTTGACATCGGCCACGCCGTAGCCGTCAGCTTCATCTGGACGCCGCGTTTGTCGCGCCACCGCCTGGCACGCGATTGGCAGCTCTCTGGCACTGCCAATCTTTACACCGGACCTCCTTTCACAGTGCGGGTGTCCAGCGTTAACTACAGCGCGGGGGAAGCCACCCGTCCCGACCGCATCGCCAAAGGCACCCTGCCGCATCCCACCCCTGACAGGTGGTTCGACCGCGCCGCCTTCCCGGTGGTGCCCACCGGCTCCTACCGGTTCGGCAACTCCGGGCGCAACATACTGGACGGACCTGGCTCGGTGATTATCAATACAGCACTCTCACGCCGCATTCGGCTGGCCGAGTCTCGCAGCTTGCAGATCCGGGCGGAATCATTCAATCTGCCTAACCATCCCAATTTCAACCATCCCGAAAACAACGTGGACGTTCTGACGGCGGCTACTATCAGCCGCGCCAAGAACAACAGAAACCTGCAACTGGCATTGCGCCTGGAATTCTGAAGGTGGTTGCATGCTCGGGCGGTTGAATTGCGCACTCGCGCGCAGGGCACTGGTATTGCTCGCCGCGCCGTTACTGGCTCAGAACTATACCGGGCGAATCACCGGCACGGTGGCCGACACTAGCGGGGCAGTCATCCCGGGCGCCGGGATCGTCGTCACCAACAAGGAAACGCAGCTCACCTGGAAAATTACGACCGATCCAGCCGGATTTTTCCAGGTGATCAACCTGCCCCCGGGGATTTATGACGTCGTAGCCGAAGCGCCCGGCTTCCGCAAGGCCGCACGCACCGGGTATGAGTTGCCGGACGCCGGCCGCCTCCACATCGAGTTCAAGCTGGAGCTGGCCACGGTAACCGAGACCGTAGTGGTCAGCGAGTCTACGGGGGAAACCGTCAACACGGTTTCGGGCGAGGTGGCGCATACCATCACTTCCGAGCAAGTAGAAGACCTCGCTTTGAACGGCCGCAATTACCTGGAGCTGGTGGCGCTGGTTCCCGGCGTGGCGCTGCTGGACGAAGACCAGATGGCCACCACTACCAGCCTGAGTGTCACGCGCTTTGCGGTCAACGGTACGCGCAGCAACAGCAATCATCTGATGGTGGACGGCGGCATGAACCTGGATTCCGGCAGCAATGGCAGCCAGATCAATAATGTGGGCATAGATTTCATTCGTGAAATACGCGTACAGACCTCCGCCTTTTCGGCCGAGTACGGGCGCAACTCGGGAGCCTCCATCAATGTCGTAACCAAAAGCGGCACTGACCAGTTCCACGGCAGCCTTTTTGAAACCGCGCGCAACGACAAGTTAGACGCCATGGAGTACTTCGCTCCCCAAAAGGCCCCCTTCCACTTCAATGATTACGGATTCAGCTTGGGCGGACCCATCAAGCGGGGCCGCCTGTTTTTTTTCGTCGGCGAAGAGTGGAAAAGTATTCGCCGCCTGACCAGCCCGACGCGCCGGACCTTGCCCACCCGCGCCAACCGTGCCGGCGATTTCTCCGACCGCCCTAACGCCATTTACTACCCCGGCACCCGCGTCCCCATTCCGGGGAAAGATTTGCGGCCCCTGATGAGCGATGATGGCCGCGCCATCATGAGGGTTTACGACATGGCCGAGAAATCGGCCGCCAGTTATGTAGACCGGCCAACGTCCAATAACGCCATCTTGCGCGCCAGGAATCCTTTCAACTGGCGGCAGGACATGGCGCGGGTAGATTTCAGGGCCAGCGACCGCCATCTGCTTTACTTCCGCTGGGCGCATGACGCCTATGACTTGATAGATCCCTATGGCACTTTCAACGCATCCCAGCTACCTACTACTCCTACCTCGCGCAACCGCCCTGGGTTTGCGCCACAGTTAGCATGGCTGGCAACCCTCAGCCCGCGCGCCTTCAACGAGGCACGCATCAACGCGTCCTGGCACGGCCAGCGCACTCCCTTACTGGGCGCTAACTGGAAACGAACCACTTACGGCTTCCAGTTCCCGCAGATCTTTCCGGGCGGCGGCGTTTACAGCGACGGCATCCCAGACGTGTCCATCAGCGGTTTCGCCAGCTTCAACGGGCCGGCCCGCGTATACCTGATGGCACCCACCACGGATATCACCGTGGCCGACAATCTCTCCTACCTTTGGGGCAAGCACGCCTTCAAGACCGGCCTGTACATCATACGAAACCGCAAGGACCAAAACGGGCGTTCGGTCTACTGCGGCAGTGTCAGCTTCACCACCAGCGCCAATGCCGGCACCACCAACTACGCGCTGGCCGATGCTGCCTTGGGCCAGTTCCAGCGGTACACTGAGGCCGAAAGCGATCCTGTGGGCTTTTTCCGCTTTTCGCAATACGATGCCTACGTGCAGGATTCATGGCGCGCCAGGCGCCGGCTGTCGCTCGAAATCGGCCTGCGCTTCAGTCGCTACATTCCCACTTACACGGTCGCCAACAACATCGCCAATTTCGTCCCCGCCCTTTATGATCCCGCTCAAGCAGTGACTGTGCGCTCCAATGGCGTGATCGTGCCCGGCTCGGGCAATCCCTGGAATGGCCTGATTCGCGCTGGGCGGGGCATACCACCCAAACAGGCCCCGCGGGTGCCAGGCTGGGATAGCCCGGAGGTGGCATCCGTACCGGCCGGAGCGCCGCGCGGCTTTTACAACCCTGCCAGTTTGTTCATGCCGCGCTTCAGCTTTGCCTGGCAGCCGCTGGCTCAAGCGCGCCTTGCGGTGCGCGGCGGCTTCGGGGCCTACCACGACCGAATACAGGGTAACCTCATATACGGTCAGACTAACATACCGCCCTTCTCCAAACAGGCTTCGCTTGAAAGCGGCAACCTGGCCAACCCGCTGGGAGGCGTGACCTCGGCGCTCACGGTGATGGGAACCATCAACGCCATTGACCCCAACCTGAAAATTCCGGCTGTCTATAGCTACAATTTCGGCATCCAAACCGAGCTCAAACAGGGTTTCTTCTTTGAGGTAACGTACGTCGGAAACGTGGGCCGCCACTTGCTGAGGCAGCCTGATATTAACTTTCCCTCCTTGGCGGCACTGGCCGAAAACTATGCTCGGCCGAGCAGCCAGCGGGCGGTAGTAGATGCTTTGCGCCCTTATAAGGGCTACTCAGCCATCCGGATGTTTTTGAGCGACGCTAACTCAAGTTATAACGGTTTGCAAACCCGCCTGACCCGCCGTAAAGGGAATATCCTGTTCACGCTTAACCACACCTGGTCGCACGCCATAGCGGACGCCAGCAGCGACACGGAGAATCCCGACAGCGGGCTTGAATACACTAACCGTCGCTATTTCCGGGGCTCAGCCACTTACGACCGGCGTCACGTGCTGGTCGCAACTTACACCTACCGTTTGCCCTGGCTGCGCCGGCGTAAAGGTTGGATGGGTGCAGTCCTCGGGCGCTGGGAAATCAGTGGCATTACCCGTTTCCAGAGCGGCCCACCCCTGACCCCGGTGGGCAGCGCCACCGGCGTCACGCGCCGTGCCGATTACGTTGGCGGGCCGGTGGCTTTGCCTCGCGGCGAGCGCGGTCCCGACCGCTGGTTCAATACTGAGGCCTTCGCCACCGCTCCCGAGGACCGCCTCGGCACAGCAGGCAGGGGAATTATTGTTGGCCCCGGCTTGTTTCTTTGGGATATCTCCCTGCGCAAGGAGTTCCGCCTGAGCGAGCGCTATCGGTTGCGCTTTCAAGCCGATGCCTTCAACCTGCTCAACCACGTGAACTTTCGCAGCCCCAACGTGACCACCACCAGCGCCGACTTCGGCTCTATCAGCTCGGCAGGCCCGCCGCGCAACTTGCAGTTCGGCGCCCGCCTCACGTTCTGAGCTTTCATTCGATCACGAGCTCGTACCAGGGACTCAAAGGTTGGCCCTCCGCTTGTAAGTGGAGGCGGAAGCCGCCCGGCACCCGCTCAATGGCTCCGGCATTCAGCGGCGCAAGTCGTGCACCCGCCCCGTCGAGCGGGTAAACTGTCAGGCGACGGCCGGAAGTCCGCAAGGTGAGGAAACTTTCCACGCGTTCCATCCATGTCGGTTCCACACCTGCGCTCCGCGGCCCTGAAGGTCGCCCGGATCCTGGTTCCGGCTCGATAGTAAACCAGCCTTCGCCTCCGGCGTAAGGGATCAACCGCTGCGTGCGTGGCGGATCGGAACCGGGTTGCGTGCCGAAGGTGCAGCCCGGTACGGTCACCAGGAGGCGGCGCGATTTTTCCAGCGGCTGCTCATCAAGCGCAGTGGCGAGTATTGCTGCAAAACCCCTCGCCGAAGGCGCCAGCTCCACCTCAATAGCACCCGCGCCCACCTTGCGCCTCTCCAAATACCCGAAAACGCCCGCCGCCATGGGGGCCCGCACAATGAGCGTTCTCGCCTCGCGCTCATAAATCAGCTCACCCGTGTCCGCTCGCAATGGCGCGGCCGGTTTCGGCAACGCAGGCCAGGCAGCTTCGCTCTTGCGCAGACCCACTCGATGCAGCAAGGCGAGCGAGGGATCGTAACCCGCAGCCGCTTCCAAAAATGCCGCCACCGCGCCCAGGCGCCGCTCACGTCCCGCGCGCAACCGCCACTGGCGGGAAACTGGCAGCTCGATCATCTTGCGGCCCGGTTGTACCAGACCGCGCCGGTAAATGAGGGCGGCCTGTCCGAAACTGACGAACTTAGTCCAGTCCGCGTTCAAATCGAAGCCGCTCGTAACCTTGCTGTCCCAGTTGCGGTTGTGCGAGTAAGCGAACTGCATCAGACCGTCCCAGTCCTGAAAAGCGCCGAAAGCAGCCAGCGTGGGTACTATTTCCGCAGCCTGACGGTTAGGCCAGGGCTGATTGAACTCGCTAATGGTGTAAGGACGCCCGAGTTCCCGCGATGCCGCTATGTTCAAGAAGGTGCTCAAGCCGCTGCCCACCGAGGAGCTGTCGCGTATGCGCCAGTCGCGCGCGTCCCAGCGCACGTTGGGAAAGTTGTAGTGGTCAATGTAGAAATGATTGTCGTTATAGTCCATGCCGGCGTGCGAATCGAAATGTAACAAGCCGCCGCCGAAGCCGATTTGCGTTCCTGTCACCGGCACCCAGCGGTCGGTCACCTCAGCCACGACTTCGCGCATACGCCGCAGATACTCAGCGTCGCGCTCCACCAAGAAGCTCAAGAAATCGTCGAGTTGGGGAGCGGGGGCCTCGCGCACAGGCAACGCTACGTTGCGCGCCTCGAGTGACTGGGCTTGGTTCAGTCCGCCCCAAGCGGCGCGCAAGGCGCTCGTGTCCTTGTATTTCGCCAGCAAGAATGCATTCCACTGTCGCTCCAGCTCCGTCTTGTAGGCGCCCAGCACCGTCCGCTCCAGCAAGCCCCGCTGGAAAGCATCCACCAGCGAACTTTCGTTGTTGATTTCCACCATGGCCAGCACGGGATCGCCCTTGAGGTTGAGCGCTTGCAGCAGCTTGCGCGTGAATTCCAGTTGCAGCTCGACCATGCGCGGGTAGAACACGTGCAAGGGCTTGCTTTGCAAAGGCAGGCGTGCGGAGCCGGGAAGCTCGGGGACGCCGTCCACCTGGGGGCGGAACTCATAGCCCACGTGAAGATTCACGTTCACGTAAATCCCCTCCGCCTTCAAGGCATCCAGGAAACGGCGCAGGCGTTTAACCGAGACCGGATTCAGCGTTGGGTAAGGACCGGTCGTCAAGATACTGCGCGCCTCCTCCGGATCGCGGTCCGGCGAGGTGTCCATATGATGCAGCCGGACCACATTAACGCCCAGCTTTCTGAGGCGACGCGCGATGCGATCAGCGTCGCCCTCCTCGGGGAAAGCCCCACTAAAAACCGCGTTGGTGCCGAACAGACGCACCCGTTCATCGTCACCGGTATTGGGTTTGAGATCTTTGCCCACGCGGAAGAAGTGACCGTCCCGCACGAACAGCCGGTCGGCTGGCGTCAGGGCTCGATTCAAGAAGCTGAAATCGGCCGCGCCGCCTAGCCGATCCGGGTCGGCAGCGAAGCGGTAGAAGTTCTCCTGCGCAGCCAGCGGAACCAGCACCAGGGTCAAAGCCAGCAGAGTACGCATACCATCGGCAGTATAGCCCAGGCCCGCGCCATGCGAAAATGGCCCTTATGAACGACGGTATTGAAAGCGTCAGACGACGGGGCAGCCGGATCTATCGCCAGGAGCGACACTTGCTGCCGGCGGCCTCTTTGATGAAAGCCGCGGGCGTGATCAGCTCACTCGAAGATCTGCGGAAGCCTTTCGTCACTATCATCAACTCTTACACCACTCACATCCCCGGTCATGCCCATCTGGATCGCCTGGGCGAAGAGCTGAGGGATGAACTCCGCGCGCTGGGTTTCAACGTCTGGTACGCCAACGTGGGGGCCGCCATTTGTGACGGGATCGCCATGGGCCACTTCGGAATGAAGTACTCGCTGCCTTCGCGCGAGCTGATTGCCGATCAGATCGAATCCATCATCGGTGCTCACCCCTGCGATGCCTGGATCGGCCTGGCCAACTGCGACAAGATCGTTCCCGCCATGTTGATGGCCATGGCGCGCATCAACATTCCGGCAGTTTACGTCAGCGGCGGGCCCATGCTGGCTGCGGCCGAGGGCGGCGATCTGATTAGCGTCTTCGAGGCCGTGGGCCGCCACGCTGCCGGCAAGATGACCGAGGCCGAGCTCAAGCATCTGGCTGAGCGCGCCTGTCCCGGTTGCGGAAGCTGCGCCGGCATGTTCACGGCCAACTCGATGAACTGCCTGGCGGAAGCTCTGGGACTGGCGCTGCCCGGCAACGGCACCGTACCGGCCGAGCGTTGGACAGCCCGGGGCCAAACTGAGCTTAATCCGGAGCGCGTGGCGTTGGTCCGCCGTGCGGCGCACGCCTTGAAGCGCTGCCTGGAAGATAACATCCGGCCGCTGGACATTCTCAGCGAACAAGCGCTGGTCAACGCCTTCGTGCTGGACATGGCGCTGGGCGGCTCGACCAACACCGTGCTGCACGCGCTGGCCCTGGCGCATGCGGCCGGCATCGAGTTCGATTTGGCCCGCCTGAATCAGATCTCTGACAGCACGCCCACCCTCTGCAAGGTCTCGCCCAGCCGGCCCGAAGTGCACTTGGAAGACGTACATCGCGCCGGCGGGGTGGCCGCCATCCTCAAGGAGGTGGCGCGCTGGCCCAGCACGCCGCTCAAGTTGGACGTGCCCACCGTAGCCGGCCGTCTGGCTGACGCCGTCAACCAGGCGCCTGCTCCTGACGGAAATGTGATTCGCCCCTGCGAGAATCCGTTTTCCTCCACCGGCGGGCTAGCCCTTCTGTTCGGCAATCTGGCGCCGCGCGGTGCGGTAGTCAAGGTGGCCGGCGTGGACCCGGCCATGATGGAATTCGAAGGCCCCGCCCGCATCTACGAATCCCAGGAGGAAGCGGTGGCCGGCATTCTGGCTGGCGAAGTCAAGCACGGAGAGGTGGTCGTAATCCGTTATGAGGGACCGCGTGGCGGTCCAGGCATGCAAGAGATGCTTTCGCCGACAGCCGCCCTGGCGGGCGCTGGTATCCGCGCGGCCCTTATCACTGACGGGCGCTTCTCCGGCGGCACACGGGGCCTTTGCATAGGCCACGTCTCGCCTGAAGCAGCCGCGCGCGGGCCGATTGCCGCGGTCCGGCCTGGGGATGTTATTTACATCAACGCGCGCAGCCGGCGGCTTGAACTCAAAGTCAGCCAGGAGGAGATCGAGCAACGGCTGGCGGCCCTGCCTCCCTTTCAGCCCAAGGTCAAACACGGCTGGCTGGCGCGCTACGCTTCGCAGGTCAGCAGCGCCCACACTGGCGCTGTCTTCGAGGTCTGAGCCACTGGCGCGATGCGTCAGTCCTCGAAGGGCGCCATGGTTTCCTCCAAGTCGGAGGCAGCGTTTTCAAACTTGGTGAGATGCTTAAGGAAGACCAGGTTGATCTTGCCGGTGGGACCATTGCGTTGCTTGGCAATGATTAGCTCGGCGCGCCCGCGCAAATCCGCGCGTTCGGGTTTATAGACCTCCTCGCGGAAAATGAAGGCCACCACGTCAGCATCTTGCTCGATCGAGCCACTCTCGCGCAGATCGCTCAACTGCGGGCGATGGTCCCCCTCGCGCAGATCAGGCGCACGGTTCAACTGGGAGAGCACCAGCAGCGGCACGTTCAGGTCTTTGGCCATCATTTTCAACCCGCGCGAGAGCGCGCTGATTTCCTGGACGCGGTTCTCAAAGCGGCCGCGGCCGCTCATCAATTGCAGGTAGTCCACGATCGCCAGGGCCAGCCCATGCTCGGCTTTCAGGCGGCGCAGCTTGGCGTGCATGTCCATCAGATTGATGCCGGCGGTGTCATCGAGGAACAGAGGCGCTTCGGCTAGTTGGGCCGCAGCCAGGCTCAGGCGGCGCCGTTCGTCGGCCTTGAGATAGCCAGCCCGAAACCGATGGCTGTCCACCCGTGCGGCGGCGCACAGCAAGCGGGTGAGCAGCGACTCCTTGGACATTTCCAGGGAAAAGATGGCCACCGGCCTCGGGTTGCGCCCGGTGGCCACGTGCTGCGCGATGTTCAGGGCCATGGCGGTCTTGCCCATGGACGGCCGCGCCGCCAGCACGATCAGCTCGCCCGGATGGAGTCCGCCGGTTAGCTCGTCGAACCTGACGAAGCCGGTAGAAATGCCCCGGATGCGCCGGCTGGGATCCAGAAAGGCATTGACGCCACCCTGGTAATTTTCAATCACCTCGCGCGGCGTAAGCAAACCGGCGTTGACGCGCGATTCGCCCAGCTTGAGCAGCGTCTCCTCGGCCGAGGCCAGGATCTGGTCGGGATCTTCTTCGCCTAGCAGGCAGCGGTCTATCACCTTCTGGGCGGCGAAAACCAGCCGGCGCAAAGCCGCCTTGTCGCGCACGATCCGTATGTAACTCTCCAGGTTGATGGCCTGCGGGAGTCCCTCATCCAGCGAAACCAGATAGCTCAGCCCGCCGCAAGACTCCAACTGGCCGTGCTTCTGCAACTCGTGCGCTACTGTCACCCGATCAATGCGCTCACCGCGCTCGTAAAGCTCCGTCATGCGCAGAAATATGCGGCGGTGAGCCTCCAAGGCGAAATCTTCAGCCACCAGGCTGCCTGCTACCTGAGGGAAAAGCGCGTCATCCAGCAAGACCGAACCTAGCACGAAGCGCTCGGCGTCGAGATTCGCCGGTAAGCCTTTTTCCAGCACCGCGTCGGGAGTTGCCATGGATCAGTTCCTCAGCTTACGCCTGTCTTGCTCGATGATCAAGCCCGCCAGGCGGCCGCGCATTTTCACGCCTTTGGCCTCTGAGAAAGCTTTGCAAGAGCCAGTGGAAAAATGCTTCCGCCCCCCTGGCGAGCAACTGCTCAAAGTTCACGCCCTTACAAGCCAGGGGGCGGGACTTTTCCACCGCTCGGGCTCAACAAAAGCCCTACACTTTGTTTTACACGAAAACGCCCCCTCGCGCCACAAAAAAAAATCACGGCCTGCCCCGCCGCTACTGCCCCTAATGCAGCAACCGGCGACGCAGGAACGCCGGCGTATCCAAGTCCTCCAGCTCCTCCTCTTCATCCGCCCCGGCAAAGCCCACGCGCTCTTGTTCACTCGCCGGCCCGCTGATCTGCCCGGAGGCGCCTGCCGCTGCTGCGGCTGCCGAAACCATCATGCTCTCGCGTTCCGGTTCCGCGGGCGCCGCCAGGGACTCCCAAGCGGATTCGGCAAGGGCCTGCTGGCCGTCCGCAGCCGCCGGCGCAAAGCCGGTGGCAATCACCGTGACTTTGACCGCATCGGCCATGCTCTCGTTCAATACCACGCCGAAGTTGATTTGCACATCCTCACTGCGTGTCGCCTCGCGGATAAGCTGGCAGGCGTCGTTGAGCTCATGCAGGCCGAGACGGCTGGAGCCGGTCACATAGACCAGAATGTTGCGTGCCCCCCGAATCGAGGCTCCCTCCACCAGCGGGCAATTCACCGCCTGCCGGGCGGCTTGCACCGCGGCATTTTCGCCCCGCGCCACCGCCGTGCCCAGCACCGCCAGACCCCCACCGCGCATGATGGCCCGGATATCGGAAAAGTCGCGGTTAACCAAACCCGTGCTGTTTATGATGTCTACGATCTCCTGCACCGCCTGGCGCATGATTTCGTGCGCCATGCGAAAGGCTTCCAGCAAGCTGGCGCCGCGCGGGGCGAGCGTGAGCAGGCGATCATTGGGGATCGTCACCAGCGCATCCACCGACGCAGCCAGCTCAGCCAGGCCGCGCTCTGCCTGCGCGATCCGTCGCCCTCCTTCGAAACTGAACGGCTTGGTGACGACGGCCGCAGTCAAAGCGTTCAGCTCTCGCGCCAGCGACGCAATAACAGGCGCAGCACCGGTACCGGTGCCGCAACCCAGACCCGCCGCGACGAAAACCATAGCCGCTCCCTCGAGCAATTCCAGTAGCCGCTCAGTATCTTCCAAAGCCGCTTGCCGCCCGACCTCCGGATCGGAGCCGGCTCCTTGACCCCCGGTGACTTTCAAGCCGATGGCCAGCTTGTTGGGCACGGGCGAGGCGCGCAGAGCTTGCAAGTCGGTGTTGACCACGCAAAACTCCACGCCCTCCAATCCGCTGGCCATGATGTGAGCCACCGCGTTAGCGCCGGCGCCGCCCACCCCGATCACCCGAATCTTGGGCCGCGGCGGACTGTCCTCTTGGATCTCAAACTTCAGACCATTGGATTTGGGATCCAGCAGCGTCATCGCACACCTCCTACCTAGTCGGTCCCCTGACCGCTTTCATCCGAATACCTTGCTCAGCAATCCCCGGCGCTCCCGTTCCAAGCGCCTTTGCTTCAGGCGGCCGGAATACATGGCCAGCCCGGCCGCCGTCGCCCAGCTCACGTCCATCAGCTCAGTGGGCCAGTCCCGGATGCCGACGGGCACCCCCCACGCTACCTGGCAATTCAGCACCCGTTCCGCTACCTCGCACAGACCTTCCAGTCGCGCCGCCCCGCCGCAGAGCACCACGCCGCCCAACAGGCTCGCCTCCAAGCCCGCGCGGCGCAACTCGCGCCGCACCAGCCGAAAAAGTTGATCGGCGCGCGCCTCCAAGATGAACGCCAGCTCGCTCCGCGGCGCCTCGCGCGGCGGGCGCCCCGGGGGCACAGGCAGTTCGATGACGCACTGATCGGCGTTCTCGCCCGCCACCAAGGATCCGTATTGCAGCTTGAGCATTTCGGCCTCTTCCAGGCTCAAGCTCAATCCTTGCGCAAGGTCCTTGGAGAAACGCTGCCCGCCCAGCGGCAAGCCGCGCGCCAGCGCCAGCGAGTCGCCCTGATAAACGACCAGGTCGGTGGAGTCAGCCCCGATATCAATCACTGCCACACCGGCGCGGCGCTGCTCCCGGCGCACGCAAGCGTAAGCCGCCGCGATAGGTTCGAAGACCGTCTCCTCGACCACCACACCTGCGCTGTTGGCCGCGTTCACCAGCGCATCGTGCTCCCGCGTGGAGAAAGTCACCAGGCTCACGAAAGCTTCCAGGTGCACGGCGGATTGGCCCCGCGGGTCGCGCACTCCAGCGCGCCCATCCAGGACGAAGTCGCGCAGGCAGATGTGCAAAGGCATCTGGTCTTCACCGAATTGCACACGCGAGGCCCGCTCGATGACCAGGTCCACGTCGTGCTGTTCAAGATTGCGGCAGTAACCTTCCTCGTAACCGCCCCGGCTGACGGCGCAACCGACGGTGGTCCCGCCGGCCCCCACTACGGCCGATGTCAGCGGCACCTGAGCGCGCGCTGCCGCCTCTTCGAGCGCTGCCTGAATGGAGGCCGCTACCGCCTTGACGTCGGCAATGCGGCTGTCCGCCCAGCCTTCCGAGCGTCTTTCCGCGTGCCCCAGCCAGCGCACGCGGCCGTTTTCCAGCGCGAGCACGACCACTCGCGTCCACTCGCTGCCCGCATCCACTCCAGTGCAGCAAATCATCCTACCGTCCTTCCTTGCCCGGCACGGCGCCGCCGGCTTCAGACGACGCGACCGCGCGAATTTGTCCGTCCACTCTGAGGTCGAAAGTATCGGCCTCCGGCGCCCGCCGGCTGATCTGAGGGTAGTAATCCCGAAACAGTCGCAGACGCTCCCCCCAGTTCTCTTCTCCCAGCCACAACCGCAAGGCACGCCCGCCCCAAGCCATGATCACGACTGCGTTAGTGGGGTCACTGAGGTCTATTTCCGCGATCTGGTCAGCGTAAGGTTGGGCCTGGGAAAGCAGACGCAGCATCTGGGCTACGCGCGCGCGCCGCTCTGCGAGGGATTGCTCAGCACGGACGCCCCGCAGCACCGGCAAGGCAAACTGCGCCCGCTCCGGCAGGCGCATCAGCACGCCCTCCTCGTCAACAAGCAGGGTGCGCGGCGAAGCTCCGTCCGGCTCGCTCAGCAGCACGAAAGCCACCGGCGTGCGTTCGACGATGCGCACCGCCAGGCGGCGAGGCCAGCGCCTGGCTACGGAAGCCTCGCGCACCCACTCGATAGCCTTCAACTGACGGCGGCGCTCGGCCAGCGGAATCCGGTAAATGCTGCGTCCCCAATCCTGGCTGAAAACCTCCTCCACCGCGCGGCGCGGCACATAGTGCAACCCCTCAAGTTCGAACACCTCTGGGCCGGCTTCCTGTCGCGAGGCGGGCAGAGCGAAGCGGGGATCAGAAGCCAGAAAATCCCCTGCCCGGCGGCCGCCCCAATACAGGATGAACGCCGCTGCCAGTCCCACGCCGGCATACAGCGTCAGCCGCAGTCCCCGCCGGCCTGAGCCCCTAGCGGACCGGGCGCGCACGCTTCGCACCTCGCGAGCGGTCTCGGTTATGAGGTCCTGCTCATCTTCAAGGCAAACAGCGCGAGTACGTCCCATCCGATTGCCTCCGCCGCAGCTCTTCTAAAAGCCGTTCCCCGGCCTGCCAGACGTTGCCCGCACCCAGCGTCAACACGGCGTCACCCGCGCGCGCCTCGTGCAGGGCCGCCTCCACTGCTTGCTCGATGCCGCCCACGTAAAGGACACGGCGGTGCCCGTGCGAGGCAACGCGCGCCGCCAGCACGGACGCGTGCACTCCCTCGATGGGCGGCTCCGAAGCGGCATAAATGTCCAGCACGAATACCGCGTCGGCTTCATAAAAGCTGCGCGCAAACTCCTCCATCAAGTGGAAAGTGCGGGTGTAACGGTGCGGCTGGAAAAGCACCAGAACCCTGCGATAGCCGCAGCTACGGGCGGCGGCCAGCGTGGCGCGAATCTCCGCTGGATGATGCCCGTAATCATCAATGACGGTGATGCCTGCAACCTCGCCGCGCACTTGAAAGCGCCGCTCGACGCCTTGAAATGCGGCTAGCGCTTGCCGGATCACGTCCGGCTGCACACCCAGCTCGAGACCGGCGGCGGCGGCGCCCGCGGCGTTCAACACATTGTGCAAGCCGGGCACTTGCAAATGAAACTCACCGAGATCCTGGCCTCGCCAGCGCAGCCGGAAGCGGCTGGAGAACTGCGCGGCTTCGGCGCCCGCGATCTCCAAGTCGGCCTGGGCGCCGGTCCCGTAAGTGACTGCGCGGCGGCGCACTCGCGGGAGCATCTTTTGCACGTTCTCGTCATCCAGGCACAACACGGCGGCGCCATAAAAAGGCGTACGATTGACAAATTCGGTGAAAGCCTCCAGTATTTGCTCGAGCGAGCGATAGTGGTCCAAATGCTCGCGGTCAATGTTTGTGACCAGGGCCACGATGGGCGCCAGTTTCAGGAACGAGCCGTCGCTTTCGTCGGCCTCCACCACCAACAGCACACTGCGACCGATGCGGGCATTGGAGCCGCCGAAGGCTTGCAAGCGCCCGCCCACCACCACGGTGGGATCCAGTCCGGCCTTTTCCAGCACCGTGGCCAGCATGGAAGTAGTGGTGGTCTTGCCGTGGCTGCCGGCCACCGCCACGCCGAATTTCAATCGCATCAGCTCGGCCAGCATTTCACCCCGCGAAATAACGGGAATTTGCAGGCGGCGCGCCTCCAGGACTTCGGGGTTGTCGGGAGGCACAGCCGAGGAAACCACCAATGCGCGGGCGCCGGCGACGTGGGCGGGATCGTGCCCTTGATAAATGCGGGCGCCCAGGCGCGAGAGGCGCTCGGTGATGGGGGAAAGCTTGAGGTCGGAACCGCTGATGGTGAAGCCGAGCTGGAGCAGGATCTCGGCGATGCCGCTCATGCCGATGCCGCCGATGCCGGTGAAATGCAAATGCTGGGGCTGAAGGAACATTTGCGGGCTGGATTGTGCGCTCTGCCACGGAAACATTTTGTTAGCCTATTGTTTACTCTGGCCAGCCTCCCTGTCAAGTCCTACCCCACGCGCCGCCCGTAACAAAGCCTCCGCCGCTCGCTCCGCCGCTTGCGGCCGCGCAAACTCACGCACGGCGCGCGCCATGCTCTCCAGCCGCTCCGGCCTCTCCGCCAGCTCCCTCACTTCTCTGTACAGGCGTTGCCCGTTCATCTCCCTATCCAGAACCAGGCGCGCCGCACCCGCTCGCACCAGCGCCTCCGCATTGCGCAACTGGTGCTGATCCGCCGCGAACGGAAAGGGCACCAACACGGCCGGCTTACCCGCCGCGGCCAGCTCGGCCAGCGCGCCCGCACCGGCCCGGCAGACGACCAGATCGGCCCCGGAAAGCGCCCCGGCCATATCTTCTATGAACGGCGTCACCGCGCCGGGCAGGCCCGCCTGCGCGAACTCGCGAGCCAGCTCGGCATAGAACGCCGGCCCGGTCTGTAACGTCATGCGCACACGCAGGCCGGAAGCTCTAAACAAGGGCCAGCTTTGTCGCGCGGCTTCGTTCAACCTGCGTGATCCCTGGCTGCCTCCAGTCACCAACACGTCAAACCATTCCCCGGGCGGTTTGGCCGCCAGCCGGAAAAACTCCTCCCGCACCGGCACGCCGCTCAGCTCGCTGCGATCGGCAGGAAAGTGACGCGCGGCTTCGGCGAAGTTGAGCAGAATCCGCGCCGCCACTTTGCCTGTCCACCGGTTGGTCAAGCCGGGCACCGCATTAGGCTCGAGGACCACCAAAGGCACGCCCAGCAACCAGGCAGCCAGGCACACCGGGCCCGCTACATATCCGCCCATACTGAACACCGCCGCTGCCCTGCGTCGTTTCAACAGGCCCAGCGCGCGGAAGGTGCTCGAGGGCAACTGCCACAGTGTGCGTAACTGCTTGACCAGGCCCACTCGTTTCAGCCCGCTGATCTCGATAAACTCGAGTTCAAATCCTTCGGCTGGAGCCAGGCGCTCTTCCAGGCCGCCACGCCTGCCCACAAAGACCGCTTGGTGACCGCGACGGCGCAGCTCTCGCGCCACCGCCACCGCCGGCCACACGTGCCCGCCGGTGCCTCCCGCCGCCATCACAAAAACCATGCCGGCGTCTCCTAGATGCTGCGATCACTCACGCTCAGCAGCATTCCGAACAGGATCATGGTGGCCACCAAGGAACTCCCCCCATAGCTGACCATGGGCAGCGAGATGCCCTTGGTCGGGAGCAGCTTCAAAACCACGCTCATGTTCAGCAAAGCTTGAAACACAACCATGGTGGTTACGCCCAGGGCCAGATAGCGCCCGAAATCCTCCAGGGCCCGGTTAGCCAGGCGCAAACCGCGCAGCAAGATAACGACAAAAGCCGCCAGCACACCTGCGCAGCCGATCAGGCCCGTCTCTTCCCCTACCACCGCATAAATGAAATCGTTGTGCGCCTCGGGCAGAAAGCCGAACTTGTGCTCGCCCTGCATCAAACCCAGCCCGCGCCATCCCCCGCTGCCCAAAGCCACCAAAGCCTGCCTCTGCTGATAGTCAGCGTCACGCGCGGCGCGCGACTTGGCCAGCTGCTTTTCTACCGGCTCGCGCAGTCCCAGCGCCGTCACTATCTTCAACTGGGGATCAACAAAGGCGATAATGCGCACCAGCCGATAAGGAAACAGCCACACGGCGAGCGCTAGTAACACCAAGGCCACCAAACCGCCCAGCCCGAAGTAACGCCATTCAAGGCCGGCCAGCCACAGCATCACGGCCGCTGTCACCGCCAGCACCACGCCGGTACCCAAATCCGCTGCCGTCACCGCCGCGACCACCGCCGTCAAGATGACCGCGGGCGCTATCAAGGTTCGCGCCTCATTCAGCCTCCGGCCGTGCTGGGCGATGAAGTGAGCCAGAAAGATCACCAAGGCCGGCTTGGCCAGCTCGGAAGGTTGTAGGCCCAAAAGGCCCAGCCGAAGGAACCGGTGGTTGCCGCGGTCGGCCAGATAGACCACGCCAAGCAGGCACATGGCCACGGCCATCCCACCCAACGCAAAGGCCGGGTGGTTGAGCCGGCGGTAGTCCAATTGCTTCAGCAACATCATCAGGGTGAGGGCAAGCGCAGCCCAGGCCGCCTGGCGCAGCGCGCGTGATCCGGCCACGTTGACGGCGAGGCCCTCCACCGCCTCGCCCCCCTGCGGCCTCGGCGGCGGAACGTACTGCGTGGCGCTCCAGACCATCAGCAGGCCGAACACCAAAAGCCCGAAAATGCTCGTCAGCAGCCACCAATCCAAGCGAGGTTTTTGCCACATTTCAGACCTCCTCGCCGCTGGCTTGAGCGAGCGCGGCTACCAGTTGCTTGAAGACCCGCCCGCGATGCTCGAAATTTTCGAACTGGTCGAAGCTAGCGCAGGCCGGGGTCAGCAAGACCGTCTCCCCCGGCTGCGCTCGCTTCCAGGCTTCCGCCACGGCCGCCTCCAGCGTGCCGCAACGCAGCAAGGGGACCGCATCCGTCAATTGCGCAGCGATCTTTTCCGCCGCTGCCCCGATCAGCAACGCGGCACGGGCCTTCCGCCTCAATGGCTCCCGCAGCGGGCCATAATCGGAGTCCTTATCCTTGCCGCCCAAGATCACCCATAGCGGCGACTGGAAAGCAGCCAGCGCCTTCAGCGCCGCATCCACGTTGGTGGCTTTCGAGTCGTTGTAAAAGTCCACCCCGCGCACGCGCGCGACGAACTCCAGCCGGTGCTCGACCCCCGGAAAGGTCCGCACGGCGGCGGCGATGGCTTGGTGCGAGGCCCCAGCCAGCCAGGCGACCAGCGCAGCCGCCAGCGTGTTCTCGAGGTTGTGCAAGCCGCGCAGGGGCACCTCTTCCCCCGGCATCAAGACTTCGCCCGCCAGCCAGAGGCGCCGGCCGTCGTAGCAGGCCTCAGCGGCGCCGCTTCGCAGGCTGAAGCGGTGCACGGCAGCTCGCGTCCGCCGGGCCCAGGCCAGACAGAGGGCGTCGTCGGCGTTAAGCACAGCGTGGTCGGAGTCCTGCTGGGTCTCAAACAGGCGCGCCTTCTGTGCCACGTAATTCTCAAAGCTCCGGTGACGGTCCAGGTGATCGGGACTCACGTTCAGACCCACGGCAATACGGGCCCGGAAACGCTGGATGGTCTCAAGCTGGAAACTGGATAGCTCGAGCACATTCCACTGCTCGGGACGGGAGCCGCGCACCAGCGCGCTGGCCGGCACGCCTATGTTGCCGCCCACTTGAGCCGGAATGCCGCACTCTTGCAAGATATGGCCGATCAAAGCAGTGGTAGTGGTCTTGCCATTGGAGCCGGTAACCCCGATCACCGGACCTTGCAGGAACCAGCTCGCCAGCTCCACCTCCCCGATGACGCTCACCCCGCGGCGCCGCGCTTCAGCAAGCGGCTCAAGGTCGGCTGGCACCCCGGGCGAAAGCACGATCAGCTCGGCCCCGGCAAACACTTCCGGGGTTTGCAACTTGAACTCCGCACCCCAGGCGCGCAGGCGGGCCAGCGTGCCCTCATCGGGCATTTTCAAGTCGGTGGTTTGCACTACGGCGCCTTTCTCGGCGAGCAGCTCGGTCGCCGCTACGCCCGAGCGGCCCAGCCCCACCACCAAGGCTCGCTTTCCACGCAAGTCCACGCGTTTACCTCAACTTCAAAGTGGTCAATGCAAACAGCGCCATCACCAGACCGGCGATCCAGAAGCGCACGATGATCTTTGATTCCTGCCAGCCGAGCGCTTCGAAGTGATGGTGCAAGGGGGCCATCTTGAAAATGCGCTTGCCCCGCAGCTTGTAGCTTCCCACCTGCAAGATTACCGAGAGAGCTTCCAGGACGAAGACGCCGCCGACAAACAATAGCAAGACTTCTTGTTTTATCAGCACGGCCACTACGCCCAGCGTCCCCCCTAGCGCCAGCGAACCTACGTCACCCATGAACATCTCGGCCGGATGCGCGTTGTACCAGAGAAAACCCAGCGCAGCGCCCGTCAAGGCTCCGCAGAAAACCGTCAACTCGGCGGCCGCCGGCTGCCAGATCAAATCCAAGTAACGGGCAAACACGGCATGACCGCTCGTGTAGGAAAGGGCAGTCATGGCCGCCGCCGCCACCACCACCAGTCCGATCGCCAGCCCGTCTAAACCGTCCGTGAGATTGACGGCATTAGCCGAGCCCACAACAACCAGGACCAGAAAAACGAAAAACACCACGAAAGCCAGGGGGTAGGTCCAGGGATGGCCGAGCAGCACCTGGGGCAACAAGCTGGGGCGAAATTGCTTGAAAAAGGGAAAGTTGACGTTAGGCGAATACATTCCGGCCGAGCGCAACACGAGCAACCACAAGCCCAGCAACACCGCCACTGCGCACTGAGACAGGAACTTCTGGCGCGCCGTCAGGCCCAGATTCCTGCCCCGCCGTACCTTCAGGCAATCATCCCAGAAACCCACCGCGGCGAAAGCGATCATGGCAAACAGAGCCGTCCACACCAGCAAGTTGCGCAGGTTGCCCCAAAGCAGCGTGGGCACGATCACCGAAACCACGATCAGCACACCCCCCATGGTCGGCGTGCCGGCTTTGCTCCGATGCGACTGAGGTCCCTCCTCGCGAATGAACTGCTTGATCTGGAAACGGCGCAACCGGGAGATAAACCAGGGCCCCAGCAACAGGCAGAGAAACAACGCCGTCAAACTCGCAAACGCGGTGCGAAAAGTCACGTAACGGAACACCCGCAGCGGGCTGAAGTACGGATAAAGTTGCTCGAACAGCAGCCAGTAAAGCATTTCAGTGCACCTTGGCCGATCCCCCGCCGGCCATCCATTCCTCGAGAGCCTTTTCCAAAGCCACGCCGCGCGAGGCCTTGAACAGCACGGCGTCGCCTGCCTCCAGCAGGCTGCGCAGGGCGCGCCCGGCTTCTGCCGGCTCTTCGAAAAACAGCGCCGCTTGCTCCGGCAGGCCCGCCCGCACCCCCTCTTCCACCATGTATCTGGCGGCCCCACGCACGCCTACCAGCAGATCCACGCCGAACTGCGCGGCCTCGCGACCCACCTGCCGGTGCAAAGCCTCCGTGAAAGAGCCCAGCTCCAGCATTTCCCCGAGCACCGCCGCCCGCCGGCGGGCCGGCGTGCGAACTAGCGTCGCCAGCATGGCACGAACCGCTTCCGGATTCGCGTTATAGCAATCATCCAGAACCGTCACACCGTTATGACGGAAACAGCGCCCGCGCTTGGCGCCAGCCTGGAAGCGGCGGACCGGCTCGACCAGGTCCTCCCACTCCAGGCCGAACCATCGCGCCACCGCCAGCGCCGCCAGTACGTTCATGATTCCGTGCAGCCCGGGCAGCGAAGATTCAAATCGCACCTTCCCCACACGAAATTGCGATCCTTCCGCGCCCCAGCGGGCTTCTTCGGCGCGCACCATCGCCGAAGGGCTCAACCCAAAAGTAATCACAGGACCGCGATGCACGTGCTGGAAGGCCGCTACTCGCGGGTCGTCGGCGTTCAGCACCGCCACGCCATCGGGAGGCAGAGCCTCGATCAGCTCCCGTTTGGCTAGCGCCACTTCTTCCAGTGAACTGAAGAAACCGATGTGCGCGTGCCCCACATTAGTCACCACGCCCACGTAAGGACGAACCAGTTCAGCGAGGCGCCGGATCTCCCCCGGGTGGTTCATGGCTATCTCCAGCACCGCCGCCTGCGCCTGCTCCGGCAGGCGCAGCACCGAAAGCGGGACGCCCACCTGGTTGTTCAAGTTGCCTTCCGTCTTGCCCACCGTGAGCGCGGAAGCCAGCAGCGCCGCAATCAGATCCTTGGTGGTGGTCTTTCCGGCACTGCCGGTGACCGCCACCACGCGCCCGGGGAAACGGCTCCGCGCCCATCTGGCTGCCGCTTCCAGCGCCTGCTGCACGTCGCCAACACGCAGCAGGCGAGCCTCTGCGCCTGGCACCTCGCGCGCTACCACCGCCGCCACTGCCCCCCGGGCCAGCGCCTCCAAAACAAAGTCGTGGCCATCATAGCGCGGCCCTTTCAAAGCGAAAAAAAGCTCGCCCGGGCGCAGCGTGCGCGAGTCCACGCTCCAGCCCTCGACGCGCACGCTGGGGTCGGCTGCGATTTCAGCGCCGGTAGCCTCAGCTATTTCCCCCAGCGTTGCTTTCAAGTCTCCCCTCCCCGGTAACCAAGCTCCTGCAAGGCCTGCCGCGCTGCCTCCCGGTCGTCGAACGGGATTACACGATCTTTCAGGACCTGGTAAGTCTCGTGGCCCTTGCCTGCAATGATGACCGCGTCGCCCGGGCGGGCTTCCGCAAGCACCAGCCGGATGGCGCGGGCACGGTCGGGCTCGACCAGGTAAGGCGTGCCGTAGCCTAGCATTCCTCGCTGCGCTTCTTCGATGATCGCCAGGGGATCTTCGCTGCGCGGGTTATCCGAAGTCAACACCACGAAGTCGCTTAACTCAGCCGCCGCCGCCCCCATGCGCGGGCGCTTGCTGCGATCACGATCGCCGCCGCACCCGAACAGCGTCAACACGCGGCGCGGCTTCAACTCCCGGGCCACCGAAATGACGTTGCGGAGGGCAGCTTCGGTGTGCGCGTAATCCACCACCACCAAGAAAGGCTGACCCTGGTCCACTTTTTCAAACCGGCCCGGAACAGAGCGGCACTCCGCCACTCCGCGCTGGATAGCTTCCAGAGGGAGATCGTAAGTCAAAGCGGCGGCCCAGGCCGCCAGGATGTTGTAAACGTTCATGCGCCCCGGCAGGGGTGAGAAGACGCGGTGACGCCCCCGCGGGTCTTCGATCCACATCCGCAGACCTTCAAAATCCGCCTCGATGTCCAGCCCCCGTACGCGAGCCGAAGCGTTCAGGCCATAACGGTAGACCCGCTCATCGCCGGGCAAAGGAAGCTTGCCTGCCCACGGATCGTCAAGGTTGACGACGGCAAAGGCGGGCGGGGGCGCCCCCGCCCCTTCGAACAACTTACGCTTGGCGGCGAAGTAGTCGGCCATGCTGCCGTGGAAGTCCAAGTGATCCTGCGAGAGGTTGGTGAACACCGCGGTGTGAAACCGGAACCCGTAGACCCGAGCCAGCGCCAGCGCGTGAGAAGACACTTCCATTGTGACATGGCTGCCGCCCAGCTCAAGCAACCGCTTCATGTAGCGGACCAGATCCAGCGACTCCGGCGTAGTGTTGACGGCCGCCCGCGATTGTTGACCTATGCGATGCTCGATGGTGCCGATCAAGGCCGTAGCGCTGCCCGCTGCGCGCAGCATTGCATCCAGCAAGTACGCCGTCGTGGTCTTGCCGTTGGTCCCGGTGATGCCCGTCAAGTACAACTCCCGATCAGGGTGTCCGTAAAAATTCAGGGCGGCAACCGCCAGCGCCTGACGCCCGTGTTCGACTTCCACCCACCTACCGTTCAAGCCCTGCGGCGCGGCTCCTTCGGCCACCACCGCCACCGCGCCGCGCTCGATGGCCTCGCGGGCGAACTGGCGGCCGTCCACGCGCTGGCCGGCGAAGGCGAAGAAGAGGTAGCCGGGCATAATGCGGCGCGAATCATACTCGAGCCCGCTCACCTCGGCGCCCGCCAAGGCTCCAGGCAAGCTGCCCTTCAGCGGCGCGCCCGTCAGCACTTGCGCTAAGCGCATCCCAGCCGTCTCCTCTCGTCTGTTTTCATGGGCCGAAAACCACACGTACGCGGCCATTGGATGGCAGCAGCTCACCCGGTCCCGGCGCTTGTTGACGCGCCACGCCGCTACCTATCGGTTCTATAGTTAAGCCCAGCGCCAGCGCTTGCGCCAGCACGGCAGGCATTGTGCGGCCGTGAAAATCAGGCACCACCAGCACAGGATCCGGCTTTCGCGCGGCCAAACCATCGGCGCGGGGCAGAACGTCAGAGCCGAGCTCGCTGCCCTCCCCCACCGGCGGCGTGGCGAGCTCAGCAACCGCAAGATCGTTAAAGTCAGCCGGCTCCGGATCGGCAGGCCAGGCGCTTTCAGGCAAGTCCCTGGGCACATTCAGCACGCGTAAAGCTTCCGTGGCTACGCGCCGGAACACCGGCGCCGCTACTACACCGCCGTAATGCCGGGCCCCGTTCAAGGTCACCGCAACCACAATGGCGGGATTGGTAACAGGAGCAAAACCGGCGAAAGAGGCATTGTAAAGATGCAGGTACTTTTTCGCGACCGGATCGTAGATCTGGGCAGTGCCTGTCTTGCCGGCCGAGGAGTATCCATCCAGGCGAGCGGCGGCGCCCGTGCCCCTCAACACCACGCCCTCCATCAGGCGCCGCATCAAGAAAGCCGTCTCTGGCCTGAGCACCCGTTGCGGGGGATCCGAAGAATAATGCTGGCGCGGGCCGCCGGGCGGCTCGCGCCAGAGCAGCAATTTCGGCTTCACAAGCAAGCCCCCGCTAGCGATGACAGCCACTGCGCGCGCCAGTTGCAGCGGAGTGGCAATCACCTCGTGCCCCATAGCAATCGAAGCCAGCGATGTCTTTTGCCAGCGCGCAGGATGGCGCACCTGGCCACGCGATTCAGCCGGCAAGGGCACGCCGGTCCTCTGCCCGAAACCAAACCGGCACACGTACTCGTACAGTTTGGCCTCGCCGACTCTCAGGCCAATTTGAATGGCTCCGATGTTGCTCGATTTGGCGAGCACGTCGGCAACAGGCAAGGCTGCGTAAGGATGGTGATCGTGAATCAGGCGGCCATAAAGCTGCAATCGGCCGCTGCCGCAAGGAACAACTGTGTCGGGCCGCAGCGGGGTTGTCTCCAGCGCCGCGGCCACAGTCACGATCTTGAAAACCGATCCGGGCTCGAAGGGCACCGAAACGGGGCAGTTGAGGAAGCGCAACTTCTCCTCTTCTTCATTGTTCGGCGGCTGATTGGGATCGAAGGTGGGGAAACTGGCCATGGCCAGCAGCTCCCCGGTGTTAGGCTCCATCACCACTACGCTTCCGGAAGAACATCCCTCCGCCCGTGCCGCCTCCTCGAGGGCGCGCTCGGCCGCAAACTGTATGCGCTCGTCAATAGTGAGGGCGATAGTGGCGCCCGGCTGCGGCTCTTCTATCTGCCTGAATTGGATTACCCGACCCCATACGTCTTTTACGATCTCCGCCAGCCCAGGGCGGCCGGCCAGCTCAGCCTCCAAGCTGCTCTCAATACCGCAAACGCCCTTCTGCTCGAAGTCCACCACACCCACGGTGTGAGGGGCCAGCGCGCCCTTCGGGTAATCGCGAACCAGCTCGGTCTCAAACCGGATCCACCCTTGACGCAGCCGGCGCAAGCGTTCCGCCTCCTGAGGGCTGATCCGGCGCTTGACATAGAGGAACCCGCGGCGCTCAGCTTGCGCCTGCTCGAGTTTCTCGCGCAGCGCGGCGTAATCCAGTCCTAGAGCCTCGCTCAAGATCGCGGCAGCTTCTTTTGCAGGAGGGCTATGCCGGGGATCCACATAGACGGATTCACGCCTCACGCTCAAGCTAAGGGTACGCCCCGCGCGATCAACAATTGTGCCTCGCGGCGCCGGCAGAAGGCGCTTCTCCCGGTGTTGTTTGGCCGCCGCCTCTGCGTAAGGGTCATGACGCACCACTTGGACTTGGATCAATCGGAGCAGGATAACCGCTGCCCACGCCACTCCCACCAAGCCCACTTTTTCCAGCCGGCTAGGCCTAAAACCGTGCCCCTGCGGCGGCATTGGCCACCTCCTTGGGGAACCCTCAGCGAGCGATCGGATGGTTGGCCGGCAACCCTGCTCGCGCGGAAACGCCCTCCTCCGACTTCGGGGTCAAGTTTTGCCATTGCCCCGGCGCCGGCTCCACCATGTGCAATTTGCGCGCCCACTTGTCCAGTTGAGCCGGGCTGGTGAGAGCTGCTTCCTCGCGCAAAAGTTCCAGCCTTTCCGCTGCCAGCTCCTTCTGACGCAGCTCGGCCACCGCCAGGCGTCGAGCCGCCCATCGTTCCAGCGCCCCCGGCAACAATGCCGCCATCAGCAATGCCAAGACCAGCAAGCTGGCGCGAATGAAATGCCAGTAGGAGCGCCGTGCGGCGGGATCCGTCGCGCGCACCAGGCGGCGATTGTCCACCCGCTTGACATACCAGTAGACGTCTTCCCAGGGCAGCAGGGGCAACTCGAACGAGCTCGGCGGCTCGGAAGGCAGCCACGGGCCGCTCTGGCTTTTCAGTCCCGGCTCCGCTTCTTGGGTCAGCAGCATTTCCACGGCAACCTCCTCTAAGGCACTGCGCTGCTAAAGCGCAGCTAGCGGAACTGCACCACTCTTAGCCTTCCGCTGCGACTGGCCGGGTTTCGGCGTACCTCCTGCTCGGAAGGACGCACTACATGCTTGAGCAAGCGCACGGCCCGGCCCTCCCGCACCCAGCGGTGAAAAGCTTGTTTGACTTGTCGGTCCTCCAACGACATGAAGGAGATCATCACGACACGCCCTCCGGGTTTGATCAGCCCAGGCAGGGCGGCCAGTAAGGCTTCCAACTCCTCGGCTTCGCGATTCACAGCCCTGCGAAGCGCCATGAACACCCGCGTCCCCGGATGCAGGCGACCCCTGCGGGGCGCGACCTCCTCGATCAAACGCGCCAGTTCGCGCGTGGTGCGAAGAGGCCGCGCCCTGACAATCGCCCTGGCAATGGTCTCCGCTATGTGCCTCCTTTCTTCGCCCTGCTGACAAAACAGCGCGGCGAGTTCTTTCCAGCTCAAACTGTTTACCAGCGCAGCCGCAGTAAGGGGTTGGCTGCGATCCAGCCGCATGTCCAAGGGACCGTCGGCCGCGAAGGAGAAACCGCGCTCGGGAACAGTCAACTGCGCGCGGTTGGGACCAAGATCGGCAAGCAGTCCGTCCACTTGGGTGATGCCCATCTCGGCCAGGGCCGCCGGCAGCGTTGAAAACCAACATTGACGATAGCGAATGCGCTCTCGCCAGGCAAATGTGGCTTGCTTGGCTTGCTCCAGAGCTTCCGCATCGCAGTCGGCGGCCACTACCAGCCCCGTCGTCAAACGCTGCGCAATGGCCGCCGTGTGACCTCCCAGACCCGCAGTGGCGTCCACATACACACCTTCCGGGCGCACGGCCAGCCACTGGAGAGCCTCCGCGAGCAACACCGGAATGTGACCGGCAACAGCAGGTTCCATGCTCGCCGCCTCGCACCATTTACCTCAGCCCCATGTTTTCCAGCCGCCGCAGCTTTTCGGCCAGGTTCTGCAATGCGCCGAGTTTGCGCTGCTCGTAAACCTGCTCCGGATAAAGGTCAATCCGCCATTGCCAGGGGACTAACTTCAAGGGTTGATTTTCCAGGTTGAGCGCCTTGCGTAACTCTTCGTGAATGAGAATGCGGCCCTGGTTGTCCATCTCGGCATTGGCCCCCAGATCATTGGCGATGAACAGCACGTCGGCCGCATCGTTGTCACCCACCGCTTTGGCGAGCTGCAAGCGGTTGTGGCGCCAAATATCAATGGGGTATATCCTGACAGTGAGGCCATCCAATGTGGTCACAAACAGCTTGCGCTCACGCAAGGATTCGAAGTAGCGCTGGAAAGCCACTGGGAGCTTCAAGCGACCGCGGTCGTCCAGGCGGGTTGGGAAGGTGCCGTCGGGCAGTTCGACCGCCATCTGGGCCACTACATTTCCATCAGCGTCCCCATGGCGCTCCATTTCCTGGCCTTGGCTCCACTCATTTGCCATCGGTTGGCCACTCAACTCAATGCTAGCCCAGAATCGGCATAAGTTGCAACCACTTTAGGCCCAGCTATCCGCGGGAACAGAAGATTTTACAATTGCCCCGGCCCGAACCCTATATGTTGGATAAGCGCGCGGCGCTGTCCCTTATCTGGCCCGCCCCTGGCCGCCCGCCTGGGCCAAATCAAAGCTGCTGGCCTCGCTTAACCCGCACTGCCCCCACAGCAGCTCCAAACGCACGCTCACTCGATTGTTGGAGGGTTGGTAGATCACACTCCCGCTGCGAAGCTGCTCCCGGCTAAGTTCGAGCACCCGAAGCTGATCCCCGTCAGCGATGGTCAGCCTGGCCCGGTCCGCCAGCTTAACGGCAGGCGCTTCACGATCCCAGCTCAGGTGAAGGTGGCCCGCCTCCTCGCGCCCGCGAAGCCCCAAGGCGAACGGATCTTGGGCCGCTTGCCCTGGCAAAGGCATGTTCCCTCGCGCAAACCAAACGAAGCCCGCACCACCCAGGGCCAGTATCAGCAACCCAATCGCCAATAACACTCTGCGGCGAGACCGGCGAGACGGCGCTTGCGCGCCATGCGTTTCAGAAGCAGCCGGCGCGACGAACCTGCCTCTGGGCTTCGAAGACGCCTGAGGCTCGCCCTCTGCCGGCCCCGCCACGGCTTGCCCGGCTGCCGCATTGCTAGTCTCGCCGCTCACCGGTTTCGGAACCCCAGAGCCAAACTCAAAGGTTTGACAAGGTGCCTCGGCGCGAATGCGGCCTCCCTCCCAAAAGAAAACTCCCGCCAGGCCCGGTCCCGTGCCCCGGGGCTCGATCAGCAGCGCGATGTCGTAAGGATGGGAAAAGTGCAAAGCCAGCAGTTCCAGATCCTCAGGACTCAAGGCTAGCGCGCCCCTAGTATGGCTCCGCCAGTATCCGACCGCATAAATGCGCCGCTCAGGCACTCGCCGGAATTGCTCCAGGGCTTCCACCAGCCGTTGCTTATCGCTGGCGGAAAGCACATAGGAAGGGCCGTAGGCATGCTCGCAAGGGATACTCAAGAAATCCTCCACCCGCACCAACCGCCGCGCGCCCTCCCGCTCAGCGGCGCCCAACAGTATGCCGCCTACTTCAGCCCCGCGGCCGCGCGCCAGCCGGCCCAACCCGCCCAGTGCCTCGAGCATCATACGATCCATGACGTCGCGCGAGATCTCGATGGCCAGCGGCTTGCCCGCTATTTGCCACAGCACGAAGCTGTTGCGCTGTCGCTCTCTGCCCTCCGGTCCGCTCATGTTGTTATCGCCGAGGCTGGGCCGCTAACTCCATCCTAGAACCGCGGCGGGGTAAACTCAAGCTGAACCGAGCACGGCCGGGGCCCTACACTTAAGTTCAGCATGAGCGGCGCCCTTTACTTGGTGGCCACGCCGATTGGAAACCTGGAAGACATCACGCTGCGCGCCTTGCGCGTGCTGCGCGAGGTAGATCTGATTGCCTGCGAAGACACCCGTCAGACCCGCAAGCTACTCGATCACTACGGAATCCACAAGCCCACCATCAGCTACCATGAACACAATGAGCAAGTCCGGGCCGAAGAACTTGCCGAAAAAATGCTGGCCGGCTTGCGCATCGCGCTGGTTTGTGACGCGGGAACGCCGCTGATCTCCGATCCCGGCTATCGGCTGGTCCGCAAGGCCATAGAAAAAGGCATCCCGGTGGAGCCGCTGCCGGGGCCCTCGGCTTTGCTCGCTGCACTCAGTGCTTCCGGACTGCCTACAGATGCCTTTCATTTCGGGGGCTTCCTGCCCTCCAAGCCCAGTGCCCGGCGCAAGCTGCTTGCCTCGCTTAAAGACGAGCAAGCCACCCTTGTCTTCTACGAGGCGCCCCACCGGATATTGGAAAGCCTGGCAGACATAGAAGAGGTGCTGGGGTCACGGCCAGTAGTGCTGGCGCGTGAAATCACCAAACTGCATCAGGAATTTCTGCGCGGGGAGGCAGGCCAACTGCGGCGCGAGCTGGCCAGCCGCCGCGGCATCAAGGGAGAAATCACACTGCTAATCGGCAAGGCGGACCGGCCGGCAGAGCGCCCAGCCGAAGTCCCCGGCGATGAGGAGTTGCGCCAGGCTGTGGAGAGCGCGATGGCGCAGGGACTAACCCGCACGGAAGCCATCAAGAAAGTAGCCCGCCAATACAACCTGGCCCGCTCGGAAGTCTATGCCCGGGTTCTCGACGCTGCTCGGTGAGCAGGATCGGCTGTGTTAGAATTCTGTTCTTATTGCTACAGCGAAGGATACGCTACTTACTCGGCTGGCTCCTCATTCTCAGCTCGGCGCTGTCAGTTAAAGGCGCAGACCCGCCCGCGCGACGCCCAGCAATCCACGCCGGGCCCATCGCGATAAGCCTTTCCGGCTTTTTCGATCAGATTACGATGTACCGAACGGCGACCACGGCCGATTCCGTGTACACGCGTTTCGGCGCCATCCCGCTGGGTGAGACGCCGGATCAGTGGCTGAGTTCGCCCCGCCACTCCAGGTTCATGGCAGAGGCGAACTGGCAGGGAGCCGGCCGCTGGAGCGGATACTACGAAGCGGACTTTCTGGACCCGGCCTGCCGTTCCGCTTACCGGATGCGGCAGTTTTGGGGGGCGTTCGAACGGGGCTCCTGGCAGATCCTCGCGGGACAGGGCTGGAGCCTGCTCCGGCCTAATCGCGCCGGCATCAGCTCGCGCGGCGACCTCATGAATACCATCGCGGTGGAGCCGGCTTACCACGTGGGGCTGGCGGGCGGCCGCAACCGCCAATTGCGAGTCATGCGCCGCTTCGGCGCTTGGGCAATGGCGGTGGCTTACGAACATGGGCGCGGCGGAGACATCACCGCCAAACTGGTTCACGACAGCCCGCGCCTGCATTGGGAGGCGGTCTTGCTGGGTGGACGTCGGGACAGATACGCGGCCGGGACATCTCTTGTGTTTCGGTTGAACCGAAACCTGAGCTGGGTGGGGCAACAAATCTGGTCGCAGGGCTGCGGGCCGGACTTGGTGGGAGGATTGCCGCGGGGCGTCCACGCCCACGGGGTTATTGAAGGCATCGAAGCCCGGCTTACCCCCAGCCTGGAGGTCTTTGCTTACGGCGGGTTGGCGTACGCGACCAGATCTTCAGGGAACCGGCTGTTGCGCCAGTGGTCGGCGGGCTTGCATCGTCGCATTTATCACCACCCCCGGTGGGGATCCAGCACGCTCTCCGTGCAGTACTCACAACTGGATCGTTCGGTGTGGCCGGGCGGGCATGGGGAAATGAATTACCTCATGTTGGGAGTGCGCCACTTCCTGCCTGCTCAAAGGTAGCACTCCGCGTGATCGCAGGGCGGGTTGCCTCGGGGTGGTCGAGTGCGATTCTATGTTGATTATGCGCCAAGTTGGTTTTTCCCGTCGGAGCCTGCTCCAGGCAACGTTGGGCGCACCCGCGCTGCACGGAACTTCTGCTAACGATCGCATCCAGATCGGCGTGATCGGCGCCGGCAGCAGGGGTTCCGCGCTGATGCGCGAGGTGGCCGCCGCCAAATCCGCCAACGCCGTCATAACCGCCATATGCGACGTCTACCGGCCCAACCGTGAACGGGCCGCGGAATTCGTGGCCAAGACTTGGGGAATCAAGCCGCGCCAGACCGTGGACTACAAGGAACTGCTGGGCTGGCGCGAAGTGGACGCCGTGCTCATCGCTACGCCTGACTTCGGCCACTCGATCATTCTGAAGGATGCCGTGACAGCCGGCAAAGATGCTTACTGCGAGAAACCCATGGGGGTGGACTTCGCCGAGGCCAAGGCCGCTTATCTGGCCGTTCGCCAGAGCGACCGCGTGGTACAGATCGGCACCCAACGCCGCAGCGAGCCGCGCATGGTGGCAGCCGCCCGCCTGATCCGCTCCGGCGTGTTGGGACAGGTAACACGCGTGGAAATGTCGGTCAATTTCCACGAGCCGCGCTGGCGCCGCGACTACACGCAGATCCGCCCGGAAGATGTGGCCTGGCCGCAGTTCTTGATGCACCGGCCCTCACGCCCCTTCGACGCTCGCCGCTTCCGCGAGTGGCAGCTCTTCCGCGACTACACCAACGGCATAGCGGGGCTGTGGATGTGCCACTTCATTGACCTCGTGCACTGGTTCCTGGAAGATCCCTACCCGGCCGGTGCAGTGGCCAATGGCGGCGTTTACTTGTGGAAAGACGGGCGCGAGACCTCGGACGTCTTCCACGCCCTGCTGGACTATCCCAAGGGCTTTTTGGTCAGCTTCGCCATGAGCCTGACCAATGCCGCAGGCAACCGCAATCTCTGGTTCGGCACCCGCGGCACCTTCGACGCTGACGCTATGAAGATCACCGGCCAGGGAAGCCGCGCGCCCGACCGTCTCACCGAAGAGATCACCGTCGCGGAAGAACCCGTCAACTCCCACATGGAAAACTTCCTGGAATGCGTGCGCACCCGGCGTACGCCGCGCGCCGACATCCAGGCCGGCTTTTCGCACGCCGTGGCCGTCTGCATGGCGGGGTTGGCCCTGGACATGGGACGCAAGGTGCGCTTTGATCGCGAGCGGCTGGAACTGATCCTGTGAAAACCCCGGCCTGCGGTACTATAAGGAGCGGAACCGGGTTAGCCGGCAAGTTCTGCCATGCCAACCCAAGTAATTGCGGAAACCGAGTCGGCCCAGCGTGAGCGGCTGGCACCTCTGTATAACGTCGTGCTGCTCGATGACGACAAACACACTTACGACTACGTGGTCGAGATGCTGACCAGATTGTTCTTGTTCTCCGAGGCGGAAGCCTTCGCGCACGCCGTCGAGGTGGATACCACCGGCCGCACCATCGTGCTTACTTGCGGGCTGCCCGAAGCCGAGTTCGCGCGGGACCAGATACAGTCTTACGGGCCGGATTGGCGCATCCCGGATTCAAAGGGTTCGATGACAGCCATAATCGAGCCGGCAGGCGGCGAGAATGCCGGCTAAGACAACAGCGAGGGCCTCCAATGCAATCACACCAGCGAGGGAAGGAAATGTCAACCACACGGAGAGCTTTTCTGCGGGCAGCAGCTGCTGCGCCGGTGCTCCGCCTGGTAGGGGCACAGAGGCCGCTGGCGGGCTTGAAGATCGGCGTGACCGACTGGAACTTGCGCCTGGCAGGCAAGACTGAAGCGGTGGCTTTGGCCGCCCGGCTGGGTTTCCAGGGCGTGGAGGTGAGCCTGGGACGCAAGCCGGTCGAGGGCAGGCTGGCCCTGGACAACCCCGAGTTGCAGGAACGCTACCTGAGTGAAGCTCGCGAGCACAAGATCGCTCTGGCGGGCACCTGCCTTGACATCCTGCACGTAAACTACCTGAAGAACGATCCCCTCGGGCAAAAATGGGTAGCCGCGGGCATCCCCATAACGAGCAGGCTAAAAGCCCGAGTCATGCTATTGCCCTTCTTCGGTAAAGGCGCCTTGCAGACGCCCCAGGAACTGGACTACGTGGGTGACGTGCTGCGGGAGCTGGCACCCGAAGCCGAGAAGGCCGGCGTGATTCTGGGATTGGAGAACACCTGCTCGGCGCGCGACAACATGCGCATCATGGAGCGTGCACGCTCGAGCGCGGTCCGGGTTTACTACGACGTGGGCAACTCCACCAACAACGGCTACGACATTTATGAGGAAATGCGCTGGCTGGGCCGCGGTTATATCTGCCAGATTCATCTCAAGGACAAGGGTTACTTGGGCGAAGGCAAGATAGACTTTGCCGCCGTACTACGCATTATCGCCGACATCGGCTTTGAGGGGTTCGCCAATCTGGAAACCTCCTCGCCCTCGGGCTCGGTGGAGGACGACATGCGCCGTAATCTGGGTTACGTACGGCAGCTCATCGAGAAGCTCCAAGGTTAAAGGCGGCCGTGCGGGCTGGAAGGGCCGGGGGGCGTTTGGGGCTGAAATTAATAGCCTTTCATGACGCGCCGCTCGCACCTTCCCCCATTTTTCCTCACTTTTTCCGTTGACAATTGAACCGATTCCGGTTACTATGCGGTTCTGATCCTTGCCATCGGCAATGATGACTCGCAAGCCACTAAACCGAGCAGAAGGGGTCAGGTTATGGCATCCTTCCAAGTGGGCGAGAAGGTCGTCTACCCCAATCAGGGCATAGGGGTTATCGAGAATATCAGCGTTCGTTGCTTCGGACCCCGCCCCGAAAAATTTTACCTTTTGCGCTTGATAGGGAACCGCACCACAGTAATGGTTCCTTTCTCCCACGCAGCCGAGGTTGGATTGCGCAGGCTTTCTCGCAACGGGGAATTGGAGCGGGTGCTGGCATTCCTTGCTGCGGGCACCTGCAAGTCGCGCACGGACTGGAAGAATCGTTTCAAAGAAAACTGCGAGAAGATGCGGGTGGGCGGGCTGATGCAGATTGCCGAGGTCCTCAAGAGCCTGCTGCTGTTGCAACTTGCAAAGCCGCTGTCGTTCCGAGAGAAAAGGATGCTGGATCGGGCGCGGCAGATGCTAGTTTCCGAAATCGCCCTCTCCCGCGGCATGGCCGAACAAGAAGCGCTGAGCTTGGTCGAGCGGGCGCTGGCCAAAGCCTCCCTCCGCCTCCCGGATCCCTTGTAGCTTCAAACAAACCAGCCCAAAATCAACCGCGCTCCCGTCCAGCTCGCCAGTGAAAGCCAGCGCACCAGATCCAGCGCAATCACTGCGGCGAACAATATCAGCAGGCCGAACCGTTCTGCCTGCTCGTAAACCACCGGGGGCAGGCGGAGCAAGACAAGAAGCTTGGAGCCATCCAGGGGCGGCACCGGCAACAAGTTGAACAAGGCCAGATAAACACTTAACCACACGGCGCGCTCCAGCAAGTAAAAAAGGGTGGGAGCCGAGCGAGCCGCCACTGCCGCCACCGCCCCCAGCGCGATGGCGAGCAGCAGGTTGCCCGTGGGCCCCGCCAGCGAGACCAAAGCCAATCCCCTCAGGCCGCCGCGCAGGGCCCCGGCATTGGTGCGCACAGGGCGCCCCCAGCCCAGGAATCCGTAGCCACCCAGCGAGGTAAACAGCGGCAGCAGAACGGTCCCCAGCCAGTCCGCGTGCGCCAGCGGATTCAGAGTCAAGCGGCCGTCGCGACGCGGCGTTTCATCCCCGAGCTTGGCGGCAACCCAGGCGTGCGCGTATTCGTGGGGGGTAACCAAGCCCCAGAAGACGGCCACATTGAGCAGGGCGCTTTCCACATTCACTGCTTGCGTCTCCAGATAGCGGCCCAGATCACCAGCAGCACGAGCACCGCCACTACCGCCACGCCCGCCATCGCTGAAGGACGATTGTATCAATCCGACCGGGCAGGCACGCAGACGGCACCGCCTCGGGTAATGCCCTTTTTAAGCCGTTCCTCAGGTAAATGCCCACTGCGCAGACCGGCTTCCGGCCACGATAAGTAAAGCGAACAGCGGAACCCAGCACTCAGATGCCCTGCTTTTACTGCGGCAAGAACATCCCCTTGATGCGGAGGCTCAAGGACCCGGATTTCTGCTGCGATGAACACCGCCAGCGCTATCAGGAAATGGCGGCGCTGGCGGTGAATCGCCTGGTAGAGTCCGGGCCTTCCCGCGCCGTCAGGCCGAATGCACCGGGACCTCAGAAGGCTCCTCCGCAGCAGCCCGCGCTCGGCTTGAGCCCCAGCTATTCAGACGTGCCACCCGCCGAGCACGGCTTCGATCTGCCCATCTTGGCTCGCAAGGCTGCGGTACTACCGTCGTTTGGCGCCTGTTGTCAATTTCAGGGCCTTCTCAGGACCTCCGCGCACGCCATGCAGTTAAAGGCATCCTACCTGGATGAGTCCCGCTGCGAAAAAGCTCTACAGCCAGCCGAATGGCAGCTCGCCCGCTCGCCGGCCCTGCCGGTGGCGCCGGCTGCTACGCGCCGTTTCAAGCCCGCCTGCGCACCGCCGCTAAGGACCACCCTGGCTTGCGCCGGCGTGCATTCCCACCACCCGGCATGCGCGCCCGTATCGTTCAGTGTTCGAAGAGCGGCGCTCGATTGGCGGGCCAGCCTCCGCATCCGAGCACACGATGGCCTGCTAATCGCCTCCCCGTTGCCGCTGCCCCGGCTGAGTTGGCGCTCAGACTACGCCGCCGAACCGCTCCCCCAGGCTCAACCGATCGCTAGGTACGCCAAGTGCAAGCCCGGTTTCGGCGCTCGTCTGACTCGCATTGCAGGCTTGAGAGTAATGGGGACCCAAGCGCTGAAAATCCCGCCCAAGCTGGCGAGCGACCGGAAAATCCCCGCGATTGTTCCCCTCAGCGCGGCGCGCACGACGCCCTTTCCATCCCTGGCCTTTTCTTTGTCCCAGCGAGAGCTGCCCTGCGCGATGCCCGTGCGGCTGGAACGGCCTAAGCTTCGCCTGGTGGGACCGCCGATCCTCTCGTTCAATCCCCTCCCCGTCGGGCAGAAACTCAGGCTCGGGCTGCCGGCATGGGCCGCGCAAGTCCGCGCTAAAGCGGGACTGCCTGCGCCGCGCTTTCTAAGTATCAGAGCCCAGCTTTATTACGGCAACCTAAGAACAGTTCCGCGCATCGCAGGCGAGCTGACCATTTCCATCCAACCGCGCCATCCGGCCCTGGTGCGCTGCCTGGCGGGCAGCATGCCCGAGCCGCCCCCCAAACGCCCCCCATGGACGGTGCTGGTGGCTGCCTGGCGAGCGGTTCCCGCGTTTGCTCGCGCGGGCTTGATTGTACTGTGCATATCAGGCAGCTCTGGAGCGCTCTTATGGAACAAACAAGGGCCGGCGTTCCAGGATTACATCGAACGCCGCGCAGCAATTGAGGTTGCCGAGGACTTCAGCGGTACGCTTGAGGCCTGGGTGGACGCTGGGCAAGGACTGGCAGGCTGGCGATTAGACCGGCCCGGCGTGGTCGAAGTGGGCGATCTGGCCTTGCTCAAGGCTACGCGCAGGCTCTCGGATTACCAGGTGGAATTCCTGGGCCAGATCACTGGTCGCAGTTTGTGCTGGGCCTATCGCGTCGTGGACTGGCAAAACTACTACGCGACGAAGCTAATGGTGGTCAAACCCGGTCCTGTCCCAAACTTAGCGCTCGTGCGCTACGCAGTGGTTGGCGGGCGTACCCAGCAGCTCGCACAGATACCAGTAAGCGTCGTGTTGCAATCCGGCGCGCCTGTGCACGTGCGGGTGCAAGTGAAGGCGGACGGCTTCACTACGTGGATAGCAGACAGGATGGTAGACTTCTGGCACGATAGCCGCTTCGCGGCCGGCGGCGTCGGCTTCTTCGCCGAGCCCGGCGAACGCCCGCGACTTTACTGGGTCAGGGTTACCCACCAAAAGGACTTCCTAGGCAAAGTCTGCGCCTTTCTGGCCCGAACTCACAGAGGGGGTATCGAACCATGAACACCACAACAAACGCGTTTGTGGCTGAAAGCCACCAAGCGCAGGCGAGGCAACAGTACGTGGACCCTCGCCGCCAGATGCGGCCTGTCTCCCGACACCTCGCGCGCGCCGTGGCGCGCCATCTGGAAGGAGATCTGCAAGGCGCTCTGGAGGAACTGCAAAAAGCCATTGATAAAGGGGAGAAACTGCCCGAGATTTACCAGGCCCTCGGGCACGTGCTTTACGAACTCGGCCGGTATGAGCCGAGCGCAGCCGCCTTCCTCGAGCTGGCTGGCCTGGAGCCCAACAACGCCGACGCGTGGTTCAACGCAGCGGTCTGCGCAGAGAAACTGGAACGGTGGGAGGAGGCCGCCGAGCGTTACAAGCGGGCAGCGAGCTGCGATTCCGGCCGCTCGGAGGCGTGGCTTGGCTTGGGCTTGTGCCTGCTGCGCATCAATATGCCCAAGCCTGCCCTGGCGGCCTTTGAGCAAGCGCTTTCACAAAGACCGGATTGGGAGACCGCCTGGCTGGGCAAAGCAGTGGCGTTGCAGCAGGCCGGCCAAGCCGATGCAGCCCAGGCCATTTATCAGAAAATCTTGCAAAGCAATCCCCGCTCAGAAGTCTGCTTGACCAACCTGGTCGTACTAGGCTTGGAGCAGCAGCGCTACGATGACGTACGGCGCTGGGCAGAGCAGTTGTTAAGCTTGAATCCGGATTCAGCGGTGGCGCTGGAGGGACTGGCTGCCTGGGCTTTCGCCCACGAAGATTACGACCTGGCAGCGAAGTGTTTGACGACGCTCACCACGCTGGTTCCCGATCACTTTGAAGGTTGGTACAACCTGGGATTGGCCCACCAAAAGGCGGGTCGGTTGGAGCAAGCGGCGGCGGCATATCAAGAAGCGATCAACCTGCGGCCGAACGCGCAAGCGCTGACCAATTTGGGAGTGGTGCGCCAGCAGCTCGGGGATCACGAAGGGGCGCGGACGGCCTTTCAGCAGGCGGTCAAGCTCGATCCCACGGGGACCGCAGCCCTGTGGAATCTGGGCCTGGCGCTGGAAAAGGCGGGGGAATGGGAAAGCGCCGCCCAGGCCTACACGGAGCTAGCGGCCAAGGATCCGCAATCTGAGCAAGCCTGGTTTCGGCTGGGCGTGATGCAGATAGCGCTCCAGCAATACGCACGCAGCGCGGAGAGCTTCGAGCGCTGCCTCAAGCTGCGGCCCAACTGGCTGGAGGCGCAAATGAATCTGGCCCTGGCTTACTGGAAGCAGCACAAGCTCGCCGAAGCCCAAGCCGTTTACGAGCAAGCCTTGGAAAACGATCCGGCGGCCCTGGATGCGATCCGTGGCCTGGCAGCCCTGGCGCTGGAACAAGGCCGCGCCGAAGCGGCGCTCGCGTACCACGAGCGCATGATTGAGTTGGGCGAGCGCAGCCTGGAAGTTCTCTACAACGCGGGAGTGCTGCTGCAACAAGCCGGTCGCCTGGAGGCTGCCGCCGCGCGCTACCGCGAAGCACTCAGCCTGGCCCCGGAATTCGCTGAGGCACTGCTAAACCTTGGCCACGTCCTGCGCGCCCTCGGTCAGGAAAAGGAAGCGCGTGCCTGCTGGAGCAAGGCGCTAGAAGCAAAACCCGAGCTGGCCCTGGATTATTTTGCACCGGCGCGTGGCTGAGAAAGCAACGAAGCGGGCCCGCGGTTCAAATTACGTCGGCGAAGTTCTTCTTGAGCTTGTAGAAGCAGGCGTGACCCACAAAGAAAACCAGGCCCGAAACCGCCCAGAGCTTCCACAGCGAGCCCCAAGCGGGCGCCGCGTGCTCCAACAGTACGGCCCGGTATCCGCGCACCAGTACGAACAAGGGATTCTTGGAAAGAAGCGGTAGCGCCGCCGCCGGCAGGGACTCAACCGGGTAACAGATCGGCGTCAGGAAGAACCACAGCGTAAGCAAAAAGCCGATGACCTGTCCCAAATCGCGCAAGTACACGCCCACGGCCGCCAGGAACCAGCAAACACCCGCCGTAAACAGCACCTGCGGAGCAATGAGCGCAGGGAGCCACATTGCTGTCCAGGGCAGCGCCCCGCGCAACAGCACCAAACCGCACAGGAACAAAATCAAGGCGAAGCCCTCCGTGACCAGTCCCGCCAGCACCAAGTTCACCGGCAAGGTTTCCACCGGGAAAACCAGTTTCTTGACGAAATTGCGATGCTCCAGTATTACGAAGGGCGCCCGCCCGGCGGCCTCGGCAAAAGGGAGCCAGGGCAACATGCCCGCCAGAAAATAGAGCGCGAAACCAGACCGGCTCGGGTCGTTGCCCAGGCGCGCGCGCAACACTACGCCGAACACGAAAAAGTAGGTGATCATCAGCAGAAGCGGGTTGAGTACGGTCCAGAACAGCCCCACGAAAGAACCGCTGTACCGCCCGCTGATGTCGCGTCGCACCATCGAGCGAATCAGGCGGCGATGGCGCCAGATGCAGACCAGCGGATAGCTGAAAAATCGCCCCAAGGCCCGCAACCAGCGCTGGCGGCGCAATTGGGCGCGCGTGACGAGGCCATAGCGCAGCAGTTTGGCCCGCCCCGCGCTGACCTCAGCTTCGATCAACAGGAAGGGCCAACCCTGCTGGTATTGCCAGCCCGAGCTCTCTTCGATAAGCGAAACAAACAGGCAGTAGCGGCCCGGTTCCAAGGGCAGTTCCGCCGCCAGCTCGTATCCGTGCCTATCGAGCGGCTCCTCCCCGGCCCTCAGCACACAGCGCGGGCCGTCCGTTATCCAGGACTCGGTCTCGCTGTCGAAAAGCTGCCAGCCGAGGGCAAGCTGTCCTCCGGCTTGCCCGCTAGTCCCCGGGATGACTTCCAAATCCAGCGCGATTCGCAGCGCGCGATCGCCTTGAAGTGCGACACGCGGCCGGCAAAGCTTGAAACTCATTCCGCCCGCCCCACGTACAGCCACTCCGGATAGCGCCGCCGCACGGGGCCGCTCTTGCGTGCTAGCGCATAGATCCCCTCGTCGCGCAAGTCAAGCGGCAAGCCGTAGTTTTCGAGCAGCCGGCGCACCCAGATCAACTCAGGCCGGGGGCGCTCCCGAAAGGGCCCTGTCTCCAGCCTCAACACGGTGAAGCCCGCATCTTCCAACAATTGCTGGATCTCCCGGGGCGCGTACTCGCGGCTATGCCTAGGCTCGGGCGCCTGTCCCTCCGCGGGGCGCACGTAGTGGGTGAAGAAACCCGGATGATAGCCCTGCAAGATGGCCGAAATGGCCCGCAAGGAAGCGATGTTAGGCGTGCTTAGCACCAGGTGGCCTCCGGGGCGAAGAATGCGGTTGATCTCGGTCATCATGTGCATTGGATCGTGCGCGAGGTGTTCGAGCACCTCGCAGCAAAGCACCGTGGCGAAATACTCGTCCGCATAAGGGAAACGGTCACGCTCTGCGTCAAAGAAATCAAGTTCGCACTCAAACTCCTCGCCGGTTTCGGACTTCACCCGGCGACGCTCCTTCTGCCCGGCCGGGCCATAGTAGCAACCGCGTACTTCCCCATAGCCTAGCTGGGTGCAGAGGAGTGGGGTAATTTGCAAATAAGCGCCGATTTCAAGCACTCGGTCACCTTTGCCGCCCGGGGGCGTCATGGCTAGCGTCTTTTGCAGTCGCGAAAGGTGCTCTTGGGCGTACTGCTTGCTTTCCTGTCGCTCGCACCAGGAAAGTAAGTACTCCGGCGCGGGCGCGGGCGCGGCAGGCGGCGGCTCGGGCTGGCGCGCAAGCTCTGCCGGCTCACTCCACTGCCGCCCGCCGGCCACCGCCTCCAAGAACGAAGCGTATCGCTCGGCCACCGATTTCCAGTTGCACTCTCGGCGCACCCATTGCCGCGCCCGCTGGCCCATGGCACGAGCCAAATCCGGGCGCGTAACGAGCAAGTTCATATATTCGAAGATCAGATCCTCTTCGCCGGCCCCCACCGGAACTTTCAAGCAGACATCATCGGGCAGCTCGGCGAAGGCGCCCACCTCGGAGACCACGACCGCCCTTCCCAGCCCTAGCGCCCGTAAGAGGCTGCCTGAGGTCTCGCCCACCGTGGGGTAGCGCAGATTCAACACCACATCGCAGGCAGCCATGTAACCCATGAAGTCCTCCAGGGCCGTAAACCCAAGCAGGCGCACGCAGGCTTCAAGATCCAGCGAGCGTATCAAAGGGGCGAGGGGCAGGTCAGGATGCGGCTCTCCGGCCAGAATCATTCGAGCTTTGGGCTCCACGCGGACCAAGCGGCGGAAGGCGCGCAAGGCCTCCGGTATGCGCTTGTAAGGCTTCAGATGCCCGAAAATGCCTATCAGCGGCGTGGTTTCGTCCAAGCCCAAGCGGGCGCGCCAGGCGAAGCGGTCCACATCCTCGAGCCAGGCGCCGTGCGGAATGCGGGCCACCGGGCCCTTGAACCCGGCCTCTCTTATGCGCTGGAGGACGAAATTGCTGTGGGCGATAGCGGCTCGGCTGGCCTCCAGCAAGCGACGCATCATGGCTACGCCCTCGTAGTCCGGGCCCACTTCGCCCGCCCGAACCCTGAGGCCGCGGGCCCGCGCTGCGGGGCCGGCCTCGTACTCCAGCTCGCGCAGATAAGCGTCCCAGTCGCCGCGCCGGATGGTAAGCTCGGCCACCAAGTGATGCAGGTTGGCTTCGTGCATCACAACCACCCCGGGATGCTCCAGCGCCAGCTCGTAGACGAAGCCGTGCCAGGGGTTGTTGCCCATCTGATAGAGGATCAAATCGTAGCGAGCAGCATCAAAGCACGACGGCGGCCCGGAGACGACTTCCAGCTCCACAAGGCAACGCAAGTGTTCGATTAAGGTCGCTGAGTAATCGGCGATGCCGCTCTTAGAAGGCGGCAGCGGGGAAACAAAAGCCACGCGCATTTTCAGCGCACCAGCTCCATCGAAAAGACCCCCATCGGGAAGGGGACGCGAACGAGCACCGGAGTGCGAACGGCGTCGCGCGCGAAGAAGATCTCGAAGCTATGTTCGGAAGCCGGACCCTTCAGATGGACGTCGAATCGCTCAGCTTGCATGGGGACCTCATTGACGCGCACGGTCTGTAGCGCCGCGTAACGGAGGCTTACCTGATAGCGCGCCCCGAAGAACACCTCTTGGGCGGGCGGCAACCGGCCGTGTTGCAGCTCGCGGCGCAAGTAGTAAAGAAACGCCAGCGCATCGCGCGCACAGGCGGGCGCCGCCAGCTCGCTCTTGCCGCCCCCGCCGAGCGTCTCGCGAGTGGCCACGCCGCGCTCCGCATCAAAGCTGGTCCGCTCCCTGCCTTCTCGTTTGCCGTGCTTGAACTCCTTGTGCAATTCCAAAGTGCAGAAGCCGTCCCGGGCCGCCGAGCGGTAGTGGTCTTTGACCGCGAAGCCAGGCAGCGCCGCCTCCAGGATAAACTCCAGCTCCCACCCCTCGCCCACGCGACGAGCGTGCAAGGAGGCTTCTCCCAGGCTCAGGCCGCTGGGCCAATTCACGCTATAGTGCAAGCTCTCCGCCGCCGAAGGTTCCGCCGGCGCCCCGAGCTGGGATGCCGCCAGCAGCAGAAGTTCCCACATCATCGCCGGACAAAGGGTAGCACACCCGCCCGTGCGGCGGCCGGCGTCGTCTCTTCGCTAACCGCACGGTAAACTTCCAGCGTCCTTTCCGCACTTCTGCGCCAGGAAAACTGAGCCGCACGCTGCTGGCCCAAACGGGCCATGCGAGCGCGCAGTTCGCCATCCAGCAGCAGCTCGCGCATCACGCGCACCATTTCGCCGGTAGAAGCCGGATCGAACAGCAGGGCTGCCGCATCCGCCACCTCCGGCAAAGCGGAAGTGCACGAGCAGGCCACCGCCGCCCCGCAAGCCATGGCCTCCAGCAAGGGTAAGCCAAAGCCCTCGTAATAGGAGGGGAATACGAACAATTCGCAGGCGTTATACAAGTGAAGCAAGTCTTCGTCGCTGACGAAGTCGGTAAAGTGAATCCGCTCGGCGGCGCCGGAACGTTCGGCAGCCCTGCGGACGCGGGAAGCAAACCAGGTGTGCTTGCCCGCCAGCACCAAATGCAAGTCAAGGCCGGGCAGCGTGCGTAGCAGCGCGGCAAAGGCGCGGATGAGCCCGATCTGATTTTTCCGCGGCTGGAGATCGCCCACGCAAAGGAGAAACGGCGATGACACCGAAAACCGGGCACGCACGTAGCCGGCGGCTACCTCGCGGGAAATCGGGCGGAAAAGCGAGGAAGCCGCGTTGGGGATGACAACGATCTCGGACGGATCGCGGTCGTAATGACGTGCAATGGCGCGCGCAGAGAACTCGCTGCCGGTCAGGATGCGAGCGGCGCGCGCCACCGTGCGCCGGACGGTCAGGCGCAACTGCCATTGCCGCCACCGCGGGAAGTATTCAGGGTATTCCAGAAAGCTGACGTCGTGCACGGTCACGATCACCGGCACCGGGCAATGAAGCGGCGCCGTATATTGCACGTGAACCAAGGCGGGCCTGTCCCGAGCTAGGTGACGCGACAAATCCCAACCCAGGCGCACTACCGGATTCCTGGAGACGCAACGCCGCTGAAAGCGGGCGGGTAACCACCGCTCGGCCTCACTGGAAGAAACGTAAGCAATCAGCTCCCAATCGCCGGCCACCTCGGCCATGGCCGCCAGCAGGCTACGCACGTAAACTTCGTTGCCAGTGAGCCTACACCCAATGGCGTGCGCATCCACGGCAAAGAGCATGAATTCTCTCAGTATAGTCCAGAAGCAGGCAGCTTGGATTTCTTTTAATTTAGTACAGCACCGCTACGGGCCGCCAAAGCCCCGCCTTCACCCGCTTGCCAGCCCGGAGTTGCGGCACTTGTTGCGCCGCGCGAGACTAGCAAGAGTGTGAGGAGATCATGAAAGCATCGGGCTTTTCGCGCAGGAGCTTCGTGGGCCGCTGGGCTGCCCTCGGCGGCGCCAATCTGTTCACGCCCAGCGGGCGCGCCCAGGCGGTGGCGCGGGCAGCAGGCATCAAACCTGGTGACCTGCCGGACTTAACCATCAAAGAAGTCAAGGCTTACGTCCTCAAGGAGGGCCGCCTGGCTTCAATAGTTACGGCTAGCGGGATCGAGGGCAACTACACGCTGGCAGCGCGCTACTGGCATCCGGACTGGAACAATGAGGGCTGGGTGGGCTTCGCCAGCCGACTGCTGGTGGGCCGCAATGCTCTGGATCGGCCCCAGTTCACCTCTCAATGGGTTGAGCCAAAACGCCGGCGGGGACAAAGCTCCTACGCCTCGGCAATTGACAATTGCCTCTGGGACATTGCGGGCAAGGCCGTCGGGCTACCCGTTTACCGGATACTGGGCGCCTACCGCGACAAGGTGCTGGCCTACGCCAGCTCCCAGCACTTGAAGACGCTGGAAGACTTTGTGGAGGACGCCCTTAGAGCCAAGGCCCAGGGCTTCAAAGCTTACAAGATCCACCCGCCCTCCGTGCCCCCACACGGCGGCAGCAATTACAAGCTCGACATCGAGATATGCAAAGCCGTGCGCAAAGCGGTGGGAGACGATTTCATGCTCTTGCACGATCCGGTGGGCGTTTATACTCGCCATGAGGCCATTCTGGTGGGACGCGCCATCCAGGATTTGGGGTTTGTGGCTTACGAAGACCCCATACCGACCTCCGACATCGAGGGCCTGGTTGAGCTCTGCCGCTCGCTTGATATCCCTATCCACGCGGGCGAGTTCATCTTTTCGATCTACAACTACGCCGAGTACATCCGCCGCGGCGCCATGGACGTGCTCCGCTTCATTGTGGACAACGTGGGTGGCATCACGGGCGGAATGAAACTGGCCTCCCTGGCTGAGTGCTTCGGCATGGAATGCGCCCCGCACAACTGGGGTGACGCCCTCGATCACGCTGTGCACTTCCATTGCGAGCTGGCCATGCCCAACAACGTATGGTTCGAAATGACGCTGCCGCAGGGATCCTCCGACCGCCCATACATAAAAGACAAAATACGCATTGATTCTGACGGTTACGTGCCCGCTCCCAGTAAACCTGGCCTGGGCTATGAGATTGACTACGCCGAGCTGGAGAGGCTGACCGTACGCATCGAACGATAGCGGCAACGAGACCTAGAAGGAGGACATATGCCTGAAAGCCGGCGCAGTTTCCTGAAAACGGTCGGCGCCTGCACAATGGCAGGCAGCCCCAGCTTCACCTCTCAGCCTGCTTCGTCGGCAAGGCTCCGCGGCGTTTTCCCCGTCGGGCAAACTCCGTATGACTCGAGCGGCAAACTGGACCTTGAGGGCCTGGCCGAAGAAGTTCGCTTTTGTCAGCGCGGAGGAGTGCACGGGTTCATCTGGCCCCAAATCGCCAGCGGCTGGTCCTATCTGAGCGAGAAAGAGCGGCTGGAGGGAGCGGAGGCCATCTTGGCGGCAGGCAAAGGCGGCAAGACGGCCATCGTCATAGGAATCCAGAGTACGGATATCGGCGCGGTGGCTCGCTATGCCAAACACGCCGAAAAGTTAGGGGCAAATGCTTTGATCTGCCTCCCGCCGCCCGGGATCTCGGACGAGAAAGCGCTGCTTGAGTTTTATCAACAAGTGGGCCGCTTCAGCGAGCTGCCGCTGTTCATGCAAACCCAGGGCGAAATGAGCGTTGAGCTGGTGGTGCGCGCCTTTGAGACGATTCCCACCCTGCGCTATGTGAAAGACGAGGCCGGCGAGCCGCTGGTTCGGATCGCGGAATTGCGGCGCCGCAGCCGCGATGAACTCGCCGTGTTCTCCGGGCGAGGCGTGCGAACTATGATCAGGGAGATTGAGCTGGGCTTCGCGGGGCATTGCCCCTACACGGGGCTGGCCGACCTCTACGCTCAGGTATTCGAGCTGTTTCACGGGGGCCGGGCCCGCGAGGCCTTCGACATGTTCGGGCGGATTCTCGCCTTCAACAGCATGGCCAGCGAGAGCGGCCACACGTTGCTTGTGGCGCGCGGCGTATTCAAGCCCGGGACCAAATCAAGGGAGCCATCCTCTGCGGCGCGCAAACTGGCGCAGGAAACTACACCGGAGGTTGTGCGCCGCCTACTGGAGAAATACCTCAAGCCGTTCCTGCGGGCGTGACTGCACACCAAGGCCCCCGAACTGCCCTGCGCCGTCTGCGCAGGGCGCATCTTCAGCCTCGCAGTACTAGGCCTCGGCTACGATTTCCAACAGCTCGATCTCGAAGGTAAGGTCCTTTCCCGCCAGCGGATGGTTGGCATCCAGGGTGATGGTGGTATCGCCGACCTCAGTGACCAGCACCGAGGTAACCCGGCCGTCGGGGTGCTGGAGCTGAAGGCGGTCGCCCACCTTGGGGTCCAGATCCGGAGGCACCCGGCGCCGGTCCACTTCGATCACCAGGAAGTCTGCATGCGGTCCGTAGGCGTCCTCGGCAAGCACCTTCTGCGTTTTGATTTCGCCAGGGGTCATGCCGATTACAGCGTTTTCGAATCCCGGGATGAGCTGGCCGTCCCCAATCGTAAACTCGAGCGGGCCGCTGCGCAGGGAGGAATCGAACACCGTGCCGTCGTCCAGTCTCCCGGTGTAATTAACTCTGACAGTATCGCCAATCTTTGCTTGAGCCATGTTCGTGTGCTGCCCAGTATTGGAGGTCGGATCCAAGGCGGGGCACTTTGAGTATAGCACTCCCTTGCGCCTGCGGTGCAGCTATGCCCCGCGCGGACTCCAAAACCGGCCTCAGACCTTCTCCGGAACCACGTAAGGCTTGCGATACTCGCGAGTCAGCATGCGGTTGGCTTCCGCATCGCCGACGAAGCGAATGGCCTTGGGATCGAAATGCAGGCCGCGCTTGAGCCGGTAACTGATGTTGGCCAGGTGGCACAACGAAGCCGAAATGACGCCGATTTCAACGTCCGCCGTCAAATCCTTGTAATTGCGGCTGCGCACGGCTTTGAAGAAATTCTCGATGTGCGGTATGGTATCTCCCTGGCTGGCCTTCTCCTCCATAGCCAGCTCGCGCTTCTCGCCTTTGTAAACCTGGAAGCCGGCGCCGTCCACAGCCATGTAGCCTTCGCTCCCCAGGAAGAGGTTGCCAATGGTGTTCTGGCCGCGCGGTTGCAGGCCATCCTCACCGCCCGTTATCAAGCCCCGCACTTCAAAGACAATTTCGCAATCGCCGTAATCAAATGTGGCCAGTTGAGTGTTGGGCGTTTCCTGATCGTCATCGTAAACGTACTTGCCGCCCGATGAGGTGACATAGCGCGGCCACGTGACCTCACCCAAACCCCAGCGGGCGATATCCATCTCGTGTACGCCCTGGTTGCCGATATCGCCGTTGCCCGTATCCCAGAACCAGTGCCAGTTATAGCGGAACCGATTCTCATTGAAGGGGCGCATGGGAGCAGGCCCCAGGAACAAGTCCCAATCCACGCCGGGGGGCACCGGGCCGTCAGGCTTCTTGCCAATCGAAACGCGCCGCTTGAAGCACAGGCCCTTGGAGAGGTAGACCTTGCCGATGACGCCTTCCCTGAGAAGCTGCATGGCGCGGATCTTGTGCGGGGCGCTGCGTCCTTGCGAACCCACCTGCACCATGCGGTTGTACTTGCGCGCCGCCTCAATCATCTTCAAGCCTTCCCAGACGTTATGGCAGGCCGGTTTTTCCACATAAACGTCCTTGCCCGCCTGGCAGGCCCAGATGGTGGCCAGCGCGTGCCAGTGATTGGGCGTGGCGATGGAGACCGCATCCACTTCCCGGTCCTCGTACATCTTGCGCATGTCTGTGTAGACCTTGGGCTTGCGGCCGGTCTTCTTTTCCACCATCGCCACCGCGCGTTCCTGAGCGGCTTGATCAATATCGCAGACCGCGGCCACTTCCGCGGTGGGTATGGCCATGTAATAACCCAAGTGGGCTCGGCCGCGCCCTCCCAGCCCTACTATGCCCACGCGAATGCGATCGTTAGCGCCAAGTATGCGGCGCGCACCTATGGAGAGCGCCGCAGCGCCTGCGCCGTAAATGAACTCTCGCCGGTTGCCTTCATTCATATCGCCATCCTCCAGGAAGCGGCCGGCAGCATAACTAGGCAGGCTGCCGCGCCGCCGTTGTTTGTGCACCATGCCATGGGCCGGTGCAGTTCAAAAACCAGCATACTATGTTAGCGCCTTGGCCCAGCCAAGAGCTGCCTAATTATGGGCGAAGACCGATCACCTCCGGGTTACGGGTTCCATCCGCAGTAGGTGACGTAGCCGCCTGATAGCGTGCGGGCCCGCAGACCATTTTGCACCAGCACGCGCAGGGCGTAGTAGGAGCGCTCGCCCACCGCACAGCTCAGCCAGATTTCGCGGTCTCGCGGCAGCTCGCCCAGCCGTTGGCGCAGCTCGCCGAGAGGAATATTAATGGCCCCCTCGATGTGATCGCGAGCGAATTCCTCGGGCTCACGCACGTCAACCAACAACGCGTCGGTACCGGTGAGCTCGCTCCAGGGAGCCAAGACGGCGTCACCGCGCAAAACGTTGGCCGCCACCATTCCCGCCATATTGACAGGATCGCGCGCAGAGCCGAATTGCGGCGCATAGGCCAGCTCGGCTTCCTCCAGATCGAAGACCGTCGCCCGCTTCTGGATAGCCATGGCCAGAACGTCAATACGCTTGTCCACGCCTTCCTCACCCAGCGCTTGCGCGCCGAGCAACCGCCCATCGCTCCGGGAGAAAATGACCTTCAGGTGGATGCGCTTGGCGCCGGGGTAATAGCCGGCGTGGTGCATGGGGTGCAGATAAATTGTCTCGTAGTCGGCCCACCCGGCCGCCCGCAGTACCTTCTCGGTGGCGCCGGTCATCGCAGCCGTGAAGCCAAAGAATCCACAAATGGCCGTGAGCTGAGCGCCACGGAAACGGGCCTTGCGCCCGCAGATTGAGTCAGCCGCTATGCGTCCTTGGCGGCTGGCCAGACCCGCCAGCGCCACCAGCCGGTATCGCCCAGTGATCCAATCCCGCACCTCCACGGCGTCGCCCACAGCCCAGATGTGCGGGTCCGAAGTCCGCATGGCCTCGTCCACGCGGATGCCGCCGGCCTCGCCCAGCTCCAAGCCCGCCTGAAGCGCCAGCGTGGTTTCGGGCTTCACTCCCAGAGCCAAAACAACCATGTCGGCGGGAAAACTTCTCCCGGAATCTGTCTTGACGAGCAATCCGTCATGTGCGGCTTCCACAGCGCTGACGCAGGCTTCCAGCTCGACATTCACCCGCTGCGATTCCAGGTGGGCCAGAGCAGGCTGCGCCATTTCGAAGTCCAGCGCCGGCAACACCTGCGGCTCCTTCTCGAGCAAGGTCACCCGCAAGCCGCGGCGAGTCAGATTCTCAACCATCTCCAGGCCCAGAAATCCGGCGCCCACTACGACGGCACGTCGCGGTTGCTGTTGCTCGATCCAATGCCGCATGGCATTGCCGTCCGGGATAGTGCGCAAGGTAAACACGCCAGGGAGATCGCTGCCCGGCCAGTCGGGACGAATGGGAACCGCGCCCGGTGCCAAGACCAGCGCGTCGTAAGATTCGCGGTACGCCCGCTCGCGGGCGAGATCTCGCACTTCTATGTGGCGTCGGGCGCGATCAATGGCCACTACCTCGTGGCTGGTTCGCACTTCGACATTGAACCGCCGCCGCCATAACTCGGGAGTCATCACCAGCAGGGAGTGCTCGTGCGGGATCGCGCCGCCCACGTAGTAGGGCAACCCACAGTTGGCGTAAGACACATAGGGGCCGCGCTCGAAAATAACGATTTGGGCGCGCTCATCCAACCGGCGCAGCCGCGCCGCGCAGGCCGCACCCCCTGCCACACCACCCACCACAAGGACTTTCTTTGCCATAGCGAACCTTACAGAAAGAATTGCAGGATGTAGCTCAAACCCAGGGCGCTGATAAGAACGCTCAGCAATAGCTTGATCCAGCGCTCAGGCAAATGCCTTTGCAAGCGCGCGCCGATGTAAGTGCCCGCCAGTCCGCCGACGCCGAAAAGCGCTCCCAATGCCCAGTCCGGGCGGGCCGCTGCGGCCCGCGGATCGAGCGCCAGCAAGTGAAAAAACGTCACGCCCGCCACCGAGGTCACAAAGGTGCCCATCAGGGCGGCACCGGCCACCGTATAAACCGGCAGGCGCAGGATGCTGACAACAAAGGGAGCGATGATCGCGCCACCCCCGATGCCGTAAATGCCTCCCACCAAGCCTACGACCAGCGCCAGTGCGGACAGAGCCGCGGGAGTGAAAGCGTAGACCCGATCCAGGAACTCGTATTCGATACGCGCCGGCGAGACCTTCAACACCCTGACCCGCGCGCCACGAGGCACGCCGCTCAAGCCAACAACCCGGCGAGGCCCGAAAACTTCATAAAGCAGCCGTGCTCCCAGATACAACAACACGCCGCCGGCAAACAGCTTGAAGCGGCGCGGATCAGGCAAATAGCGGATACGAATCAAAGCACCCACAAATACGCCGGGCAAGGTACCGATTATCACTGTCCAGGTAAGAGGCCAGGTCATGCGACCTTCGCGGATGTAGCGATAGACGCCGCCCGGGATGGCAACGATATTGTAAATGAGGTTGGTTGGGCTGACCCCCGGCCCGGTATACCCCAGCAGGCTTACCTGAAGAGGCAGCAGCAGCACCGCTCCGGAAATGCCGCCAGAGGTGGTGAGCGAGGAAATCGCAAGCGTCACCAGCGGAGGCAGCCAAAGCGGGCAGGTAACGCCGGAAACAGGGAAGTAAGCCACGTCAGCGGATCAGCTCGCTCAGCAGCATGAGCAGGCCGCTGCCGCCCAGGCCCACCCCGATGCTCCATATGATCAGCTTCTTTTCCACCGGCAGCAACGGCTCATGTTCCATCTTTTCCAGTTCTTGCTGAAGTTTTGGCTCCTCCATATTCACCCCGCAATAAGCGGCGGCTTGATGCCGCGGAAAAACACCCATGCGATGGCCAAACCTACCCACACAATAAAGCCGAACAGGCAGAGTATGTAAACCGCCGCCAGCCGGCCAATGCCTTCCTCCCACAACTTGCGGAAGTTGGATACTACTCCGATGGTGAAGAAGGTCATCACGAAGAAAATGCCGCGGAAAACATTGGCCTGCCCCATGGCGGCTTTTGCTTTGGGAATCAGCGCCGGCCCCAGCGCACCCAAGGCTACGACAATCAAGAAAGTAGCCATGTAACCCAGCACGAATTTCGGGAACCGGCGCCAGATCTCGCCTGCCTGGACCTGGCCGCCTTGCCTCCGCTCGATTTTGGCAGACCAAACCCAAGCCAGCACGAAAGCCCAAACGCCGATAAAAGCGTCAATAAAAACCTTCACCGTCGCACTGGTGCCCATAATCCAGCCCGGCTCGTACTGGCCTATACCCGCCGCCGCAGCTTTCGCCCTGACCAGCGCGTCGGTGATGGCTCCGCTGGCCACTGCCGCACCGTCGGTCTTGACCGCCAGGCCCATCCAGGCCCCTGCCACCAGCGGCTCCTGGTAAAGGAATTGCTGAGCCAAGAAAGGCAAAATGAGCAACTCAACTACCGCGAAAATCACCACCAGTGAGGAAACCATTACCGGGACCACCGGCCGCGCTTTGATCGCGGAACCGGTAGCGATAGCGGCCGACACTCCGCAGATTGAAATTCCCGAAGCCAGCGGCGCTGCCCACTCCCGGCTAAAACGAAAATAATGCCGGGCCACAAAGTAAACCACCGCCCAAAAGATGAGATAGGCTACGAAAATAGCGCACAGGCCCTGGAACATGACGGCACTGGCCAGCCCCACCTGCTCGGCCGCCGTCACTCCCAGATAGCCACCCAGAATCACGATGGCAGTCTTTACATACAGTTCGGGCCGCACAGCGGCCTTCATTGCCTCCGCCCACGAAGGCAGCAGGTTACCGATCAGTAGCCCCGCCAGTAAAGCCAGAATAAATCCGGCCTCGTTAGTGAGGTTGAGCGACCAGCCGATGCCGTAATTGTTAAGCTCGTTGGGAGTCGCAGCTATATACGCCCAGCTACCCACCACCCAGCACAGGTAACTGAGGAAGAAGATAGCGGTAAACCCGCCGGCAAACTGGCGCACATCGGTACCTAACAAGCGGGCCCCGACCAGCATCAGCGCCAACAGAAAAAGGTAAGTTACAAGCAGGCTGATCAAACCCGGCAAGCCAGCGTAGGTTTTCGAGGCCGGGCCCAAAGCCGCTCCAAGCCGCGTCCATATGCTGGTCCGCACGGCCCAGCCCAGCAAATCTGTGCCTGCCAGCGAAGCCAGCGCCAATCCGAAAAGCAGCAGCCCCAAACAGACCGCCAGCCAGTCCTCAGTCAGTCGAGGTTTTCTTGCAGACTCCATGGTTCACGCTTCCTGATAGCGAGCAGCCAGGCTCTCTCTAACCGAAAGAGCGATCTTGTAAAAAACGGTTAAAATCAAGAAGCCCACTGCCCAGACCGCCGCTGTAATGGCAATCTCGGGGGCCGTGGGCCAATACTCTACTACCCTGCCCAGCGGAGTGGGAACAAAACCTCCCACGATCAATCCCAAGCCCTTGTCAATCCACAAGGAGAAGAAAACCGTCAAGCACGCGGCCACCAGCACCCGCTCGCTGTGCCGGTAACGCGGCACGACCAACAGCACCAGCGAGACGGCGGCCAGCAGGATCGAGGCCCACATCCAGGGCACCAGGGGAGCATGGCCATGCAAGCCGGCAAACAAGAAGACAAAGTGCTCCTTATGCTCGGGTATTCCGCTGTAAAAGGCCGTAAAGATTTCCATGAGGAAGAAAAATACGTTGATGATCATGGCATAGGTCACGATCAAAGCCAGCTTCTGGGTGGCCTCGCGCCCGGCGTCAAAGCTGGAAATCCTGCGGATGATCATGCACAACAGAATGAGCAGCGCCGGACCGGAGGCAAAAGCCGAAGCCAAGAAGCGCGGGGCCAAAATAGCGGTCAACCAGAACGAGCGGCCGGGCAACCCGCTGTACAAGAAAGCCGTGACGGTATGAATGGAAACCGCCCAGGGGATGGAAAGCAGGATGACCGGTTTGATCCAAGCCGGTGGGTCCGTGCCCTTGCGTTCGGCCGTCAGGCTCACCAGGGCAATGATCGCGTTGAGCAACAAGTAACCGCCGAGGGAAACCATGTCCCAGAACATGATGGAATTGGGGGTAGGATACCGGATTACGTTGAGTACCCGCGTGGGCTGGCCCATGTCCACGAAGATAAACAGCATGCACATGGTAACCGCGGAGATGGCCAGGAACTCTCCCAGGATAGTGATCTTGCCGAAGGCTTTGGCGTTGTGAAGATAGTACGGCAGCACTACCATCACAGCCGAGGCAGCCACGCCCACCAGAAAAGTGAACTGGGCGATGTAGAGGCCCCAAGTCACGTCTCGGCTCAAGCCAGTAATGCCCAACCCGTACTGAAACTGACGCCAGTAACAAAGAGCGCCAACGGCAATCACTGCGGCCAAAAACCCTAGCCACGTCCAGTACCGCCGGCTTCCTACCACTGCTTTCTCAAACATAAACATGGCCGCACTCCTCAAGCGACGATGTAGTAGATTTGCGGCAAGGTACCCAGCTCCGGCTTGCGGCGGATCGTGTAGCGCGTCCGCAGCAGCCGGCGCACCTCCGAGTTCGGATCCCGCAGGTCCCCAAACACCAGCGCCTTGGCGGGACAAGCTTCCACGCAGGCCGGTGGCTGGCTGCGTTCCAGCCGTTCTTCGCAGAAGGTGCACTTTTCCACCACGCCCTTGGTCCGCGTGGGATATTCCGCGTTTAAGGGCGAAACGTACGGCCGCGGGTCCACCCAATTAAAGCTGCGCGAGCCGTACGGGCAGGCGGCGATGCAATAGCGGCAGCCGATGCAGCGGTGCCAGTCCATCATTACCACGCCGTCCTCGGCCCGCTTCCAGGTTGCCTGGGTGGGGCATACACGCACGCAAGGGGGCTGGTCGCAGTGATTGCAAAACACTAGCACGGGGCTGCCGCGCAGCTCCTCGCGCACATGTTCTCCGCCCTCGGAAGGGAAAGCGCCTTCAAAGCTTTCTTTCCAAATCCACTTGACTTCGTGCCGCGGATCCGGCAACGTGGGCACGTTGTGGGCGCGGTGGCAAGCTTCGACGCACTTGCGACACCCCTGTTCCTTGAGGCATTTGGCCAAATCAATGACCATCGCCCAGCGCGAGGTCGACGTCGCGGAAGGCCGGCCGCCGGAAAGCGCTTCCACGGCCGCCTTGCCGGCCAAGGCCAGGGCGCAGCCGCCCGCCACGCCCAAGAAACCGCGTCGGTTGGTGCTCATGGCTGGCTCCTCCCATGCGCCGGTAGCAGCGCCGCCTGGGCGACGCGTGGCTCGTTGTGGCAATCCCAGCAGTAAGGGGTCCCGGCGCCAGAATAGTTGTGGCAGCGATCGCAGAACTCAGCTTTGCTGGTATGGCATAGCGCGAGGCACGTGTTAGTCAAGCTGATCCGGTAAACCTTGCCGTTGAACGCAGTCACGCGGCGCAGATTGCGGCGCACCGCCTGATCGCGCCAGTCGTTGAGCAGTTCCATGTGTGAGCTGCGCATATACTCGACCGGGGCTACGCACTGAAGCTGCGCCCCCGGCAGCTTCAACTCCGGCGCGCGCGCCGTCTGCCCGCGCGCCAGGTTATACCAGAAGGGCAGGGTCACCAGCGCCAGGAACACAACCAGCGCCGTAATGATGATCGGCCGATCACGCATGGGAAGCCTCCTGCACCGCAGCCGGCAGCGGTTCGCCGCGCAAATCCGTGGTGCGCCGTTCGCCCTTCATCACCAGCGCGTTGCCCACCAGCTCGTGCACTCCGGCCACCTCCACGGCGCCCGGCCCGAGCCAGTACTCGAACAAAGGCGGCAGGGTGGCCTTGTCAATGGCGCACATGCAGGCCACCAAATTGACGCCGTACTTCTCTTTGACCCAGCGCACCGCACTGGCCCGCGGCAAACCGCCGCGCATGCGCGCTTCGAAATTCTCATCAGTGCCCAGCCCGGAACCCGATCCGCAACAGAAGGTCTGCTCGCGAATGGTGTTTTCCGGCATCTCGTAAAAGTGATTGACCACGTGACGCAGGATGTAGCGCGGCTCCTCCAGCAGGCCCATGGCTCGTGCCGGATTGCATGAGTCATGGTAAGTTACGCGCCAGTTGTCGTTGCGCGCCGGGTCCAGGCGCAGCTTGCCATGCCGGATCAAGTCCGCGGTGAACTCGGCGATGTGGATCATCTTGGTGGCGCGGGCGTGCTCGAAGCGCGTACCGGTGATAGGCGACACAGGCACCTCGAGAAAGTCCGCGGGGCCGTTCATGGTGTCCATGTACTGGTGGATCACCCGCCACATGTGGCCGCACTCGCCGCCCAGGATCCACTTCACCTTCAACCGCCTGGCCTCGGCGTAGATCTTGGCGTTAAGCCGCTTCATCATCTCATGCGAGTTAAACAGCCCGAAGTTGCCGCCCTCGCTGGCGAAGGCGCTGAAGGTGTAATCCAGCCCGATTTCATGCAGCAGGGCCAGATAACCCAGCAGGGTATAATAGTGCGGCGAAGCGAAGTAATCCGCCGAGGGCACCACAAACAAGACCTCAGCCCCCTTGCGGTTGATGGGGGCTTCCACGCGCACGCCGGTGATTTGCTCCAGATCATCCACCGCGAAGTCAATGGAATCCTTGAAACCGTGCGGCTGGATGCCCAGGTGATTGCCCGTGCGGTAACAATTAGCTACCGGCTCGAGCACCCAGTTGATGTTGCAGCCCACCAAGTTTAGTAACTCGCGCGCCAGCATGGTGACTTCCGCCGTATCTATGCCGTAAGGACAAAAGACCGAGCAGCGGCGGCACTCGGTGCACTGGTAGAAGTAATAAAACCACTCTTTCAGCACCTGCTCGGTAAGCTCCCGCGCACCCGCCAGGCGGCCGAACAACCGCCCGGCCAGCGTGAAATAGCGCCGGTAAACCGAACGCAGCAATTCGGCCCGCAGCACGGGCATGTTCTTGGGATCGCCGGAGCCTATGTAGAAGTGGCACTTGTCGGCGCAAGCCCCGCAGCGCACGCAAATGTCCATGAACAATCGGAAGGAGCGGAATCGACTCAGCCGCTCCTTCATGCCGTCCAGGATTATCTGCCGCCAGTTCTCGGGCAGCTTCCAGTCTTCCTCGAACGGCTGCCACTGGCGAGCGTTAGGGAGGCCCAGATATTCCAGGTGGCGCGGCGCCGCGCTGTAGCAGAAGGTACCGCGGCGGAATTCCACCGCCGGATCCATCCAATCGCGTTCCGGCGGACGATAGCTGATCTGTACTAACTCTTCCGGCTTGGGCGCATGATCCGACATAGCCTCACTCCCCGTCCAGCGGCAATCCGGCCGCCACTATCTTGTCCCGGAATTCCTCTTCCCATTCCTGGTAAGTATGGACTTTCACCGGGTAATTCCAGGGGTTGATATGGCGTTTGGCCCGGTTGTTGTTAGCAAGGTTCCTGGTGGGGCTCAGGAACACGCCAGCCATGTGGCACAGCTTGCTGAAAGGAAACCAGGCAATCAGAACCGACACCAGTGTAAGGTGCACAAAGAAGAAAGGCTCGACGCGTGCCGGCACGACCGGATCGAGCGTGACCAGGCCCATGGCCAGCCGCTTGATCTCGAGTATGTTCACCTTGCTGAAGTAGCGCATCCACACGCCCGACAGCGCAATCCCTGCCAGCAGGAACAGCGCAAAGTAATCGCTGGCCAGCGATAAGTAGCGCACCCGCACATCCGCCAGACGGCGTCCCAGCAAGTAAGCCAGCGCCGCCAGGATGATGACGTCGGTTATGTACAAAACCGGCACACCAAGCTGGAAGAAGCCGTCCAGGTTGTGCAGGGCCATTACACAGCCCGGCACCGGCTCAAGGAAAAACCGTAAGTGCCGCAGAAAAATCACCAGAAACGACCAGTGAAAAGCCAGCGCCCCCAGCCACAGGAACTTAGCCTCGCTGTGAATCAATCGCCCAGGAGGCGCCAGTTCGACCCGCGTATTACGAAACAGGGACCGAAACAGCAGAACCTCCAGGGCCATACGGCCGATGACGCCCAGCGTGGTAAAAGGACTTTCCAAGCGGTTTTGCTTGATGAAGGGCAGGGAACGCTGCTGCCCGCAGGTAGTGGGGATACGAAAGGGCACCGGCGAGGCTGCCCACCCGAGCACGCGTCGGCTCAGTCCCGCCAGAAAAAGCACGATGGCGGCGTATGGAAGCACGACGCCGAACAGGGGCCGCAGTTCCTCTACGCTGCCCCCGAGGTATCCAAGCAACGCCAGCAGCAGCACCGCTGCCAGGGCATGATAAGCGTACATTGGCCTTCCCTCCCCGGGAACCGGTCGGCTACGGATTCAACCAGCCGGCTCGTTCAGCCAAGAAGTAGCGCCGGCGCAGCTCACCCAGCTTGACCTCGGCGATCTGCTCCCGGCAGCGCACGTACAGCTCGAAGGCCACCCACAGGGCTTCGTCAATCCTGGCTTCCAGCGCGCTTAGCGCTTGCTCGCTCAATCCCAGGGCCCCCGCGTGCCGGCGCAGAATGTCCTTGAGCGCGGGCAGAAAACCCAGCGCCTGGCGCGGACCGAAGTCCTGCACCGCCCGCACGCGGACAATCCCCTCCAGCGCATCACGCAAGCGCGCCGCCTCCATCGAGCCCAGTAGCTGCTCGAGCAACAAGCCGAGCCCTTCCCTTAGCGTGTAGCCGACCGGATTGCGGAAACGGTCTTTCTCTTCCGCCAGGAAACGACCCGCAGGCTCGGGATACCCAGCCAGCGTCTGCGCCAGCCACTCGGTCAGAATCTGCGCGTGATGGCTGGCCAGGCGCCCGCTAGCTTGCCGCCCGTCTTCCTGCACGGATCGCCTCGTTTATACGCAGCCGGTTGGCTTGGGCAACCCGGCTAGCTTGCAGGCGCCCTTGGCCGGCCCCGACGGAAACAGCTCGTAAATCTGACTTAGTTTGAAGCCGGTCTCCTTGCAGAGCTTCCGAATCATGGGAGCGATGCCGTACTGCAAATAGTAATTGCGGATGTAGTTGATCACTTTCCAGTGATCCTCGGTCAGCTCGGTCACTCCCTCGGTGGTGGCGAAATCTTTCGCCACTTCCTCGTTCCACAGACTGGGGTCCTGCAAGAATCCGTCTTCATCCACCTCGTACTTTCTTCCGTGGACCTCAAAAATGGGCATATCCGTCACTCTCCTTGCTCAAATGGGGCGCCGCCTGTAGCCGTTCAGCCGCCAGGCGCGCCACTTGAAAATCTGGCTTACATCATATCTATGTAACCGCACGGGCAAGCCTCGGCGCACTTCTTGCAGCCGTTGCACAGCTCCAGCTTTATCCGATAGTGCTCACCCTTGGGCAGACGCACAAAGGCGTTAGGCGTGCAGTACATCCAGCAAGTCTCGCAGTCCATGCACATGCCGCAAGACATGCAGCGCTTGGCCTCCTCCAGCGCCTCCGCCTGGCTCAAGCCCTGCTGGATCTCGCTCTCCAAATCCCGCTGCTCGACCGGCAAATGCCGCCGCTCGTGGCGGGGGATGGTGGGATACCAGTCCAGCTTTACACGGTCCCGCGTGATCAGTGGGGGCGGCACCGGCTTTTCCAGCTTCTTGCCGCGCAAGTAGGCGTCAATGGCCTCGGCCGCAAAGCGTCCCTGGCCGATGGCGGTCGTAGCCAGCGCCAAATTGACGTCGTCGCCGCCGGCGAAAACGCCCTCGATTTTGGTGCGGCCCCATTCGTCAATCTTGATCCAGTCCTTGCCCTCACGCAGTTCAGCCAAGTGGTCGAAGTCCGGCTCCTGGCTCACTGCGGCTATGATGGCGGTAGCTTCCATGTCGAATTCGCTGCCCGGAATGGGCACCGGGCGCGGGCGCCCGGAAGCGTCAGGTTCGCCGAGCTGCATGCGCACGCAACGCATGGCTACGGCCTGGCCATCCCGCAACAGGATTTCGACCGGGGCTGCCAGGAACTCGATTTTGACTCCCTCTTCCAGGGCTCCTTCTATCTCCGGCTTGATAGCCGGCATTTCAGCGCGCGTGCGGCGGTAAACGATGGTGACCTCAGCCCCCAAGCGTCTGGCCACGCGGGCGGCATCAATGGCCGTATCGCCGCCCCCCACCACCAGAACCTTGCCCCCCAGCCGGACTTCCTCGCCGCTGTTGACCTTGTTGAGAAACTCCGTCCCGGTGAAAACGTTGGGCGCATCCTCGCCGGGCACCCGCAGCTTGATGCCGCGATGGGCCCCGATGCCCACAAATATTGCGCGGTATTGCTGGCGCAACTCAGCCAGCGAAATATCTTTCCCTATCACCATGTTGGTGCGCAGCTCCACCCCCAAATCCAGGATCCGCTTGATCTCAGCGTCCAGCACTTCTCGGGGAAGCCGGTATTTGGGAATGCCGTAGCGTAACATCCCGCCTGGCTGGCTGAAGGCCTCGAAAACTGTCACCGAGTAACCTCGGCGGGCAAGCTGGTAAGCGCAGGAAAGCCCGGCCGGTCCGGCGCCGATCACCGCCACTTTCTCCGGGTAACGCTCCTCGGTAAGCTTTTCCAGCTTCAAGCCCTTTTGAATGCCGAAATCGCCCACGAAGCGCTCCAGAGCATTGATCGCCACAGGCCCTTCCTTGCCCGCGCGGTTGCAGTCTTCCTCGCAGGGATGAGGGCAGACGCGCCCCAGCACGGCGGGGAAGGGATTGCGCTCGGTGATCTTGCGCCAGGCGATCTCCAGCGCTTGCTCCAGCGTGCGGCCGTAGGATTCGTGCTGGGCGATGGTGGTTATCCAGCCACGTATATCGTTGCCGCACGGGCAGTGCTGGATGCACGGCGGCAGCTTCTCCACATACCGCGGCCGGTAAGGGCTGATCTCTCCAGCCCCTATGGCGGCGGTCTTGATAACCGGCTTTTTTACTTCTTTAAATAAAGGCATAATCACATCCCGCGTTCGTCCGGCGGGGCGGCGCACAGTCCGCCCCGCCTGGTTGCCAGTTTCAGTACTTGACGTGCGCCGAGCGCGCGTATGTCAGCCCGGCGTGCTTGAAGTCGTCAATGTGATAACGCGTAAACTCGATGCCCGTAAGCTTGAAGAAGCGCGGCCAGCCGATCCGCTCGATCCACTCGCCCATGCGCTCGTACTTGTGCGCATGGCGGGCGTAAACCTCGACGATATTGACCACCGCGTTCACCACTTCCGGCCAGCGCGGCGGGTTGTTCGGCAAGTACGGTATGGCCAGCTTGCTGAATTTGGGCGCCGAGCGGGCGTTGGAGACCTTGCCGCCCACCCAAATGGAAAGCCCGTCGTTGTCTGGATCGTTCAGAGGCATGGCCGGGCAGACCGTGTAGCAGTTGCCGCAGAACATGCACTGCGCCTCGACCACCTCGACAGACTGCTTGCCGTCCACCGTGGCCGGCCGGATCGCCCCTGTGGGGCAGGAAGCGATCAGCGTAGGCAACTCACAGACCTTGGGCAGAATGTCGTGCAAGATGCGCGGCGGGCGCCGATGAATGCCCAGAATGGCGATATCCGAGCAGTGCACGGCGCCACACATATTCAGGCAGCAAGCCACTGCGATGCGCAGCTTGGCGGGCAGCTTCTGCTCGGTGAAGTGATGGCAAAGGGCGTCCATCACCGACTTGACCAGCCCGGAGGCATCGGTCGCCGAGGAGTGACAATGCACCCAGCCCTGCGTATGCACGATGTTGGAAATGGCGTTGTTGGTGCCGCCCACCGGGAAGCCGGCGGCCTCCAGCTCCCGCTTCAGCGGTTCGATCTTGGCTGGGTCTTCCAGCAAGAACTCTACGTTGTTGCGAGAGGTGAAACGCAGGTAGCCGCCGCAGTACTTGTCAGCCAGCGCGGCAAACCAGCGTAGGGTCTGGACGGAAAGCAGACGCGGGGAAGCCGCGCGCACCGTGTAAAGCCGCTCGCCCGATTCGGCTACGTGGCACAACACGCCGGGCGCCAGCGTCTCGTGATACTGCCACTGCCCGTAGTTACGCTTGACGATGGGGGGCAGGAACTTATCGTAGGGCGGTGGCCCAATGTCAGTGATACGTTTGCTCGGTTGTTGCTGGCTCATATTGTGCCTCCTCTAGCTACCCTCCTTGCTTTGCTCAGTCTGATAGAAGACGTACGGATTGTCCCTCGGCGCCGAGATCATCTCCGGCACCGGGTCCAGACCAATGGCGTCCAGGAAGTTAGCCATGCCTACGCGCTGGATCAGCTCGCCCACTCGCTCACGGTTCATGCCGTACTCATCCCAGAAGTCCCAAACCCGCCGGATCAACTCGACCAGCGTTTCGAACAGCTCGTTTTCCGGAACGAAGGGGATCAGAACCGAGCTGAGCAAGGCGCCCTGCACGATGGGAGCCTTGGAGCCGATCAGGATGACGGCGCCGCGCTCCTTGCCCGGACGCAGGGCTTTGGGCATCACGTTGATGCAGTGCATGCAGTGCACGCACTCAGAATTGTCAATGGTGAGCTTGCGGCCGTCCCAGTTCATGCACTTGGCCGGGCAGCGCTGGCAAACGTCCTTGTCAATATCCAGCCCCTGCGCGGCATACTCGGCCACCGCGGCGTCGTCCTGCTGTATCTGGTCTCGCCAGGTGCCGATCACCGACAAGTCGGCCCGTGCGATCGAAGCTACGCAATCATTCGGACAGCCGGCGAACTTGATCTTGAACTTGTAAGGGAAAGGTGGGCGGTGCAGTTCGTCCTGGAATTCCCGCGTGATCTGATCGCACAGCTTCATTGTGTCGTAGCAGGCCCACTCGCAGCGCGCTTGACCCACACAGCAGGAGGGTGTACGCATGGCGGAGCCCGAGCCGCCCAAATCGAAGCCGTTGCGCGCCAGCTCCTGGAAGCAAGGCTCCAGCTTGTCGGTGGTGGTGCCCAAGAAAATTATGTCGCCCGTGGAGCCGTGCATGTTGGTCAGCCCGCTCCCGTACTTTTCCCAGATGTCGCACAGCGTGCGGATGGCATCGCTGGTGTAGAACCAGCCGGCCGGCATGTTGATCCGCATGGTATGGAAGTGCGCCACGTTGGGAAATTTCTCGGGCACGTCGCTATAGCGGCCGATGACGCCGCCGCCGTAGCCGAGCACACCCACAAGACCCCCGTGCTTCCAGTGACCTTTTTTCTCCTGGTAGGAAAGCTCCAGTTGCCCAAGCAGGTCGTCGCAAACCGGATTGGACTGCCGGGCCTTCTTTATTTCCTTGACGAAGCTCGGCCAAGGCCCGCTTTCGAGCTGGTCGAGCAATGGTGTTTTCACTTTGCCGTCCTCGGCCATTCGACCTCCCGAATAATTAGTTTAAAACCTCACTAAACTCTCACCTCAACTGCGCCCGCGGTCTCCGCCGGGCGCGCCGATCCCGCCCGGTACGGCCGGCAAACTGCCATGGCCACCGTGCGATAAGCCAGATGCGCGAACTTGGAGTAGGGGGCGTACAAGAACAGCGCGAACACCAGGACCAGATGCACAAAATAAACTGCGTACATGGCCGCCAGTTGGGCCAGACGCAACAGCTCGGAGGCAATCCCGGTCGCCACCACGCCCACCAGCACCAGCAAGAAGAACCAATCGAAATAGGTGCTCGCAGCCCGGCGTGCCGGATCCTTAAGACGGTTCACCAGCAGCATCAGCGAACCGACCAGGATAATCAAGGCCGAGATGTTGGCCAGCACCTTGAAGGGATTCGCCAGCGGCAGCGGAGTGCGTAGCAAGCCCAGCATGTGGCCCACACCCACGGCCGTTCCCACCACGCCTAATCCCAAAAAGCCCCACAGCGTCAGCAAGTGACCCAGCCGCTGATCGCGGTGTTCCCTGCACTGCGCGAACCGCGAATGGGCCAGAATCTCACCCAGCGAGGGCAGCAGCCCAGGCAGTATGGCTTGCTTGTAACCGGAAGCGCGCAGAGCCCCGACGAACCGCGCCAAGCCGATCGCGAACATCACAATCACGATCCCGGCCACAGCAAAAAACACCGCTTCCAGCACGGCTATGGGGAACATGTGGGCAAACTCCATCGCCCCCGCCGGCCCGCTTTGGCCGGAAAAAGCCGCGATGGCCGCAAAGATCAGCGCGGGCAACAAGAACAAGGCCCAAAGAGCGCGGGGGGAAGCCACCGCCGCCCCCATCCATGCGGGGGCCGCAAAATGCCGCACGGCCTCGCGGCGCAGGGCTGCCATCACGTCACCCGGGCGCGCCCCCCGCGGACAACGCGCGGTGCAGTCGCCGCAATAATGGCACAACCAGATGGCCGGGTCAGCCAGCACCCGCGACTTCAATCCCCATTGCGCCTCCAGCATTTGCCGGCGCGGAAATGGCTGCGTCTCAGGCGCCAGCTCACATACCGCCGAGCAAGTCCCGCACTGCATGCACTTTTTCAAGTCGCCGCCCCCGGCGCCGATCACGCGCCGGATGAAGCTTACATCAGGCTTGACCAGCAGCACCTCCGCCACGGCTTGCTTCTGCATCGCTCCTAGAACCCCTTGTACGGATTGGGACCGACCCGGCGAATGCTTTCCACGAACTGGTTAATCAAACCGGGCAACCGCCAGGCCTCGTCAATCGCCAGTTCCACCACCTGGATGCGCTCCCGCTCAAGCTGCAACCGCTGGAGCGTTTCCTTGACGTTTTCCATGCGCCGGTTGGCCAGCTCGCTGCCGCGTATGAAATGGCACTGATAATTGTCCCCCCACTTGCAGCCGATCAACAGCACGCCGTCTATGCCGCGCGAGAGTGCATCCGCGATCCAGACAATGTTGAGCGAGCCCAGGCAACGCAGGGGAATTACGCGCACGCTGGCATCGTAAGTCAGCCGGTTCAGACCGGCTATGTCCAGCGCCGGATAGGCGTCGTTTTCGCACATGAACGCCAGCACCCGCGGCTTTTCCTCTTCCTCGCCCGGCACCTCGATGGCTTTTATCATCGAGGCGATCATGTCCACCGAGTAATTCCGGAAGGAGATGATGCGCTCCGGGCAGGCCCCCATGCAGATGCCGCAGCGCCGGCAGCGGTAAAGATTGGGCTTGGGAGTGCCCTTTTCGTCCTCGTCCAGCGCACCGAAGGGACATTCCTCCGTGCACCGCTTGCACTGCGTGCAGCGTTGCAGGAAGAAGCTGGGATAGGACAAGTCGCCCGCCCGCGGATGCACCGCCTCGCCCCGCACAGCCATCTCGATAGCCTGGATGGCCTTCAGCGCCGCGCCCTGCGCATCGCGCTCGGCCTGCGTCCCATCCATGGGGGCGCGCATGGCGCCGGCAGCATAAATCGCCGTGCGCCGCGTTTCGTACGGGAAGCAGATGAAATGCGAATCGGGAAAGCCGTGGCGCAACACGGGCAGGTCAGGCCCCTGCCGGTAAGTCAGGTTCAGGATCTCGGTGCCCTTGTGGTGCTTGAGCTCCTCGGCTTTGCGCGCGGCTTCTGCTCGCTGTGCCTCAGTTTCGCCTTTGACAGCCCTGAGCTCGGCATCCTCCAAGGCGCGGATCGCCTCCCCGTCAGCCGCGTTGGGGACCATGCCGGTGGCCAGCACCACCAAGTCGGCTTCAATGACCAGCTCGGCAGCCAGCAAGCTATCCTTGACATGCACCGCCAGCCGCCCGTCGGGTTGCTTGCGGACCGCGCTGACTTCGCCCTTGGTGAAAAAGTTCAATGGATCGTCCTGCACAGCGCGGTAGAAGCGCTCGTAGTGGCCTGGAGTGCGGATATCTTTGTAGACGACGTAGATGGCGGCCTCCGGGTGCTCCTGGCGGATGTAACACGCCTGTTTGAGGCTCGTCAGGCAGCACACCGCCGAGCAGTAAGGCAGGTGAGCGGCATCGCGTGAGCCGGCGCACTGAATGAAGACCACGCTGGCCGGCGCGCGCCCGTCGGAAGGTCGTCGGATGGGGCCGGCTGCGGCCATGCGCTCCAGCTCCACGTTGGTTATTACGTCGGGGCTCGCGCCATAGCCCAGATGGGAGAGCTTGGTGGCATCGTATGGTTTCCAGCCGGTCGCCATAATGACGGCGCCCACGCGCACCTGGATGCTCTGGCCTTCCTTTTCGATAGTTACGTCGAAAGCCCCCGGCTGGCCTTCGGTGCGCAAGATGCGGGCCGAAGTGTACACGCGAATCCTGGGATGGTAGCTTACGCTTTGAACCTTGGCCGCCAGCCCGTCGCTTGCCGGTTCGGTGTAAGGCGGGCTAATGGGGAAGCGACGGCGCAGGCCGGCCACAAAGCCGCCCAATTGCGGCTCTTTCTCCACCAGCACCACCTCATAGCCTGCCTCAGCCGCGCCCAGGGCCGCGCTCAAACCGGTGATGCCGCCGCCCACCACTAGAATGGTCCGCGAAATCTGCTCGGCCAGCGGCTCCAGCGGCTCCGCCTTCTGGGCCTTGACCACCCCCATGCGCAGGTAGTCTTCGGCCAGGGCCTGGGTCTCTTCATCCCCGGGCTGGTGAGACCAAGTCACGTGCTCGCGCAGGTTCACGCGCTCGAATACAACACGCGGGTCGAATTGAAAACTTTCCGTCTTCACCCGCGGCGAGCAGGCAGCCACCACCACCCCGTCCACGTGGCCCGCAGCCAGATCCTCGCGGATCAACTGCACGCCCTCGGGACTGCACAAGAACGGGTGCTTCTTGGCCAAGGCGGCTTTAGCCTCCCGCTGGGCCACTTTGAGCAATTTCTCGACATCGAGCGCCTCCCCGATGCCGCAACCCGCGCAGATGTAAACACCGACCTTCTTAGCCATGCCGCACACTCCTGGCCGCGCACTGCAAAGCACCAAGCGCCGCCGCAACAGCCTCCTGAACTACGCCGGCCACTTCAGCCGGACGGCGCACACAGCCGGCCGCGTATATGCCCTTGCGCCCGTCTGGCACGGTGAGGAAACCGAACTCATCGCGCGTGAAATCCGCCGGCAAACCGTCACTCTGAGGAACCATGCCCGTGGCCAGCACCACCATGGCCGCGCGACGCTCGAACTTGCTGCCGCTGGCGATGTCCTCGGCCGTGATCAGCAAATCGCCAGTGGCTTTGTCCTCGATCAGCTTGCCCACTTTGCCCTTGATGAGCTCGACCCCGGTTTCCTGTTGCATTTGCGTGAGGAATTCCTCCAAACGGCCGGGCGTGCGCAGGTCAATGTAAAAAATCATGATGGGAATGTCCGGGTAGAGGGAGCGCAAGTAGCGAGCTTGCTTGAGAGAAGCCGCGCAGCAGACCGCCGAGCAGTAAGGCAGATGATTCTCGTCGCGCGAGCCCGCGCACTGGATAAAAGCTACCGAGGCCGGGGGCTGGCCGTCGGACGGCCGCAGGATTTTGCCCCCGGTAGGCCCGTTCGGGGCGGCCAGGCGCTCCATGACCACGTTGGTGACAACGTTGGCGGCGCGCTCGAAGCCGAGTGTCTCCAGGCGAGCAGCCTCATAGGGAGCCCACCCGGTGGCAGCGATCACCGCCGCGACTTCCAGCTCCCGCCGCTCGCCTTGCTGGTCGAGCTCAATAGCCCCGTACTTGCAAGCCTCCGCGCACGCCCGGCAGCCGCTCGGGCAAGCGCTGCGCTCGATCACATAAAGCGCCGGGAAAGCCATAGCGTGCGGCAGGTAGGCCGCCTTGGTCTTAGCGAGGCCATAGTTGAACTCGTCGGCTCTTTCAGCCGGGCAGACCTCGGCGCAGGCCCCGCAAAGGGTGCAAGCGGCCGTGACGTAGCGAGGGGCGATCCTCACCGTGGCGCGATACTCGCCGGGGCTGCCGCTGAGCGACTCCAGCTCGGCCTGCGTGAGCACCGTTATGCGCGGGTTGTTTTTTATCCGCCGGAAATTGATTTCCAGCCCGCAAGCGGGCGGGCAGAGTTTCGGGAAATACTGGTACAGGCGGGCGACGCGGCCGCCCAGATACGGCAACCGTTCAATCAGAATCACCCGGCAGCCGGCCTCGGCGAGCTCGATAGCGGCCGTCATGCCGGCGATCCCGCCACCCACAACCAGGATGGGCTTGGCATTTTCCGTCATTTCAACATCCCTGCTTGACGAAGCGCTTCCCGCCGCGCCTCCGCGACGGCAGGCTTCAGCTTCATAGTTTGGTGATGGAACAGGCAAAACTTCAGCCAGGCGATAGCAAAATGCAGCAGTTCCAAATCATCGGTACGCATGGCCTCCACACGCGCCTCGTCCACCTCGAAACTGGCCAGCAGCCGCGATTCGAAGACGAAGCGCCGGAAGCGATCTAGATCGTAGCAGGCCATGTAATACATGTCAATTTGCCTGGGGTCGAGCGGGGCAGGCGAATCCCAGCCCGGATCCAGCATGAGTTCTTTGAAAGCCTCCCCCGCCATGTCGTATTGCTCCAGGCCCTGATCCTGCACCCATTCGCGCACGCTCCAAGTGCGCCCGCAGCCGTGCCCATGACAGAGCTCCTCCCGGATCAAGAAGTAGAAGGGACGCTCGGCAGGGGTGGGCCGGTCGGGTGAAGCCAGGCCCAGTGGATACATGCGGCAGGCCCACGGCCGGTGCTCGTAAATCGAGCATCCACTCTGGCAGATGAAAGGGCAACGTTTGCTAACCGGATCCATCTTGAGCAACACGGTGGGCACTTTCTGATCCGGCGTGAACGGCGAAATCGTGTAGCGCTCGAGGAACTCGCTCGAGCTCAAGCCCAGGGCGCGCTTCATGCGCAGCACATCATAGGGGGTGAGCACAATGGCGACGTCGGCGCAGCAGCGGGTGTAGCAATCCAAGCCAGCGTCGCAACGGAAGTTGAACTTGTCATCGAGGCCTAGCCGGGGCGCGTCCTCCAGAATCGCCGCCTGCACCGAGCGCGGCTTATCCATCCTTTTTCTCCTCGGCCTCGAGCAAGATGCCCGAACGCAGGGCTTCACGGGACCAAACCGGCAACGGACCGCTGTCACCCGTCAGGGGATCGTACCGGAAGCGGTAAGAAGCTACTACGTTGAACTGCGTTTGCATCCACGCCCAGCCCCGCACGAAGTAGGGACAATCGTCGTTGAAGCACACGTATTGATACTCACCAGCCCAGGTGCTGAGCTGCGGATTCGCCCAGCGTACCATATCCTGCTGGCAATAGCGGCACTTCAAGCTCCTTTCCTCCCTCCGGCGCCCAGCCATGGGACAGGGCCGGGAGGCCGGGCTTACCCGCCCGGCTCTCCCGTCCCGCTCAGGCTTGCTCAAAACTGCCTGGAACCCTCGCCTTCCGGCTTCACTTGAAGATGGACAGCACGGGCCGCGTGAACAGGCTCCACTCACCAGTGGCCGGATCCCAGCGGCAGTTCACGAACACGCGCCAATTCTGCTCATCCATCTGCGGCTTGTCGGCGCGGAAGTAGTAGCCGGGCCAGCGCGTTTCCTGGCGGAACAGGATGGTGCGCACGTGGGCCTCGGCCTGCCACATGCGATGGACGTTCTCCCAGCACCGCATCAGCTCGTGCAGATTGGCAGCAGCCAGCTTCTCGGAGTCTTCCTTCAGATAACCCAGCAGCTCCAAAGCCCGCTGGAGCATGGCCTCGTTGGTGGTGAACTGGGCACTGACACCGCCGGCGTACTCGTCCATGATCTTCTGAAGCCGGAACATGAACATACGCGGCTTGATGTAGTTGGGGTTGATTTCCGGGTCGGTAGTGGCGTTCTTGTACTGCTCGTAAGTCTCCAGCGGCTTGAGGATCCGTGCCTTGAGCTGGTCAATCTGGGCCTGGTCCACCTTGGGCATGGTGTTGTTCTCGACGATGAACTTGATGGCGGACTTGGCCGCGATGCGGCCCTCGGCGTGGGATCCGGAGCTGAACTTGTGGCTGGAGGCACCGCTGGCGTCGCCGGCGCAGAACAGCCCCTTCACGGTGGCCATGTTGGTGTAGCCCCAGAAGTAAACCGGCTTGGTCTCGGGCGTCTGCAAGTCCTCTGGCCCCGAGACCCAAGCGCCGCTGGCGCCAGAGTGCGAGCCGATGAAGTAAGGTTCGGCGGGAGCAATCTCGCTGGAGCGCTCTTCAGGCTGTACGTTGGTTGCCGCCCAGAGCAAGGCCTGTGAGATAGTCATGTCGAGGAAGTCTTCCCAGGCCTCGTTCTCCAGCTCTCTCATCTTCTTCTTGTAAGCCTTCTCGTCGTCCTTATACTGCTCAGCGATCTTCTGGATAGCCTCTTCGGTCCGCATGTAGATGGGACCTTTGCCCTCCATGACGTCGAGCATGCCAAGGTAGTTGCGGAGGTTGGCGGGGATGGGCTTGACGCGGCCGTAGGGGGCCCACTTCTCCAGCTCGGCCTTGCGCTCGACCATATAGTCGCCGCCCATGGCGTTGGTGGCGCGGCTCTTGAACAACAGGAACCACGCGCCCACCGGACCGTAGGCGTCCTTGAAGCGCACCGGGATGAAGCGCACCTCCTGGCAGGTCATCTCAGCCCCGGCCTGGATGGTAAAGTAGGCCGAAGAGCCCGAATTCCATGGCGGATACCAGGCGCGCCCCAAGCCTTCGCCCACGCTGCGCGGCCGGAACACGTGCACGGCGCCGCCCATAGCTACCAGCGTAGCTTTGGCCTTGAAAATGTAGAACTTCTCCTCGCGCACCGAGAAGCCCACCGCGCCCGCGCAGCGGTCGCCGTCCATCAAGGGCGCCACCACAAACACGCGCTCGAAAATTTGGCCCACGCCGGACTGCAACAGCGCGTTCTTGGCGGCCTCGGCCACCACGACCTTGTAAGACTCGCCGTTGATCATCAACTGCCAGCGTCCCTCGTGGACGTATTTGCCTTCCTCGTCCTTCCAAATGGGGAGTCCCCATTTTTCGAACAAGTGCACAGTGGAGTCCACGTGCCGGGCGATGTTGGCCACCAAGTCCTCGCGGGTGATGCCCATCAGGTCGTTGCGGACATAATCCACGTAATCCTTGACCGTGTTGGCGCCATCCCGCAAGCCCACGTACTGGTTGATGGCAGACAGGCCCATGGCCACAGCGCCGGAACGGTCCACCACCGCTTTGTCCACCAAGGTGACTTTCAAGCCGTGCTGCTTGGCCCAGTAAGCTGCCTCGACCGCCGCACCGCAAGCAGCCATGCCGCCACCCAGGATCAGCAAATCGGTTTCGACTACGACATTCTCGAAGTTCGCCATAGCTCCGCTCTCCTACTTCTTCAAGGTGAAAACCTCGGGAATGCCGAGCGACTCCGGCTCGGTGAACAGCGCGGGGCTGCTCAGGTCAGCCGTCGTGGCATACCCGCCGTCTGGTACCGCCCCGCCTTCCGGCGTGGTGCGGATGGGGAACTTGAACCGCTTGAGCATTCCATTGCGGAATTTCACGGTCCACATGATGGAGTCAGTCGAGCGCAACGGGGTCACCGAAGCACCCATGGGAATGAAGTCGGCGTAACCGCGAATCTCGATGGCCTGGGTAGGGCAGATCTTGACGCAGTTGTAGCACTCCCAGCACATCGTGACATCGCGGTTGTATGCTTTCATGGTGGCTTTGTCAAGCACCATGAGGTCGTTGGGGCAAATGTACTGGCAAGCGGTCTTGTCCAGCGCTTTGCACCCGTCGCATTTCTCCGGATTCACGTAACTAGGCATTAACCCTCCCTTTGCGACTGCACATGCCTTGGAAAGGCCCGTGAAACCGAACCTTCCCCAACCTGCGGGGAAGTCCCGGCGGGTTCTGCCGGGCGCCCCGCCGGGCCACGCGTGTGGCCCCGATAAAAACAATTCCGCCCGCCCCACTCGCCAAAGCGACAGGGCTGGCAATAGTAAACTTCACAACGCAGGCACACCGCATCCGGCAGCGCGCTGCGGGCGGCAATGGCCGCCGCCAGCCGGTCGAGCATAACCGCTGTTTGTTGCAACTGCTCTCGGCTGACCTGCGCAAAGACGCTTCCAGCCAGCCGATCGCGCGCGGCTTCGAAGGCTTCCAGCAGGCGACGACTCACCGGGGTAAGGGCAAGCTGACTGGAGCGGCGGTTTAACGGGGAAATCACCCGCCGCAAGAAGCGCTGCTCAACTAGCTTCTGGACAGCTTTGCTGGCGGCCGCTTTGCTGACCCCCAAAAAAGCCGCGGCGTCTCCCACCGTGTGGCTGTCAGTGTGGGCGACAAAATACAGCAACTTGAACTGCGTGAAGCTGAGCCGGGCACCGGCTACCTCGCGCAGTACCTGACGCTCAAAGACCTCCCGCACAGACCAGGCAAAGACGCGCGCGCTGCGCAGCAGATCCTTGGTCAGGCTACACTCGACCTGCGTCGCCATTGCCTCGCCTGGCACCTTGCGCCGGGGTGCCCGCCGGCGGCGGACCCGGCGCAAAAGGTTAACCAGATCTACTGTAAACCAAGTTAACGGGAGGAGTCAAGGCTTTTAGGATATTAATATCGTTAAAGCCTTGCCGCCCGGCGGCCTCGGTTGATTCTCAAAGGCTTAGCCCCGGACCAGCGGCTTCGGCTTCTTGGCTGAGCGGGGCCGCCTCCCGGCGCCCGAGCTTTTCGTGCAGTCGCACGACCTCACCCACCACCAGCGTGGCGGGCGGCTGAATCGCAGCTTCTTCGGCAACCTCTGCGATCTTGTCTAAGGGGGCCACCACCACTTGCTGGTGCGGCCAGTAGGCCGCTTGCACTAGCGCCGCCGGCGTCTTGGGATCCCTACCGTGCGCCATCAGCCGCGCCGCGATCCTGGCCACGTTATGCACGCACATCAAGAACACCAGCGTGTCTATGCGAGCCAGCGCGCCCCAATCGAGCCGGCCCGGCTCTTGCCGTGCTTCGTGGCCGGTGGCAATGACCACGGCCGAGGCCATTTCGCGATGCGTAACCGGGATGCCAGCGCTGAGCGGCGCCGCCAGCGCCGAGCTGACCCCAGGCACTACTTCAAAATCAATGCCGTGCTCATGCAAGTATTCGGCCTCTTCCCCGCCCCGGCCCAACAAGAACGGATCCCCGCCTTTCAGCCGCACCACCGTCTTGCCTTCCTGCGCTTTGCGCACCAGTAGCTCGTTGATCTCCTGCTGGCGCGAGGCGTGCGAGCCTACCGGCTTGCCCATGTAGATTATTTCCGCCCCCGGGCGGGCCAGCGCCAGCACCTCAAACTGCACCAGGCGGTCGTAAACCACAACATCGGCGCGGCGCAGCAGCTCGGCGCCTCGGACAGTAAGCAAATCGGCAGGACCAGGGCCGGCGCCCACCAGATAAACCTTACCGGCGGCGACTGCGGGGCCCCTCCAGCTAAGCTTGCGGGTTGACAAGGAAACTTTGATGATATCATAGCGGCTGAAGCGGGGAGGACAACGGCAGATGTCCATCATCACCATCTCGCGAGGTACTTTCAGCGGCGGCAAGATGCTGGCCGAATGTCTGGCGGCCCAACTCGGCTTTCGGCTTATTGATCGCGATGTGATCGTTGAGCGAGCCGCTGCTTACGGGGTGTCCCAAGAGCAACTGCGGGAGGCGCTGGAAAAGCCACCCTCCTGGCTGGAGCGGCTGCGGCACAAACGCTACATGTACCTGGCGCTGGTGCAAGCTGCTCTCAGCGAAGAGGTCCGTTCCGGCAACGCCATCTACCACGGCCTGGCCGGCCACTTGCTGCTGCCCGGCGGCCCCATGATCCTGCGCACACGCATCATAGCTCCCATGGAGTTCCGCATCGCGATGGCGCAGGATCGCCTTAAGCTGAGCCGCGAGGAAGCCATTGCCTACATCCAACGCGTGGATCAGGAGCGGCGCCGATGGACACATTACTTGTACGGAGTTGACTGGGGCGACGCTTCGCTCTACGACTTGGTGATAAACCTGGAACACATCAGCATCAGCGATGCTTGCCAGCTCATCGCTTTCCTGGTCCATCAGCGTTGCCCCGAATTCAAGCCCGCCTATCGGCGCATTCTGGATGACGTGGCCCTGGCCAGCCGTGTAAAGGCCAACCTGGCCATCAATCCCCCTACGTCTCACTTGGAGTTCGAAGTGAGTGCGCAGGATGGCGCCGTGCGTATCCGCGGCCGGGTATCGCGGGTCGAGGAGATCGAAGAAGTCGAGCGGGTGGCCCGCGAGACGCCCGGGGTCAGAGAAGTTGACGTGAGCGAGCTGGTGCCTTCGGTGCACGTGTAGCAGACGGCTGAATATTGTTCTGCAACCTTTTACGCCGGGTTTGGTTTTCGCCTCACGCTCTGCTAGAATCTCTGTCGGGAACCGATGGGACGGGGCCTGATCCTCATCGCGCTGCTGTCGGTTTGCGAACCAAGCTGCTGGTGGGGCAACGCCAGTTCCCCGGCGCCGGGCGCGAGCCTGGCAGGGCAGCGGGCCCGCAACGAATATCCGCTCCCTGTAGTTGAGCCGAAAAAGAAAAAGAGTGAGGAAGAGCCCACCCAGGTGCTTGAACTGCCCAAGGAACCCCCCGCCAGCATCGTAGCCGACAGCCGACGCTTAAGTTTCCACGTCACGCGCTTGTACGACCAAGGCCTGCTTTCGCAGCAAGCGCGCCAGGCTCTGCGCGGGCTGCTGGCCCAAGTGCGCGAGGCCACCGTGGTAAAGCTGCGTGCCTTCGTGGCGGGGGCGGGCGACCTGCGGCGCGTTCAGGTGGTGGTGAGTGAGACCTTCAGCGAACGCCGCAAGCCCCTGCCGGTGCTGAGCGTAGTGCAGGTGGGGGCCTTGCCGCTGGCCGGCGCCCAAGTAGTGCTGGAGGCAGTGGCAGTGGAAAGGCGGGAGGTCAACCCGCACGGGCTGGCCTTTATATCCGGGCAGGCGGCGGTGGGTGCGGATCCTCTGGCTTCGCCCGAGCCGCTGCTGGAGAAGTCGCTGGGGGATTTCGAGTTGGCCGCTAAGGCGGTGGGCGCCAGCCAAGAAGACGTTTTGCGCGTTACCTGTTTTATTTCCAGTCTCGCCGACTGGTCCTCGCTTCACCAGCACGTGGCTCCGCGCTTCCCGCGAGCAGCCATCAATCTGGTCCAGCCGCAGCGGGCCCCCGCGCGAGCCTTGGTCGAATGCGAGGGGGTGGTGCGCCTGAACAAGGCTCCGAGCTCCCCTCTGACGTTGCTGAACCCGCCTGGCTTGCCGCGCCCGGAACATTACTCGCAGATTGCGCTGGTGGGTCCGAGCCGTGTGGTCTTTACCGGGGCCCAACTGGGCTTTCGAACCAGCGAACAGGATGCCCGGCTGGCCTTTCAGCGTCTGGGGCGTACCTTGCAAGAAGCGGGCGCTTCCTTTGAGCAAGTCGCGGTCTCCCACCTGTACCCTCTCTCCGGCGCGGTGGGTGAGATGCTGCGGCGCGTGCGCGGCGATTTTTATAATCGCCAAGCACCCCCAGCCTCCACCATGCTGCCATTTGAAGGGTTGCCTTCTCTGGACGCCTCCTTCGGCCTGGACGTGGTCGCGGTGTTGCCCGAAGTGCCGCGCGCCCCTGCCCCGCAGCCCTCTAACTAGGCCGCGGGCACAATGGGCCACACAATAAGCTATCTTCGATAAGGAGAGTTGCCCATGGCGAAGCTGGTGGTTACGTTTGGAGAAATTATGTTGCGGCTAGCGCCGCCCGGCTTTGAACGCTTCTTGCAATCGCCTGTGTTCCAGGCCACCTTCGGAGGTGGGGAAGCCAACGTCGCCGTGGCGCTGGCGGGTTTTGGCATTCCCGCTCGTTACGTTACTGTCCTGCCCCCGAAGCATCCTATCGCCGACGCCGTTATCACCCAACTGCGCGGTTTCGGCGTGGACACTTCCAAGATCGTGCGCGCGCCGGGACGCATGGGCCTTTACTACGTAGAAAGCGGGGCTAACCAGCGACCTTCCAAGGTCGTTTACGATCGCGATTACAGCGCTATCGCGCTGGCCAAGCCGGGCTCAATCGACTGGGACGAAGCGCTGGATGGGGCCGGTTGGTTTCACATCACCGGCATCACACCCGCCATCAGTCAGGGCGCGGCGGATCTGGCGCTGGAGGCGGCCAGCAAGGCGCGCCAAAAAGGGATCACGGTCTCTTGTGATCTGAACTTCCGCAAGAACCTATGGAGGTACGGCAAGGCCGCGCCCGAGGTGATGCGGGAACTTTTCCGTTACGCCGACGTAGGCATCGCCAACGAAGAGGACGTACAGATGGCTCTCGGCATCACAGCGGCGGTGGACGTAGAGTCCGGACGGTTGGACGTCTCGCAGTACCGCGGCTTGAGTGAGCGGGTGATGAGCGAGTTCAGCAACCTGAAAATCATGGCCATTACGCTGCGCGAATCACACAGCGCCTCGCATAACGGTTGGTCGGCTTGCCTGAGGGACGGCCGCGAATTTCTGGTCAGCCGGCACTACGACATCACGCACATTGTGGACCGTGTGGGCGCCGGAGACTGCTTTGCCGCCGGCCTGATCTACGGCCTGCTCACACTGCCCACGCATCAGGAGGCTTTGGAGTTTGCAGTAGCTGCCTCCTGCTTGAAGCATTCCCTGCCGGGCGATTTCAACCGCTTCAGTGTGGAAGAAGTGAACGCGCTGGTCAAAGGCAGCGGCTCGGGCCGCGTCCAAAGGTGAGCAGGCCGGCTCAGGGTTCCGGCGCCCAGATTGCAAGCGCCCGGCGCACCCGATGCAAGGGAGCAGCCAAGGCTTCAGTGGCCGCCGCCAACTCGGCGATCTTTAACAAGCGCGAGACGGCGTAAAATACCAGGGCGCCCAAAGGCACGCCGACAGCTAGCTCCAGCAAGCGCGCAGCGCGCTGAGTGCCCAGCCAGTGAGCAACAAAAGCCCGGGCCAGAGCCACCGTCAAGCCCATCACCGCAGAGGCAGCCGCGATTTTCGCCAGAGCAGCCGCCAGCCGCCGTCCGTCCAAGCCGCCCACCAACCGGCGCATCCTGTACATCAGCGCCAGCACGGAAAACAACATGACGGTGGAGGTGGCCAGCGCCAGGCCCACATGGCCCATGCCCGCCCAGCGTGTCAGTGCCAGCGCGGAAACATAGTTCACCGCTATCGAACCAAGACTGACCATCATCGGCGTACGGGCATCGCCCAGCGCGTAAAAGCCGGGGCTGAGCACCTTCACGGCGGCATAGCCGGCCAGGCCCACAGCATAAGCAACCAGCGCCCGTGCGGTTTGCATAGTGTCATAGGCAGCAAAATGGCCCCCCTCATAAATGGCTCCGATCAGGGATTCGCCGAGCACAGCCAGTCCCACTGAGGAAGGGACGGTAAGCAAAAACACCAGGCCCAGCGAGTCCGAGAGCGTTCTCCGGTATTGTTGCAAGTCCCCGGAGGCCGCACTGCGTGAAATCGCCGGCAGAGTGGCCGAGGCGACGGCCACACCGAACAGCCCAAGCGGCAATTGCATGAAGCGAAAAGCGTAACTCAGCCAGCTCACCGGGCCGTTAGGGCCGCGCAGCGGGTCCACCACCATAGAGGCGAAATTAGTGTTGACCAGCACGTTGACCTGCACGGCGGCGCTGCCGATGATAGCCGGGGCCATCAAACGAATGATGTGGCGCAGACCAGGATGTGACCATTGCAGGCAGGGACGGAAGCGGAAGCCGCGCCGCCACAGGCTGGGCAGTTGTCCGCCCAATTGCAGCGCTCCTCCCAACAGCACCCCATAAGCCATGCCCTCGATGGGCAGCAGCCCCACACTGGGTCCGAGGCCGAAGCCGATCAACAGTCCGAAACCCAGCGATCCCAGGTTGAAGAAGGTGGAAGCGGAAGCCGGCAAGCCGAATTGGTTGCATGCGTTCAAGATGCCCATGGCCTCTGCGGCCAGCGCCACCAACAGCAGGAAGGGAAACATGACGCGGGTCATCTTCACCGCCAGTGCAAATTTGAGCGGCTCGGCGCCCCAGCCCGGCGCCAGCAGCCAGACCAGCCAAGGACTGAACAGGATCCCCCACAAGCAGAAAGCACCCACGATCAGGATCAGAGCGGTGGCCACCAAATTGGCCAGCTCCACCGCCGCCGCCTTGCCCTTTTGCGCCAGGTACTCCGTGAAGGTGGGGACGAAGGCCGAGGACAGTGCGCCTTCGGCGAACAGATCGCGAGTCAGGTTGGGGATACGGAAGGCCAGCAGGAAAGCGTCGTAGGCCATGCCTGCGCCGAACAGGCGAGCCATTACGATTTCACGCAGCAGGCCAGTGAGGCGGCTGCCCAGCACGGCCAGCGAAACCACGCCGGCCGAACGCACAATGCGGTGTCGCTCGGAATTCTCCCCCTGCATGTCAGGGACCGGTGCTCCTACTCACTCCAGTCCGGCTTCATCACGGCGATGTAGCCCAGGTTCCGATAAAGCTGCCTGTAATCCAACCCGAAGCCGACCACAAACCGATCGGGGATCTCAAAGCAACGGAAAGCCACCGGCACCTGCACGATGCGCCGCGAGGTACGGTCAAGCAAGGTGCAAACAGCCAGCGAATTGGGGCCGCGGGCAGCGAGGGTCTCCAGCAAATAACGCGCCGTAAAGCCAGTGTCCACAATATCCTCCACCAGCAGTACATCCTCTCCTTCAATGCTTTCGTCCAAATCCTTCGCAATGCGCACCACACCCGGTGAGGAGGGGCGCGTGGAAAAACTCGAGATGGCCAGAAAGTCAATTTTCACGGGCACCCGAAGGGCGCGCGCCAGGGCGGTGAGGAAAAACACCGCGCCTTTTAGCACTCCGATCAGCTTCAGCTCGCGACCCTGGTAACGCTGGCTGATTTCCTCGCCTACCTCGCTGATGCGGCGCGCGATCTGTTCTTCGGTGAACAGGACGCGTTCGATTCCAGGCAGGGTGGGAGGCGTCATCGTGCCCCACAAGCCGGACCGGGCTGGGCCGAGGAAGTCGAACCGGAGCAGGAGCGAGGAAGGCGATCTGGCAGCGGCCGGTCCAAACCGTACTTAAAAATCAGGTTCTCAAAATCTTTCTGGTAGAAAACCTGGATATTTATGTGCGGATAAATTTGCCTGAGGAGCTTGATCTTGCGGTTCTTGCGGGTCACCAGCGATTGCTTCATGGTGGTCAGCTCCACGTACAAGTCGAACTGGGGCAGATAAAAATCCGGAGTGAAGGATTCCAGCACATTGCCCTCGTTGTCCCAGCGAATAGGAAAGGTCCGTGGCTCGTACTCCCAGGCCACCCGGTAAAAATCCAGCAGGTTGGCGAATATTTCTTCGGAGGGATGGGAGAAATTGGGGCGTTTCCAGTTGATTTTTTCCGGAGCGGAAACGCCGTAACGGGAAAGCTTGAGCCGGGAGCGGAAGCGCAAGTGCGCCTCCGCCGCGGCAGCCAACAGGCCAAATTCGGGCAAGGCGCGCGCCTGCGCAGCGGCCGCCACCACCTCGGCCACCTGCTCAGGCTCCAGATAAGTCGTATTGCAGACCAGATCAAAAGACTCCGGTCGCAGCCCAACGCGGCCAAACCGGCGGCGCCGGATGCGTTTCTGGTCCCCATCCAACTTGCGCAGCAGTTCCCGCGCCGCCGGCTGCTCCAAGCCGGCTTCAAGCATGAGTACGCCTACGCGCCGGGATTCGGGCGCCACTATGCGCACGCGCAAGAGGCCGGGAAACTCCTTGAAGAGCAGCTCCGCTCCTTCGGCACAAACCACCAGGTGATGCTCGGTGGCCAGCCGCGCAATGATCGAGCACATCAGGTCAGGCAAGGCCCTTTCAGGGAGCGAAAAACCGGCCCCGAACTCTTCCTCTATCAGGGAAGCCAGCCGGGCCTCGTTGACCAGTTCGAAGCCGAGACGCTGCGCTATCAGTCGCGCTGCCTGCTCGTGGCGCGATCCCGGCATCCCGCTGACGGTGATCAGAGCCATAGTTTTCGGCCCGCGCTGCGCCGGCGCGGCGCGCCCGCAGCACCAGTAGTCATTGCTCATCATAACCCAGCTCTTGCCAAGTCCGATCGGTCTGGGTCATCATGACCACATGAGATTCACGCGAAGGACCATGCTCGCGCAGGCGGCGGCGCCCTTGCTGGCGGCAGCCGGACGCGAACTGCGCTGCGATATTGCGATCGTCGGCGGCGGCACGGGCGGCTGTGCGGCGGCGCTGGCTGCCTTGCGCAACGGCTTCACCGTAGTGATGAGTGAGGAAACCGACTGGATCGGCGGGCAGCTTACCGCCCAGGCGGTGCCTCCAGACGAGCACCCTTGGATCGAGTCATTCGGCGCCACCCGCAGCTACCGCGCCTATCGCAATGCAGTGCGCGAGTACTACCGCGCCCACTACCCACTCACCGAAGAGGCTCGCGCAAGATGGCAACTCAGTCCGGGTGACGGCAGCGTCTCCCGGCTCACACACGAACCACGTGTCTCGCTGGCCGTGCTGGAAGCCATGCTGGCGCCCTATTTGAGCGGGCGCCGCCTGCTCCTGCTGTTGCGGCACGTCCCCGTCAGCGCGGACACCGAGGGCGATTACGTGCGCGCCGTGCGCCTGCGCAGCCTGGAAGACGGCAGGGAGCGCATCGTCCATGCCCGCTACTTTCTGGACGCCACCGAACAGGGCGACCTGCTGCCCCTGACCAAGACGGAGTACGTCACGGGCTTTGAATCGCGCCGGCAAACCGGGGAACTGCACGCCCCCGATCAAGCCCAGCCCGCCAACATACAATCCTTCACGGTTTGCTTCGCTATGGATTACTTGCCCGGCGAAGATCACACCATCGAAAAACCCGAGGAGTACTCTTTCTGGCGCGACTACGTGCCTGCGCTGCGGCCGCCATGGCCCGGAAAACTCCTGAGCTGGAGCATGAGCCATCCGATCACCCTGAAGGTGCGGCCGGTCAGTTTTGATCCTACGGCGGCAGAACCGACCCCCGCCGTGCTCAATCTTTGGATTTACCGACGCATCGCCAACCGCCGTAACTTTCAGCCCGGCGCTTATCCTAGCGACATAACTTTGGTCAACTGGCCGCAAAACGACTACTGGCTGGGCAATCTGCACGAAGTTAGCCCGGAAGAAGCCGCACGTAATCTGAAACGCGCCAAGCAGCTCAGTCTTTCCCTGCTTTACTGGATGCAGACCGAAGCGCCACGACCGGACGGCGGACAAGGCTGGCGCGGCCTGCGCTTGCGCAACGATATCGTCGGCACCGAAGACGGCCTGGCCAAATATCCTTACATTCGCGAATCCCGCCGCATCCAGGCCGAGTTCACTGTGCTGGAGCAACACGTAGGCACCGAAGCGCGCAGCCAGCTAACCGGCAAGAAGCCGGAAGAGCTCACGGCGGAACCGTTTCCGGATTCGGTAGGCGTCGGCAGTTACCGCATAGACCTGCACCCCAGCTCCGGCGGTGACAACTATATTGACGTGAGCTCGCTGCCTTTTCAAATCCCGCTCGGCGCCCTGATACCCAAGCGGGTAGAAAACTTGCTACCAGCAGCCAAGAATCTCGGCGTCACGCATATCACCAATGGCTGCTATCGCCTGCATCCGGTGGAGTGGAACATCGGCGAAGCGGCAGGCATGGTCGCCGCCCAAGCGCTGGCCAGTGGACATCCGCCGCGCAAGATCCGCAACGACAAGAAGCTGCTGGCGGAGTTCCAGGCCAAACTCCAGAGTCAGGGGATCGAAATCGCCTGGCCGCGGCTGACGCCGCGCTGAAGCGATACTTATTCCTCGCTGCCTGGCCCGCCGACAGGGCCCGTCAGCCGACCTTGTATTTGCGGATTCGCTCCGCGCTAACTTCGGTTCCCATGCCGGGTTCCTGCGGGGCAGGCATCTCGCCATCCACCAGCTTGTGGGGACCGCTGGTTTCCATGTAAATCGCATTGGGCATGGCCAGCAGCATGTTCAGATTGCCCGCGCCCCCACCATGACTGGCTACCTCCAAACCAAAAGCGTCCGCCACTGCGGCAATTTCCATCCATTCGCAAACGCCCCCGGCTCGCCGATTGTCCGGCTGAACCACGTCGGCCCCACGCCTGGCAATCAGGTCCGCAAACTGGTACTTGGTGTATAGGTTTTCTCCGGTGGCTAGGCGGATGTCCAGCTCGGCAGCCAGCTCCGCGTAGCCGAGCATATCGTGCGGGGGCAGCGGCTCTTCGTACCAAAAGCAACCCATCTGCTGGTAAAGCCTGCCGCGGCGCAGCGCTTCGTTGCGGTTGAACGCCTGGTTGGCGTCCACCATTACGCGGCGCTCGCGCCCGGCAAGATCCAGAGCGAGCCGAATCCGGCGCTCATCGTCAGCCAGCGATCCGCGACCCACCTTGATCTTGACGGCCTTGTATCCCTGCTGGAAGGCTTCCTCAAGCGCACGCCGATACTGGGAAAGATCGTCGTCGCGCTCGTAATACCAGCCGCACATCGAATAAACGGGCATGCGATCCCGGTAGGCTCCCAGCAGCTTGTAAACCGGCACGCCGGCCGCCTTGCCCAGGATGTCCCAAACCGCAATGTCCACGGCAGCCAAAGCAAACTGCACAATGCCCGTCACGCCGTGATACTCGAGGGCGCGCCATAACTCAGCGCGAATGCGGCGCGGGAAAGCGGGATCCATCCCCGTGATAACCGGTCTCACTTCTTCCTCCAGAATGGCCTGCAACACACGCGGCCCGCCGGCTACGGTGCCGAAGGAAGAGTAAGCCCATCCGGTGATGCCCGCATCCGTACGCAAGCGCAACACCACCCCGCCGCTGGCGGCCCCGAACTCGTGTATGGCGTCGTAGTAGCGGCGCCCAGGGGGCATTTGGAGCCGGTCGGTCTCCAATGCAGTGATCTTTAGCTGCCTGGCTAACTGAGCGGCGCTGGCCAGCCCGGCGGCAGGCAAGCCGGCCGCTGCGCAAAGAAAGTGTCGTCTCTGCATCGGCGCTATTTTACCGCCATGCTTACGCCCGGCTGGCTCTGGGCAGCACCCACCTTCAATCGCACCGGGACTGCGCTGCCTGTCGGGGCGCGGGCAGGCACGCGTACGTTGAGTTGCATAACTCCGGCCACCAGCCCCGGGGCCCCTCCGGCGTACAACACTGGCGCGTCCACTCCGCCGATTTCCACGCTCACGGGCAAGACCGGGCGCGGTAAAGGATCGGCGGCCAACTTGCCATCCTCGCCGGGCGGCTTGGTTTGCCCCTCACCCGTAGCGTAGAGGATCACCACTGAGTTGCGCGCCGCTGGGTTGGATGGCCCGTTGACACTGTAATCCTGATTGAGGATGGCGCCCTGCCCGGCACCGGAGCCGTCCAGGGTAAACAGTGCCGGCGCCGCTGGTGCAACCTCCAACTCAACCGCCGCCGAACGAACGCCGCGATACTCGACTGTTAAACGCGCCGCTTGCTTGCCCGCTACGGCGTAAGGTACGATCGCGTTGACCTGCGTATCGGAGGCATAAAGCACCGGCCCAGGAATGTCATCGAAAAACACTCGAGTACCGGCCAGCTCCGTGCCGATCCGAGCGCCCGCAGCCACAACCCCTTGCGCCGGCCCCATCCCTTGGCCGGCGATCGTCACGATCAAGCCCGGCGCCACCGGACCCGCCAATCCGCTCGCTCCGTTGACCACGCTAGAAACGCGCACCTCAGCCGGACCTTGTCTCACTGTGAAGGTCTGCCCGGCAACATCAATGGCGCCAGTACGGGGCACCGACGCAGGGTTCGCCTGATAAGAGTAGTTGACCACGCCCGTGCCGGAAACGTTCGACCAGGAAACAATTTGAATCCAATCGGCCTGTGCCACCGGCGTCCAGCTACACCCGGCGGCGGCGCTGACTCGGAAACTGCCGGCGCCGCCAAGGCCCGAGACGCTGGCTTCGGTGGGGCTCAGCGAGACCGCGCAAGGCGCCCCCGCCTGCGTCACAGTGAGTGTCTGATCACCCACCTTGATGGTTCCGGTGCGCGGAACCGTAGCGGGGTTGGCCGTGACGGAAAAAGCGAGAGCGCCCTCGCCGGTTCCGCTGCCGGGCGGCTCAATCATGATCCAGGAAGCGTTGCTCAATGCAGTCCAACTGCACGCCGTATAGACCGTCACCGTGCGCTTGCCGCCAGCCGCAGGAACCGTCAATGTACTTGCAGAAAGGCTATAGGTGCAACCGGCGGCTTGCTGAACTACCGTGAAAATCTGATCGCCGATGCTGATGAGGCCAGTGCGAGCTTGTCCGCTGCCGTTGGCTTCCACGCTATAAAGCACGGTTCCATCACCCTCGCCGCGGGCCGGGGGCAACACCGTGATCCAAGCCGCACGCGAAGAAGCCGACCAGCCGCAGCTCGCGGCGGCTCTAACTTCGATCGCTCCGGCGCCGCCTTCGGCAGGCACCGTGGCCTCGACGGGACTCAGGCTCACCGCGCAGCCCACGCCGGCCTGCGTGATATTGAAGACCTGGTCGCCCACCAGGATGGAACCTGATCGCGGATTCGGACCGCCGTTGGGCTCAACCACGTAACTGATCGTCCCATTGCCGGTGCCGCTGGCGCCCGAGCTTATGCGGAGCCACTCAGGGGCAGTGCTCGAAGCCGTCCAGGCGCAACTAGTGGTCACGGTGAGCGAACCGCTGCCGCCGGAAGCCGGCATGGCGCGAAAAGCCGGCGTCAGAACAATTGCGCAGCTAGCGGCAGCCTGCGTGACCGTGTAAGCCTGCCCGCCGATGGTTATGGTGGCGGTGCGCGGTTGCGCTGTGTCGTTGGCTGCCACTGTGTATGTAATGGTCCCGCTGCCGGTGCCCGATGCCCCGCTGTTGATCGTCAGCCAGGGTGAGTCGCTGGAAGCCGAGCGATCACAACTGGAAGCGCTAGCCGTAACAGTGATGCTTCCCGTGCCCCCGCTGGCCGGGAAATTGGCGCTGACGGGATTGAAAGTGAGCACGCAGGGGGCGCTCTGATTGACCGTGAAGGAGGACGTGCCGATGGAGATGGTGCCTGTGCGGCTGAGCGCACCAGCGTTGGGAGAGACGTAAAAATAAACCGCGCCTGAACCGAGGCCTGAGCTGCCGCTGGTGATGGTTATCCAGTCGGCATTGCTGATGGCCGTCCAGGCGCAATCCGGAGTAGCTGTGATGCTGACGCTATAAGCGCCGCCGGCGGCTCCGACGCTGACACTGCTGGAAGCCAGCGCCAAGCAGGCGCTGGCGGCTTGCGTCAGGGTGAACGTCTGCGTGCCTACCGTTATGGTGGCGCTGCGCGGCAGCGCGGCGGGATTGGCTGCGACCGTGTAGACCACCGCGCCCGCTCCCGTGCCGCTGGCGCCGCTGGTGATCGTCAGCCACGACGCGCTGCTGACCGCGCTCCATGAGCAAGCACTTTGGGTGGCCACTTGAAAACTGCCCGCGCCCCCAGCGGCGGAAAAGTTGGCGGAGCTGCTGGAAAGCGAAAATGAACATACGCCGGCTGCCTGGGTGATGGTGAAGCTGGCATTGCCTATCTGGATAACGCCCACCCGAGGCGCCAGCGTAGGATTGGCCGCCACCGACCAGGAGACGCTTCCGCTCCGCGGGCCTGTCGGTTGAACAGCCGCGACGTTTATCCAGCTTTCGGTGGTTGTGGCGGCGAGCGGGCAACCGTCGCGGTCCATGGTCACGGTAATGGTCCCGCTCGCGCCCTTGTCGCCTGCCACGCTGGCGCTGGAAGGTGACAGCGAATAAGTGCAGGGCTGAGCTTGCACGGCTTGGATAAGAAAAACAGCCAGTGCGGCCGTCGAAATCAACTCACGCATAGGGGAACACTTGAATGATACCCAAAAAGCCGCCGCCGGGCCAACTCAAGCCGTTGCCGCTGCCGGGTCCCGCGAGCTTGACCGCGTGCAATTTCGCCCGCCGTGGCGCGCTAGACTGGCGCTATGCAGCGCAGTGCGAGTTGTCTGGCCAAGCTGGAGCGCATGAACAAGGCCTTGCGACATCAGGAACCGGACCGGGTGCCGGTGAGCGATTTTTTCTGGGGCAGCTTTCTGGAGCGCTGGCGGCGCGAGCTGGCTCTGCCCGCCGACACCGACATTTACCGTTACTACGACCTTGACTGGGTGGTCACCATTCCGAACATGGACCCCCATATCCAGCCTTTCGAAATCCTGCGTGAAAGCTCGGAAGAAGTCGTCGTGCGCACCGGCTTCGGCGCCGTCATTCGCAAGAAATTCGACTACCCGATGCCCTCTTTTCTAGCCTTTGAAACCGACACCATAGAAAAGCTGGAAGCCTTCCAGTTCGATGATCCTTGGGACGAGCGGCGGTTTTTTGCCGCCGGTGACAATCAGATAGCGGGCGTGGGCGACGGTTTCGAGCGCAACTCGCCGGCCTGGATTGAAACGGTCCGCAAGTGGCGCCCGGATTTTCCCGTCTACGGCAGCGTGTGCGAAGCGCACGAGATGCTGTGGCGGATCATCGGCCAGGAAAACGTGCTGCTGTGGATCGGCCTGTACCCTGACCGCATAGCGCGGGTGGTCGAGCGGATACACGAGTTCAACCTCGAATTGCTGCGGGCGCAAATTCGCGCGGCTGAGGGCTTGCTCGACGGGATGGTGATCTGGGGCGACGTGGCCTACCACAAAGGCACACTGTTTTCGCCTCAGTACTGGCGCAAGCACTTCAAGCCGGGCGTAAAGGCCATGGTGGACCTCTGCCATGAGCACGGCTTGCCTGTGATCTATCATGGCTGCGGCAACGTCAGCCGCATCTTCGAAGATTTCATCGAAATCGGCGTGGATGCCTACAATCCGCTGGAGGCCAAGACCGGGCTGGACGTAGTGGAACTGCGCCGGCGCTACGGCCATCGCATCGCTTTCTGCGGTAACATGGATGTGCGCGCCTGGGCTACAGCCGGCTTTCAGGAACTGGAGCGCATTGTGCTTTACAAGCTGAATGCGGCCAAGGGGGGCGGCTACATCTTTCAGTCCGATCATTCCGTGCCGAGCAACGTGTCTGGTCCGAGCTACGACTACGTGGTGCGGCTGGTACGCGAGCGCGGCCAGTACCCACTCCAACTGGGCGAGTACAATCTGCCCGACCTGGGCTGAAGACGATTAGCCGGCCTCAGCCTCGTAACTGCTCGAGCAAGCGGATGGCCATGCGGATGTCGGCCAGTTGCTGCTGACGGTCCTCGATCTCTCGCTCGATGTTGAGCGTACCGCGATAGCCCAGTTGCTTGAGCTTGGCGATAAAACGTTCGATGCCGACCGAGCCCTGGCCCAGGGGCCGCTCCGTGCCCAGCGCCCCGGGGCGCTCGCGCGGCGGCCAGTCACCGTCCTTGCAGTGCACCGAGACCACCAGCGGCCCGAGCAAGTCCAGGGCCTCGATTGGGTCGCCTGTGCCGTAAAGAATCATGTTGGCGGGATCGAAGTTGATGCGAATGTTAGGGCGAGCAACGTCTTCTATGAAACGCAACAGCACGCGCGCCGGCTCCTGGCCGGTTTCAAGCGCGAAGATCTGTTTGTGGCGAGCCGTATAATCAGCCACCCGCCGGACCATCTCACGGACGGCCTTGTAGTCCGGGTTATCGGGATCTTCGGGAATGAATCCGATGTGACAGGCAATCGAGCTGACCCCCAGGGCCGCGGCGAAGTCGCTGATGGCGTAAGTGCGTGCCTCTCGCTCCGCGCGCGTGGCGGCGGGGATGAAGCCCACGGTCTTTTGCACCGTGGGGATGTCGGCGTAACTTTCACCCTCGTAGGCGGCAAACACTGTGACCAGCGTGAACTGCTCGGCCTCGAGCGCCTGTTTCCAAGCCGCAGTGGTCGCTGCATCCAGAACCAGCGAGCCCGGCACGCCCAATTGCCCGCAGCGAACACCCAGCGACTTGAGTTCGCGCAAGCTTTCCACCGGATCGCGGCCGGCCCAGAACATCACGCCAATTTCCATATCCCTCAAAGCCTGCATGACAGCTTTCTCCCTAGCGCGATCGTGCCTATTATAGGCCGGGACGGGGCGCCGGGCGAAACTGCTAGCGGGTTTCAACTACGGCAACTTCACGCGGCCCCAGCGTGATCTTGCGGCCCAAAAACTCGAACTGCACTGTACGGTACCGGCTATTGAACAGCGTGTAGACGGTTTGAGCACCCGCACGAAAGCGGTTCACAAGCACAGCCGGATGGGGCGAGGCCACCAGAGGATCAGCCTGCCCGTTGAAGGCGGCCGAGTGCCGTCGCAACAGACTGCGCGCCCGGCGCAAGAAATCCAGCACTTGCTCCCCATACCATGTCTGGGAATGGCCCTTCAGCCACACGCCGTTGCCATGCCACAGCGAAATCCGAAAATCTTCCAGCGATAGCGGCCGCGGCTGGACCCCGATGGTGAGCATGTCCCACAGCCTCACGTCGGTAAATACGAAACGCCACAGATTCAGCTTGGCGGGCGAAAGTCTCACATCCGCGTGCGGAATTGAGTAACAAAAAGCGGCGTCGTAATAGGGCGCGGCCGCATCCACCGGCGTCTCTTCCAGATAGATGGCAGTCTGACTCATACCGGCTTGGTCCAGCCGCCGCCGGACTTGCCTCGCCATCTCTATCTCGTAAGGGATCATGCCCACGCCGGGGGGATGGCCATGGTTGGTCGCGAAACACCGCCGCGTGCCAAAGCCGTGCTCGTCAATGTAGACGGCATGCGCCCCCACTTGACTGGCCACTTCGGCTACCCGCCTGGCAAAGTACTCCTGCCAATCCTTGATAGCCGGGCAGACGAAAAACTCGGGGCTGCCACCCGGCCACCAGGCGCCTTTGCCGTCCGGCCCGATTAGTTGCCACCGCTCGATGTTCTGCTTTCCCACCCGCGAGTTCTTGTCAACCAGGTAACCCTCGAAATAAAGCCCGGTGCGGATGCCCAGCTTCGCTGCTCGTTCGATGTTAGCCCGCAGATCCTCCGGACCGCCCAGCTCGATGGGGTAGTCCCCCACACGCCCGTAAGTCTGCGAAAGGGCCCAGCCCGAAATATCAATGAAGTCAATGCCGCCAAAAGCCTTCCCATCCTGGATCAGCTCTTCGAAAGTGTACCGATTGCGGGTTGCATCGAACAGACGGCCGCTACCGCCCAAAGGATAATCGCGGCGGCACCACCAGGCGTCGCGCAACCAAGCGGGGCGAGGGCCGGCGGGCCGGTACCAGCTCGTTACCCACTGCCGATAAGCCTGGAAACCCTCGTGCCAGTCGCCGCCGTGAAACACCACCCTGGCCTGCGGGGCGCGAAAAGTCTCTCCCGGTCCCAAGCGCACCGGATAGCTGACTTCCAGCTCGACAAGCGCACCCTTTTTCTCCATCCGAAACACCTTCAGTTGCGCGCTTAGATCTTCTAGGATCACTGCGGCGCCGCAGCCGCTACTCGGGGCGAAGACATCGAGGAATTGCAGGGGGAAATTGGCGGTGTAAGTCGCGCTCCAGGATCTCTCTGCCCGCGAAATTACTGCTCCCTGGCGGGGAAAGACGTAATAGACACTGCCGGGATCCTCAGCTACGCGCACTTGCAAAGCGGGGAAAATCAGTTCAAACTCCACGGGCTCCCGAGCTTTGTTGGTTACAGAAAAATTTGCCAGACGTCCCTGGGCGCTAGGGGTCACCTTCAATTCTGGCTGCAAAGCCCCGGCGGGCGGGGCAGCTTTACCCGGCGAGGGTTGGATGCGAAACCACACGGAGCCTTCCAGGCTCGGCTGGCGCACCGGATGGGCCGAGGCCGCCGGCGCCTGGGGCAGGGCTTCCTCCTGCGCTTCAGGCGCAGCAGCGTTCGAGATGCCGGCCGCGTGCAGAACGACTTGCACATGCTCGCTACGATCCCACAACTCGACGGAGCGCAGCCGCCGCTCAGGGTCCAGCGCCAAAACATACAAGGCCGGCTTGCGGTTAAGCACCACATGCCGCTGCTCAGCAAGCAGCAGGGGGAATTGCTCCTCTTGAAAGCCTTCGTAATCCAAGCGAGCAATCACAGTCGCAGTGTCGCTGCTTTCCCGGATGCGCCAACGGTCGGCCGGCTGGCCGGGGCGGAAGTTGGTCACGGCGGGGTAGTTTGCCGTCAGGCTCAGATACAGGCTGCGCCCGCGCGCCCCGCCAACCTGAATGCGAATTGCGCCTTGCCCGCGTAATGAGGTGGCGGGGGCCTCACCACAAGCCAGCGGCCCATATGCCCTCAAGGGCGTGGCCTGCTTGGGCAAAGGCGGACCCTCGCACGGAACCGGGCTCGCCGGAGCGCGAAACTCCAGCTCTTCGATTTCCAGCCGAGCTCCCGCGGGCAGTCGCCACACAAGCTGGTCCATCTGCGCGGTGCGCAGCTTGGGGCGCAGGTCAACTTCAAAAGTTCGGCTGCGGCCATCAGCGACCAGATCCTGCGCGCTGATCGCGATCACGGGGCCCCCCATGGCGAAGGGGTTCTCAGGATTGGTGCCCCCGGGCGTCACCGGGCCTACGCTGCCCGGCCGCAGGCTGAGAACCGGATCGGCGCTTGGCGCCAGCCCGGAGGCGCGGTATCGCAGCCTCAGCAGGCTATATTCGTAAACCCAGATCGGAGTAGCCGGCAAGCGCCACTCCCCCGGACCGACGTATCTTAACCGCGCAACATCGTAACCGGTAAACAAGTCCGCGGCCAGGGCACAAGCACCAACCAGCCACAATCCAACTGCCCGCATTGTTCTCACGGCCGCACCCGGCGATGCTAACTACCAGAGTAACTTCATCGCGAACTGAAGCTGCCGCGAAAAGTTAATCTGGGTGGAAATTACGCCGAAATTAGCTGCGCCGACCGTGGAAGCCGGCGCGCCGAAGGCCACACGATTCGCGACATTGAAGGCTTCCGCGCGGAATTGAAGCGTCAGCCGCTCCCGGATGCGCGTATCTTTGAAAAGGGATACATCGAGGTTATTGGTGCCGTGGGTCCTGACGTCAGGCAGGGTGGCGGTGGCTGCAAATTCCAACGTTTCGCGCAAGCGGAAGGCCGAAGTGTCGAACCAGCGGCTGAGGGTGCGCTGGCTCTTAGGCAAGTACGCGCTGCGGCCCAGCGACTCGCCGTTGGAAATGGTGATCGGCACCCCGCTTTCCGCCCTGTAGACGGCGTTGGCCTGCCAGCCTTCCACTAACTTGTTGAACGCACCCCTGGCGCTGCCCAAAAACCTCTGGCCGCTCCCAAAAGGTAAACGATAAGTGCCAGACACCACCAATCGCTGGGGATAGTCATAAGAAGACAGGCGGCGTGTAGGCTCTGGATCGTTAGCGTTCAGAAACGATGTCTTCTCCAGCAATTTACTCAGCGTGTAAGCCAACTGGAAGGACAATCCCTTCGAGTACCGCTTGCTGACTTTCAACTGGAATGAATCCCAGCGCGTCGAGCCTATGCTCCGGCCGATTTCAGTGAGGCCGGTGAAATGAGGATGAGCCAGCACGAGCTGGCCTCTAGTGGTGGTAGCCAGGCTAAGCCTTCCGGAGCCTATGAGCCCGAAGAAGGGGTTTGGCACGCTGTCGTTGAGAATGTTCCGTCTGGTGGCCACAAAGACCTCCCGGGCCTGGCTCTGGATTTGCCGCGGGGTGGCGTTAATGGCTACCGACACGGGGAAGTCCTCTGTGCGCGTGCCCGAGTAAGCGGCAGCCACCAGGATCTGACCGGGGAGTTGGCGTTGAATCTCAAACTGGAACTGCCGCGTCCAGGGTTGGCGCCTTTTGACGTTGATAAAGCGGATGCTCTGGCCCAGCTCGGTAGCCAGGCCCAGGCTGGCGCCGGCGGGAAGGTTGACGCCCTTGGGAAACGGGTTGCTCAACAAGTCTACCGGGGTCAAACCATCCAGAGTAGTTACCCAGGTAGTAGTGGCGCTGAAACCGTGGCTGGGCGTCTGATCTCCGGCGTCAGCCTGGCCGGGGAACTGCTCCGGCATGGTGGGGCCAAAGAAATGACCATAGCCTCCGCGCAGCACAAGATTGGAAGTCACGCTGTAAGCAAAGCCGACGCGCGGGGAGATGTTGTTGCGATCAATATCTGTGAGGCTGCGGGGCAAGCCCCCTTGGCCCGCGAATAACAGGCCGCCTTTCACTCGAAACTGTGAAACAGGCACCTCCGGAATGGGATTGCGAGCGTAGCTGGCCACCGCCTGCGGCTCGATGGGACTGGCCGCCGCGAAGTCAAAGCCGCGGTTGAAGCGATTGAAGCGCTCCGTTTGCGCGCCTTCCCACTCGTAGCGAACGCCCAGATTGAGCGTTAGCCTGGAAGTTAGCCGGATGTCATCCTGCAAGTACATTTCAGGGTAAGAAGATTGCCGGGCCAGTGAGGCCTCGTAAGTGATCGAGCCGCTGGCGCCCAGACCAAGCAGCATCGAGGCGATGGAATTGCCTGCCGTAGCGCTAGCCACCTGGGGATTGGGGCCCCGCGTGAATACCGTGTCAAAGCTATAGCTTCCAGCGTTGGTGCCGCCAGGCCCGTAATTGTGCCGGTAAAGCCGCCCGCCGATCCCCGCTCGCAGGGCGTGCCGTCCCTTTTGTTTGAACAAGCTCGCCCGGGCGAAATGAACGTCAGCCGCGCTGGTGTCCAGGTCGAAGCTGCCGAAGCTGGTATAGCCCGAGGCAGTTACGTTGGGGATCACCGGCCGGTCAATTATCCTGGCCAGGGCCGCCGGCAAACCCAACTGGGTAAGATCGAAGCCGTAGCTGTCGGACCTGATGGTGGCGCAATATCGGGAAAAGCCGTAGCGAAAGTCCAGCACGGTGGTCGGGTTCAGGGTGAAGGTGTGGGTCAGCGCCACGCCCGGCGTATAGCGGTTGACGCTGCGGCTGGTAGCCCCGCTCAAGAAGGCCCCGCCGCCCCTCACGTAAAAATGCCGCCAAAAGTACCGTATCGAGAACTGCTGGCGGTCGCTGAATTGGTGGTCAATCTTGAAAGAAATGCCGTTGTCTAATACCGGGTCCTTGTAGGAAAGCGGGAAGTTATTGATGTGGGTTACAGCATCCCCGGTGGCAGAAGGCTGCGGGTAAACTCCCACGAAAGCTTTTCCCGCAGGATCCTGCCGGCTGGCGGGAATAATGTTGCCCGGAAAGGCGTCCCGCACATAGGCGCTCCCGCTAAGGCGCGTGGTGGCGGGATCGTATATGGTGACTCGCGCCGGCTGGCCGGCCACGCGCGTGTAAGTGTCCGAGAAGTCGCCCGCCCGCTGGCGCTCCGTGGGTACCGTGCTGACGAAGGATCTGGGCACTCCCTCGCGCGAGCCGTCATAAAGAACAAAAAAGAACGTCCGGTTCTTGCCATTGTAAAGCCGGGGCAAATATACCGGCCCGCTCAGGGAAGCCCCGAACTGGTGGTAACCGAACTGCGGCTTCGAGGTAGCGAAGAAATCTCTTGCGTTCCAGACCGAATTGCGCACAAACTCGAAGGCAGCCCCGTGCACCTCGTTGGTTCCCGAACGCGTAGAGGCGTTCACTACGCCTCCCAAGAAACGCCCGAATTCGGCATCGAAAGCGTTGGTTTGCAGCTTGAATTCCTGCACGGCGTCAATGGCGGGAACATAAATGATGGCGGCGTTGTCGCTGGTAGTGGGCACGCCGTCCAGCAACGACTCGTTGTAAGTTCCCGGGGCGCCCGAAATGCTCATAGAGGATATGCCGCGAGCGTCCCCGGCCGCGCTGTAGCGCATGAAGTAAACCGTGTTGTCGCGGCCGGTGATGGTCACCCCAGGCACGGTTATCATCAGCAGGTAAGCGTTGCGACCATTGAGCGGGGTATCCACGATAGTCTGGCGGGAAACGACCTGCCCCAAAGAAGCGCTGCTGGTTTCAAGCAGCGGCGCCTCACCGGTGACGGTCACCCGCTCGGTGATCTCGCCCAGTTCCAGAGCCACATCCACGCGCACGCGATCCTGGATGCGCAGGCTGAGGCCATCTCGCACGAACTTGCGAAATCCCGCCCCCTCGACCTCCAACCGGTACTGACCAGGCGGCAGGAAGGGAATGGTGTAGTCGCCGGTTTCCGTGGTGACGGTCCGGTAAACCATGTTGGTTTCAAGCTGAGTAACCGCAACCGAAGCGCCCGGGATGGGAGCGCCTGAGGGATCCGTGACGCGGCCGACCAGGGTGGCGCGAAACTCCTGCGACCACAAGGTCGCGACCAGGAACAACCCGAGCCAGAGAAGGCGCATGCTGCCGTCCCGGGAAACCATCGAATCGGAGCAAGAAACTGACCGGCGCAATGGCATAGGGCCTCCGCTCGAAGCCAGCCTAGCACGCGTCCGCAAACAAATCAAGCGGCCAGCAAGTGCTGGCGGCGCACATCGGGGCGAACGTCAGCTATAAGGTCACCGCATGCAGGTTGCTTAAGAAGGCGGACTCTGTTGGGCCTGGCCCGCGCCGGTGGGCCTCAGCCCTTTCCGGTGTCCGAGGCGCAGCTCCGCGTCATCCCGCCTTGACGCCCCGCAGGTTGGCGATAGAATATTTCTGCTGCCAGGCGGCAGGCCGGGTGAGTTCTGCGGAAGGCAGGCCCAGCCTAAAGGTGGGCAAGCCGTTCGCAAGGGGGTTGCTAACAGCCCGTCGGGAGTGCACCTCCCGGCGGCCAGTGAGGAGGGTCGAAATGAGCAGAAATCTGGGTGCCCATTTGGCCGCGTTGGTGTGCTGGTTGGCGTGGTTCAGCTTCGCACAGGATACGGCTACGCTCACCGGCCTGGTCACCGACCCCAGCGGCGCGGTGGTAGTGGGCGCTGAGGTGACTGTCACCAACGTGGCTACCGGGACGGCGACACGGACCGAAACCAACAGCGAGGGCATGTACCGCGTGCCCTTCCTCAGACCGGGAACCTATCGCATCACCATCACAGCCAAGGGCTTCAAGCGTTTTCTCCGAGATAACGTCACCCTTAGCGTGGGGGCCACAGTCCCCGTCAATGCCAGTCTCGAAATCGGCACCGTGGCCGACATTGTCGAGGTTACCGCCAGCGTGCCGCTGCTTGAGACCGAGACCTCTTCTACCGGCACGCTCGTCAAAGGCGACTACTTCTATCGCATGCCGCTGTACCAGCGCCATGTCCGCTCGATCCTATATTTGACGCCGGGAGTCAACGTTTCCGGCTTCGGCTACGGGGGAGGATTAGGAGGCTTCCAAATCAACGGCGAATCTTCCGATCGCATCGGCTTCTTTGAGGACGGCATGTACGGCGTCCAGCCCACCGGCGGCAACACGACTGACACCATCCAAAACACCATAGCTGAGATCAAGGTGCTGACCACCGCTCTGCCGGCCGAATACGGCCACTCTGCCGGCGGAGCCATTGTGGTGGTCAAGAAAACAGGCACCAATGAATTCCACGGTCTGATCTCGGACCTGGTCCGGGTGGGAGCCATGCAGCACCGGCGCTTCTTCCAGCTCGAGACCTTCAAGCAAGTCAACAGCACGCTCTTGTTCATGCAGCCGGATGCCAATCTGAGCGGTCCCATTCTTATCCCGAAGCTCTACGACGGTCGCAATCGCACCTTTTTCCTTTTTGCCTGGCAAAAGCTGATTGAGAAGCAATCGCAGCAGAGAATGTACACGGTCCCCACACCGGAGGAGCTGAACGGGGATTTCAGCTACGCAGGCTCGGGCGTGTCCCCCTATCCCATTTACGATCCCCGCACCACGCGGCTGGTCGGCGGGCAGTGGTTCCGCGATCCCTTCCCGGGCAACATCATTCCCAAAAGCTCCTGGGATCCCGTAGCCAGGAACATCCTGGCTCAAAACATCTGGGTGCAGCCCAATCGCCGCGGCACGCCCACTCCCACAGGCTTCGTGGATAACTTCATGGCCATGCCCTACAAAAAGGTCTTCTGGAATAACTACTCGCTGCGCCTGGACCACCAGTTCACCTCCGGTTTCCGCATGTTTTACAACTGGAGCTACAACGACCGTTGGGGAAGGTTACCTGACTTGAGTATTCTGAACCCGGCTTTTGACGACACCCTGCGCGCCACCGAAAATGCATGGACCACGACCGGGATCGGATCCACTTACACGTTCAGCCCGACCCTGATCAGCGAGACGCGGTTGACTTACTTTCGTTATAAAGCCTACACGCCCTCGCCGGCCTACGGCAAGGACTGGGCCAAATTGTTCGGCATTCCCAACATCGAAGCAGGCAGCATGCCCGAAATCACCGGGGTGCCGTACGTCGCGAACCCCGCTGTGGACGTACAAGAGCATTTCAACTTCCGCGAGGACGTAAGCAAGTTATCTGGCCGGCACGCTTTCAAAATGGGCTATGACTTGCTGCGCATCCGCCGCAACAACTACAGCATCACCAACAGCGCGGGGGTTTTTAACCTGGCTGCTACGACCGGATTGTATCCCAACGGCGCCAGCATTCCAAATACCGGAGGTAAAGAACTCACGCGCTTATTGGTGGGCGCTGTTTCGTCGGCTACCTTTACGGTTAATCTGCTGAGCAATCTCCCGCGCAACTGGATCCACGGGCTGTACTTTCAGGATGATTGGAAACTGCGTTCCAATTTGACCCTCAATCTGGGCGTCCGCTGGCAAGTGCAGAGCGTCATGAATAACAAGTACGGTCAGCAATCCAGCTTTGATCCGGACGCACCTGACAACGTAGTGCTCGGGGCCCGGGGTGTGATCACCCATCCCAAGAGTCTGCACAACCGGGATTGGAACAATTTGCAGCCGCGGCTGGGCCTGGCCTGGCAGGCTAGCCGCAAGCTGGTGCTGCGCTCCGGCTTCGCCGTCTCCACCGTGGACGAACGTCTGCCCACGCCGCCCACGCAAGAATACGGTTCCATCACCGCGCGCATTGACACCCCTTCGGGCGACTACCGGCCGCGTTTCCAGCTCAGCGCGGGACCGCCGTTGCCCCTGCCCTGGCCGCAGATACGCGCCGACGGCACCATCCCCTTTTTGGGCTCCAACTACGGCTCCCGCGGCGCAAGCTGGGTGGACCGCAACCGCAAAAGCCCTTATGCCATGAACTGGAATTTCAATCTCCAGTACAACTTCAGCGGCAATTACCTGCTCGAGCTCATTTACACGGGGGACCGCGGCGTCAACGGCTTTGAATCCAGGCAAATCAATCAAATGCCCTTTGATTGGGCCTGGAACCTGCGGCAAAACAACCCCGCCGAGTTCAGCCGCGTCGAAGGCAATCCGCAAATTTACCGGCCTTTCCCCAATTTCGGAACCATAAACTTCCTCACCAACGGCGCCAACTCGGTCTACCACGCGGGTACGGTGAAGTTGGAGAAACGCTACTCGCGCGGCCTGTCCTTCCTCACTTACTACACTTACTCGCGGGCTATCAACAGCAGCACAGGCAACCAATTGATCCCGCGGCGGGTGGATCGCGGCCGTGCCGATTTCGATCGCACGCACCAGTACACGGGCAGCATGAATTATGAGCTGCCCTTCGGTAAAGGACGGCGCTGGCTCAATCGGGGCGGCCTATGGAACGCCATCTTCGGCGGCTACGATATGGTGTTCATCTACCGTATCGCCAGCGGGAACCCATTGACGTTCACTTATGCAGGCAGCCCCTACCGTTATATGCCCACCAGCTTGGTGGCTTACCGTACCGGACGTCCCAACAGTACTGGACAGAAGGCACACCTGCGCGATGGATGGGCCGATATCGGCGGCGACCGCTGGACGCGGGCCAATCAGAACAAGATGATCGTGTCCATGGATTACTTCCGCTACCCGGAGGCCTACACTTACGGCAACGTCGGGCGCAATACCATGGACCGACAGCGCTTCATTGATCACGAATTCTCCGCCTCCAAGGAATGGAGAATTCGGGAAAGGCTCAGTATCCAGCTTCGCTACGACTTCCAGAATCCCTTCAAGTGGTACAACCTGGGCCCGCCCGACACCACGGTGAACTTCACTAACCCGAGCATCTTCGGCACTATCCTGCCCTCAACGGGCAACGAGGCCACCACCGCCAACGGCGGCGGCCAACCCTTGCAAAACATCACCTTGGCGATCCGATGGTGAGCCACAGGCCCGACCGCCTGCCGCCTGCCGCGCTTGACGGCAGGCGGCCGCCTCTGCTAAAAGGGACTTTTGACCTCGCGCCGACCAAGAGCACGGGGTGTAGGGGGAAAACAAGATGCGAAAAGCAGCAATGGCTGTGTTGTTTTGCCTGGGCTGGAGCTGGGCAGTCTTCGGTCAGTCGGTGACGTCGCTCAATGGGAGCGTGACCGACCCCACCGGGGCAGTCATTCCCAACGCCACCATTACGCTGGAAAGCGTGGAAACCGGGCTGAAACGCACGACCACCAGCGACGCCACCGGCGGCTACGCGTTCCCGCAACTGCCGCCCGGCTTGTACCGCTTGACGGCCGCCGCGGCAGGCTTCCGCACCACCACCATCCCGGAGATCCGATTGCTGGTCAACAGCCCGGCTACCGTCAACGTACGCATGGAAGTCGGTCAAATCACGGAGACCGTCTCGGTGACAGCCGAAGCCGTGCAGGTTAACACCACCGACGCTTCCATCGGCAACGCCATCGGCACCAAGCCGGTCGTCCAGTTGCCCCTGAATGCGCGCAACATCATCAGCCTTTTGGCGGCGCAGCCCGGAGTCGTCTTCACCCGCGAGGATGATACCGACTCGCGCAACGGCGCCGTCAACGGGGGCAAGAGCGACCAGGCTAACGTAACTCTGGACGGAGTAGACGTCAACGACCAAATGGATCGCTATGCCTTCACCAGCGTGTTGCGGGTAACCCCGGATTCGGTGCAAGAGTTTCGCGTCACCACGCTGAACGCCAATCCCGATCAGGGGCGCAGCTCCGGCGCGCAGGTGGTGCTGGTCACCAAGCGGGGCACCAACGAGCTGCACGGCTCGCTCTATCATTACCACCGCAACACGGTGACCACCGCCAACAGCTTCTTCAACAATCTTTCCGGGATCCCGCGGCCCAAGCTGATCCGCAATATCTTCGGCGGCTCTGCGGGCGGGCCGCTTGTCAAGGATCGCTTGTTCTTGTTCGGCAACTTCGAAGGTCGTCGGGACGCCCGGGACGGCTCCGCGGTGCGCTACGTACCCTCCATGGACATGCGCCGCGGCGTCCTGCATTACCAGCGTCGCGACGGCACTATCGCCACCGTAACGCCTGAGGAGATTGCCGCCAAGCTCGATCCGCGCGGCGTCAACCAGGCGGTGCTCAAACTGCTGCAAACTTATCCCGAGCCGAACGACTACACCGTGGGCGACAACCTTAATATCGTGGGCTTCCGTTTCAAGGCGCCTACACCGCTGCGCTGGAGTACTTACATTGCGCGGCTGGACTACAACCTGGACGCAGCCAACAAACACAGCCTCTTCGTGCGCGGCAATCTCCAGAATGACAACGAAAAAGGCATGCCCCAGTTTCCCGGCCAGCCTCCCAGTTCAGTGACCCTGCGCAACAACAAAGGCCTGGCCGTAGGTTTGACCAGCCTTCTGCGCCCCAACTTCATAAGCAATTTCCGTTGGGGCATCACCCGCGTGGGCTGGGAGTCCACCGGGATCGCCAAGTTCTCCGCCGTCACCTTGCGCGGTCTGGACAGCCCGGTAGCCTTGAGCCGCGGCTTCGCCGCCATTATCCCCACCCACACCATCGCCGAGGACATGAACTGGATCAAGGGCTCGCACAACCTCCAGTTCGGGTTCGTGATACGCTGGACCCGCAACCAGCGCAACACGGATCAGAACTCCTGGTCCAGCGCGGTTGCCAATGCTTCATGGTTAGTGGACTCGGGCGCCCAGTTGAACAGGCCGTGGCCCGACATGGCCACCTCGCAGATCACTTACTTCCGCTACGCCATAACCGACGTGATGGGCCTGATCACCCAGGGCAACGCCCAGTACAACTACAAAGTGGACGGCACCGTCCTTAAAGAGGGCGAGCCGGTTTTGCGCAACTTCGCCAACGAGGAATACGAGTTTTACATCCAAGACACTTGGAAACTCACGCGCGGGCTGACCCTGACCGGCGGAATGCGTTACTCTTTAATGCCCCCTTATTACGAGAAAAACGGGCAGCAGGTCTCGCCCAATATCCCCATCGGACAGTGGTTTGACCTGCGCGGTGGGCTGGCCATGCAGGGCCGCTCGCAAATGGAAGCCGGCCGCATATCTTTCGTGCCCAGGGACCAGGGCGGGCGGCCTCTGTACGCGTTTCACAAGAAAAACTTCGCGCCCCGCCTGGCGCTGGCATATTCGCCCCAGGGCACCAGCGGCCTGAGCAAGTTCTTCTTCGGAGGCCCTGGGCGCAGTTCCATCCGCGCGGGTTGGGGCATGTACTATGACCTTTTCGGCAGCGGCTTGATGCGGGCTTACGACGCCACGGCCTTCGGGCTCTCCACTCGCCTGGTCAATCCTTCTGCGGTGTTGACCGTCAACACAGCGCCGCGCTTCACTGCTATTGACCAAATCCCGCCCGGGCTGCTTTTGCCCCCACCGCCGGCTAAGTTCCCGGCCCAGTACCCGGATGTCTTCGCCATCACCAACGGCCTGGATGACACCATCGTCCCGCCGTACAATATGAGCGCCAACTTCTCTGTCGGACGGGAGTTCAAGGATGGCTGGTTCATACAGGGATCTTATGTGGGCCGCTTTTCTCGACGCTCGCTGGTACGCCGCGATGCCGCCATGCCCACCAACATTTGGGATCCGAAGTCCGGCATGAGTTACTTCGAGGCGGCCACCATCCTGGCTCGCCAGGCGGTCGCGGGCGTGCCCACCTCCGCCGTGCAAAAGGTTCCCTATTGGGAAAACCTTTACAGCAAAGCAGCCACGGCGACCATGACCGCCACCCAAGTGGCTTACGCGCGCTATGCCGCCAATCTGTATGACTGGACTTACGCGCTTTACCAGCTCGACACCGGCGCCGGCCAGGGCAACTGCGCGGCGCGCAACCGGTGCAGTGATCTGGGCCCCTGGGCTTATTTCCACCCGCAGTTCTCGTATTTGTCGGTGTTCAGCTCCATCGCCGGCGGCAACTATCACGGCATGCAGTGGACCCTGCGCAAGCGCTTCGCCAACGGCGACACCCTGGACGTCAACTATACGTGGTCCAAGTCCATTGACTTGCGCTCAAACACCGAGCGCGCGGGTACTGCCACCGGCGTGATCTGGAACCCGTGGTACCCGGGCCTGCACAAGGGCGTCTCCGACTACGACAACACGCACCTTTTCAACATGCTGGGCGTGTACAACCTGCCCTTCGGCAAGAAATCCCGTTTCCTGTCCAACGCCGGCGGCTTGCTAAACGCTCTGGTGGGCGGGTGGCAGATCGCCGGCATCTGGCGCTGGTCGAGCGGCTTCCCGATCAGCGTCTACGAGACCGGCGTCTGGCCCACCAACTGGAACAACAACAACTGGGCGGTCTGGAATGGCAAGCGCTTTGAGAGCCGCCAGAGCAGGAACGCGCCGGCGGTGGCCGGCAAGGGCGGGCCCAACATGTTCCCCAACCCCAAGGCCGCCTTGGAGGCCTTCGACTACGAGATGCCGGGCGGCATCGGCACCCGCAACTGCATCCGCGGCGACGGCATCTTCAACGTTGATGCCAGCCTCGCCAAGCGGTTCGCAATGCCCTACACCGACGGCCGCCACTCTATCCAGATTCGCTGGGAGGTCTTCAACGTCGGCAACAACGTCAGATTTGATGTGGGCGATGCCTCCCTGGACATCTCTACGGCGGGGACCTTCGGCAAGTACTCAACACAACTGACATCGCCGCGCGTGATGCAGTTCGGGCTGCGCTACGAGTTCTAACTCGGGCGGGCGCGCTATGCTAATATAAAACGGTTCCAAGGGACGTGTGTCCCGCCAGTGCCGATAGTACACCGGCAAGCACGTCACGCCGCGGCAAGCGGCGCCTGTCGGGTCCAAGCGAATTGATTCGAGCCGTCAAAGGAACACGTGATTTGCTGCCTCCCGCCACCGCGCTATGGAATGCGGTCGAGGAGACGGCGCGGCGCCTGTTCCGCGCTTATCATTACCGCGAGATTCGCACCCCTATACTGGAGCCCACGGAGTTGTTCGCGCGCGGGATCGGCCAGGAGACCGATATCGTCAACAAGGAGATGTACAGCTTTGAAGACCGCGACGGCTCTGCGCTCACGCTGCGTCCGGAAGCCACGGCCCCGGTAATCCGAGCTTATCTCGAGCACCATTTGGATCAGCAGCCCGGCCTGCAAAAGCTCTATTACATCGGCCCCATGTTCCGCCGCGAGCGCCCGCAGAAGGGCCGCTATCGGCAGTTCTATCAGATCGGGGGCGAGGCCATTGGTTCCGAGTCTCCCGCGGTGGATGCGGAGGTGATCGAGCTGGTGGTGGAGCTGCTCGAGCAGGTGGGCTTGACAGGGTTCGAGCTGCTGCTGAATTCGGTGGGCTGCCCCAGATGCCGGCCAGCCTACATCGAGAGCTTGCGCGAGCACTTGCGCAGCGTTGCTTCTGCCATGTGTGAAGATTGTCGCCGGCGCTCCCGCACCAATCCCCTGCGGGTGTTGGATTGCAAGGTTCCCGAAGATCAGCCCATCATTGCTCGCCTGCCCTCCATCCTGGATGCGCTCTGCGACGTCTGCCGCGACCACTTTGCCGCCGTGCGGCGCATGCTCGACGCGCGCGGGATTTCCTACACGCCCGCCCCCCGGCTGGTGCGCGGCCTGGATTATTACATGCGGACCACTTTCGAGGTCACACACAGCGCACTGGGAGGCCAGGATTCGGTTCTGGGCGGCGGGCGCTACGACGGCTTGGCTCAGGCGCTGGGAGCGACGAAAGCCACGCCCGGCATTGGATTCTCTATCGGCGAAGACCGCCTCGTGCTCGCGCTGGAACAAAGCGGCAAGGCAAGCTCGGGGCCGGAGCTGGACTTGTTTATTGCTCCCGTGGGCGAAGCGGCTTTCGAGCATGCCGCCGGACTGGCGCGCAAGCTGCGCCGCCTGGGCCTGGCTGTGGAGCTTAGCTTCGAAGGGCGACTGAAACGCGCATTGGAGATCGCCCATCGGCTGGGGGTAGCACGCGTGCTGATCGTAGGCGAGGATGAAATTGCCGCCGGCAGCTATACGCTGCGAGACATGCAAACGGGCGAGCAGCGAAGCTTGCCGGTGGAAGCCTTAATCGGAGAATTGGTGCATCGAAACTGATATGGCGCAAACTCCCGAAACTACCGGTACGTCGGCCCTCCGGCTGGATTTTTTGGGAGGGCTGCGGCGCACGCATTCTTGCGGGCAATTGCGGGCCTCTGACGCCGGCAATCGCGCCCTGTTGATGGGCTGGGTACATCGTCGCCGCGACCTGGGCGGCGTCATCTTCCTGCACCTGCGCGATCGCGAAGGAGTCACCCAAGTCGTCTTCCACGAAAACCTGGACCCCGAGGTTCATCGCAAGGCGGAACTGCTCAGGCTCGAGTACGTAATCGCGGTGGAGGGCCGGGTCGAGCGCAGAACGCCGGAGACGGTCAATCCCAACATCGCCACCGGCGAAATCGAGCTGGTGGCAGAGAGGCTCTGGATTCTGAACGACTCGCGCACGCCGCCTTTTCCCATGGAAGACAGCGTAGACGTGGGCGAGGACGTGCGCCTGAAGTATCGCTTCGTGGACCTGCGGCGGCCGCGCATGCAGCGCAACATCATGCTCCGCTCACAGGTTTGCTTTGCCGTGCGCGAACACCTTTATTCACAGGGTTTCTTGGAAATCGAAACGCCTTTCTTGACGCGTTCCACGCCGGAGGGCGCGCGCGACTTCCTGGTGCCCAGCCGCCTGCAACCGGGTTGCTTCTACGCTCTGCCGCAATCGCCGCAGCTTTTCAAGCAACTGCTGATGGTCAGCGGCATGGACAAGTATTTCCAGATCGTACGCTGCTTCCGGGACGAAGACCTGCGCGCCGACCGCCAGCCCGAATTCACGCAAATTGATCTGGAGATGTCCTTCCCGCAGCAGGAGGATATTTTCGCGGTCATCGAGCCCTTGCTAGTGAAAGTCTGCGCGCTGGTGGGCCGCCAGGTCAGGGCTCCCTTCCCGCGCCTCACGTATGCGGAAGCCATGCGACGCTACGGCACTGACAAGCCTGATCTGCGCCTGCCTCCGTTTGAGACTGTGGAAGACCTGTTCCCTGCCGGCGCGCTCACCCCCGACGGTCTGCCCCTGGTGGCCATACGCATGCCGGATGTGGGGGCGCTCAGTCGCAGGGAACGCGATGAACTGAAAGCCTTCGGCGCCGAGCGCGGCCTGCGCGTCTACGACGACCTCAAGCGCCTGGATCGCGATTTTCCGGAAGCAATGGCGGCCGTGCGGGTGCGCGTGGGCATCAACGACGGGGATCTGCTTCTGCTGGCTGGCTGGGACGGACCCCCCAAAGGCCAGCGACCGGAGGAGACCGTGCTGGCAGCTTGCGGGCAGCTCCGCTTGCATATCGGGCAGAAGTACAACGACCGCCATCGCCTGCTTGATCCCAACGACTTTCGCTTCTTGTGGGTGACCGATTTCCCCATGTTCGAATGGGACGAGCAGGAGCAGCGCTGGACGGCAGCCCACCACCCCTTTACCTCGCCGCATGAGGATGATCTCGACAGGCTGATCACCGAGCCCGCGCGCTGCCGCGCCAAGTCCTACGACCTTGTGCTCAACGGCGTAGAGCTGGGGTCAGGCTCCATCCGTATCCATCGCCGCGACGTGCAGGCACGCGTGTTCGATGCCTTGGGCTTCAGCCGGGAGGAAGCCCAGGAACGTTTCGGGTTCTTGCTGGAAGCGCTCGAGTATGGCGCGCCTCCGCACGGCGGCATCGCACTGGGCTTGGATCGCCTGGTCATGATTCTGGCCGGCGAAACCACCATCCGCGACGTGATCCCATTCCCAAAGACAGCGCGCGGCTCCGATCTGATGTGCGATGCCCCTTCGCCGGTGCCCGAGCGCCAGTTGCGCGAGCTGGGTATCGGCTTGCTGAGGAAGTAAGCTCTCTCCCGCCGGGGCAGGCCCCGCCGGCCCGATAGATCTGATACGCTGACCAGTCTGGCAGGAGGTTACCCATGAGGATACATTTACGTCCTGTGTGGCCGGTGCTTGCTTGCTTGCTGGTTGTGGTTGCGGTGTTTTCGAGCGCCGCACAGAAAAAGCGCGTGCCCCGCGAGCAGCGCAGCTCGCCGCTGGGCTACGAAGACACCCCCATGTTGCCTGGCCAACCCTGGCGCGTGCATGATTTGAAGCGACCGCAGCCACCCCTAGTCACGCCCGGCGCCCGGCCCGGTGATCCCCCCTCGGACGCCGTCGTGCTGTTTGACGGCAGGGACCTTTCTCACTGGTACAACCGGCCAAAGGGTCCCGAGCCCGGCCAGATGCTTCCGCCGCGCTGGAAGCTGGAGAACGGCTACATGGAGGTAGTGGGCGGCACCGGCGATCTGGTCAGCAAAGAAAAGTTCGGCGACGCCCAGTATCACATCGAATGGGCCGCGCCGCCGCGCATAGAAGGATCCGGCCAATGGCGGGGCAACAGCGGCGTGTTGATCATGGGGCGCTACGAGATCCAAGTGCTGGACAACTGGGAGAATCCCACTTACGCAGACGGCATGGCGGGAGCCATCTACGGGCAGTGGCCGCCACTGGTCAATCCGGCCCGCAGGCCTGGTGAGTGGCAGGTGTTCGACATCGTCTTCGAAGCTCCTCGCTTTGAAGGGGAACGTTTGGTAAAGCCCGCCTACGCGACGGTGTTTCTGAACGGCGTGCTGGTGCACCACCACCAACAAATCATCGGCCGCATGGCGCACCGCCGGGTGGGCACTTACGCCCCCCACGCACCCGAAGAATCGCTGGCCTTGCAGGACCACGACACCGCAGTGCGCTACCGCAATATCTGGGTCCGCCGCTTGAAGGGCTATGACCAGCCCTAAGCAGGCTTGACCCGAGTTTCGGCCGTTTTGGTTCAGCAAGTCGAGTGTGGTAGTATCGTTTTGTATTCGGCGGCGGCTCGGCCACCGGCGCATGGTGGACGGTGGCGACGAGGGTCGCGCCGGATCAGCAGGGAGGTTTCCTCATGTCTCGCACAGCAAACCGATTAGCTTACTGGTTGATTGCCATTCTTGCGAGCACTGGCCTATGCGCAGGCCAAGATCCGCGCGGCACCATCGCCGGCCGCGTCTTAGATCCGCAAGGAGCCGTAATCCCCAATGCGACGGTCGTCGTCACCAACACCGAAACCAACGTTTCCAGTCGCACGGTGACCAACGAGACAGGCTACTTTGAAATCAGCTTGTTGAATCCGGGCACTTACTCGGTAGCCGCAGAGGCCGCGGGTTTCAAGCGCACCGTGCAGACGGGCCTCGTCCTGCAAGTGGCTGGGCGTTTGAACTTAACCTTGCAGCTTCAGGTGGGCCAGATCGCCGAGACTGTCGAGGTGGTGGCGCAAGCGCCCTTGTTGGACACCACCACCGCGTCGGGCGGGCGCGTAGTGGACACCCGCCAGATCCAAGACCTGCCCTTCTCAGACATGAACCCGTTCGCCATGGCCACGCTGGCGCCCGGCATGCACTGGACGGGCCAGCCCGAATACCGGCGGCCCTTCGACAACGCCGGGACTTCTTCTTTCAACACCATGGGCGGCGTGGGATCGAACGAGTACAGCATTGACGGCATGCCCGTCACCGGCACCGGCCGCCGCGTGGGCTTCGTGCCTTCCTCGGAGGCGGTGGAGGAATTCAAGCTGGAGACGCTCGCTATAGACGCATCCTACGGCTACACTTCGGGCGCCGTGGTCAACGTCATGACCAAGGCAGGCACTAACACCTACCACGGTTCTCTGTTCGACCAGCACTGGCAACAGCGCTGGAACGCCACGCCGCACTTCACCCGCCTGCTCTGGGAACGTGATGTCGCTGCGGGCAAGAAAAAGCCGAGCGATCCCAAACAGGCGCCCGGGCGCTCCAACGATTTCGGCTTCGATCTGGGCGGCCCCTTCCGCATCCCCAAGGTCTACAATGGGCGCGACAAGTTCTTCTTCTACTTCCAGTACAACGGCATTTACCAGAAGAAGGCTGAGACCACAGGTTCGATCAACCGGACCGTACCCAAGATGGCCTGGCGGCAGGGCGATTTTTCCGACTTGCTGGCCATTGACGCCGTCAAGTACACGGTCTATGATCCCCGCTCGGCCCGCGAGGTGGGCGGACGCGTAGTCCGGACTCCTTTCCCGGGCAACAGGGGTGTGCCGGTGCTGAACCCGGTCTACAAGTTCTACGAGCCGCTCTATCCCAAGCCCAACGACGTGCCAGGCTTGGTCTCGCCCGAGGGCATCAACAACTACTACGCCGTGAACATGCCCAAGGACGAGCGGTTCAACTCGATCGTCAACCGCTGGGACTACAACATCAACGAGCGCCAGCGCTTGTTCGCCCGCTGGTATTGGAATCACCGGCTGGCTGACGAATACGACTGGACGTACGAGACCAAGCGCGGCCTGCACACCAACGGCCTGGTACGGATCAACAAAGGCGGCGGCGGCAGCTACATCTGGACGCTGTCAAACACTACCGTCATGGATCTGGGCCTGAGCTGGACGCGCTTCAGTGAGGGCTCTCAGCGGCCCATCCAGACCAAGTACAAGCCGACCGACGTGGGCCTGCCCGCCTATCTGGACGCCAAAGCCGACCAATGGCATACCTTGCCCCAAATGTCCATTGGTGGCGTGGAGACGGTGGGCGCCGGCTATCCCGCGATCACCATCCGTGGCACTACCGGGGAAGCCCGGGTACACTTCACCACGGTGAGGGGCTCGCACTCGCTCCGCTATGGCTGGCAGGAGCGCCGCTATTGGACGACCACGGCTGGCCCGGGCAATTCCTCCGGGGCTTTCAGCTTCAATCAGTACTACGTGCGGCAGGCGGACAACACCACCACCGCTTCCGACCTCGGCTTGGGCTGGGCCGCTTTCATGATGGGGCTGCCCTCGGGCATCTCCATTGACACCAACGATACAGCCATTTGGAGTACCCGCTACCGGGGCATCTTCTTCCAGGATGACTGGCGCGTCACGCGCAAGCTGCAACTCCAGCTCGGCCTCCGCTACGAACGTCAAGGCGGAATCACTGAGCGCTTCAACCGCGGCATCGCCGGCGGTTTCGATTTTGACTACAAGCCGCCCTTTGCCGACCTGGTCGAGGCTGCGTATGCCAAGAACCCCATCCCCGAAATGCCGGCTGCTCAGTTCAAGGTGCGCGGGGGCACCTATTATCTGGGCCAGAAATACAAGAACTTCACCGACGGCAACCATTTGTTTTTGCCGCGCATTGGGATGGTCTACCAGCTCAACAACAAGACCGTGCTCCGCGCGGGCTACGGCTGGTATTACGACACGTTCAACTCCAACAACGATCGGCCCAGCCAGGACGGCTTCAGCCAGCCGACCTCGACCGTCATCAGCACGGACCGCGGGCTGACCATTTGCTGCGGCGTAGGCTCGGTGGCTAACCTGTCAGCCACCCGCAACCCCATGGTGGACCCCTTCCCCGTCCGCGCCGATGGCACTCGCTTCGACATGCCGTACGGGAACTCGCTCGGCCCCATTATCCGCCAGGGGCGCGGCTGGAGCTTCGTGCCGCGCGAATACAGGCCTGCCTGGCAGCAGCGCGGCCGCTTTGGGTTCCAGCGTGAGATAAGCACGGACATGGTCTTTGAGGCGGCCTATGACGGGGCTTACTCGCGCATCCCGGTTTCGCAAACCATAAGTTACTTACCTGCTCAGTACTGGGCTTACGGGTTGACGCGCAACCAGGCCATCGACGACGACTTGAACCGCAGCCTGCCCAATCCGTTCAACATCAACAACCTGGCGGCGCTGCAAGCTACGGATGCGAAGGTCTACAACTACCTGCGGACCCTCGGTTTCTTCACCAGCACCACGATCCGCAAGCACCAGTTGTTGCGGGCCTTCCCCAACATGAACGGGCTGAGCGGGCTGCGCCCGGGCGTCAAATACGGCGACGCGCGCGGCATCAACATCTACCACGACATCCAGCTCCGCCTGGAGCGGCGCTTCTCCAAGGGCTTCCAGACCGCCGTCATGTATACCTGGTCCAAGGGCAGCGAGTCCGACTTCTATGCCAACGAGTTCGACTCCAAACCTTCCTTCCGGCCCCAGGACGCCATCCGGCCGCACCGCACGGTTTGGAGCGCCATCTGGGAGCTGCCCTTTGGCAAGGGCCGCAAGTGGGTGACCCAGAACCCCATCCAGCACATCATCGGCGGCTGGCAGTTGAGCTGGGTCTACCAGTTCCAGATGGGGCCGCCCACAGGCTGGGGCAACCAGTTCTTTTACGGCGATATCTCCAAGATCGCCGACCTCTTCAAGCACGACGAGGTCCACAAGAACGACATCCACCGCTGGTTCGACGGCTCGATCCGTTACACCGGTTCGGGTCCCGTCCCGCAGGGCTTCGTGGGCTTTGAGGGCCGGACCGCTATGCGTCCCGGCTCCTTCCACGTCCGGGTCTTCCCCACGCGGCTGGACAGCCTGCGCGAGGACGGTATCCGCAACTGGGACGTCAAGATCAAGCGCGTCTTCCGCATCACCGAGCGCCTGCGGACCAGCTTCGACGTAGACCTGCTGAACGCCACCAACCACACCAACTTCGCCGGGCCGGTGACCGATCCGACCCGCGCGGACTTCGGCATGGTGAACACACAGCGCGGCTTGAGCCGCGTCATCCAGTTCAACTTGCGCGTGGACTTCTAAGGCGCCATCACCGACCGCTTGGGGCGGGGCGCGCCGCGCTCCGCCCTTTTCGTTTACGCGCCGCGTCCTATACTGAAAACCAGGATGGCAGACGTCCCCTTCGTTCACCTGCACTGCCACACCGACTACTCGCTGCTGGACGGCGCTTGCGAGATCAACCAGCTAATGCAAGCGGTCGTCGAACAGCGCATGCCCGCCGTCGCCATGACCGATCACGGCAACCTTTTCGGCGCCGTGCAGTTTTACAAGACCGCGCAAGCCTACGGCGTGCACCCGGTGATCGGCTGTGAAACCTATGTGGCGGCGCAAGGCTACAAGAGCCGCAGTGAGAAGTACCATCACCTCGTTTTGCTTTGCGAAACGCAAGAGGGCTACCGCAACCTAATTCAGTTGGTCACCACCGGATACCTAGAGGGCTTCTATTACAAGCCGCGTGTGGACAAAGACCTGCTGGCCCGCCACGCCAGGGGCCTGATAGCGCTGTCGGGCTGCTTGAAAGGAGACGTCAGCGAAGCTCTGGCCGCGGGGCGCTACGATGAAGCCCGCCGGCTAGCTTACACGTACCTGGACATCTTCGGCAAAGGCAATTTTTTCCTTGAGGTACAAGACCACGGACTGCCGCAGGACGAGCAAGTGGTGCCCGCTTTGGTGCGCCTCTCGCAAGAGACCGGCATCCCGCTGGTGATCACCAACGACATCCACTACCTCCGCCGAGAGGACGCTCGTGCCCACGAAATACTGCTGTGTATCCAAACCGGCAAGACCATGAGCGACCCAACCCGACTGCGCTGGCCGACCCCGGACTTTTACCTGAAATCGCGCGCCGAAATGATGCAGATTTTCGGTGAGCTGGAGGAAGCGCTGGATCGCACTTGGGAAATCGCCCAACGCTGCCAGGTCCACCTGGATCGCATCCCAGACCCTTTTCCGAAGTTCGACGTACCCGAAGGTCACACTACCGACACTTACTTCGAATGGGTGGCGCGCCAGGGCTTCGAGAAGCGACGCCCGCGGCTGGAAGCCTTGCGTGCGGCCGGCCGCCTCAAGCATGATTTGGCGGAGTATCAAGAACGGCTGGATCGGGAAATCCGCACCGTTCAGCAGATGAAGTTCTCGAGCTATTTCCTGATTGTCTGGGACTTCATCCGCTTCGCTCGCTCGCAGGGCATCCCGGTGGGCCCCGGACGAGGCTCGGCGGCCGGCAGCCTGGTCAGCTACGCCATGGGGATCACCGACATTGATCCCCTCCAATACGGGCTCTTGTTCGAGCGCTTCCTCAACCCGGAGCGCATCAGCCTCCCGGACATAGACATTGACTTTTGCACTCACCGCCGCGGCGAAGTCATCCAGTACGTTACCGAGAAGTACGGACGCGATCACGTAGCGCAGATCATTACCTTTGGCACGCTGGGGGCGCGGGCGGGCATAAAGGACGTGGGACGCGTGCTGGACATGAGTTATGGCGAGGTGGATCGCATCACCAAGATGATCCCCAATGTCCTTAACATCACCCTGGATGAAGCGCTGCGCATGGAGCCGGCGCTCAGCGAAGCAGCCAAGGACCCGCGCGTGGCCGAAGTTATTCAAACCGCCCGCCGCCTCGAGGGGCTGGCCCGGAATGCCTCCGTCCACGCAGCGGGCGTGGTCATTTCGCCTGTGCCCTTGAAAGAGCTGGTTCCCCTTTATCGCACCAACAAGGATGAAATCGTCACCCAGTTCGACATGCAGGGCTTGGAGCAGCTCGGGCTGCTCAAAATGGATTTTCTGGGGCTGACCACACTCAGCCTGATCCACGACGCTTTGCGATTGATTGAAACCCACCGGGGCGAAAAGCTCTCGCTGGAGGAGCTGCCCCTGGATGATCCCCCGACGTTTGAGATCTTCGCCAAGGGCTTTACCAGTGGCGTCTTCCAGTTCGAGTCAGCCGGCATGCGCGACTTGCTGCGCCGAGCCCAGCCGAGCCGGCTGGAAGATCTGATCGCCTTGAACGCACTTTACCGTCCCGGACCTATTCAGGGCGGCATGCTGGATGAGTTCATCGAGCGCAAGCACGGTCGCCGTCCGGTGGTCTACGAATTGCCCGAGCTGAAGGAAATATTGGAGGAGACTTACGGCGTCATCGTCTACCAGGAGCAGGTGATGCAAATCGCCCACAAGTTGGCCGGCTACAGCTTGGGCGAGGCGGATTTGCTGCGCCGCGCCATGGGCAAGAAAAAACCTGAAGAAATGGCAGCCCAGCGCGAACGCTTCCTTCAGGGAGCCCTCGAACGGGGACACCCCCGCAAGAAAGTCGAAAGACTGTTCGATCTGATGGAGCAATTCGCCGGCTACGGCTTTAACAAGTCACACTCGGCGGCCTACGCCTATCTGGCCTACGTCACCGCTTACCTGAAGGCTCACTATCCGGTTTACTTCATGGCTGCCTTGCTTACTTCCGAGTCCGGCAACAGCGCCAAGCTCGTACGCTACATCAACGAATGCCGGGAAATGGGTATCCGCGTATTGCCGCCCGATGTGAACACCAGCCAGTGGAGCTTCACGCCTGACGGCGAGGCCATCCGCTTCGGCCTGGGCGCAATCAAGAACCTGGGCCAAAGCTCGGTCGAAGCCATTCTCGCTGCGCGGCGTGAAGTGGGCCGCTTCCGCTCGCTGTACCATTTCTGCGAGCGCGTGGATTTGAGCGCGTTGAACCGGCGCATGCTCGAAAACCTGGTCAAAGCAGGCGCCATGGACTCGTTGGGCGGCCACCGAGCCCAGTTGCTGGCGGCTTTGGACGCAGCCATAGAAGCCGGGCAGCGCGCTTGGAAGGACCGTCTCAACGGGCAAGTAGGGCTGTTCGCCGGCTGGCTTGAGGCCGAAGCGCAAGAAAGGCCCTTGCCTGCCACCCCCGAGTGGGATCCAGCTCAGAAACTGGCATTTGAAAAAGAAGTTCTCGGCTTTTATGTAACCGGGCACCCGCTCGAACAGTACGCGGAGAAGATTCGCGAGCTGGCCACGCACAATAGCGAAACGCTGGAAGGACTTCAGCGCGGGGCGGAGGTGGCCCTGTGCGGATTGCTCAACTCGGTTCAGCGAAGGCGCTCGCGCGATGGCAGGGTCTGGGCGGCTGCCCAGTTGGAGGATCTTTATGGAACCATTGACCTCGTCCTGTTTGGCCAGCATTACGAGCGCCTGGCCACCGCCCTAAACGAAGGCGAAGCGGTGCTGGTGCGGGGCAGCGCGTTGCCGGAGGAAGGCGCTGCCCCAAAAATCGCGGTGCGCGAAATTGTACCGCTGGCTCTGGCGGGCGCTGAATTGCCTGGCTTGATTGCCATCCGGGTACCTCTACCGGCCGATAGTGCCGGAGAGGCAGCCGAGGAGTTAGCCCGCTTGTTCCAGCGCAAGCCCGGCTCCACGGAGGTGCGCCTACAACTGGAGCGGGCGGGAGATTTTTCGGTAACCTTGGATATTATGCAGAAAGTGCGAGCCGATCGCGAGTTCAAACAGGAAATCGAACGTATTTGCGGGCCTGATGCCCTGGAGGTGCTCGCCGGATAAACCAGCCTGGCGAGGCATTTCTCAATGACCATAAACAACACCAACGCCCAAGCCACCGAACATCCGCCCGACGCGGAAGCGGCCGCTAACAATCTGGCCTGGCAGCGGGTGCAGCTCGCGCGCCACCCCAAGCGTCCCCACTCGCTCGACTACATACAGCGACTCATTACGGACTTCCAAGAAATACACGGCGACCGCCGCTTCGGCGACGACCCGGCCATCGTCTGCGGCATGGGCTTTTTCGAGAACCGGCCCATTATGGTCGTGGGCCAGCAGAAGGGCCGCGATACCAAACAAAAGCTGCACCGCAACTTCGGCATGCCCAAGCCCGAGGGGTATCGCAAGGCCTTGCGCGTGATGCAATTGGCGGCCAAGTTCGGCCGCCCCATCCTCACCTTGCTTGACACCCCCGGGGCCTATCCCGGCATAGACGCCGAAGAACGGGGCCAGGCCGAAGCCATCGCCACCAACCTTCGCGAAATGGCACGCTTGCGCACGCCGGTGGTTGTCATCTGCATCGGTGAGGGCGGCAGCGGAGGGGCGCTGGCGCTGGGCGTGGGCAATCGCGTCTACATGCTCGAAAACGCCATTTACAGCGTCATTTCGCCGGAAAGCTGCGCGGCCATCATTTATCGTGACGCCAAGCTGGCCGAGCGTGCGGCTGCGGCCCTGAAGTTGACCGCCCAGGACCTTTACAACTTCGGCCTGATTGATGGCATTATTCCCGAGCCCGGCGAGGGAGCGCATACCGACTGGGATCAGGCGGCTGCTTTCATCCGCGAGACTTTGCGCCAGGCCTTGGACGAGCTGACGCCTCTCAAGCCCGAGCAGCTCGTCGAACAACGATTTGAGAAATTCCGGCGCATGGGGAACTTTTTCACCGAATGAGCGCGGCGCCCGACCCGCCTCTCATCCCGGTCCGCCTGCATCCGTTGGGGCAGACCGTCTGGGTCCGGCCAGGGACCCGGCTTCAAGACGCGCTTTTTGGCTGGGGGGTGGAATTCCCTTGTGGCGGGCGAGCTCTGTGCAAGCGCTGCCGAGTGCGCATCCTGGAAGGGTCATTACCAGTAACTGCTGAGGACGCTGAAGCCTTCACTCCGCTTCAACTCGCCCAAGGTTGGCGGCTAGCCTGCCGCGCGCGGGTGGAGCAGCGGCTCACGCTGGAAATGGGGCAGTGGGAAGCCGCTGTTCTGGCTGATGACACGCCGGTCAGCTTCACTCCTGCCGAGGGGCTGGGCATCGCTATGGACGTAGGCACCACAACGTTAGCCGCCCAACTTGTCAACCTTCGGACCGGCCGGGTGCTGGCGGTGCGGACGGCGCTGAATCCCCAGGGCGCTTTCGGCGCCGACGTCATGAGCCGCGTTGAGCTCGCGCTCCACAGGGAGGGCGCCGCCAGGCTGCGGGAGGCGATCCGGGGCGCGCTGGGGCGAATGGCCGCGCAACTGTGTGAGGCAGCGCAAGAGCCAGTGCGCAGAGTGGTGTTGGTAGGCAACACGGTCATGCACCACCTGTTTTGTGGCATTGATGTGGCACCCCTGGCGCGAGCGCCCTTTCAGCCGGAACGCTACGGCCTGGAAATGTTCACCTCGCGCGAGCTGGGCTGGAGCCTCTTCGGCGACCCGCCTGTGCTGTTTCTGCCTTGCCTGGGCGGCTTCGTGGGCAGCGATGTGCTGGCCGGCTTGCTGGCCACACGCCTGCTGGAAAGCGAACGGCCCGCCGGGCTGATTGACCTCGGCACTAACGGCGAAATCGTCCTCGGTTCGAAAAGCGGCGCCATTTGCGCCTCGGCCGCAGCGGGTCCCGCCTTCGAAGGCGGGAGGATTAGCTGCGGGATGCGAGCGGCCACGGGCGCCGTGGCTGAAGTAGGGCTGCGCGACGGCCGTCTTGAATGTCGCGTGATCGGCGACGTAGAGCCGCGGGGCATCTGCGGCAGCGGGCTGGTTGACGCAGCGGCAGTCGGGCTGGAACTGGGTTTGTTGAACGAGCGGGGCAATCTCGAAGCCCCGGGCGGAGTCTGGCAGCTCTGTTCTTCGGTGACGTTGACTCAGCGCGACATACGCGAGTTGCAGCTCGCCAAGGCAGCCATTGCAGCGGGTGTGCGCATCCTGCTAGGCAAGCTCGGCGCTAGCCCCGATCAGCTCGACCGTATCTACCTGGCGGGCGCTTTTGGCAATTACGTAAACCGCACCAGCGCGCGGCGCATCGGGCTGATCCGCTTCCCCGAGGAGCGGGTCGTTCCGGCAGGCAATACGGCTTTGCTGGGCGCCCGCCTGGCGCTGTTCCTAATTGACGGCGAAAGCGGCGAATTTGTGTGGGCCAGGCGTCAAGTGCGGCACATCTCGCTGGCGGCTGAGCCGGAGTTCCAGGAGATCTTCGTCGAGGAGATGCTCTTTACGCCAGGCTGATTCTACTTTGCCGCCGGCTTGTACTCAGGGTTGGGAGCCGGCAAGGGCGCACCCACTTCGGCCCACCAGGCATGCAAACGAGATCGCAAGCGCTCGGCTACCTGGGGGAACTCGCCAGCCAGGTTCCGGGACTCGCTTTGATCAGCTGCCAGATCGTAAAGCTCCAGCCGGCCATCCTCGAAATACTCAAGCAGCTTCCACTCCCTGCCGCCCTCACGGCGCAGTATGGCGCTCACGGGCGTCGTGGTGGCGTAATAGTGCGGGTAATGGAAGAAAAGCTCATCGCGCTTGAGACGGCCGTCTGGCCGGTAGAGCAGAGAAGCGAAACTTTCGCCGTCCAGCGTTGCGTTGTGCTTGGGGTCACCCGGTACGCCTGCCAGCTCCAGCAGTGTGGGGTAAAAGTCTATGGAACAGACCGGCTCGTGGCAGTCGCGTCCCGCCGCCGCTTTCGGTGCCCGCACAATCAGCGGCACGCGTATGCCGCCCTCGTAAAGCGACCCTTTGCCTGAACGCAATGGATAATTGTCTGTAACCGTCTGGTTGCGGTAGGCGTTGATGTAGCCGCCATTGTCAGAGGTAAAGACGACTATGGTATTGCCGGCCAGCCCGCGCTCATCCAGATGGCGCAGCAACCGCCCGACGTTTTCATCCAGGCTGCGAACCATGGCTGCATAGGCCGGATTGCGATGGCGCATGCCCGGGCCCAGGCGCCTGCGGTAAAGCTCCGTCAGCTCGGGTTTACCTTCGATCGGCGTGTGCACCGTGTGATAGCACAGATGCAGGAAAAACGGGCGCCCCGCCGCGGCATCTATCATTTTCAAGGCTTCCTCGGTCAAGCGATCCGTGAGGTACTCGCCGGGGCGCCCCAGATGCAAGCCGGGCACATAGCGGTACTCTCCCTGTTGCCCGAAAGGCCCGCGGTAGGGCCAGAAATACGTAGCAGGGGCGCCCCAGAGGCTGCCGCCGATATTTACGTCGTAGCCTTGCGTTTCCGGGTAGTGCGCGGCGTCACCCAGATGCCACTTGCCGACATGGATGGTGAAATAGCCCGCAGCGCGCAACACTTCGGCAATCGTCACCTCAGCGTGCGGTAAATCGGCGGCTACTGTGGGCGTCACGACCCCGCGCCGTTCGGGACCGCGCAAGGCGCCCTCGCGCCAGATGGTAATGCGAAGGCGCGCTGGATACTTGCCCGTCTGGATCGAGGCGCGCGTGGGCGAGCAGACCGGTGAAGCGGCGTAAGCGCGCGTAAAGCGAACCCCCTCTCGGGCCAGGCGCTCCAAATTGGGCGTCTCATGCAAGTCCGCCCCATAAGGCGTGGTATCGCTCCAGCCCAAATCGTCGGCCAGTATGAAAACAATGTTCGGAGGGGAGGTTGGCGGCCGCAGCCCTGGCAGGACCGGGGCGGCGAATATGCTCAAGAAGTTGCGTCTGGTCATGGGGACTAACAGTATATGTCGGGCCTTGCCGGCGATGCTGATCCACTCATCTGCGTTGGTCAAGGCGCATCAGCGTCGCGATGCCAGAGGCGAGCTGGCTGTGGCTGCCGAGCGAAGTTGCCCACCAGTAAACCTCTATTTCGTTGGCCGCGATCCAGCGTAAGCGCAGCCGGCCCTGAGCCCCTCCGGTCCCTTTCCACGTCAGTTCCGGCTGCTCGCCTTCTGCCTTGCCCTCGAAGGTGAAAGTTACCTCGGGCGAAATCAGCCGATCAGTCACGCGGTACTGGCCCCTGTAGCGACCGCGCAGAACATCCCCGCTCTGTTCGATAAACATCTCGATGTAGGTAGGCGGATAAAAGTCTCCCGAATCAGGCACCTTGGACGGGGGAACCAGCAACCACAGCCCCGCGTAGCTGCGCCCTTGCTCCGACTGCGCCGGGCCTCCGGAGACAGCGGCGGGCGGCACTACTTGAGTGGGCGCTGGCGCAAGTTTGGGGGGCGGCTCCGTAGATTCCTGGCGGGGCGAGGGCGTGCTGACAGGCAAGTTAAGGTGGGTGTGCTCAACTTGAGCCGTCAACCCACCGCCTTTCACTTGCGTCGGCGGGCGCTCGGTGGAAGGCGGCGCTTGCGGGACAGGGTCGGGCGGCCGGGCATCCTCATGGCGGGCGCTAGGTGGCATGATGCGCTCTGCCGGGGCAGGTGTAGCCACCGCTTGTGTCTTGCTGTCAGCCTGCCCGCCGCTCTCAAGGACAGGCGCAGGAGCCACGGGCGCCCACTGCTTGTCTCGCGTCATCCATGCAAAACCCACCAAGGCGCACGCGATAACCGCCACAGCCGCCGCAGCGCCTGCGCGCCAGCGTCGCAACCGGGCCAACTTGATCCTCAAGCGAGGACTGGCAACTTCGCGGGCAGGTTTCACGCCCCGAAGCGATTGATCATACTCCCGCCGGCGCTCGGGGTCGGAGAGGACCTGGATGATGGCGTTCAGCCGCTTGAGCTGGCACTCAGCCAGGCGCCGCATCTGCTCGTTCTGGCAGCGATCCGGGTGCAGCAGCCAAGCCAGGTTGCGGTAAGCGTTTCGGATTTCCTCCTCAGTTGCCTTGGGAGAAAGTCCCAGCTCTTCGTAGTAGTTCATAAGTCGCTGTCGCCATTCCGGCCCCGCACCAGCGAATACGGTGTCGGGCAATCCGAGCGTCGTCGAGAATCCCCTCGGCCTGCGAAGCTCCTCTGGGGCTCCTTCATCACGGGCATTATAATACTCGCGCCAACGCACCGTTCAATGCAAAATCGGGATGGGTGAACGGAGCAGGGCGATATGGCCGCTGGCACCGCGCGCGGCGGCGGGCACAACAGGAGGCCGGAAGCACGGGCGCTGTTTCACAGGGGATCCTTGCACAGCGCGGCTTGACGGTAACCCAGCCTGACACATAGAATGTTCCCAAGGAGGCGACCCATGCTGCGCAGACTAGCCGGCGGTAAACGGCGCAACCCAACGGATAACCCGAATGACAAAGTATTTTCCACGAACGCGCGCAAGAAAAGCAATCTTGCAGGCGCGCTGGTGCACGGCTTGCTGTGGTTAAGCATGATCGGACCCACGCTGGGGCCGGCTCAAATCGTCACCGGATCGCTCTCGGGAAGCATTGAAGACCCTTCCGGAGCCGCCGTCCCCGGCGCCCGTGTGACGTTGCGCAGCCCGGATGTGGGGCTGCAACGCGAGATGCAGACCAATGAGGTCGGCCGCTTCGTCTTCACAGGACTTGCGGCGGGCACGTATACGATTTCCATTGAAAAGGAGGGGTTCAAACGCCTCGAACGAAGGGACATCGTGCTGACCACCGGCGAAAATCTCTCCCTCGGTCGGGTGGTATTGGAACTGGGAAGCGTCTCAGAAGAAGTTTCCGTAACCGGCGTAGCCCTGCCTGTGCGCATAGAAAGCTCGGAGAATGCCGCCATAATTACCACGGCTCAGGCCGAGTACCTCCCCGTGCTGGGCCGGAGCGCCGAGGTTCTGGTTACCCTTGTCCCGGGCGTCGTAAATCCCGGCGGGGATCCTGAGACTTTCAGCGGCGGCGCCGACTACCGCGCGGTAGGCAGCCGCAGTCGCTCCAATAGCATTTCCATTGACGGCGTCGTCGTCACCGACGCTGACTCCGGGGGAGGCAAGCGCCTGAGCGTGAGCCAAGACGCAGTCTCGGAAATTCGTATCCTGATCAGCAACTACCAAGCCGAATACGGCCGCATGTCCGGTTCCAACCTCGAGGTGGTCACTAAGTCAGGCACGAGAGAATTCCACGGTACCGTCTCCTATTTCAAGCGCCACGAGCAGCTCAACGCCGCCAACTTTTTCGAAAACTTCGAGGGCCGCAAGAAGGCCCGTTACCGATACAATACCTGGAATTATACCTTGGGCGGCCCGATATACATACCCCGACGCTTCAACGCCGGCCGCAATAAGCTGTTCTTCTTTTGGTCCCAAGAATACTGGCCTGCCCTGACGACCAGCACCGTGCGACGAACAATGCCTACCGACCTGGAACGAGTGGGAGATTTTTCCCGATCGCTCGACCAAGGAGGAAAGTTGATCCTCGTCCGTGACCCCTTCGGTAATAGCCAGCCTTTCCCGGGCAACGTGGTTCCGGCCAGCCGTATCGATCCCAGCGGACAGGCTCTTTTAAAGTTGCTCCCGCCGCCTAACTTTCTGGATTGGTCAATCACCAAAGGCGCCTACAACTATGTTTACACGGACGAAATACGCCGGCCCGAGCGGACTGACACCCTCAAGTTGGACTACAACGTCACCGACCGCCATCGTATGTCCTGGTCCTATTCGGGCTATTACGCGACGGTGGAGGGCTACTTCTTCGCAGGCGCCAACAGTAACTGGCCTCAGGTGCGCGGCAACTACAAAATGCCCACGCGCACGATGCTGATCCGGCACACGGGAGTGCTAAGCCCGACCACAGTGATTGAATCCCATATCGGCTGGCTACATCGCTACGAAAGTAACTATGTGGATCCGGAAAGCCTGAAAAGGAACCAACGCCGCCTGGTGGGTTTCGCGGTCAGCCAGTTTCACCCCGAAATCAACCCGCTCGGTCTGTTGCCCAACGCGTCTTTCGGGGGCGTTCCCAACGCGCCTGCCTTCAGTTACGATGGTCGCTTCCCGTTTGACTTTTCCCAGAATTTGGTCAATATAGACCACAAGTTAAGCGTGATACGAGGGAAGCACCAGATTAAGACGGGCATGTACGTGGAGTATTTCGACAGGAACATGCCCGTGCAGGAGTTGTTGTTTAACGGTCAGTTTGACTTTGGGCGAAGCGCTGAGAATCCGCTCGACACTGGCTACGCCTTCGCGAACGCGCTGGTGGGCGTGTATCGGAGCTACGCCGAGGCAACCGCAAAGCCCCGCATGCACACACGGTCCTGGGCCGTTGACTTTTTCGGTCAGGACAATCTGAAGGTGGGCCGGCGCTTGACTTTGGACATCGGCTTGCGGTTGGCCTGGCGACCATGGATATGGGATCGGGACAATCTCCTGGCGGGTTTCGTGCTAAGCCGCTATGATCCGCAGAGATCGGTACGGCTATTGGAGCCCAAGCTGGCTGCCGGTCAGCGGGTGGCCGTCGACCCGGCAGCTGGTACAGTTTACCCGGGTGTTCTCGTCGGGGCGGTGGCGCCGGGCAGCGGTGACCCATTCAACGGGATGGTCGTGCCGGCTTTTGATAAGTCATACCCTCGCGCCCTGGCTAAGGACCCTGGATTGCTGGCGATGCCGCGGGTGGGATTCGCCTGGGATCTCTCGGGCAAGGGAGCAACCGCCCTCCGAGGAGGCTTCGGCGTATTCTATAACCGCGAATCAATGGCCCACTTTTACAAATGGAGCATCGCGCAGCCGCCGCTGGTCTCCACGCCTGAGCTTTATTATGGCACTCTGGCCCAGCTCCTGGGTGCTTCCGGAACAACTTTCCCCTCCTCGGTGTTGGCTCGCGACTACAATCAGAAGCCCGAATACACGATGAATTTCAGCTTGGGGATCGAGCAGCAGTTGCCCTGGCACGCTGTCCTGCGAGTATATTACGTCAGCGCCCTGGGGCGCCATTTGACCTGGCGGCGCCACCTTAACCCGATCGCGCTGGGGGCCAATTTCAGTCTCCTCAACCAAGACCCGACGAGCCCTGGCAAGCCGTTGCCGCCCGCCTTCTTGCGGCCGATTCGAGGCTACCAAGATATCTTTTATTACGAAGGGGCGGCTAGTTCCAATTACCATTCGTTGCAGCTTTCAGCCCAACGTTCAGTGGCGCCGGGCTTGCAGTTCGGAGTGGCCTGGACCTGGTCAAAGGCGATGGACTACAACGAGGATCCGAGGGCTATTGCAGGTGGGGCAACGGTCAGCCCGTTCATCCGGCCCAGAGTGTGGAATTACGGTCCCATGTCGTGGGATCGAACGCACGTTTTCAAACTCTACTATGTTTGGCAAGTTCCCAACCCGCGGCGCCTTGCCTGGCATCTGGACACTGTACTGAGAGACTGGCGGCTGTCAGGGATCACCACTTTCCAAAGCGGGGCCCCGCTCGGTGTGGGCCTTAGCACCACGGTGGCCACCGATTTCACCGGTACGCCGTCTCAGGAAGCCCGCGTGCTGCACGTCGCAGGGTGTGCTCTGAGTAAAGCGGAGCGCAGCTTTTATCGGTTCTTCAACACCGCTTGCGTAGCCATGCCCCCGATTGGCTCCTTCGGCAATGCCGCCAAGGCGCTGTTTCGCGGGCCCGGGCGCAATAATTGGGATTTGGCGGTCTTTAAGGACATCACGTTGCGTGAGCCGTTCAAACTCCAGCTGCGCTGGGAGCTATACAATACTTTTAACCACACCCAGTTCAGCGGTGTGGACGCCACGGCGCGGTTCGATCCGCAAGGCAGGCAAGTTAATGCCCGCTTCGGGCAGTTGACCGCGACTTGGCCCGCCCGCCGCATGCAGCTCGGGCTGAGGCTGAACTTTTAAGGTTGAGCCGGCGCTGGTTCTTGCTTGAGAGGAGAGGAATGGTGCGAACTACAAGGCGCAGTTTCATTGGAATAGTAAGTGCTTTGGGCCGCTGGCTGCGGCCTGAGGGCGCATGCGCCGCCTCGGCTCAGGGGCCCCTGCTAGACCGCCTGAAGGCCGACTGGGCGATGCCCCCGCGCAGTTGTCGCCCCCATACGCGCTGGTGGTGGCCGGGCAACGCCGTCACAGCCGAAGGCATCAGTTGGCAACTCGAGCAAATGTACCGGCAAGGCATGGGCGGCGTCGAGATCATGAGCTGCTGGCGCTGGTATGAGAAAGGCACCATCCCTTATCTTTCGCCGGAATGGAAGCAGATGGTGCGCCACGCCATTCGCGAAGCGGCCAAAAGAGACATGGAGGTCGCCCTAACCTTCGGCCCCGGTTGGAGCTTCGGCGGCTTCTGGGTTCCCCCTGAGGACAGAAGCAAGGTGCTGGCCTGCGCCTGGCTTGACGTGCAAGGGCCGGCGCGCTTCGCCGACCGGTTACCGCAGTACCAGCCGGGGCTCAAGCAGAAATCAGAGGCACCGTCGGCCGAGCTGGATTGGCTGCCGCCGGATCACAATCGCGTCATTGCAGCCGTGGCCGCTCAGCACTCGGGAGATCGGCTGGACGGCAAGACACTGAAGGATCTGACCCACTTGGTCGAAGGCGACCGCTTGCAGTGGGATGTTCCCGAAGGCGCATGGCGCATCATGGCCTTCCGGCTCCTTTACACCGGCCAGCAAAACCAAGCCCAGAATTACCTGCCGCGCAATTGGGTTGTGGACCACCTGAACAAGGCCGCCATGGAGCGCTACTGTGATTTCCTGATCCAAGAGTTCGTCGAGGCCTTCGGCGATGAGCTCGGCAAGACCGTGGATTCTTTCTTCTGCGACAGCTTCGAAATCCATCCTCTGCCCAATACCCTGCTGTGGAGCAGCGACACACTCGGGCTGTTCCGGCGTTACAAGGGCTACGATCTCACGCCCTACTTGCCGGCTATCTGGTTTGATATCGGCGAGCTGACTCCCCGCGTGCGCTACGACGTGAATCAGTTCCTGCACTGGCTGGGGTTGGAGACCGCGTTTCGGACTTTCATCGAGACGGCTGCGTCCCGCGGCGTCCAGGCGCGTATCCAGCCCCACTATCGCTTCACAGAGGAGATCATCCAAGGCGCCGGCATGACGCCTCGGCCGGAAACCGAGGTTACCACAGCCAGGTTCGCCACCATAGCCGACCCGCGCAAATCCACCGCCGCCGGCGCTCATTTTTACGGCCGCCCGATCGTCTCGGCAGAAGCTTACACCTTCATCCACCCAGAACGTTACCGGACTACCCTGCAAGACATGAAAATCGCTACCGATGCGTTCCTCCGCGATGGCGTGACCCAGTTTTACAATCACGGCTACGTCTATTCCCCTGAGATCGCGGTCGCTCCCTCCCGCGACGTGCCCTGGGCCAATCGCATCAGCCACTGGAACACCTGGTGGCCTTACTACCACCACCTGACCGCCTATATCAGCCGCTGCTGCTACCTGCTTCGGCAGGGCAAGCCGGTGGCCGACGTCTTGCTGTATTCCCCGCAAGCCACGGTCTGGACGCAGCGCGTGTTGTTCGGCTCCGAGCGGCGAATCATGCCTTACGGCAACGTCCCGCTGACGCTGATCGCCAACGGCTACGATTACGAGCCCATAAATGACGACCTGGTCCAGAACCATGCCAGCGTGGTTAACGGCGAACTCAAAGTCAGGGACCTGCGTTTTCGCTTTTTGATTCTGCCCGCAATCACCGCCCTGCCGCTCAAGACGCTGGAAGTCATGAAACAGTTCGTGGAAGGCGGCGGCATACTGATCGCGCTTGAAAAATTGCCCCGGTTTTCGGCGGGCTTGAAGGCCTACCCGGGGGAAGACCGCCGCGTGCAGGAGCTAGTCGGGGAGCTGTTCGGCCCTCAGGGTGGCGGCCGGGAGTTCAACAGCGGCGGGCGAAGCTACTTCCTGGCCGGTTACAAAATAGTGCAGCCAGAATTCAGCCCGCAGGAGCAGCCCTGGCAGCCGCCACCGCCCCTTGATGCCGCGCAAAAGCAACTGCTAGAAATTCTGCACCGGCACCGGGCGCCCGACTTGGCGCTGGCCGGCTACCAGCAAAGCGAGGGCATTGCTTTCTTGCATCGAGAGGTCGGCGAGTTTGAGGTTTATTTTGTGAGCAATCTGGCGCCCAAGCCTTCGCAGACTCCGCTCCTTTTCCGTGAGCGTGAAAAGTGGCCCGCACGCTGGGATCCTTACACAGGTGAAATAACTGCCGTGCCTGGGTTCCGCGTGAGAGCGGAGGGGATTGAAATTCCCCTCAAGTTCGAGCCTTGGCAGTCAACCATTCTCGTGTTCTCACCCGGAGACGAACCCTGGCACGCAGTAGAGACCAGCCTGGACCAGCTCGAGCGCGTGGAGGAAGCGGAAGTAATTGGTCTGACCAGTTCGCCCGGGTCTTGTTCGGCCCGCATCCAGCGCGGGCGAACGGTTCGTGAGGGCGCCGCCACGGCCGGTTCTGTGCCGCCCCCCATCCCCGTCGCCGGGCGCTGGAAACTGACAGTCGAAGGCGTCAGGTTCGCACGCAAGGAGCTTATACTGGATCAGCTTGGCTCCTGGGGTGAGCGCGAGGAGCTGCGGTTTTTCTCCGGAACGGGCACTTACGAGTTAGAAGTTGACTTGCCCGCTGCTTACGCGGCTCCGGATCTGGAAGTTGTCCTGGAGCTGGGCCGGGTGGGCGATGTGGCGGAAGTTTTCTGGAACGACCGGCCCGCCGGCGTTTGCTGGATGGAGCCCTACCGTGTGAACGTGACTAAGTACCTCAGGCCGGGAATCAATCGCCTGCGTGTTCTAGTGACCAACACGCTGATCCATCACATCGCCGGGTTGCATGAACCACCGCCGGTGCCTGCCGAACTTATCCCGCATTATGGTCAGGAGTTCACTGAGTACCGCCAGGCGCGCGACGCCTTTTACAAACGGGACCGGCTCTTCCGGCCCTTGCCGCCTTCGGGACTGATCGGTCCGGTCCGCCTGGTGGCTGCCAGACGCGTCCGAGTCCCTGTGCACCCTGCCCGAACTATTTGACAGTGCCCGGCTTGGCAGGACTGGTGGGCTTGGCCGGGGCAGCGGGCGGGGAGCTGCCGGCGGCCGACGGCGAATACTTGTCGTAAAGCTCCACAATCGCCTGAGTAATGTCAATCGAGTTGGCCGCGTAGAGCACCGGCGTCTGCGGCGAGCTGACGTCCAGGATCAGCGCGAAGCCGTTGTCGCGTGCATACTTGTCAATCACCTGCATAAGGCGACCGCCCAGCTCCTGAAGGATTTTCTGCTGCTCCTGGTCGAATTCCGACTGCGCGTCTTCGGTCTCTCGATTGAGCGCGCGCGTTTTAGCGTCAATCTCGCGCATCAGCTTCTGGCGAGCCTCCTCGCTGAGCGTATTGGCGCCCTTGCGAAGCTGTTCCTGGAGGCTAGCAATTTCGTTCTGCTTTTGCTCGAGCTGCTTGCGTTTGGGATCGAACTTGTTTTGCAGCTCAGCCGCCGCTTTCTGCCCATCCTTGGTGCTAATTATGGCGTTCTGTATGTGTATGATACCCACCTTGGTGGGCGGAGGCTGTTGCTGAGCTGGCATGAGCCCGGCCAAACCGGTCAACACGACAAGAGTAAAGCAAAGCTGCGTCTTCACGAGACTTTCACTCCTTAGCGGTGGCTCGTTAGTACCATCATAACCCATTGCTACGGCCGCTCTCCTGGCTGGCTTCCCCATGGCTTAGAAGGTACGCCCGATGGTGAAACGGAAGGTGCTCCGCCGCTCCCAGAAAGGCGTGGCTTGCCCGAAGAGCACCACCGAATTCAGGAAAGTGGCCTGGTTGGGGAAATAGGAACGGTCTAGCACCACCGGTGGCTGCAACCAGCGGCGCACGATGGTCGGATTGTAAGCCCAGTAAATACGGAACGGCGCATTGACCACCGGCAGTAACACTTGCAATTCCAGCCCGGTTGAGGTACGTACGCGCTGCGTTCCGGCGGCAATCCTGACCCGCCCGTCAAAACCCGCCTGCGGGAACTTGCTGTTTAGCTCTGCCAGCCGATCAGGATTCAGCGTAAGCTGGCTGGGCCGCAGGATCTTGTTCAGTCCGGCGTCGAAGAAAAGCGCCAGATTCACCGGGCCGACAATGGGGATGCGATATTCAAAGTTTCCGATGCCTTGGGCATCGCCCCCAGGGAAGATCATCTGATAAACGGGGATGCTGCGCGTGACAGGCGCGAATTCCTCCCGGCCGTCCACGATCACCTTCTGCTGGCGGGCTGAGCCGTCATCGTTCAACACATTGATGACCGCCTCGCTGGGCATATAGGCCACCGGACTGACGCCCCAGATCTCGAAGCCCCGCACGTCCTGTTCGCCCCCAATGTACCAGCGGTTAAAAGGCGGGGCCACGCGCCCGCCGTAGCCGCTGACGAAGGCGCCCAGCAAGTGCAAGCCGACCACGTGTCCCTTCTTCAGAGCCGGGTGGAACCACTTGAAGTCCACCGTAGGCTGGATCATGTTCACGTTGCCGCCCAAGAACGAACCGGCAAAGCCGACCGACAGGGCGATGCTCTTGCCCCGGGTGGGCGTGATGGGATGGTCCACAGTGTTGTAAATGTAGGAGGGAATGATCTGACTGGTGCGGATGCCGGTCAGGGTGTTAGGCCCGCCCAAACCCTGGAAGTTAATGTAGTCAAAGTAAATCTTGGCGGCCGTACTGAGCGTCGTATACCTTGCCGTGCTGTAACCGTAAGTAAGGCTTACGCGGGCGAAAGTCCGCCGCAGCGGGTAACTGGTGAACACCGTGAAACCGTGCCCGTTGGACACGTAATTGAGCAGGTTGTCCTTACCCAGGGCCTCGAAGTAGGGTAGCAGGTTCCTGCCGGTGAAAAGGGAAACTTCGCGACCCTGGTCGTAATTGAACCGCTGCGTGTAAACTGTGAAGCCGAGCTGAATGGGACGATCCAGGAAATAAGGCTCTGTAAAACCGAAGGTGACCGCGCGCAGGCGGTCCCCCAGTTGCGCGTCTATGGAAAGCGTTTCCCCCAGGCCCAGGAAGTTGTTGGTCGAGTAGTTGAAGCCGACGAAGCTACCGGCGATGCCGGAGACGCCGCCCGTCATGCCCACCGAGTTCTTCCCGCGTTCCTTCACCTTCAGAGTGATATCCACGGTACTGGTGCGGGTATCGCGCTTGATCTCGGCCGCCTCGTTTTCCTTGAGCTGTTCGAAATAGCCGAGCTGGTTCAGGCGCAGGATACTGAGTTCCCAGAGCCGGGTGTTGAAAATATCGCCCTCGTCAATAAGTAACTCGCGGCGGATCACCTTGTCGCGCGTGGTGGTGTTGCCCACGAAATCAATGCGGCGCACGAAGAATTGCTTGCCCTCGTCGGCGTTTATGATTACATCCAGTTTGCCCTCGTTCGGGTAAGGCTGGAAATCCGGCTCGGGCACGAAGTCAATGTAGCCGAACTCGCCGTAAAGCTTGCGCATGTTCTCCAGGCCCTTGCGGAACTTGGCGGTCGAGAACACGTCGCCCGGCCCCATCTGAAAAAGCTCGCGGGTCAGCCGTTCACTGGCGGCGCGGAACAGCTTGACGCCCACCAGGTTGAACTTGGCGATGCGGTATTGCCGCCCCTCCTCGACCGGCACCACAATATCGGCCCGCTTGCCCGGCCGGTTCATGTAGAACAGGGGCACGCGAAACTTGCCCCCGCCCACGTCGCGAATGTTTACCTGATGATCCAGCGCGCGCGCCAGGAAATAGCCGCGCTGCTGGTACCAGTCGCGGATCCGTTCTTTGTCTTCCTCCAGCTTGGTGGAATCGTAGCTCTTGGCGAACAAGTTCTCAAACAGAATCGAATACGGGATGCCGACCGGGCGCAGATTGCGCATTGCGCGGCGTACAGCGCGGTCGCTGAAAACCTGGTTGCCGGTGATGTCAATCTTGCCCACCTTGACTTTCGGGCCTTCCTCCACCCGGAAGACTATTTCCACCGAAGAAGGCGGGATCCGGTGCAACTCGGGCCGCACCTTGGCGAACTGCCGCCCGCGCTCAGCCAAAAAGTCGCGCAGTACGGTCACTGCTCGTTGCACCTTGTTGGGATCGTACTGGGATTCCACACTCAAGCCAACGCGCCGCTCCTTGAAGCGATCCAGGATCTCCGAGATCGTCACGGACTTGACGCCCTCGTACTTGATGGTGCGCACCACTTGCCGCTCGACTACCACAAACCGTACAATCCAGCCGTTCTTGCCAGGTTCGACTTCAAGGCGAATGTCGTCGAAGCGCCCGCTGTTCCATAGCGTCATGAAATCGCGCCGCAAGGCGTCTTCATCATAGCGGTCCCCTTTGCGCGAGCTGATCATCGCGCGCAAAGTATCTTGCGGGACCCGGCGCGCGCCGCGGAACTCGATGGCCTCAATGACGTCCTCCAACGGGCGCGCCGCCTTCTCCTCGGGCGGCTTGGGAACCTCAAGCTGGGGAGCGCGGCGCTGTTCGGGCTTGGCCTGCTCGGGGGCTTGCGGCACCCGCTCAAACGGGCTCGGCTTTTGCGGCTCGGCTTGCTGGGGTGCCACCGGCACCGGCTCAAACGGCCCAGGTTTCGTCCCCGCGGCCGGCGCTTGAGCGGTGAGCTTCAGCGCGGTAACCAACATTACCATCAAGCTGCTAATGGAGCGCAGGCCTGCGCGCCTGTCTGACCTCATGTAAGCCGATTGCCTCTCTCGCTTCCTCAATTGCCTGCCCCGCAGCGACCCCTCTTCACCCGCTGGTGCCCGGCGGGGTGGGGCAGGCCATTGCTCTGGGCCTTGATGGTGACGTATGGCATGTTCGCCAGGTTTCGCCAAGCGCCGCGGGACCAGCGCAACTCCGAATTTCCATTCTAGCTAAAAGCCCCCGCAGAGCGATCGGAGTCACCGCCCGGCCGCTGCCCGGCGCCCGGCTTCAGAGGCAGGGGGCGCAGTCCCCATGCCACACCCAACAGCAAGTGTGCTACCAGCAGCGAGCGCGGCGATGTGTATACCCAGAGCAAGGCGCCTAGCTTGCGAAAAATCACCGCATTACTCACGTAAAAGGTGACTGTGCCCGCCAGCAGGCCCAGCAACACCAGCCGCCGGCGGCTTCCCACCTGATGCGTAGCCAAGGCGAACAACCCTCCCAGCAAGCCGGCCCAGAAGATCAGCAGCGCCAGCCCTTGCACCACGCCCCAGCTCGGGCCTCCTCTGGGCGCCAGGTCCGGCCCCAGCAAAGCCCCCAACAAGCCAGGCACCGTCCAGGGCGATTGCCTCAGCAGCGTCGAGGCGAGCATGAACCAAGCGAGCATTGCCAGGCCGCCTAGCACCCCGCTCTCGATGCCGATCAACGCACTCCACAATAAATCTGGCCAGCGCTCCTGTCGCACATCATCCATACAAGCATTTCCATGCTAGCAGCCCGGCTTTGCCCACCGAACGACCGCCTTCCTCAGCGCAAAGCAGAAACACGCGCCGGTTTGCGCACGTGGGTTCTCCAGGCGCGTACGAAGCAGCGAAATGCTTCCGGTCGCCGCCGCCCCATGAGCATGCGCACCAGCGCCACCGCGCTCCAAACCAGATAAGCCACCGTAACCCACCAATGAACATGCCGGGCCACGAAACCCAACCAGCCCGGGCCCGGCGGCAAAGGCGAGAAAACGAACTGCGTGAACCACAATGAGAACAGGGCAGTGGCTTCCCACCAGGCCAGCTCCATGTTGACCAGGAAGAACATCCCGATCAGCGATTGTGCCAGCGTCATCAGCAGCTCCAGGCTCTGCCGTTGGTCGAAAACGATGGCCGAGGGCGCCCCCCGGCTGACTGAGTAAACGATAGGCAGCATGGCCGCCAGCAGGGTCCACTGGTTGATGTTGCTGGAGACCATGTTCATCAAGCCCATCGAGGCTCTGTCCACCGTGCGGGCCCAGTAAAAAGCCGACACCTTTTCCGGAAACTCGGAGATGAATGGCGCCAGCCATTGCACGAACACGAAATAAGGCACCCCTAGGATGGTCGCGATGGCAAGCAGGCTAGCCAAGAACGGCTCGGCGCTTAAGTAAATTAGGACTCCCCCGCTCAGGAAGAAGCCCACGATGAAAGCGTTCCGCACTGACCGTCGCGCCTGCACGATTGAGCGTGGTATGCGTTCCAGATCTTCGGCCTTCTCAGCTTCCTGAGGCGGCATCCTGCGTAGCACCCATAGGTAGGCTACGTACATCAGGATCAACACGGCCGCGTCCGCCAGCTCCAGCGAACCTTTCGCCCACACCCAAAACATGTACGCCAGCGGCAACAACAGGCCCACTACTTCCACGCATTGCTCATCCTCCAACCGGATACGTTTGAGGGGCCGCTTGTGCGCGTGGCGATGGCAAACGGCAGCCACCAGGTAAATACCCGGCCAGGCCAGGCCGGTCAGCAGGCGCAAAGAACCGGTCAGATTCGCCAGCAGCAAATCCACGTGCTGCTTCCACGCCAGCACAAATTCCACGGCGAACTCAGGCAGGGTTTGCAGCCAAGCCAGGATAGCCAGCGCGAATCCCTGCGCCACAAAAAACTGCGCCGACTCCGCCGCCCAGGCGATCAACATGGCGGCCACCAAAATGGCCGGCGCCGCCCACATTGCGGTCCATGGGCTGACCGCAGGGATAGGAATCGCCAGCAGGGCGAGAAGGCAGAAACTGAGGGCCAAGCCCGCCTTGGCCCGCCGGCGCTCACTCAAACCAAACCTCATGATCCTTGCTCACGCGGGAATGTTTCTGGTACTCCGAGCGCTTTTGCGGATAATCACTGCGGTAGTGCGCCCCGCGGCTCTCCCGGCGTGCCAAGGCGCAGCGAGCGATGAGGTTGAGAACGCAGTACATGTTGCGGAGTTCGAACGACTCCCGCCGGTACTGAGCAACCGCAACACTCGGCACCTTTTCCAGGATCTCACACAGCTCGGCCAGTCGCGGGCCCGAACGTATGATGCCGCAATATTCCCACGCCAAGCGGCGCAACTCGGCCGCGGTTATATCGGGAAAGCCAAGCTCGGGCGTCCTGGCTTCGGTGAAAGCGGGCGAGCAGCGGCACTCGCGCATCAGTCGGCCCGCTCGCGCCCCGAAAACCAACGCTTCCAGCAACGAGTTCGACGCCAGCCGGTTAGCCCCGTGCACGCCCGTTGCCGCCACCTCCCCAGCGGCGAACAAACGGCTCACCGAGGTGCGACCGTGCAGGTCCGTCCACACTCCACCCATAGCGTAATGCGCGGCCGGATGCACGGGAGCAGGCTGGCGCGCCAGATCCAGGCCGTAGCGCAAGCAGGTCTGGTAAATGCGAGGGAAACGGCGCCGCAGAAAGTCTTCACCCAAGTGCCGCGCATCTAGAAACACGTGCGGAGCCCCGGTGCGAGCCATTTCCGTTAGGATGGCGCGGGAAACTACGTCGCGCGGGGCCAGCTCACCCAGCGGATGATAGCGGGGCATGAAGCGCTCCCCAGCGTGGTTGATTAGCCAGGCGCCCTCGCCGCGCATGGCTTCGGAAAGCAGGAAGGGTGGGGCTGCCTCCAGGTGCAAAGCGGTGGGATGGAATTGGACGAACTCCAGGTCGCTCAGCACGGCTCCGGCGCGGTAGGCGGCCGCCACTCCATCGCCGGTGGCGACCTCGGGGTTGGTAGTCACCGGGTATATCCGTCCCAAGCCTCCCGTGGCAAGCAGAACCGCCCGTGCGTAAAGAGGCGCCGAACGACGGCTGGAAGCATCACAAACCATCACGCCGGCTACCTCCCCATCAGCCACCAGCAAATCCGTCACCGCCGAGAACACTTGAAAACGCACATTGGACAGTGAGGCAGCTTTCTGGTAGAGAGTACGCGCAATCTCGCGGCCCGTGGAATCACCCCGCGCGTGGAGAATGCGACGGCGGCTGTGGGCGCCCTCGCGCCCCAACGACAGGCGCGAATCCTCCCGATCGAACTGGGCGCCCCACTCTATGAGCTGGTAAACCGCCTTGGGGCCCTCGCTGACCAGCACGCGCACGGCCTCCGCGTCGCACAAGCCGTCCCCAGCCGCCAGGGTGTCCTGCTCGTGCAATTCGGCCGAATCGTCCTCGCCCACCGCTGCCGCAATGCCGCCTTGCGCGTACTCAGATGAAGACTCGCGCAGCGTGTCCTTCGCCACGATGAGCACCTGCCCTGCCTCGGCCAGCTCGATTGCCGCGCGCAAACCCGCGATCCCGGCTCCTACCACAATAAAATCAACCATCAGATGAAGCGATTGTAGCACCCGCTCGTACCCTGATTAGCCGTTACCAGCGGGCGACTTGTCCGTCTGAATCAATAGGTGACGCCTGAGGCTGAGTCCGCCACGCTTCCCGCCGTTACGGCCACCGCCGGTGTGGACGAGACTGCTCTGATCCTGGCGGCCAAGAACGGCGATCAGAGGGCTTTCGAGCGCCTGGTGCGTGGCTATGACCGGGCTGTGCTGCGGCTGGCTTACAATTGGCTGCGCTCTTCGGATGACGCGCAAGAGGCCTACCAGGAGACTTTCCTTCGTGCCTACAAGAATCTGCGCTGGTTCCGCCAGGAATGCAATTTCGAGACCTGGCTTTATCGCATCGCAGTCAATGTCTGCCTGGACCGCTTGCGCAAACGCAGGGCTCAAGCTCAACACATGGCCGGAGAAACCGCCGGAGCCGTAGAGACGCGGCTCGAACAGCTACCCGAGTCCCGGCCTCAGGCGGATCCGGAACGGGCCCTGATGAACCGCGAGCTGCGGCTGCGCATCGAGCAAGCGCTCGAAGATCTGACGCCGCGGGAACGCACCGTTTTCGAACTCCGGCACTACCACGGGTTGCGGCTGCGGGTAATCGGGGAGATCTTGGGCGCCAGCGAAGAGGCCGCTAAAATGTGCCTCTTCCGCGCAACTCAAAAAATGCGATCCGCTTTGCAAGGTTGGTTATGAACACGGACGAGTTCGGGCCAGCGGAACAGGAGGGCAGGGCTATGAATTGCGAGATCGCTAGGACCCTGTTGCCGCTCTCGCTTTACGATGAGCTGACCGACCAGCAACAAGCAGCCTTGAGCGCTCACCTGGCGAGTTGCGCAGTCTGCCGCCAGGCGCTGGAATTCCAGCGCAGGTTTCATCAGGCGCTGCAAGGACGGACGCTCGAGCCTGCCGAGGAACTGTTGGCTGCTTGCCGCCGCGAGTTGAGCTTGCGACTCAAGCTGGCCTCGCACGAGCGCAGCCGGCTGGTGCGGTGGGCGCTCAGGCTCTCCGAGGCGGGGGCGCGCTTGGGGGTCATCGGCCGAGCGGCGGCGGCAACGGCCCTGCTGGGCTTGGGCTTCTTGCTGGGACGGTGGTCCGGCGCGTTCCCTGATCGCCAGCAAGCACCTTCCCCAGAGCAAGTCACGCGCATCCGGCTGGTCCAGCCGGCGCCCAACGGGCGGGTGCAGATCGTAGTGGAAGAGACCCGGCAGCGAGTGATCAGCGGCCGGCCTGAGGAGGAACCTATCCTCGGGCTGCTGCTCGCCGCCGCGCGTGAAGCGCCGGATCCGGGTTTGCGGTCTGAGTCAGTGGAGTTGTTGGGGCGCCAGGCGAATCAAGCTCGCGTGCGAGAGGCCCTGCTTGAGGCCATGCAGAGGGACCCCAACCCCGGTGTGCGCTTGAAAGCCCTCGAAGCCGTAAAGCCTTTGGCTTCGCAGGCGGAGGTCAGGCAAAGGCTGGCGCGCGTGCTGCTTGAGGATCAAAATCCAGGCTTGCGGGTTCAGGCCATCGATCTGCTGGTGCAGCAACCGCGGCAGGAAACACTGATCGGGCTGTTGCAGGGCTTGCTCGAGCGTGAGGACAACAATTACGTCCGGCTGCGCTGTTGGCAAGCGCTCCGGGAGTTGAACGCTTCGGCAGGGACGTTTTGATGAAGACGATCAACACCTGGGCCGCAGCTTGCCTGGGAGCCGCGGGGCTCCTGCTGGCTCAAGCTCCCCCGACGCGCCAGGGCCGCTACTGGGCGCAGACCATAACCGGTTCGGCCCCAGTTCCACCAGGCGGACGGTTGCAGGTTCTGGCTTCGGCAGAGGTTTCGTTGCGCGGTGAAAAACGCAGTGACGTGGCTTACTGGCTCACAAAGCGCATCCCAGAGGAAAAAGAAGCCGTGGCCCGGCGCCAACTCGAACAATTGCGGCTAGAAACGTTCCGCCGCGGCGACACCCTCGTGCTCAGCCTTGGTCGGCCAGTCGGAAGCCGTTGCGAGGCTTGGCTGCGCCTGAGCGTACCCAAGAATTTGCGCCAGGTGCACATCGCCTCGCAAGCGGGAAGCATCGAGGTAGAAGATCTCGCCGGCGGCCTGGATGCTGAAACCGGGGCGGGGCACATCCGAATAGCGGGGCTGGAGGGCGCCTTGGCCGCCCGCACCGGTGGGGGCAGCGTCTGGCTGGAAGCAATCAATGGCTCAGTTCGCTGCATTTCAGGGGGCGGGAGAATCACCGCCCAACGTCTGGCCGGGGCTGCCACGCTGATCACGGCGGGTGGCGAGGTGGCGGTGCGCGAGGCGACGGGGAGGTTGCAAGTGCGCTCAGGCGGGGGCAACATTCGCGTGGAGAAGGCAGCCTCGCTCGAGGCTGTCACCGCGGGTGGTTCGATCGAGGTGCTGGAGGCCAGCGGACCGGTGCGAGCAGAAACCGGAGCCGGCGCCATTCGGGTGCGTGGAGCACGGGGCTTGCAAGCGGGCACCGCAAGCGGAACAATCCAATTGGATAATGTTTCAGGCGCCGTCCAGGCCCTCGCCGGCCTGGGCCAACTGCTGGTGCGTCTGGCCGGCCCCATCGAGGACTCCCGCCTCAGCACGGGGGCAGGTGACATCACGGTTTTCATTCCGTCTAATTTAGCGGTGAACGTCGAAGCCCTCAGCCAAGCTAGTCCGCGGCCGCGCATCCTCTCGGAATTTCCCGAGATCAAGCTTTTGCCGCGCGCACAGGCCGTGCAGGCGCGAGGCTCGCTCAACGGGGGAGGGCCGCGGTTGCGGCTGTCGGCCTCGGGCGGGACGATTCACCTGAGAAAAGTCGCGGCAGCCGGCTTGAATGAGTCAACGGAAGCCTGGCGCCGCGAAGGAGCCAATGGGGAGGCAAGGCGATGAAAACAGGAATTCTCACGCTTGTTTCACTGGCGGGGGCGTTGGCCTTTTCCCAAGCGCCCCAGCCGCGTAAGGAAATCGAGGAGCTGGTCGTCATAACCCAGCCCGGGCCCCCGCCGGAGCCACCCGCCCCGCCGGCCCCGCTGCCGGCTTTGACCCGGAGCTATCTGGGCATCGGAGTCGCAGAGATCGATGCCCAGCGGGCCAAGACCCTCAAGCTGGCCGAGGAGCGGGGCGTCGAGATTACGCGGGTGGAACCTGACAGTCCTGCCGACAAGGCGGGCTTGAAGGCTGGCGACGTCGTGCTCGAATACAACGGCCAGCGCGTCGAAGGTACCGAACAATTCATGCGGCTGGTGCGCGAAACCCCGCCCGGGCGGAAGGTCACCTTGCTCATCAGCCGGGAGGGCACAACCCAGACCGTGACCGCCACCATCGGCCGCCGCCGCATGCCTGCCGGGCCGCTGGGACCGGACTTCGAAGCCAACATGGAGCGGCTGCGCGAGAACCTTCGCCATCTGCGCATAGAGTTGGACGCCCCGCGCGCTTTTGTTTCCTGGCGCAGCAGCATGCTCGGCGTCGAGGCCGAGTCGCTCACACCGCAGTTAGCCGAATTCTTCGGCGTCAAGGAAGGCGTCCTGGTGCGCTCCGTCATGCGGAACACGCCGGCGGAGAAAGCCGGCCTCAAGGCGGGAGACGTGATCACGAAGGTGGACGGCGAAGCCGTGCGCACGCCGGCGCAGGTGGCCAGCCGGCTCCGCGCTTCGCGCAGCAAGGAGACGATCCCGCTCACGGTAGTACGCAATCGGCAAGAAATGACGCTTAGCGTGCGGCTCGAGCCGGAACGCAGGCACGAGCGTGAGGCCCTGCCCCGCCCGCGTACCATCTCGGCTGAGAAAGGCGTGAGGCTGTAAGGGCGACTCAAGTGTTCCGGCGGGCCATGGCTACGGCATCAATGCGCCGGGGGCCGAACGCCGTAATGTGCGCCGGGCAGCCGTCCATCATGAGTTTGAAGTTCTCGATGAAGCGGGCGGCCAAGGCATCGTACTTGCGGTAGTACTCCTCCCGGTTGCCCCAGGTATTGACCGGGTTCAGCAAGTCGCTTGGCACCCCAGGGCACGCTTTGGGCACTTCGAAGCCGAAAACCGGATCTTCGTAGTACTCGACGTTGTCCAGCTTGCCGCTTAAAGCATCATTCAGCAGCGTGCGCGTGTGTTGGATGGAAATGCGCTTGCCCACACCGAACGGCCCTCCGGTCCAGCCCGTGTTGACCAGCCAGACGCGTGCGCCATGCTTGATGATCTTGGCCTTAAGCATCTCGGCGTAAACGTAAGGATGATGGACCATGAAGGGACCACCGAAGCAAGTCGAGAAAGTCAGTTCCGGCTCTATGCCGAGGCCAATCTCGGTGCCCGCTATCTTGCTGGTGTATCCGGAAATGAAATGGTAGATGGCCTGATCAGGCGTCAAGCGCGCAATAGGCGGCATCACCCCGGTGGCGTCACAGGTCAGGAAAATGACGTTGCGCGGGTGACCGGCCATCTTGGGGGGCCAGTAGTTCTCGATGTACTCGAGGGGGTAAGCGCCGCGCGTATTCTCGGTGATGCGGTCGTCGTTCAAATCCAGCCGGCGGCTGACGGGATCGTAGACGACGTTTTCCAGGATGGTCCCGAACCGGCGCGTGGTGGCGTATATCTGCGGCTCGGCCTCCGGCGAAAGGCGGATCACCTTGGCATAGCAGCCGTCTTCGAAATTGAAAATGCCGTTTTCAGTCCAGCCGTGCTCGTCGTCGCCGATCAGATGACGTTGGGGGTCTGCCGAAAGGGAGGTCTTGCCGGTGCCTGAGAGTCCGAAGAAAATAGCTACGTCACCTGCATCGCCCACGTTGGCCGAGCAGTGCATGGGCAGGACGCCTTCCAGGGGCAGCAAGAAGTTCAACACCGTGAAGATGGTCTTCTTTATCTCACCTCCGTAAGCAGTGCCGCCAATGATAGCCAGGCGCTGCGCAAAGTTGATGACGATGAAGGTATCGGTGCGCGTGGTATCAATGATGGGGGAAGCCTTGAATCCGGGCGCCGCGATCACGGTGAACTCGGGCACATGCTTCTTCATTTGCTCCTGCGTGCGCAGGCGCATGAACATGATGCGCGCGAAAAGACTGTGCCAGGCGTACTGGCTTATGATGCGGATGGGCATGCGGTAGTCCGGATCATTGCCCACGTAACAGTCCTGCACGAAAACGTCGCGGCCTTGCAAATAGCCGGCCAGGCGCGCCATCAGGGCGCTGAAGCTCTCTGGGTTGAACGGGCGGTTATACTGGCCCCACCAAATGCGATTTTCGGTGGTTTGCTCCCGCACAATAAATTTGTCGGCGGCGGCGCGAGCGGTGTGCTTGCCGGTAGCCACCACTAACGGGCCCATATGGGCGATAACGCCCTCGGAACGGAAGATGGCCTCCTCGTAAAGGGCGGCCGTGGGCAGGTTCCAGTAGACGCGCCGCAGATGGGTCAAACCGTGATTCTCCAGCCCGTACTGGCTGGCGTTTTCTCCCGCCTGCGCGGATGCGGGCGAGTACAAATCCAGGTAAAGCCTCATAGCCAGTCCCTCACCAGTTTGCGCGTACCCAGGTAAAGCTCGTTGGGCGCGTTGGGATCCAGGGCCCACTGGATCCGTTCAATACCCTCCATGATCTCTTTCACCGTGCCGCAGAAGCTCAGGCGCAGGCGGCCCTCCATGCCGAACTCCTTGCCAGGCACTGTGACCACGCGCACTTTTTCCAGCAGCAAAGCAGCCAGCCGGTTGGAGTCACGCATGTAGGCGCTGAAGTCCGGGAAGCAGTAAAAAGTACCATCCGGCTTGACCACCTTGACTCCCTCAATGGCTCGCAGACGCTCAATCATCACATTGCGGTTGTTCTCCAGCGTCATGCGCAAGCTCTCGATACTGGACTGCACGCCGTTGAGGGCGCCCACCGCCGCCCATTGCGCGGGCGCCGAAGGCCCCGAGGTCTGCTGGGACTGGATGTTGGTCATGGCCCGGATCAGCTCCTTGTTGCCGATGGCCCAGCCGATGCGAAAACCCGTCATGGCGTACATCTTCGAGACGCAGTTGATCAATATGAGTTTGGAGGTGTCCAGAGGCTGCGTAACGAACTCGTAGCAGTTGACGGGCGTCTTGCCATCGAATACAAGCCGATTGTAAGTGTCGTCCATGATCAGCCAGAGATTTTTCTTCTCGCAGAACTGAACGATCTCGGCGATGAAGTCGCGCGAATACATTACTCCGGAGGGATTGTTGGGGCTATTGATAATGACGGCCTTGGTGTAAGGCCCTACCGCCTCCGCAATTTCCTCGATGGTGGGGTGGAAACTGCCGTCTTCGGGCGTGACCGCGACGGGAACGCCGCCCGCCAGCTTCACCATCTCAGGATAGCTGACCCAGTAAGGGGCCGGAAAGACCACTTCGTCTTTGGGCTCCAGGATGGCGTAAAGCGCCACCATGATGGCTTGCTTGGCCCCGTTGGAGGCGATAACGTTGTCAGGTGAAACCAGCTTGCGGTAGTGCTCCTCCGTGTAACGAATGATAGCTTTCTTTAAAGCGGGAATGCCGTCGGGCGGAGTGTAACGCACTTCGCCCGTGTTCAGCACCGCCGTGCAACTCACGATCGCGTCTATCGGAGCGCGACTCTTGGGCTCGCCGCCCCCCAAATGGATCACCGGTTCGCCCTTTTCACGCAAAAGGGCGGCCGTTTCATTCAGCTTCAGGGTAACCGATTCGGATATGGACCTAGCTAGTTGACTGACCGACACTGCTTTAGCTTCCTCAACCCGGCGCCTACCGCGCCGCAAGGGATTTTTTTCAAGTATACGCGACCCCGCGCTGAGGATCAACTCATTGCGCTCAACTGGCTGACGCCGCCGGGAACCTTCAAACGGCGCCGAAGCGTGCGGACACGTAGTCCTCCAGAATGCGCAAGAACTCCGGCAAGATCCGCTCGCCTTCCAGAATCGCTACCCGGCGCCCGTCCGCATACACGGGCGCGCGCGGCTCTTCCATGTTGCCGGGTAGCGAGATGCCAATGTGAGCGTGGCGTGATTCGCCCGGCCCGTTGACCACGCATCCCATCACGGCCACTGTGAGTCGCTCCACACCTGGATATTTCGCGCGCCACTCCGGCAAGCGGCGTCGCAGGTGCCTTTCGACCTGCAAGGCCATCTGCTGGAAACGACGGCTCGAGGTCCGCCCGCAGCCGGGGCACGAAACCACTTGGGGGGCGAAGCTGCGCAGCTCGAGGGCTTGCAGAATCTGCTGGCAAACCAGCACCTCCTCAGACCGGTCGCCGTCCGGCGCAGGTGTCAGCGAGGCGCGAATCGTGTCCCCGATGCCCTCTTCCAACAAGATGGCCATGGCCGCCGCGCTCGCCACCACCGCTCTCGTACCCAGACCGGCTTCCGTCAGCCCCAAATGCAGAGGGTAATCGCAGCGCCGCGCCAGCTCACGGTAGACGGCCACCAAATCCTGGGGCGCACTCAGCTTCGCGCTCAGAATGATCCGATCGTGCGGCAAGCCGTAGCGCTCAGCCGCCTCGGCCGACTCCAGTGCGCTGGCCACCATCGCCTCCCGCATCACGCTGCGCGCCGGCAGCGGCTCGGCCCGCCGCGCGTTTTCGTCCATCAGCCGGGCCAGCACAGCCTGATCCAGGGATCCCGAGTTTACCCCGATGCGCACCGGCTTGCCGTACTTGAGAGCCGCCTCGATCAGCGTGCGGAAGTTCTCGTCGCTGCGCCGGCCGATGTCCACGTTGCCCGGATTGATGCGGTACTTGGCCAGCGCACGGGCACACTCAGGGTAGCGCTTCAACAAGATGTGGCCGTTGTAATGGAAATCGCCTACCAGGGGCACACGCACCCCGCGCTTCTCCAAGCCCTCGGCGATGCGCGGCACGGCACGCGCCGCAGCGTCGTCGTTCACTGTGACGCGCACCAATTCCGAGCCGGCCTCCGCCAGCGCCGCCGCCTGGCGCACGGTGGCCTCGACGTCTGCCGTTTGGGTGTCGCACATGGATTGGACCACGATGGGATGCGGTGCGCCGATCTTCACGCCACCCACCTCCACCACCGTAGTCGAGCGGCGGCTCCCCTGCCCCATAATTTTCATTCTAGCCGCTTGGTCTCACATGTATTCGGGCACTTCGATGCCCAACACCGCCAGCGTGCGCTCAAGCTGAGCGCGCAAATAATCGGTCAGCCATAGCAGGAAGACCTTGCGCTCCCGGTCCGGCTCGGCCAGGATGGGATACTCGTGATAGAAGTTGTTGAAAGCCTGGGCAAGCTGAAAGGCGTACTTAGCCACCTGTGCCGGCTCGCCGAAAGCGATCGCTCGCTCTAACACGGCATCCGCCCGGGAAGCCGCCAGCAGAAGCTGCCAGAACGGCTCGTGGCGAAGCTGCCGCTCGAAAACGGCGGGGCCCAGTGTGGCCGCAAAATCCGGCAAGCTCTCGCCGCGCTCGCGCAGCTTGCGGAAGATGCTGCGGGCGCGCACGACTGCGTATTGCACGTAAGGACCGGTCTCACCCTCGAAACTGAGCGCCTCCTGAAAATCAAAAGCGATCACCGCGTTGCGCGTGTACTTGAGCATGAAATAGCGCAGGGCGCCCACCGCAATCTGGCTGGCGATGGCGCGCTGCTTTTCAGGCGGGTCCTCAGGATGTCGGGCCACTACCTCTTCCAAGGCTTTCTCCAGCAGCTTGTCCAGCAGATCGTCAGCCTTGACGCCAAGGCCCTTACGCCCGGAAACCTCGACGTAAGCGCGCCGGCTTTCCTCTTCGCTCAGTTCCACGCCCAGCTCGGCGGCGCAGCGCGGCGACAAAGCCACTATCTCATAGGAAAAGTGAATCGAGTTGGCGGCTTGTTCTTCGAACCCCAAGGCGCGCAAGCCCGCCGCCACGATCTCTTGCAGGTAGGACTGACGAGAATCAATCACGTTGTAAACCCGGCGGGCGCGCCCAAATTCCGGGACTGCACCCTCCCACGGCACGTCGCTGGTCACCCAGACCCGGTGACCATTGGGATACTCAAGCAGAGGCCGGTAGCAAAAATCCTTGCCCAGCAAACCGAATTTCCATAACTGATAAGCGATGTCCTTGCCGACATAAGTGACCGTACCGTTGGAACGGACGATAACCTTGGCGTCCTCGCCCTCCTGCTCACCCGCGAAGGCGGCCGCCGGCATGACCCAGCAACCCGCGTTCTTACCCTCGGTCTCGTAACGGATGGCGCCGCGCTCCCGCAGCAATTCGAAGGCAGTAGCCCAGAACTTCAAGTGCAGAATCTCGCTTTCGCGGGGCAGCACGTCGTAGGTGATCCCCAGTCTCCACATGGTGGCCAGGTGTGCGCGCATCACGGCTTCGGAAACCACCTGGGCCGTCCGAGCGGTGGCGCCCTCACCGGCTTCGATGGCCTGCAAGGCTTGCTGACGCCAGGCCAGGGCCTCCGGATGTTCCCGGTAGTAGCCGGACACCCGAGCGTAAAGGTCCCAGCAGAAATAATCAAATTTCTGCGCCGGGTCGGCCGCCAGCGCCGCCACCTGCTCGGGACTCATTCCGAGCAACCGCTCGAAGCCCACCACTACGTCGGCCACTTGCACGCCCGTGTTGTCAATATAGTTCTGGACTTCAACCCGGCGCCCCCGCGCCCGCAAAATACGCACGAAAGTATCGCCCAGCACGGCGTTGCGGAGGTGACCGATATGGGCGGCTTTGTTCGGATTTATGTTGGTATGCTCGACAACAATCTTGCCTTCCTCTGCCGTCGCCTCCTCGGGCACGGCAGCCTCAAGCAGGGCCCGCGCGTAACGTCCGCGATCCAAGCGCAAATTGATGTAGCCGCCGCCGGCCACTTCCACCGCCGCCACGCATTCTAGCGGCGGTAACTCGCGCACGATTTCCTCTGCGATCGACCGGGGCGGGCGCCTTAGCTGGCGCGCAAGTTGGAAGGCCACCGGCAGCGCCAGCTCCCCATACTCGGGCAAACGAGGCTGCTCAAAAGCTACCGCCTCCTGCCAGCCGTAACGGTTTCGCAAGTGTTCTCGGACGATGCGCCCCAAGCGCTGCTCAAGGTAGTAAAACACGGACTTACGAGTATAGCAACGCCTGCATGTCCCGACCCGAGACTACTTGAGGCCGCGCAGCGATCCCTCCGGAGGCAGCAGCGATTTCCAGCCTAGCTCGCCTTTGTGAAAACGGACCATCAGCTTGTCAAGCAAATCCTCGGGTATCTCACCCTTCACCTCGACGCGGCTCTGGCCGTGCTCCACGCGGATGCCATCGTAGGCGCGCAACAGCTCAGGCGCTTCGTCCGGCGCACTGAGCCGGGCCAGCCCCACTAAACCGCGCAGGATCTCGGCCAGCGTGCGCGCATCGGCCTCGCTGCGGCAGCTCCCTTGTAAAGAGAAGCTCAGGCCCCGGCTCACATCAGCCGCGAACGCGCCGTTTTCCAGCAGGCCCGCCAGCTTGCGCAGGTTGGCCAAATTACCCGGGGCGGGCATGGCCTGCGCCAGCCATACAGGATCAGCGGAAACGGCCCAGAGCTGGCTGCTCGCAGGCAGTTTGCGCGCCCTTTCCAGCAGCGGGGAAAGCGCGCGAGTGCGCCCGCGGCCATCAATCAGCGCGCGCAAGGCAGCCGCCGGACCGCTCACAACGGTGCTAGAGTTTAACACCCACAAGGCGCCCTGCTCCTGCCCGATCAAGGTACGCCCCTTGTAACTCATCCGGCGGCCACCCTCCCGCTGGATCCTGGCCTCCAAGTCCGCCGGGTTGAATCTGCCCCGCGCGGCGCCCAAGACATGCTTGCGGTCAGAGACGACCAGCAGCTCGGTAAGATCAGTCCGGATATCCAGGCCCGTCCGCTCGCGGAAGCGCTCTAGCAAGGCAGATTCCTCTGCCACCCAGCGCTGGTAGAGGCCCGTGCTGCGCACCTTGTCCATGCGTACCCCAGCCACAAACACCGCATCAGATGAAACCAGGCCGGCCAGGACAGGATCAATGTGCAGCCCGCCGCGGTCCGCCGAACGGCAGCCCAGCACCGCCGCCAACACCACCAGCCATCCCATACGCATCAGTAGTTCCTCCGAGCGAACAAACAAAATGCAGCCACCAGCATCAGCGCAGCGAACAGCGCCGAGCTCCACACAGGCATCCAGCTTTCGATCGGGCGCCCTCGCAGCAGGTCCATGTTCATGCGACCCACTTCGTAAACCTTGGGAAGGGCCCAGTACAAAGCCCGCCAAATATTGCGCCAGGACTCGGAATCCAGCAGCTTGACCATCAGCTTGTGCTGGGCCAGCAGAGGGCTAATCAACATCAAAGCGAAGGCCGCCATGGTCGCCAGCGTCGCGCTACCCGCCAGCACCACGGCCAAGGTGACCACGCTGAGCAGCACGGCGAACATGAACATCACTGTCGCTATCACCGCCAGAAACGACGGGTCCCACACACCCGTCTTCCAGCCTAATATGATCCACACCGACAGCACGAGATAACACACGTTCAGGCCCACTGCAATCAGACTGCCCAGCAGTCGCATGCCCAGAATGCGCCAGCGCGCCACAGGCTTCGCCAGCAGCCACTCTATTCGCCCGCCTTCCAGCGGAGCAGCCATCAGACCGGCCGCGGCGAAAACCGCCAAAGCCATACCATGCACGTAGAGCAATACGGCTACGGCGCCGTAGAAGCGCCGCACCAATTCTTGCAAAGGAAAAGCGCGAGCGCTGGTCTCCCCCAGCAAACTAATGGTGGCCCGCGCGCCCTCGATCACGTCAACGTGCAGCAAGAACAGAAAAAACAGGATGGCGGCGGTGGACAGCCCGTAATAGCCCCAGAAGATCCAGCGCAGCGAGGCCTCCTGCAAGGTGTCTCGTACCAGCGCGGCGCTCTGCCTGAGAATCACGGTTGGCTGCCTTCCCTGCCCACCGTGCGCAGGAAAACCTGCTCTAAGGTGCTGGTGGTGGGGGCGATGCTCTCCACCAGGCACCCCGCCGCGCGGAGCAAATCCAAGGCCCCGTTGACCTCCTCGCGGCTGGCGAACTGGAACTCCGCTACCCCGTCGCGCATGGCAGCCGCACTGGCTTGCTCGCGCAACCGCTCAAACAGCCGCTCTGGAACGTTTAGCGCCGTGAGGCGGTAGCCTTTACCTGCGATGAGATCCCGGACCTTGCCCGAGAGCACCAACCGCCCCCGGTCCATAATGGCTACTTCCTTGCAAAACAGCTCGACCTCGGTGAGCAAGTGCGAGTTCAAGAAAATGGTCACCCCGCGCTGTTCCAGCTCACGCAATATGGTGCGGATCTGCTGGCGCCCCAGTGGATCCACGCCGTCGGTCGGCTCATCCAAAATCAGCAGGGCCGGCGAATGCATCATGGCCTGGGCCAGTCCGAGGCGTTGAAGCATCCCTTTGGAATAGCGGGCCAGACGCACGTCCCCCCAATTCCCCAAGCCCACCAGCTCGAGCAGTTGCCGGGCCCTTTCCCGACGCGTGCGAGCGTCCAGTCCGGAAAGGGCGGCGGCAAACTCCAGCAAGCCGGTGCCGGTCCAATACGAAGGCAGGCGGTGATTCTCCGGCAAGTAGCCGACGCGCAGGCGCGCTTCCGGCCGCCGGCAATCCAGGCCGAGCAATCGCGCCTGCCCTGCCGCCGGCCGCACTATGCCCAGCAGCAGTTTTACGAAAGTCGTCTTTCCGGCTCCATTGGGACCGAGCAAACCGAAGCTGGTGCCGCGGCTCACTTCCAAGGAGACGTCGTCCACCGCACGCACCTCCCGACGCCGCCAAAGCTGGCGGTAGATGCAGGTCAGGCCCTCGGTCTGAATCGCCGCTTCGGCTGTCATGAGCGGCCTCAGTGCCTCTTCACACTGACTTCACGGAAATATACGACGCTGCGTGCGTCGTGGTTCTGCAAGCCGATGTAGCCGTACTCGGGACGCGGCCCGCGCGCCGGCTCGTACCAGCGCTTGCGCGGAGGGACCGGCTGGTCCGGCGAAAACTCGTTCACCTTAACGCCGTTCAAATAAACAATGGTTTTCAGCCCGTCCAGCACTATATCCATCGTGTTCCACTCACCGGCGGGCTTTTGCGGACGGGCAATCACCTTGCTCAGGGAGTAAATCGAGCCGGTAGCATGCCAGTCGTCGCCAGCAGCTTCAATTTGCACTTCGTAACCGTTGTGGACCGCGTACCAGGGGTCGGGCGGCGGTTCGGGCAGGCGGATGAAAACGCCCGAATTGGCCCGTTCAGAGGCCGTCTTAAAGACCACGCGCAAGGTAGCGTTGCCGAACTTTTCGCGCTCGTAATAAAGCAAGCCCATCCCGCCTTCGGTCTTCATCATGCCGTCCTCGACGACAAAGCGCCCGGGGCCAACCATCCGCCAGCCCGTCAGGTCCTTCCCGTTAAACAGGGGACGAAACTGCTGGGCTGCCAGCCACCCGGCCAGCCCCAGGGCCAATAGCAGCAAGCGACGCATTGACAGCACCTCCCTCATCCAGCATACACGCCCGGCCGCCCCCGAGCCCTCACTCAGCCGGGATCTCAAATCGCACCAGCTCGCTGCGGAAGCCGCGCGTTTTCCAGGCTCCGTAAAGCACGCCCACCGCCAGCCAGCCAGCTCCGGCCAGCTTGGCCGGCCAGCGCAGGTTCAACCAGATGTAGCAGCAAACAAGAAAGCCTGCCAAGGGAGGGAAAAAGTAGCGGAACTTCCTCTGGCCACGCACAAAGTACCGCACAAACGCGGCCAGGTTCACGCCCATGAACGCGATGAAAGCGCCGAAATTAAGCAGCTCGGCCCCGAGTTGGTAACTGAGCACGAACGCGCCCGCCAGCGCCAACCCACCCGTGAACAACACGGCGTTGCGCGGGATGCGCCGTTTCGGATCCACGTACGCGAAGAAGCGCTTGGGAATGGCGTTATCCCGGCCCATGCCGTACAGCAGGCGCGCCGCCCCTAGCTGTGAGCCTGTGCCGGAACCGATGGTAGCCACCAGCAGGGTCACATTGATCAGGTGAAACAACCAGAAGCCGCCGGCCTGGCCGGCTACGTGCACATAGGCGGTGTCCACATCGGGGAAAGGGCGACCCGCTGGCCACACAAGCTGGGCGGCGTAGACCTCGAGCGAAGCCAGTATGCCGGTGACCAGACAAGTGAGCACGGTGGCTAGCAGGACATTCCGGCGCGGGTTTTCCACCTCCTCGGAAAGGGTCGAGATTCCGTCGAAGCCGATGTAGGTCAGCACAGCAATCGAAGTGCCGGTGAACAGAGCCGACAAAGAAAAGGTCTGCGGATCATAAAACGGGCGCAGGAAATAAGCCGCGCCGGGCTGGCCGAGCCCCACCAGGTAGCGCACGGCGGCGACAAAGAAGACCACGATCACCACTCCCATAGCAGCCGCCAGCACGGCGTTGGTGCGAGCCGAGGCTTTGATGCCGCGCAGGTTCAACCCCGTAAAAAGGGAGGCGAAGAAGATCGCCCACACGGCGTAAGGCACCTCGGGAAGAATGTTGCCCGCCGCTTTGGAGCACCATATGGTGCAAATCAGCGGATTGAGCATGTAGTCCATGGCCATGCTCCAGCCGGTGATGTAACCGAGCGCGGGGTGCAGCTCGCGGCCCACATAGGTGAAGGCTGAGCCGGCGGCCGGATAAACGCGTGCCATGCGCCCGTAGCTGAGGGCGGTCAAAAGCATGGCCACCATGGCGATCAGCACTGCACTTACAACATGCCCCCGCGCTTCTTGATAAACCACGCCGAACAGCGGCATGGGGGCGGTGGGCTGGATCACAATGATCCCGTAAAGCACCAGATCCCACAAGGTGAGCGCGCGACGCAAGCGCGGGGCGGCGCTGGCTGCCGGAGCAGGCGGAGGTTGCCGAGACATGAATCCCAATTTTGACACGAAGGCCACAGGGGCGGCGAAGCTGCTATGCTTGGCTCGGACGCAGCCATGAGACGGCTAGCGACAATCTTGCGCGCGCTGTGGCCCCGGCGGGTCACCGGCATCGGCGCCCTGTTCGGCGTGGCCGTACTGGCGGTGGGCACAGCCGCCCTGGCCTCCGGCCTGAATTTGCTCTTCCTGATTCTGGCCGCCATGCTCTCGATGCTGATGGTTTCCGGCTTCATCAGCCGGTTGTCGCTGGCGGGCCTGGAGCTGGATTGCGTCTTGCCCGAACACATCACCGCCCGGCGAGCCGTGCGAGCGCGCATACGGGTGGGCAACCTGAAGCGCTGGATGCCCTCGTTCTCGGTTCATCTGACTGGACAGCAGGCTGGAGCCTCCATTGCACCGCTCTACTTCCCCGTGTTGCCCGAGAACACGCGGCTAGAGCAGGCTCTTGAGGTGCGCTTTGAGCGCAGGGGGCTTCACCAGGGGGGCAGCTTCCGCCTTTCCACCGCCTTCCCTTTCGGTTTCTTGGTGCGCGAAGCAGAAGTCACGCTGAGTACGCAGGTGCTGGTGTACCCTTCGGTGGAAGCCCAAGCCGGCTTCGAAGAACTGCTGGCCGAGGTGCGCGGCGACCTGGAAACGCAGGCCCGCGGCCACGGCTATGACTTTTACCGCATACGTCCCTACGAAGCTTTCGAGAGTGCGCGACACGTGGATTGGAAAGCCACCGCCCATACGGGCGAGTTGCAGGTGCGCGAGTTCGCGCGGGAGCAAGAACGGCTTCTGGAAATCCTTCTCGATTTGGACGCACCCCCTGAGTGCGAGGGGTGGTTCGAAAAGGCCGTGGAGTGCTGCGCCTTCCTCATCTGGCGGCTCAGCGAGCGTGCTGCGCGCGTGCGTTTCCGCAGCCAATTGTTCGATATCACGCTGCCCGAGATGGGCGACGCTTACAGCGTTCTGCGTTACCTGGCGGTAGTGACCCCCGTACGCGGCCGAGCACTCCCGCCGCCGGGTGCGGAGGAATCCTCCCGGCTGGTGTTCTCCGCCCGACCGCCGGAGCAAATCCGCGAGGCAGGCTGGGATCCGGCCAGGCTCGTGGGGCCGCAGGAGGGTTTGCTGCCTTGCTCACGTGTGTGCTAAAGTCGTGATCTTCGACCCTGGCGAGGGTTTTCGGAGATGCGCCAGTGCGCAGGCGCCAGGGTCTGCGACGAACTTATGTCGGCCGATAAACCCGAGGGCAAGCCGCAGCCCGCAACCAAGTCCCCTCCGGCTATGGCCGCCACAGCCTGGGAGGACGAGCTCACCCGCCAGCTAAAGCAGCACTTCGGCAGCCAGATAAGCGAGTTTTCCACATACCTGGGCCAGCAGTTTTTGGTCGCCAGCCCGGAGGCGGTTATCCCCATCCTCGAGCACCTCAAGCAAGAGGCCGGCTTCGATTACTTGGTGGACGTGACCGCGGTTGATTACCCGGACCGCCCGGAGCGCTTCGAGCTGGTCTATATCTTGTACAGCTTCGCCCGCAACCACCGCATACGCATCAAGACGCGGATCGCCGAAGGTGTCCGCCCACGCACGGCAGTGGGCGTGTACCCCACGGCGAACTGGCTCGAGCGGGAGGTCTTCGACATGTTCGGCATCGAATTCGAAGGTCACCCCGATATGCGTCGGATATTGCTCCCTGAGGACTGGTCGGGCCATCCCCTGCGCAAGGACACCAGCATCCTGGCTATGGATAATCGCTGGGTCAAGGAGCACCTCGGCATCGAAAGCGGGCAGTGAAAACTATGCCGGAAACAACTTATCTGGACGCTACCGAGCTGGTCCTGAACATGGGGCCGCAGCATCCTTCCACCCACGGCGTGCTGCGCGTGATCCTCAAGCTGGACGGCGAAAAAGTTATCGGGACCGAGTGCGTGATCGGCTACTTGCATCGCGGCGTGGAGAAGATCGCCGAGAACCGCACTTATGCCCAGTTCGTCCCTTACGTGGACCGCATGGATTACGTGGCCGCGGTCTCCAACGGCCTGGGCTACTGCCTGGCGGTGGAGAAGCTGCTGGGCGTGGAAGCGCCCCCGCGGGCACAAGCCGTGCGCGTGATCCTGACCGAACTGAACCGCATTGCCAGTCACCTTATCTGGCTGGGCACGCACGCCCTGGACGTGGGCGCCATCACACCGCTTTTTTACTGCATGCGCGAGCGGGAAGAGATCCTGAATATTTTCGAGAGGTACTGCGGAGCCCGGCTGACCACGCACGCTTTTCGCATCGGGGGCCTGCAATATGAAACCTACGACGGCTTTGAGCGTGACGTGCGCGCCTTCTGCGACATGTTCTTGCCCAAGGTGGATGAGTACGAAGACCTCCTCACGGGCAATCGCATCTGGGTTGCGCGTCTGAAGAACATAGGCATCCTCACCGCGGATGAGTGCAAGGCTTACGGGGTCACCGGGCCCTTGCTGCGGGCCGCGGGTGTCAGGTGGGACCTGCGCAAGGCCCAGCCGTACTCCGGCTATGATCAGTACGAGTTTGAAATCCCCACCGGCGTCAACGGCGACAGCTATGACCGCTACCTGGTGCGCATACAGGAGATGCGGCAGTCGGTACGCATTATCCGGCAGGCGCTGGACGGGCTGCCCGGCGGCCCCATTATGGGCAAGGTGCCCAAGGTGATCAAGCCGCCGGTGGGCGAGGTTTACCTCTCGATCGAAGCCCCCAAAGGGGAGCTGGGTTATTACATCGTCAGCGACGGCTCGACGCAGCCTTATCGGGTGCGCGTGCGACCGCCCTCTTTCGTCAACTTGCAGGCTTTGGACAGGATGTGCCGGGGCGCCCTGGTGGCCGACGTAGTCGTCGTCATCGGAACCATAGACATTGTTCTGGGCGAGGTGGATCGTTGAAACCGAGCGCATGGCGCAAGTTTCTTCGCACGGTTTTCTTCATTGATCTGATCGAGGGTCTCTGGGTGACCTTCCATTACCAGCGGCCCAAGTATATCTACACCGAGCAGTATCCGGCCGAGCGACCCAAGATCGGCGAGCGCTTCCGCGGCGCCCCGCGCCTGAACACCAATCCGGAGACGGGCGAGACGCTTTGCATCGCGTGCAACCTTTGCGCGCTGGCCTGTCCTGAAGGCTTGATCGTGGTCTCCAGCGAACGCAACGAGAAGACGCGGCGCAAGGAGCTGACCAGTTTCACTTTCGACACCTCCCGCTGCATGTTTTGCGGCCTGTGCGAGGACGCTTGCCCGACCGACGCTTTGGAGCTGACGCAGGATTTCGAGCTGGCCAGTTATTCGCGCCAGGGAGCTATCTGGGACCGCCAGATGCTGGAGGAAGGGCCCCGGCCCACCCAATACGTGTATTGAATCATGTGGATTGACACGCTGTTCTTCTACCTGTTCGCGCTGATCACGTTGGCGGGCGCAGTGCTGACGGTGACCCGGCGCAATGCCGTGCACAGCGCGGTGTCTTTGATCTTGGCCCTGATCGGGGTGGCAGGGCTGTTCTTGCTGCAAAAGGCCGAGTTTTTGTTCGCCGTCCAAATCGTGCTGTACGTGGGCGGCATCATGGTGTTGTTTCTGTTCGTCATCATGCTGGTGAATCTGGACCAGGCGGCCCGTCTGCGGCAGTTCAACCGGCAGTGGTGGCTGGCCCTGGCCTGCGTGCTGGCGGTGGCGGCGGAGGTGATCTACGTACTCAGACGAGGCGCCGCAGCCTTCCGCTACGCGCTGCCCGAAGAGCGCGCCACCGCCGCAGGCAACGTCGAGCGTGTGGCCGACGTGCTGTTCAAGGAATACTTGCTGCCTTTCGAGCTGGCCTCCGTGCTGCTGCTGGCCGCTATCGTGGGCGCCGTCATTATGGCGCGCAAGAGGACCTGATGCTGCATCCGATCACACCTACGCACTATCTGGTGCTGGGCGCCGCGCTGCTGGCCATCGGCACCATCGGCGTGCTGGCGCGGCGCAACATCGTCATCATTCTGATGGCGATCGAGCTCATACTGAACGCGGTGAATATCAACCTCATTGCTTTTTCGCATCACCTGCGCCAGGTGCACGGGCAGGTCTTCGCCATCTTTGTAATCACGGTGGCGGTGGCCGAGGCCGCCGTGGGCCTGGGGATCCTGATCGCTTTGTTCCGTAACCGGCAGACTGTCGAGGCGGACGAAATTGATTTGCTGAAGTGGTGAGAGGCGGATGAATTTTCTGGAGCTGATCTGGCTGATTCCCTTGTTCCCGCTCGCCGGGGCAGTTCTGATGCTGCTGGCAGGCAGGAAACTGGATCCGCAGCCGCCTTCGGAAGTAGCCGCGGCTGCTGGCCTGGCGCCCCAGGTTGAGCACGGCCAGGCCCACCCTCACCCGGCATTCGCGCGCTCGCGCAGCTTCATCTCCTGGCTCTGCCCTGGCACCGTGCTGCTATCGCTGATCTTTTCTGTCGGCGCCGTAGCGCAACTGGCCGCCCTGCCGGAGCGCGTTCACCAAGTGGTGAAGTTTACCTGGATGGCGGGGTTGCCGTTCTTAACCGCCGCGGGCGCGCCCGCCCGCTTCACCGCCGACTGGGGTTTCCTGCTCGACCCGCTGAGCTCGGTCATGATCCTGGTGGTGACCGGCGTGGGCTTCATCATCCATGTCTACTCGATCGGCTACATGGGGCACGAGGGCGGCTACTACCGCTTCTTCGGTTACATGAACCTGTTCGTGTTCTTCATGCTGATGCTCGTGCTGGCCAACAACTACCTGCTCATGTTCGTGGGCTGGGAAGGCGTGGGCCTGTGCAGCTATTTGCTGATCGGGTTCTATTTCCACAAGAAATCGGCGGCCGATGCGGGCAAGAAGGCCTTCGTGGTTAACCGGGTGGGCGATGCCGGATTCATTCTGGGCATGCTGCTGATGTTCAGCGTCTTCGGCAGCGTGCGCTTCCTCGATGTCAACGCAGCGCTGGCCAGCGGCCGCTTCAGCGCGGAGACGGCAGGCTTCGGAGTCTTAAGCGCAATAGCGCTGCTGCTGTTTCTGGGGGCCACAGGCAAATCCGCGCAGTTTCCTTTGTACACCTGGCTGCCGGACGCCATGGAGGGACCCACGCCCGTTTCGGCCCTCATCCATGCAGCCACCATGGTCACCGCCGGCGTCTACATGGTGGCGCGTTCGCACCTGCTGTTCCGGCTGACGCCGGAGACTTCGCTCATCGTGGCCGTAATCGGCGCCTTCACCGCCATCCTTTCGGCTTCGATCGCCTTGGTGCAAAACGACATCAAGCGCGTGCTCGCGTACTCCACCGTCAGCCAGCTCGGCTATATGTTCATGGCCTGCGGCGTGGGAGCTTACTGGGTGGCGATCTTCCACCTTTACACGCACGCCTTCTTCAAGGCCCTGCTGTTCTTGTGTTCCGGCTCGGTGATTCACGCCCTGGGCGGCGAGCAAGACATGCGCCGGATGGGCGGTTTGAAAAACAAGATTCCCGTCACTTACTGGACCATGGTGGTGGGTGCGCTGGCTATCGCGGGAATTCCCGGGCTGGCGGGCTTCTTCTCCAAAGACGAAATTCTGTGGCAGATTTATTCAAGCCCGCATGGTTCGCGACTGATTTACGCGGTGGCCTTGCTCACGGCCGGCATGACCGCCTTTTATATGTGGCGGCTTATCTTCATGACCTTTCACGGCGCCCCGCGCACGGATCCGCACACGCTGGCCCACGTGCACGAGTCGCCCCCGGTGATGACGGTCCCGCTGGTGGCGCTGGCGGCGGGCAGCGTCCTGGCGGGCTGGATCGGAGCGCCGAAGCTGTGGGCTTTCCTGCCCGAGGGGTTCCGCCTCTTCGAGCACTGGCTGGGGCCCGCGTTGGGTGCGGAGACGGTTGTGCATGCCAGCAGCCACGCGCACGACGCATCCACCGAGTGGCTCCTGATGTGCCTCTCGGTGGCCGTGGCTCTGGTCGGCATCGCGCTGGCTCATCATTTTTACGTACGCCGACCGGAACGCGCCGCGGCGCTGCGCGCGGCCGCAGGTCCGCTCTACACCACGCTGGCCAACAAATGGTACGTGGACGAGATTTACGACTTTTTGTTCGTCAACGGGCTGGGCAAGGGCGGGGGCAGCGCGCTGGCGCGCTTCGACAACCGGATAGTGGACGGCGGGGTCAACGGGGCAGGCTGGCTGACCCGCCTCACTTCCACCCTCAGCATCTGGTGGGACACCTGGATCGTGGACGGCGCCGTGCGCCTGACAGCCTTCCTGGTCAAAGCGGTCTCCTTCCCGGTGCGCGTGCTGCAAACCGGCTCGGTGCAGGCCTATGCCTTGGTAATTACGCTCGGAGCCGCTGCCGCTCTGGCCTGGTACTTGATGCGTTAGCAACATGAGCCAACACTTACTAAGTCTGGTCTTGTTCACGCCGCTGGCAGGGATGTTTATCCTGCTGCTGATTCCGGGCTCGCGCAAGGACTTGATCCGCTGGTGGGCCAACATCGCCGGCTTCGCCGGTTTTCTGGTTTCGGTTCCCCTGGTGCTGCGTTTTGATCGCACGGCTTCGGGCTTTCAGATGGTCGAGCGCTATGAGTGGATCCCCAGCCTGGGCGCCCGCTACATAGTAGGCATTGACGGCATCAGCCTGTTGCTGATCATGCTGACCACCCTGGTGGGCGCCCTCGCCATCTTGTCCTCCTGGAGCGCGATTGACGAGAAGGTCAAGCAGTACTACGCCATGTTCCTGCTCCAGCAGACCGGCATGTTGGGCGTGTTCATGGCGCTCGACTTCTTCCTGTTCTTTGTCTTTTGGGAAGTCGTGCTGGTGCCGATGTATTTCATCATCGGTGTCTGGGGCGGCCCGCGCAAGCTCTATGCGGCCATCAAGTTCTTTATTTACACGCTGGCGGGCAGCGTGCTGATGCTGCTGGGCATCCTCACTCTTTACTTCCAGCACTTCAAGCAATTCGGCTACTACACCTTCGAAATTGCCGAGCTGATGAAACTGGAGCTGCCCTTGGGCCTTCAGCAATGGGTCTTCTGGGCCTTCTTCATCGCTTTCGCCATCAAGGTGCCGATGTTTCCCTTCCACACCTGGCTGCCCGACGCCCACGTGGAAGCGCCTACGGCCGGCAGCGTCATCCTGGCCAGCATCCTGCTGAAGATGGGAACTTACGGTTTCCTGCGCTTCTCGCTGCCCCTGCTGCCCAAGGCTTCTATAGACCCCGTGATCGTCAAAGTCCTGGTGGGACTTTCTTTGACAGCCATCATTTACGGCGCCCTGGTCAGCCTCATGCAGCAGGACTGGAAAAAGCTGGTTGCTTACTCTTCTGTAAGTCACCTCGGCTTCTGCACCCTGGGCATATTTGCGCTTAATCCCAACGGTCTGGCCGGCAGCGTAATTCAGCAAATCAACCACGGCATCTCTACGGGCATGCTGTTTTTGATCGTAGGGATCGCCTACGAGCGCCGGCATACGCGGCTGATCGCCGAATACGGCGGACTGGCGCACGTGATGCCCCGCTACGCCACGGTCTTTGCCATAGCCATGCTGAGCTCGGCGGGATTGCCCCTGCTTAACGGCTTTATCGGCGAGTTCACCATTTTGCAAGGCGCTTTTGAGGCTAACCGCATCTGGGCGGCTTTCGCGGCTACGGGAGTCATTCTGGGGGCCGCCTACCTGCTCTGGCTCTACCAGCGCACCATGCTGGGGCAGATCACCAACCCCAAGAACCTGCGCTTGCCCGATTTGAACTGGCGCGAGCTGGCCGTATTCCTGCCTCTGATTGCCTGGGCCATCTGGATCGGCGTTTATCCCAAGCCTTACTTCGACGTGCTGGAGAAGCCTGTGACCGAAATCGTCGAGCGCGTCCGCCCTGATTACTTCCAGCAGGCCCCGGTGCGGGCGGCCGCGCCGCTGGAGGTGCTGCGGTGAGCGCCTGGTACTCCTCGATCGAGCACTTCGCGCTGATTCCCGCGCTCATGCTGGCGCTTTTCGGCTGCGCGGTGCTGCTTTTTGACTTTCTGGTCTTCCCTGCCCCTCGCCAGCGCAAGTTCCTGGTGGCCTTCCTGGCCATGGGCATCGGTTTCGCGGCGGTGGGCCTGGTGCGCCAGCAGTGGTTTCTTTCCGAGCAGGGCCTCTCGGAATTCACGGCCTTTCGCGGCGCTTTGACCGTTGACGGGTTTTCGATTTTCTTCAACTGGATCTTTCTGATCGCCTCGCTGGTGGTGGCCCTGGTTTCTTACAGGTACCTTGAGATAGAAGGCGAGCATCACGGCGAGTATTACGGGCTAATACTGCTGGCTAATTGCGGCATGTATTTTTTGGCCACCGGCACCGACCTGGTTACTTTGTTTGTCGGCCTGGAGCTGATGGCCGTTTGCTTTTATATTTTGGTAGGCTTCTTGCCTGCCGACAAGCGCTCCAATGAGGCGGCCATCAAGTATCTTCTGCTGGGCGCCTTTTCCAGCGGATTTTTGGTTTACGGTTTCTCGGTGCTGTACGGGCTGGCGGGCTCGACGCGGTTGGCGGAGATCACCGCAGCGGTTGCCGCTCGCTCGCCCTGGGATCCGCTGGTCTTTCTGGCTCTGGCCACCACCGCCGTAGGGCTGCTTTTCAAGATTTCCGCCGTGCCCTTCCACATGTGGGCTCCGGATGCCTACGAGGGGGCACCCACGCCTGTCACGGCCTATCTCTCGGTAGCTTCCAAAGCCGCCTCCTTCGCTTTTCTGGTGCGCATTTTTCTGGGACCGCTGGCGGCCGCGCGCGAAGTCTGGGAGCCGCTGCTCAGCGCGGTAGCGGTAGCGACGCTGACCGTGGGCAACTTGGCGGCCATCACGCAGACCAACGTCAAGCGGCTGCTGGCTTACAGCTCCATCTCACACGCCGGCTACATCCTGCTCGGCATCATTGCCGGCAGCCCCACCGGCATCAAAGGCGTCGCGGTCTATGTGCTGGTCTACACGTTCATGAATCTGGGAGCCTTCCTGGTGCTGGTGGCGTTGCGTCGGCAGCACATCCTGGGCGAAAACATGGAAGATTTGGCGGGCCTGATGCGTCGCAGCCCGGCGCACGCCCTGCTCATGCTGGTATTCATGTTATCGCTGGCCGGAATACCTCCCACCGCCGGCTTTCTGGGCAAGTATTACATTTTCTGGTCCCTGATTGAAACGCGCCATTACTGGCTGGCGATAGTGGGTGCAGCTTACGTGGCGGTGGCAGTTTACTATTACTTCCGCGTGGTGCGGAGCATGTTTATTGCCGAGATGGCGGGCGCCGAGCCGGTAACCTCCAGCTTCGGATTGCGGCTGGCGCTGGGCGTAACGGGCGTGCTGACGCTGGCCATCGGCGTTTATCCCGAGCCTTGGCTGGCTTGGGCGCAGATTTCGGTCTTGTTGCGGTAATCGCTTATGCAAAGCATACTGGCACACCCTCTGGCCATGCCGGTGCTACTGACCGTGGTGTTGATCGCGGTGCTGCCCCTGGTGGTGGCCTACCTGGTTTTGCTGGAACGGAAAGTGTTAGCCGATTTCCAGGTGCGGCTGGGGCCCATGCGGGTGGGACCGCACGGCTTGCTGCAACCCATCGCCGATGCCGTGAAATTGCTTCTGAAAGAGGACATCATCCCTGCCCAGGCGGATCGTGCGCTGTTCTGGATGGCGCCGGTGGTCTCCACCTTCACCGCCCTGACCGCCTTTGCGGTGGTGCCTTTCAGCGCGCAACTGCGCGTGGCGGATGTTAACGTCGGGCTGCTGGTGATCAGCGCCATGTCGGCGGTGGGGGTGCTGGGCATCGTCCTGGGCGGCTGGTCGGCCAACAGTCACTACGCGCTGCTGGGGGCGCTGCGCAGCGGGGCGCAGTTGATCAGCTATGAAGTGGCGCTGGCCTTCGCCCTGCTTTGCGGGGTAATGTCGGCGGGAACCCTTAGCATGGTGGGGATAGTGCGAGCGCAGCTCGAGCGCGGGGTATGGTTTGCCTTCGACAACTACGGCCTGATGATAATCCCGGCGGTAGTTTATCTGATTGCGGCGGTGGCCGAAACCAATCGCGCACCTTTCGATCTGCCTGAAGCTGAATCCGAGTTAGTGGCCGGCTTTCACACCGAGTACAGCGGCTTCCGTTGGGCGCTTTATTTCCTGGCCGAATACATAAATATTTTTGTAGTGGCGGCCGTGGCCAGCACGGTGTTTTTGGGCGGCTGGCTGCGACCTTTCCCCAGCGTGCGCTGGCTTGAATATCCGCTGAATTACGCCTTCCCCTTGCTCCTGCTGGCCGGCTCCGGGCTAGTGTGCTTTCCCTTGGCGGCGCGCTTGAAGCACCGGGGCAACGCTATCGGCCTGCGGCTAGTGGGAGTGGGCCTGGTGGCGGCAGGTCTGCTGTTGCTGGTGCCCGCAATTAACCGTGCCGTGATCAGCCTGTTTTGGTTTCTGCTCAAAGTGGGAGTGATTGTTTACGCCTTCATCTGGTTTCGGGGCACCTGGCCGCGCTTTCGCTACGACCAGTTGATGAACATCGGCTGGAAGCGGCTTATCCCGGTGGGCATGGCGGCATTGCTGGTCAACGCCACGGTGGGAATGCTGCGCGCGACCTGAAGGCCCGCGGTTTGGGGTGGGTGATGGGATTCGAACCCACGACTCCCGGAACCACAATCCGGTGCTCTACCAACTGAGCTACACCCACCGAGGGGCTCTTTCAGTTTATCATACCGGCCATGACGCGCTTTGCATCCGAACTCGTACTCTTGACACTGCTGGCCGGCGCCACCTTCGCCCAGCCTGCCCTCGTCGTCAACACCCCCGTCTCGCCGCCTGAATGGGCTTTGCTCGAACGCGAGCTGCTGCGCTACAACTCCGAGGCTTGCGAACGCTTCGCCCAGCGTTACCTGGACGCTCGCGGCTACCTGCTGCACACGCCGCGCTGGGGAACTCTCGACGGCCCGGACGACGCCATCGAAACCTTCTGGAACTGGACCTTGCTGCACGCCCTGGGCGGCTCGGACTCCGTGCTGGAGCTTTACAAGAAGGCCCAAGAAGGCCACTGGAGGCAGTATGGCGAGTTGCGCACCAAGCTCACCGAGCTGGCCGCTAACGGCGCCTACTACAAGGAATTCATCACGCAGTCAGACTGGTTCCACACCGGCGAGGGCATGCGCGCCTTCATGCTGCTGGGCCTTTCCGAACCCAATGACAGCCTCTACCGCAGGCGCATGGCGCGCTTCGCCGGCTTGTACATGAACGAGGACCCCGAAGCCCCCAACTACGACCCCGTCCACAAAATCATACGCAGCCTCTGGAACGGCTCTAAAGGCCCCATGATGCGCAAGGCTACCGTTTATGATTGGGTGGGCGATCCCGTCCCCGGCAGCTTCCACCTGCTCCACAACCCCGCCGGCCGCAGCAAGCTGCTGGATCTGATGACCCACTACCCCAAGATGCTCGCCCATTGCAACGAGTATCTGGATAGCGTGGGCGACAGCTTTCTCAACCTCGCTGCTACCGGCCTGGCCCTCAACGCCTTCATGCTCACGCACGAAAGCAAGTATCGGGATTGGGTGCTCGAATACGCCGGGGCCTGGCGCGAGCGCACCGCAGCTTGCGGCGGCATGATTCCCAGCACCGTGGGCCTGGACGGCAAGCCAGGCAGCCTCTATAACGGCCAATGGTGGAAGGGCACCTACGGCTGGAATTTCACCATCTACGACGGCGAGATCGAAAGAATCGCCCACCGCAACTACTTCCACGCCGGCGCCTGGCCCGGTTTCGGCAACGCTTTGCTGCTTTCAGGCGACCAGGGCTGGGTGGACCTGCTGCGCCGCCAAATGGACCTGATTTACGCCCGGAAAAAAGTCGAAAACGGGCGCCTTCTGCTGCCCCAAATGTACGGCGATCCGCGCGGCTATCGCTATAACGGTCCGCCCCAGTGGTATCACTACACCGACAATCTGTTCGTTGACCGCTTGATCGAGATCTACCTGCGTTCCATGGACCGCCGCGATCTGGAGCGCATCCCCAAGACGGGTTGGATCGCTTTCCTGGAAGGCCAAGATCCCGACTACCCGGTACGCGCCCTGCGCGAGGAGTTGGCCACGGTGCGCCGCAAGATGGAGGCCATCGAAAACGACACCACCACCACCGACACGCGCCTGGCCGACTACCTGCTGGATCTTAACCCCGCCCGCACCGACGAGCTGGTCAAGCTCACGCTAGGTGGTTTCTTTGCCGGCCGCATTTGGATCCTGCATAGCCGTTTCCGCTACTTCGACCCCGCACGTCGCCGCGCCGGCTTGCCGCCCGAAGTGGGCGCGCTGGTCGAAAAGCTGGCCGCCGACTCAGCCACACTCACCCTCGTGAACCTCAACCCTATAGAGCCGCGCACTGTGATTGTGCAGGCGGGCGGTTACGGCGAGCACCAGTTTGAAAGCGCTGAAATCGCCGGCCGCAGCGTAAGCATCGCCGGCCCCTTGGTCAGCGTGCACCTGAAGCCTGGCTGCGGCGCCCGGATCCTTTTCCGCATGACCCGCTACAAGAACTTGCCCACGCTCGCCCATCCCTGGGATCGGGCCTGGTACGGGCAAAGGCAGTGAGCCGGCCTACTTCAGGATGCCGAACATGCTGGAAAAATCGTCGGTCCAGGTGCGAAAGCCGGGGTGCGGAGCGATCAGCTCGGCGCCTGAGAGGGCGGGCCGCAGCTTCTCCCAGGTGCCACGCTCCATCACCAAGGCCCAGGAAGAACCAAAACATTCCAGCTCTTCTTCGTCTTCTTCGTACTCAACCATCAGAGCTACCTTGCCGAAGGCCGCCGCCGCCCGCTCCACCACCGGCTTCAAATCCAGATACTTATTCGAAATATTTACCGCCAGCACTCCCTCCGGCTTCAGGTGCCGCAAGTAAGTGCCGAACGCCTGTCGTGTGAGCAGGTGCACCGGGACCGAATCGCCGGAAAAGGCGTCCATGGCCAGGACATCGAAATGCTGGTCGGGCTCGCGCTCGAGCATCAGGCGCCCGTCGCCCAGCACGATCTCGGTTCGGGCCCCTGAATCGCGCAGAAAGCTGAACTCGGTCTGGGCCAGCCGGGGCACCAGCGGGTTGATTTCGTAAAAGCGGACCACGTCGCCGGGCCGGCCGTAGGCGGCCAGCGTGCCGCAGCCCAGCCCCACTACCCCGATCCGGCGCGGCGGCCCCTTTTCGGTCGCTCTCAATACGCGTCCGATGCCGGAGTCCGCGCAGTAGTAAGTGAGCGGCCGCGCCCTGAAATCACTGCGCAGGATCTGCTCGCCGTGGTTGATCACGCCGTGCAAGAGCTTGCGCCTTATGCCCATGCCGTCTCCCTCGTCTACGTCTTTGACCCGGAGCTGCCCGTAGAAATTCCGTTCCGCCACGCGCACACCCTTCAGCGAATCCTGCATGCTATGGCCCAGCCATACCGCGTAAGCTCCCAGCAGCACCGCCGCGGCACCCCAGCCCGCCCATTCGAGCGACCGGGCTCGCCAGGGCCGCCGCTCGCGCGCCAGCGCCACCAAGGCCAGCAACCCACAGGCCACCAACCCTACCGGCAGCTCGTAGTAGCCGCGAAATAGATTGGGCGCCAGCAAACCCACCGTCACGCCGCCCAGCGCCCCGCCCAGCGCGATCATCAAATAAAACCCGGTCAGATAACGCGGGTGAGGCCGACTGCGCACCACCTCGCCGTGGCAGACCATGGAGCAGACTAGCAAGGCCGCGGTGGCCGTAAGCACCGTGCGAGGAACTTTATACTCAGGCCCCTCCGGGGCCAGCATGCGTCCTATAAGGAATAAGGCAACCCCCAGCAGCGGCAGCCAGACCCGGCGCTCGTACAGCCGCGGCGCCTCAAAGCAAACGATAAAACTTAGCAAGTAGACGCTCAGCGGCAGCACCCAAAGAAAAGGTATGGCGGCAACGTCTTGGGTCAAGTAGGCCGTAATGGCCAGCAACAGCGTAGAGGCGCAAGCCGCCAGCGCCGCCCACAACAAGCGCAGCCCCCAGCCGGGAGCTTCCGGCGGCGGGTCAGTCGCCTCCCAACGCTGCTCGACACGATTTCCCCGCACGCTCAGCCATGCCGCCAGCCCGCACAGTAGGGCAAAAACCAGGTAGCCGCCCGACCAAACTAGCGACTGCGTTCTCACCGCCAGCCGAGGCTCAAACACCGCCGGGTAAGTCAGCAAGCCCAGCATCGAGCCTAAGTTGGACAAGGCATACAGGCGATAAGGCGTCGCGCCATGTGCGCGCACCACCCAGGCTTGAATTAGCGGGCTAGTGGTGGAAAGCAAGAAATACGGAAGGCCCACTACGGTCGCCAGCAACCCCAGGATGCGCCACTCCGGGTTCTCCAACCCGGTCCCTTTCCAGGAGGCATCCGGGGCCAGCGGCAGCACCAGAAGACTTAGGGCCAACAACGCCGTATGTAATAGCACTTGCAGGCGCGGACGCAGCCGCTCGTGCAACCAGTGTGCGTAAAGATAGCCGCCCAGCAGCGCGGCCTGAAAAAACAGCATGCAAGTGCTCCAAACCGCCGAGGCGCCTCCAAACCAGGGCAAAATCATCTTGCCGATAAGCGGCTGAACTTGAAAGAGCAGAAAGGCGGCCAGAAGGATGGTAACGGCGTAAACAAACATGTGGGTCTTCTATTATCGCGCTCCGGCTGGCAACAGCGGCGGGCAGCCCTCACTCGCCCGCTGCCCGCCGCCGGGTCATCTCACTGTATGGCGATGCGCGAACCGGGGGCCTGCGCCGTGGTCCCGTCAGGCAATTGAACCACAAGGTCCAGCGCGACCTCAGTGCCTGTGCGCGCATCCGCAGGCACCTCGAAGCTCACCACGTAGACGCCGATCATGTTCTCCGCATATTCGGCGGAAACCACGCGCACACCGGCATTACCGACGCCCACGATCACCGGCAGGTACACGACCTGCCCCGGGATGCCCGGCTGATTGGTCTTGGCCAAAGGCAGCACGGGGCCCAAACCGGTGGCGTACATGCGCAGTATCTCGCCCCGCTGCGCCGGATTGGTGGGCGTTACGAAGGTGCCGTTGGGGCGCACCACGACCGCATAGCGCCTCCCGTCGGCGCCTATGGTTTCGAAGATGCCTGGCTGGGCATAAAGCACGCGCACATCGTTAACAAGCGTGGCCCCGCCGTCCACGGTCACTCGCACGGGAACCGTACCCGGCCCCAGCTCCCAGGGCGCCTGAACCGTCACCTGTTCCACCCCGCCTAAGTTGCAAACGTGGAAGATGGGCGCCGCATGCGTGCCGAAGGTCACCGTGACGCCTGCCAGCGTGGTGGGTAGCGGCGCGATGATCGTGCCCGGTTCCACACAACCGCTGATTCTGGGCGCCAAGCCCGCGCCGCGTATAGTCACGATGCTCCCGGGCACCACGCCTGTCTGGCCCCCAGCCGCGTTAACGAAGCTGGCTGTGGTCAAAGTCGGCCCGGGCAGCCGGGAACTTAACGAGAAAGTCACGCTGAAAGCGCCCACGCTGGCCCGGATGGCGATCGCACCCGCCGTCGAACCGGCCGTGACGCTGACCGAGGCCTGCCCTTGCGCGTTGGTCGTCGCGGTTGTCGGATTGACGGTAGCGCTGCCTGAAACTACCGCGAAGCTGATTTGTAGACCCGGCACCGGCCGTCCTTGGGCGTCCTTAGCTTCTACTACCAGGGGCGCTGCGAAAGCCTGGTTGATCACGGCGGTCTGGCCGTCTCCGGATACCTTGTTCAACTGGGCGACAACTACGTTCACAGTAACGCTGAAGGTTGCCACCCCCGAACCTCGCAACGCACGTACACGCACCTGGTGCGTGCCGGGCGTCGAGCCCAGCGTCACCAGCGCCGAAACGCGGCCGTTGTAATCGGAAGTGTTTACTACGTTAGACAGCATGAGCGTACCGGCCGTGACCACTTCCCAAGCCACGGGGATGCCCTCCAGCACGTTACCCCCGACATCCTGCACTTCGGCCACTAAAGCCAGAGGCAACCTGTCCCCGGGATTGCCCGATTGGTTATTACCCTGGACAATGCGCATCTGCGCAGGCGGCCCCGGCGTGACCGTAAGCGAGATGGTCTTGTTGTTGAAGCCGCCTGTTGTGACCGTGAGCTCCGCAGTGCCGATCTTGGGTCCCAAGACGACATCACAGGTGGCTATTCCGCCGGCATCCGTCAACACAGTGCCTCCCGCGCAGGAAGCCGAGGGCCCCAGTGTGGGATCAATGTTGGTGGAGATTCTCACGCCTACGTTGGGAATGGGCAAGCCCGCCTGAGGCCCGCCCGAGGCGAAAACGCTCACCACAATAGCCCCGGTGAGCGTCTGCCCGGCCTGACCCTCCAAGCGCTTGTTCTCCTCCGGGGGCTTCAACAGCACTACGGAGGGATCCGGTGCCATCAGCCCGCCCGGCAGCGTGCTCAGGGTGGTTGTAACCGTGAAGTTAACCGACCTGCCGCCGCTGGTGGCGGTAATGGTGCTTTGCTCGAATGAAAATGCCGGACTGATGTAGCCCCCCAGGTATATCACGCTGGCCTGCCCGTTGATGTCAGTCAGCATGGTCAAGGTGGTTCCGCCTGCCGTTGATACGCTGCCAACCGGACCTGCGGTCAGCGTCCCCTGTCCGCTGGTGATGGCGAAATCAACCGTGGCGCTGGGAATGGGGTTGCCGGCCGTATCTTTTACCGCCACCACCAGCGGCTCCGCAGTGGGCATGAACTCCCTGACGACTTGGCCGTTGCCTGAAACAATGGCAATTCCACCCGCCGGTCCGCCACCCGCCGCACCAGTAGTCACTGTGAGCGTAAACGTGGCCAGCAAAGAGCCGGCGATGGTGGCCGTAACCGTGAAAGGACCGGTAGTGGTCGGGGCGATCACGGTGGCTAGAGCGTAACCTTCAGCGTTGGTCGTTGTGGTGGCGGCTTGAATGCTGGCCCCCAGCGCCGCCGTCGTCCAAGCCACCGAGGCCCCCGCTGCCGGCTTGCCTGTAGAGTCCAAGGCACGAATCACAAGGGGCAGCGAAGTGGCCCCGGCTGTCAACGTCTGGTTGTTGTTGTATTGCAGGAAGGTGGTGGGCGGACTCGCGGAAGCCGGTCCGGCCACCGAGATGCTGCGTGGCTCCGCCGTCACCGCGATCTGGCCCGCCAGCTCATTGCTCGTAAGATCTATGCGGTAAAAGCTGCTCGGCGTTATGAAAAACAGATAACGCGCCTGGGGCAACTCTCGAGAAGCCGCCGCCGCAATCACGTTGGCGGGCGTGCCCAGCGAAGCGAAACTCGGGACCATGATATTCAGCGGGCTGATAGTGAGTTCATATAAAACCCTGTTTTGGCTGGCCAGTGCAAAAGCGCGGTTGTTGCTCGCCACAATAACCTTATCCAGCACCACGCCGAAGTTGGGCACTGAGCTGGCAAGGGTTTTGGACGCCAGATCAAACAGCAGGACAGCCGAGTTACCCGCCGCTGGGGTCTCATTGACGGCCAGAGCGTAACGCCCGTCGGGTGTAAAGGAAAGCTTGCCCGGGCGGCCAATCAGGGGGATGCCGTCGGTAAGGGTGAAGCTCAGGTTGCGAGGGTCAATTTCGTAGACGCGATTCACCGTGGTCACGTAAACCAGGCCGTTGGGACCGACCGCTACGCCTGTGGATTGCCCGGGAATATTTAGAGTCCCAATCACAGCGTTTGTGGTCAGGTCCACTGCCACCAGCCGCTGATCAGCCGGGCACAGTACGAAGGCGCGCGCCGAATCCAGGCTGACGGCCACATCGCTGGGACTGGTGCCCACCACCACCGGGATCGGATTGGGCAGTGTGGGACCCACCCCGGAGATATCAAAGATGAACAGATTTCCGGCAGTGACCAGCAATTTCCGGCCGTCGGGCGTGAGGATGCCAGCGGAGCCGTTAGCGAGCAGATCGGACCTCTGGATCACAGCAAAGCTGGCCCCGTCCAGTACGGTGACCGTGCTGGAGCCTGAGGCAGCCACTACGAAGTAGCGCGTGCCGGCGGGATTGGACAAGGCCAGCAACGAGGCAGGCGAGCCTTGATAAGAAGTCCGGAAGACGAAGGGATCGGCCGAGAAGATGCTCACCGTCTGATTGGTGCTCGGCCCGCCCGGCATCACAAACAGGTTCTGGGCCCGGGCCAGCGAGCTGGCTGAGAGCAAACTGAAGGCCACCAGGGCATATTTCAAGCGAAACATAGCAACCTCGCAATGTTCAAATCGGCAACGCTTGCGCGCAGGCAAACTCCAGTCTATCACTAACTAACACTGTTGTAAAATCCCGGTTGCGTAGCGGCCCCGCAAGGACAAAAAGAGAGGGGAGCGCGTGCTCCCCTCTCTCGAAATGCCGCTGTGAGCAGGCAATTACTGGGTCAACGACTCGCTGGAGAACTTGGTCCGGTAGCCCAGCGGGCTGTCCATCACCAGCGCCAGGTAACCCTGGGCGAGTTTCGCCGAACCCAGATCGCTGATGAAGGCGAAGCCATGGGCGTACTGGAAGTTGCACTGGGCAATGATGTAGCCCTGGAAGCCAGGGGTGCCAGTGATGCCCAAGTTGCCGCCCGAAGAGAGCGTGAACACCAGCAAGCTGCCGGCCGGCACTGTACCAGAGGTCTGCGCCGCCGGAGCTGCACCGCCGCCTGCCGTCTCGCCGTAGTAGTTGATCTTGCAGGAACCGGATTGCGTCTTGGTCCCGAAGGGATCCTTCGAGGTGTTGGCGATCGCAATGCCGGTGTCAAAGCCTGCCTGGTTGGTCACGAACGGGAACAGCAGGTTGGTGGAGCAGGGGCTGATGGTGAAGGCAGCCTTCGCGCTGCCAGTGTCAGCAAAGCGCGGCAGCGGGGAGGTCTTGCTCGCCGTAGCCGTCGTCAGCGTCGAAACCGGCGCGAACGACATCGCCACGCTAGCCGTGCCGAGACCAGGCAGGTTAGCCGCCGTGTCAGCCTTATAGGCGATGGCCACAGCGAAATCAATCCTGCCAGCCGCGAGCGGGTTGGCGTCGGTGATCTCCCAAACCGCCACGCCCGTGCCGCCGGAAAGGGCCACTGGCGCAAAGCCCCAAGTACCCGACGGGCAAGTAATCGTCGAGGTGTTGGTCGCCGCGGTGGGCGAGTAAGCCCCTTCGCCGTTGGCGTCGGTGGTTACCAGCACCCCCTTGTTGCTTTCGGTCGCCGACACCTCAGTCGTGCTCACGTACAGCGCCACCCCGGCCGGGACGTTGGTGAATACCGCCCGCAGGCGCGTGCCGTTGGTAGCCAGCCCGGCGATATTCAAGTTATTGGTGCTCGGGAAGTTGGGGTTGTAGAAGCCAGTCTCGGTGTTATAGAGCAGCCCGGTCGCCGGATTCACGCCAGTCGGCGTAGACTGCTCGGCCGCAGCTCCAGTCGCAGCCGGATCGGTCGCCACGCTACGCTTCTTGAACGAGCTGGCGAAGGTCTCCGAAAACCGCAGACGGAACTGGGTGTTGTTGTCCAGCGTCTCCGAGGAGCTGCCGTAGGTATCCGCGTTGATGCTGTTGCACTGCAACGCAGGATACCCAGTGGAAGACCAGCCCATATCACCATAGCTGGTGCCATCGCACGAGCGCAGCCCAACCGAAAGGCCGGTCAACACGTAGCCCACCACCTGTTGCGGGTTGTTGATGGGCACCGAGGTCTCGCCCACCACGGAGATGTACTCCATGATCTGGGTGGGAACCAAGGTCGCCGAAACACCGAGTTGGTTCGCGTTGGCCCGCACGTTCTTGATCCGCAGGATGCGGGTGGCAGTGGTGCCCGGCGGATCCAGCGGCACACCCAACCACACGATTGAGTTGGCCGAGTAGTAGCGGGCCTGGTAAACGTTGTAGACGTTGTTGGTCTTGCCAGTGGCGTAAAGCAAGCCGGTGCCGTTACCGGTCAGCGAGCAGCCACCGTAAGATGTGCACGGATTTTGCTCGCTCGGGTCCGGGTCGTCAATCAGTAGCAGAGCTTCCATCGCAGGGTCCCACCACCGGCTGGTGATGTTGGTGTTCAAGAAGATCTGCACGTTGACGCGCGGCACCGCCTTGCCTGCCGCCGTCGGGGTACCGCCGGTGCAGTTAAGCACCAGATCGCCGACCAGCTCGGCCAGGCCTTCGGCCCTAACCGTCGGCGGCACCGCGGCGTTGGCAGTGCACTGGAATGCAGGTACGGCTTGCGCGCTCGCCGTGATGGTGGCCACCAGAACCACGGCCAGCGCGAAAAGCAATTTGCGCAAATTTGCCATCTCTTTCTCCTAAGTGAGATTCGAGTCGGTGAAAGATCTCTTTCAACCTGAACTGCCAGGTTCGGCCTCAGCCCCGTGCGTTTCAACCGCCTCCGGGCCTTTCGCCGACCTGATTGAACCGTTGGCCGGTTTCTTTTGTGTTCTTATGTTTGGGTGCTCGCGGGTTCTAAAAGCCTGATCAAGGCCACAAACTCTTTTCGGACGCGGACAAGTCAATTATTACCATTCTCGGCGGGTCCTTGTCAAGCCCCTTTTGGGGGCCCGACCTCACCCGCCTGCCCGCGAACATCCACCAACAGTTCAAGGCTCAATTAAACCACAAGCGGCCCGCCCAAGTCAATGATTTTTTGCCAGAAAGCAGGCCTGCCGAGCCCCCCGCCGGACGGTCCCGCCGCCCCAGCCGGCTTCCCTCAGCCCCTCAGCCCGGCAGAATCGTAGAGCTCAACCGGACCGCCCGGCTTCGGACGCACCGCTTTCCACTTGCCGCGACGCAGAGCCTGCTGCGGGATCGGGTCCAGGAATTTCCCGGTCTGGCTAGAATACCGGTGAAACTCCCAGTACAGCTCGAAGTGGGGCTTTTGCGTTCCACCCAGCAAAGTGGGCCAGACCGACATTCCGTCGCAAAGGTGCTTCGCCAACAAGTGTGACGGCTCATACCGGAAGTATTCGAATCTTACCTCGCCTGCCCCCGGCGCTTTGGACCGGGGTACGTGGTGGGGAGGCAGTCCAACTGGGCAGGCTAATCAAAGGACCCCGGCGAGATGACAAACCTGGCTGCTGATCCTGCGCTTGCCAGTGTTGTCCGCGAGCATCGCCTACTGCTGCGACGGCATTGCGAACAGATGCAGGATGAGTTTGGCCTCTCGCTGCTCGCGGGCATTTCTGAGGCGTCCGCCCGCGCCTCCTTCAAAATAACGGCCTAACGCTGCCCGCCTGGGATTGGCCCTAGGCTTGATGCCAATGGACTGGGTAGCAGGCCGCCGGCCGCCGCACAAATCACGAGAATTCAGTAAGCTAGCTCAGCTCTCCCTTGGCTGTTATCCGTTCCGCGTTCAGGTAGGGACGCAACGCTTCTGGAATCACTACGCTGCCGTCGGCCTGCTGGTAGTTTTCTACTACCGCTACCCACGTCCGCCCTACCGCCAACCCGCTTCCATTCAAGGTATGCACGTATTCGGCTTTTCCTTTGCCTGCTTTCATGCGGATGCCCGCCCGCCGCGCTTGAAAGGCTTCAAAGTTGCTGCAAGATGAAATCTCCTTGTAAGCGTTCAGCCCGGGTAGCCAGACCTCGATGTCATAGGTCTTGGCCGCGGCAAAGCCCAGATCCCCGGTGCACAAGACCACCGTGCGATAGGGCAGGCCCAGGCGCCTGAGTATGTCTTCGGCGTCGTCGGTGAGGCTCTCAAGCTCCTGGTAGCTCTGCTCGGGCCGCGCGAACTTGACCAGCTCCACCTTCTGGAACTGGTGCTGGCGAATTATCCCTCTCACGTCGCGGCCGTAGGAGCCTGCTTCGCTGCGGAAGCACGGCGTGTAAGCCGCCAATTTGATGGGCAAGCGGTCCGCATCCAGTGTCTCCTCGCGAAACAGGTTGGTGACCGGGACTTCCGCGGTAGGCGCCAGCCAGAAATCGTAGCCTTCGCATTTGAATAAATCCTCGGCAAATTTGGGCAACTGGCCGGTCCCGTACAAACTGGTCGAATTGATCAGGAAAGGCGGCAGCACTTCCCGGTAGCCGTGCTCGCCCGTGTGCACGTCCAGCATGAAGTTGATCAGCGCCCGCTCCAGCTTGGCCCCCAGGTCCCAGTAAACCGCAAAGCGCGCCCCTGTGATCTTGGCGGCACGCTCCAGATCCAGGATGCCCAGCGCCGGCCCCAGATCCCAATGCGCCTTGGGTGTGAAGTTAAATCGGCGCGGTTCACCCCACCGCCGCACCTCTACGTTGTCCTCCTCGCTGCGTCCCACCGGCACGCTCTCGTGGGGAAGGTTGGGCACGCTCGCCAGCCATTGCCGGAACTCCTCCTCCAGCTCCGCTATCTGCCGGTCCAGGCTCGCTATCTGTTCGCCGGCTTCTCGCACCTTTTGCTGTCGTTCGCTGGTGTCCAGTCCCTGCTTGCGCAGGCGCGCTATTTCCGCGCTTTCGGCGTTGCGCCAGGCTTTCAATCGCTCGCTTTCGGTGACCAGCGCCCGGCGGCGCCTATCCAACTCCCGGAATCGTTCCACCTCCAGCGTGTACCCACGTGTCGCCAGCCGCTCGGCTATGTTTTCGAGCTGGGAACGAAAAAACGCCAGATCGTACATATCCTCAGGTTACGACCCCGGCCTACCCGCTGAGTAACCGCTGCGGGTACACTTGAAGCGGGAGGCTTGCCCGCATGGCTACCCAGCCCACCACGCAGCTTGCGCCCTCGACCCCGCTGTTCGCCGGACTGGATCCGGAGGACCTTATTCGTGCGCTGAAGATCATGCAGCTCTCGCGCCGCTTGGACGATCGCGAGATCCTCTTAAAACGCCAGAACCGTACTTACTTCCAAGTCTCCGGCGCCGGTCACGAGGCGGTCTCCACCGCCGCCGGTATGGTGCTCCGCCCCGGCCACGATTGGTGCTACCCCTACTATCGCGATCGGGCGCTTTGCCTGGCGCTGGGAGTGACGCCGCTCGAAATGTTGCTTCAAGCCGTGGGCGCGGCCGAGGACGTCGCCTCCGGAGGCCGCCAGATGCCCTCGCATTGGGGCTCGCCTCGCTTGCACATCGTCAGCGCCTCTTCTCCCACCGGCACCCAGTTTTTGCAAGCTGTGGGGTGCGCCCATGCCTCGCTGTACCTGAACCCCGAAAGCGACGAGATCACGCTAGTCTCCTCCGGCGAGGGCGCCACCAGCGAGGGCGAATTCTGGGAGGCTCTAAACCTTGCCTGTCTCGACCGTTTGCCGGTGCTGTTCTTAATCGAGGACAACGGTTACGCCATCTCCGTCCCCGTTGAACGCCAGACCGCCGGGGGCAGCATCTCCCGCCTGGTACGCAATTTCCCGAACCTGCTCGTGCTGGAAGTGGATGGAACCGATTTCATCGCTTCCTACCAGGCCCTGCGCAACGCCGCCGCTTGGTGCCGGGCACACCAAGGCGCCGCGCTGGTGCATGCTCACGTCATCCGCCCTTACTCTCACTCGCTCTCCGACGACGAGAGCCTTTACAAGACCCCAGAAGAACGAGCCGCTGAGGCCGCCCGCGACCCCATTCTACGCTTCCCTGAACTCTTGTTGGCTGAGGGAGTACTCGACCGTCACCGCTTGCAGTTGGTCTACCACGAGGTGGAAGTCGAGGTGCAAGAGGCTACCGAGAAGGCCCTGACCGCCGCTGCTCCTGCTCCCGGTTCCGTTCTCACTTTCCTTTACTCGGACCGCGTGGACCCCACCTCGGAAGCTTTCAGCTCGCAACCCGCCTTCGAAGGCCCGCCCCTCACCATGGTGGACGCCATCAATCGCACCTTGCGCGACGAAATGCGTCGTGACCCGCGCATTTTGGTGTTCGGCGAGGACGTGGCCGATTGCAGCCGCGAAGAAAATCTGCCGCGTCTGAAAGGCAAAGGCGGCGTGTTCAAGGCCACCTTGAACTTGCAACGGGAATTCGGCAGTCGCCGCTGCTTCAATACTCCTCTGGCCGAAGCCGCCATTGTGGGCCGCGCCATCGGGCTGGCCACTCGTGGGCTCAAGCCGGTGGCTGAAATCCAATTCTTTGATTACATCTGGCCGGCCATGATGCAGATCCGCAACGAGCTGGCTACCCTGCGCTGGCGCTCCAATAACGGCTTTTCCTGCCCCGCCGTCATCCGGGTGGCTATCGGGGGCTATCTGCAAGGCGGCGCTCCCTACCACAGCCAGTCGGGTGAGGTCGAGTTCACTCACATCCCTGGGCTGCGCGTGGTCATGCCGTCGAATGCTTTGGATGCTTGCGGCCTGCTGCGCACCGCCCTGCGCGCGGATGATCCCGTGCTGTTTCTCGAACACAAGCGCCTGTATCGCGAGCCTCACAACCGCTCGCCCTACCCCGGTCCCGACTTCACCATTCCGTTCGGCAAGGCGCGTTTGGTCAAAGCCGGCCGCGCCTTGACCATCATCACCTACGGCGCGTTGGTGCAAAAGGCTTTGCAGGCTGCCTCTTTGCTTGAGCAGAAAAACCCCGACTGGGCCATCGAGATTCTGGACCTGCGCAGCCTGGCGCCCTACGATTGGGAGGCTATCTGTCGTTCGGTGCGCAAGACCAACCGTGTGATCGTGGCGCACGAAGATTGCCTCTCGTTTGGCTACGGCGCTGAAATAGCCGCGCGCATTGCTGACGAGTTGTTCGGCTGCTTGGATGCGCCCGTGCGTCGCGTGGCCGCCCTGGATACTTGGATAGCTTACAACCCGCAGCTTGAGGACGTCATCCTGCCCCAGGTCGAGGACTTGGTGCGGGAGGCCGAACAACTGCTCTGCTATTAACCCGGATTTCCGTTTTAAACATTTGGGTGCAACTTTGTAAGATTCTCCAACGTCTTTATTCATGCGGGTTCCAGCATGATCAACCCCTTCTGGAGGGCGAAACCCAAGGGGTGAGAAACAGAATCAGCCGTTTCAGCTTTCCTTCAACGCGGCTTTGAAGATCGATTTCCAAGGATCGCGGGTGGCCTCCGACGGGGGCCTGATTCTGGTGCGGGAGTTGGACGAACGGCTCGGCTTGGCAGAGCTCATCGAACAGCGTTTGCGCGACCCGCGCCGCGGCAAGAATACCCAGCTTCCGCTGGCCGATCTGTTTCGCCAATCGGTCTACAGTCGCCTGGCCGTTTACGAGGATGTCAATGACGCCGGGCGGCTGAGCCAAGACCCACCTTCCGGCTGATCGGCTGGGAGAAGATCTCCCGAGCGTGGCGCGGCGCTGACTTCGGGGTTGCGGTCCTTCGAGACCGAGAGGCTGGCCGAAGAGGGGAACTTCGCCCCCTTAGCGCGGATCAACCGGGAACTGATCGGCAGGCTAGAAGCCATCGATTCGCCCGAGCGAGTGGTCCTGAACATGGATTCCACCGACATTCCTGTTTACGGGGAGCAGGAGCCGAGCGCTTACCGCGGACATTTCGAATCCACCTGCTATCATCCGCTGCTCCTGTTCAACCGGGAGGGGGATTGTCTGGCGGCCAAGTTGCGGCCCGGCAACGTCCACAGCGCCGAGGGTTGGGAGGAACTGCTGTTGCCGGAGATTGATCGGCAACAGAAGCAGGGCAAGTAGGCCGTGAAGATGACCCGCCTGTCCTGCCATCGCTTCCGCTCGAATGAGGTGCGGCTGTGGCTGAGCGTGATCGCCTACAACCTGAGGAACTTGTGGCGGCGTGTCGTTCTGCGGTTGCGGGTCGGGAACTGGTCGCTGACGGGCCTCCAGCAGCGGTGGGTGAAGACCGGGGGGCGGCTGATCAAGCACGCCTGGTACTACTGGTTGTTGCTGGCGGAGGGTCACTTGACGCGGCGGCTGTTCGGGGCGATGCTGCGACGGGGCCCAGAGGGCGCCCCGGCGTTGCCAGCGCCGGCGGGATAGCGGGGGCCAAGGCCGCGGCAATGACATGCCCAGGTAGATCCTGACCCAGGATCTGCCTGGGGGAGGGCAGATCTTGGGCTGAGAGAGATGACAATAACACAGGCGGCAGGGCATAGACCTTGGGATGGACCCAAGGGGCGCGCTCG
>Ga0315298_1000077_pt1 | contig 181122 bp, 152 predicted proteins | sample WHS_1_MG_FD_203077 | JGI IMG/M metagenome (GOLD analysis project Ga0315298, IMG submission 203077) | Extremophilic microbial mat communities from Washburn Hot Springs, YNP, Wyoming, USA - WHS_1_MG | ecosystem: Environmental > Aquatic > Thermal springs > Hot (42-90C) | place: USA: Wyoming...
TGTTGTGGCCAGCATGGAACCTGGGGTCGTTACGGGCACATGCTTTGCGTCGGTGATCTCGTCGCCAAGGTTCCGGGTTGTCGGCGCATGATTTGCGGCCATGACAGAGGATGGCTCTCCATTGCTGCTCTGGCGCGGCCATGACAGAGCATGGCTCTCCATTGAATGGCGGATTCTCTCACGGCCACGAGGGACCGTGGCCCTCCACCTGTTTTCCCATGGAGGGACGCGCTCCGTCGCGTCCGTGTTGTGGCCAGCATGGAACCTGGGGTCGTTACGGGCACATGCTTTGCGTCGGTGATCTCGTCGCCAAGGTTCCGGGTTGTCGGCGCATGATTTGCGGCCATGACAGAGCATGGCTCTCCATTGAATGGCGGATTCTCTCACGGCCACGAGGGACCGTGGCCCTCCACCTGTTTTCCCATGGAGGGACGCGCTCCGTCGCGTCCGTCTTCGGATGTCCTTTTTGCCGCTTGTGCCCTATTGGAAAAAAACTCATCATATCCATCATGAGACCCACTCCCTCGACAACGGTCCATCGATTCCGGGCCGATCCCACTCTAGCGGGCCGTCGCCTCGCGGCGGCCGTGGCCCTGCGTGTGCCCGGCCTTTCCGGCCGCGCTGCAAAGGCCCTGGTCGACCAAGGCCGGGTCTTCGTGGACGGCAGGCGCGCGGCCCTGGCCTCGCTCAGGCTTCGGGGTGGTGAAGAAATCGAAGTGCACGCGGACCGCCCGGCAGCTCGGCCCCGGCTGGACCCTGAGCGCATTGTGTATGAGGGCAGGGGCTTTCTGGCGATAGACAAGCCCCCTGGCATGCCTGTGTACGGAACGCGGGGCGAAACTGCCGGCACAGTTGTCCCCGAGCTTGAAAAATGCCTCAGGCAAACCGGCTCCTGGAGGCCGGGGGATCGCCTCCTCCTTGTCCACCGGTTGGACCGGGACACGAGCGGGGTTCTGCTTGTGGCCCGGACCGAGGAGGCAGCCCGGGATCTGGAAAGTCAGTTCCGTCAAAGAAAGGTGGAGAAACGGTACCTCGCCCTGGTCGAGGGAAACCCGAAATTCGACCGCTTCCGGCAGGCGGCGCCGGTTACGCCAAAGAAGCCTGCGGGACGCCGCGGACTTCCGGAGCCGGCACAGGTCAGAACTGTTTCTCGGGAGCCTTTTCGGCCATCAGGCGGAGCCTTCGGTTCCGCAAGATCCGCAGAGACTGAGTTTTCTGTGCTCAGGCGCTTCGAAGACTATGCGCTGGTCGAGGCAAGGCCCCTCACAGGCCGCACGCACCAGATCCGCATCCACCTGGCCCAGCTCGGCCACCCGGTGCTGGGAGACCCACTCTATGGCAAACGGGCGGCCGCGAGCGCCCTGCTGCGAAGCGTGCCCAGGCAGATGCTGCACGCCTCCTCGCTGCGATTCCGCGACCCGGACACAGGCCAAGAGGTCATGCTGGAGACCCCCATGCCGGAGGACATGCGGGAGTGGGTGCTGCCAGAATCGAGCCGGAAAGGGTGAGGATCTGCAGCGTGGCGGGAAGGGGGTATGCGCAGACAAAAAAGGAGCAGAGGCTTCGTTGCGCCTCTGCTCCTCCTTGATAAATTTGTTTGATGCTGCTTCCTACTTAGGGCCGGTTGATTCTCAGGGTCTCGACCTTGAGATCGTACAAGATTGGGGTGATGTCTCCCGAGTCACGCCTGAAGGCTGCCTGAACCTGAAGGAACCGGCCGGGTGGCGTGGTCGCGAGTTCGATGTTGTTTTGGGCTGTCTCCCAAGCCGACCAAGTTGTGCCGTCGTTCGAGCTTCGGGCCTTGACCGTGATCGAGGTCCCGGCCGGTTCACTCGCATGCCAGGATACCACTCCCCAGGGCGCGTCCTCGGTTTCAGAGTCGAACACAACATTCCAAGACCCGACCAGACCGGCAGACATGAGGTAGCCAATGCCTGTGGCGTCGCTGTATGTGTAGGGCTCGCGGCCCGTGTTGAAAACGCCCAGGGGCGACCCATCTTCCCCGGAGTACTTGGCCAGTTTGTCCGCATCCCTGTAAATCACCCACACGTCGTTGTTTCTGTCGACTTGGGTGCCCCGAGCTTCGGATGAGACCTGGGCCGGAGCGCTCCAGATCAGGCTTCCATCCGGTGCGAACTTGGAAACCTCACCCGTACCATAGTTCGAGGCCGCGATGTTGCCGTTCGTGTCGGTTGCGATTCCCAGGACCCCGTATTGGACTTCGGCAGGAGTGGAGAACGTTCCCGCACAGGAGTCATATTCAATATACGTGTACCCGCTATAGCTGGCCTGGTAGACACGGGTGCAGCCGGAAGCGTCATAGCCCAAGGCGATCCCGTAATCCGTGCCGAAGCCATGATTGAGAACTTGCACATCCAGGGTAGACGTGTCCAGGCGAAGCAGGGTGCCTCCCAAGGAGGCGCCCCACAGGACACCGTACCTGTCCACAAGGGATCCGTAAGGCGTATTGGGCGACACGTTGACGGGGCCCTCAAGCACGCTTCCATCCTCCCCGCTCAACTTATAGTAAACCTGGGAGTTGTAAAGCCCGAGCCAGATGTTCCCTTCCAGGTCGATGGCGAGGGATCGCCCCAAGCCGCCGGCCGGACCGACAGTGGCCACCCATGCGATCCGCTCGTCCGTGATTTCGTCGGGGTCGATCCTGTTGTTGCCGTTGGAGTCGGTCATCTGAAGCATCTCAGACGGACTGATGACTCCGTCCCCGTTGGCGTCGTGAGAGGTATCCAGGACACCGTTGCCGTTTCGGTCAACCCAGTCCTGCTCGTAAATCTTGATGACATCCGCAGGCAGGCCGTCGAAGTGGCGGTTGGCCACGTAACAGTTCCCGTTCAAATCCACGGCCGTGCGCGAAGGGGCAGGCCCAGACCAGGCGGAGTGATCGGAAAGGGGCCCGAACCACGTGTGGTACTTGGCTGTCTCCTGATTCAGGTCCACGTCCCACCTCGAAACGCTGTCTTCGCCAGAATTGGCGATCCACATGGTGGGAAAAGTTTGGATCGACGCAATAGGAAGCTGCAACTGATTGTGCACAGTATCATATTCGACTGAAGATAGGGTCCCGAGGTCAAAGTCGCTGTCGGTGGTGTAGGTTATGCTCTTGTTGTGGCCGATCTGAGTGCCGGGTTTGTCGTCTGGCGGGAATTCCGTATCGCTGTCGGTGCAGCCCCATGCGACCAGGACAGCGGCCAGAACCGAGAGCAACGGAATCCAGGAGGTGGCCCGACCCCCTGTCCCACGCCGCATTGGCTTTGCCTGACCCATTGTTCGCTCCTTTCCTATCCCTTTGTTTTTCGGGACCTCCGTGAAACGGTCCGGGGAAGGTATCACGGCTTGATGAAACCTGTCAACGCTTCATTTGGGGTCAGTCCTTCATTTTACGGATAGGGGTCTTCCTCTGCCCCTGTGGTGAAACGCCACTCCCTTTGGCCTCCTGAGGGATGTGCTCGGTCGCGTCCGTGTTTGGGATTGCCACGCCCGGATCCTCCCTACGGCCACGAGGGACCGTGGCCCTCCACCGGGGTTTTCCCTGGAGGGACGCGCTCCCTCGCGTCCGTCTTTAGGGCCTTGCCGGTTGTTCCCTATGGCGGCCGAAGAAGAGGCGGCCATGACAGAGCATGGGCCCTCCATTGAGTGGCGGATTCCCTTGCGGCCACGGCAGAGCGTGGCCCTCCACCGGGGTTTTGCCGTGGAGGGACGCGCTCCCTCGCGTCCGTCTTTAGGGCCTTGCCGGTTGTTCCCTATGGCGGCCGAAGAAGAGGCGGCCATGACGGAGCATGGCCCTCCATTGAGTGGCGGATTCCCTTGCGGCCACGACAGAGCGTGGCCCTCCACCGGGGTTTTCCCTGGAGGGACGCGCTCCGTCGCGTCCGTCTTTAGGGCCTTGCCGGTTGTTCCCTATGGCGGCCGAAGAAGAGGCGGCCATGACAGAGCATGGGCCCTCCATTGAGTGGCGGATTCTCCCGGGGCCACGAGGGACCGTGGCCCTCCACCGGGGTTTTCCCTTGGAGGGACGCGCTCCGTCGCGTCCGTCTTTAGGGCCTTGCCGGTTGTTCCCTATGGCGGCCGAAGAAGAGGCGGCCATGACAGAGCATGGCCCTCCATTGAATGGTGGATTCTCCCGCGGCCACGAGGGACCGTGGCCCTCCACCGGGGTTTTCCCTTGGAGGGACGCGCTCCGTCGCGTCCGTCTTCCCTTCTCAGCGTGGCCACGCCGCCTGGGGTGTCAGGACTTCTTCCACGGCAAGCGAGACCGCTCCGAAATCTTCCTCCACGCGACCCCGCAGGATGAAAGGCTTCGTGGGGGTGAGCAAGGTGGAGAACCGGTCGAAGGCGCGGGGAAAGAAAGTCGTCTCGTACAGAGCGGTCGTATCCTCGAAGCTCACGAACTCCATGGGCTCCTCTTTCCGGGTGAGCACGGTCTTGGCCGTAACGAACCATCCTGCCACGAGCACGGTCCGGCCCACATGGTCTGCCAGCCGAGCCGCAGGCACCAGGGGAAACCGTTCCAGCCAGGGCCTGAAAAGCTCCAGGGGATGCCGGGAAACGAGGACGCCCAGGGTTTGCAGCTCGTGCCTGAGACAAGTGACCTCGTCGTAAGGCGCGGCTCGGGGAGGCTCGAAGGTCTCCTCGAAGAGGCTTGCCGCGGGCAGTGGGCTTGCGGCGCGCCGGCGCGTTCTGGCTCCGGCCGAGACCGAGAGGCCGGCATAGCGCCGCCCGGTCCCCGCTTCTACACAAGCAATCCCGGCCCTCTGCTGCATGTCCCGGCCATCGAGCACGTCCCAGCCACTGGCCTTGCCCCCACGGGAATACCCGGCCCCCTCGGCCCATTCCTCCAGAAGAGCTGCCTCGCGCCTAGGTTGCATTCCCTCTTCTGGTGGCACCTGCCCCTTTGTCCTCCCCCTTTCCCCTTTGACCTCCGTCCTTTGGCCTTTCCCCCGTCTTGCCGCCTCCCACGCCAGAACCTGCCAGACGAGCTCGGGCCGGGTCCGGCCGCCCGCCACAGAATCCAGGCAGCCCGCCTTGACGAGGATCCGCGCCTCCGACGGGTCGATTTCCACCCTTCTCAGCAAATCCTCGAGAGACCGGAACGGCCCCCGCCGCCTCCTCTCCTCGAGGAGCGCCTCCAGGCAGTCCCGGCGCACGCCCTTGAGCTGCATGAGTCCAACGCGCACGGCGCGGCCCGCTCCTGTATAGGCGTACTCGCTTTCGTTCACGTCCGGCGCGAGCAGGCGCAGTCCCATCCTGCGGGCCTCGGAAAGGTAAGCCTGCGTGGTGTAGTAGCCGCCCTGGTTGGAGAGCACCGCGGCCATGAACTCGGCCGGGTGATGCGCCTTGAGATAGCAGGACTTGAAGGAGACCATTGCGTAGCTCGCTGAGTGGGGTTTGCAGAAGGAGTACCCCTGGAAGCTCAGGATCATTCTCCAGACTTCTTCGACGACCCGCTTTGGAACGCCCCGCGCCGCCGCGCCCTCGAAGAACCGCCCCTTCAGGTCTGCGAGTCTCCGGTGCCGGTGCTTTTTGGAGAGGATTTTTCTGAGTTCGTCCGCCTGAACGGCGTCAAAGCCGGCCAGCGCCATGGCGACCCTGGAGACGTCCTCCTGGTAGCAGAGGATTCCGTGGGTTTCCTCGAGAATCGTCTCCAGGAGCGGGTGCAGGGGCTGGTACGCGCCGCCCCGGTCGCGGCGGACGTATTCCCGGATGAACTCGTTCGCCGCCGGTCGGATGATGCTCGAGAGCACGACCAAGTGCGCGAAATCGCCGCGGCCCGTCTTTTTCAGGAGCTGCCGCATGGCCGGGCTTTCCACGTAGAAAACGCCCACCGTGTCTCCGCGAGCGAGCATGGCCTGGGTGGCCGGGTCGTCCACAGGGTCGAAGGAGTCGTAGGCCAGAGGGAGGGCGGACCCGCTGCCGCGCCGGGCGTCTTCGTTGCCTTGAGCCTCGCCGCCGGCCCCGCTGGTCCGGCCGTTCCCGCTGGCCCTACTGGTTCCGCCGGCCTTGCCAGTCCCGCTGGTCTTGCCGGTCCCGCTGGTCCCGATGGTCCCGCCGGCACCGCCTCCAGCACCCCCAGCGCCGCCACAGCCTCCAGCCTCGCTGCCTTCGCCCTCTGCCCGCCTCGCCCGCAGCCGCTCCAGGGTGTCCCGGATCACGGCCAGGGAGCGGTTTCCCAGAAGGTCGATCTTTACCAGACCGGCCGCCTCGGCTCCATCCTTTTCCCACTGGATGACCGGCACGCCCTTGGCCGCCCGCTCGACCGGCACGCGCTCGGGCAGGGGGTCGGGTGTGACGACCACACCGCCGCAGTGGACCGAAAGGTGCCGCGGCATGCCCTCCAGCCGGCCGGCCCACCCAAGGATCTCGGGCCAGGGGTCTTCGAGGAAGCGGTTCCTCAAGGCCGGGTCCCTCTCGAGCCTCTCGCGCTCGAACGAAGGATCCCAGAAAAAGCGCAGGTGGCGCAGCCTGTCCTGGATTTCCTCCTCAGGCACTCCGTACACCTTGGCCGCCTCCCGGATCGCGGCCCTCAGGCCGAAGCCCACATGGTTGGCCACCATGGCGCAATGCTCGGGCCCGTACTTGTCGAGCACATACGAGAGCACCGCGTCGCGCTCATCCCAAGGGAAATCCACGTCGATGTCCGGCGGGTCGGTCCTGCCCTCGTTGAGAAAGCGCTCGAAGAAAAGATCGTGCCGGATCGGGTCCACGTGGGTGATGCCCAGGCAGTACGAGACCAGGCTCGCCGCCGCAGACCCGCGGCCGCAGGTGATCGGAAAGTGCTTGACGATGTCCTCGACCACGAGAAAATACGAGGCGAACCCCTTGGCCCGGATGAGACCGAGTTCGCGGCGAAGCCTTTCCTCGACAGCCATTGAAGCGGCCCCGCTGGCGCCGTACCGGGCGAGCGCGCCGGAGCGGGCCTTTTTTTCGAGAAGCGCGAACGCCTCCTCCTCGCCAAGACTCTCGTAGCAGGGAAACACCCATCCGCCCCAGGGGGGTTCGTCCATGCGGCACCTTTCCGCGACGCGCTCCATGCCCTGCAAGGCCTCGGGACAGTGGAGGTAGCGCTCGGTCCAGCGCTCGGGCCCCTGAAACCAGGCCCACTCGGGGGCCATCTGGCTGTCCGGCACCCGGTCGAGCTTGGTGCAGAGGGCCACGGCCCTGAGGAGCCTGTGAAAGGCGTGGTCTGCGGGTTCCAGGAAATACACGGGCGCCGCCGCGACAAGGGGGATTCCTGCGCGCCGGCTGAACCGGATCCGCTCCCTCTGCGGGCCGAAAGGGTAGAGGGCCACGGCCAGATCCTCGGGCCCGGACGCGCGGGCCAGGGCCTCGAGGAAGTCCGTATCCGGGCTGAGAACCACGAGCCCGTCGCGGTTCTCGCACAAGGCGTGAAAGAGAGAGAAGGCGCGCAGTTCGCGGGCTTCTTCCGGGTTCTCCGCCGCCAGTTCAGGGCGTCCCTCCCGCCGAGGCATACACGCCGAGGACGCGGGGGAACAGAGGTCTCGGTGGCCGAGGTGGCCAAGCGCCCAGGGGCGAAGGGTGCTCTGACTTGGGTCTTGGCGTTCCGGCTGGGGCACGAACTCGCAGGGGAGACCCGCGTTCGATGGGCCCTGTGCCTTCCGGCCGTCGAAGCCCTTGCGTGCCGAAAACTTCGGGGCGCCAAGACTGGACGGGCTGGAAAAGGCGCGGTCCTGGACGTGCCCAGGCTCGTGCGTGTCCGCGCTTGTTTTCCGTCGCGCCCGGCTCCTGGCCTGCGCCTGGTGGTGGCAGGTGAGAAGGCGCGAGAGGCGGCGCCAGCCGCGGCGGCCGGCAGCGAGAACAAGGACGGGCGCGGTCCTCTGGCGGGCGGCGCCTCGCTGGCTGCAGGCGCTTTCCGGGTTCGGGCTTGCGGCTGAGTTCCAGGCCAGCCCCCCTGCTGCGGTTGGGTCGCGGCCGGTTTCGGGTGGGAACTGCGCCCCCAGAAGGGGCCTCACCCCTTGCTCGCGGGCAGCTTCCCAGAATGAGATCGCGCCGTAAAGGCCCTCCCGGTCCGTGAGAGCGAGGGCGCGCACGCCCGACTCTGCAGCGCGCCTGCAAAGCGCCTCGGGCGATGCCGTGCCCCAGAGCAGGCTGAAGTGCGAATGACAGGCAAGAGGGATGAAGGCCATGTCTTTTGGTCCCTCAGTGTTAACGCTTGACGTTATGACCCCAGGCCGTTAAGGGGCTCAAGACGGACGCGAAGGAGCGCGTCCCTCCAATGGGAAAAACCGGTGGAGGGCCACGGTCCCTCGTGGCCGCAGGCCCGAGAGGCCGATCATCCCCCGATGGAGGGCCATGCTCCGTCATGGCCGCAAAACGTGTGATTAGGCCCCGGGAATCTTGCGGAGGAGGTCGCCGAGGCGAAGCACATACCCTCACAAGACGGACGCGACGGAGCGCGTCCCTCCAATATCTCCTCTCCTGATCGCCCCCTTGCCGAAGCGGTCGCGGATTTGGTCCAGAGCCTCCTGCAAGGCCCTTTGTCGGAGGGCCTCTCCCGGACGCGACGACGGAGCGTGTCCCTTCAAGATGGAGGGCCATGCTTCGTCATGGCCGCCTCTTTTTCGGCCGCCATACGGGACAAACCGCAAGGCCCTCAAGACGGACGCGACAGAGCGCGTCCCTCCAGGGGAAACCCCGATGGAGGGCCACGGTCCCTCGTGGCCGCAGCACCCGGCCAGCTCCTCAGGCCCGAACAGCGAAAGCTGCCTGGGCACGGGCACGAGATCCGCGCAGTGGAGAGCGATCCTGCGGAGCCTCACCCTCCGCCGCACCACTCGCTCGAATAGGCCCCGGGCAGCTTCGGCGAGCCGCGCGTCCAGATCGGCCGGCGGGTTCAGCCGGGTCGAGCCGGCCGCGATCACGTCGTCCCCGTACTGCACTTCCAGCTCCATCCTGCGCGCCAGGACGCCCGCCTGCCTGAGCCTGCGACCCGCCCCCTCGGCAAGCCCCTGGAGCGCAGCGAGCAGGAAAGCGTCCTCGTTGCTTTCCTCAACGAGCGTCTCCTCCTCGGTCACGCGGGGCGCCTGCCGGGGCGGCCTGACCGGCGAGGCGTCCAGGCCCCGGGCCTGCCGGTACAGGGAGAGCGAGACGCTGGCAGAGCCGAAAGCCACCTCGAGGGCTGGCAGCGGAACCGCAAGCAGATCTTCCACCCGCCGGATATTGAGTTCCCTGAGCCTCTCGGCCCGCTCCGGGGGCCGGGCCGCCGGCAGAAACCCGACCTCGAGGGGTCCGAGAAAATGGCTCTCCCCGCCCGGAAACACGTCACACAGGCCCGAGGCCGTAAGGACCTTGGCCGCAATGCGACTCAGGAGCTTGTTCGTGGCTATGCCGAGATGGGGGTCCATGTCCAGGCGCTTGAGAACCTCCCCGCGGATCTTCCAGGCAAGATCCCTGGCCGGGCCGAAAAGCCGCCGCGTGCCGCTGAGATCGAGAAAAAGCGCTCCGGGCCGCGTTGGCTCGACAAGAGGAGAGTAGCTCGAAAGGAGGCCGAAAAGAGCGTTCGCCGCCCTCTGGTAGAGTGCCGGGTCCGGCCGCACGATTTTGAGCCCCGGGCACCGCTCCAGGGCCTGCCGCCTCGGCATGCCCTTGAAAAGCCCTTCCTGCCTCGCCTCGGCCGAGACCGCTTGAAGCAGGCCCTGGCCGCCCGTGCCGGCCTGGCAGACCGCTACCGGCCGCCTCCGGAGCGAAGGGTCCCGCGCCCTCTCCAGAGCGATCGGGAAACAAGGGATCTTGAGGAAGAGAATTTCCCGTTCCATGGAGCAGATCCAGGTGCCGGGCGTCCAATTTTCGGGCGTCCAGGTTTCGGATGTCTAATATTTCCGAATCAATCCCACCACCACGCCCTGGATCGTCACCCGGGCCGCCTCCACGACGATGGGTTTCATGGCCGGATTGGCCGGTCTGAGCTCCACGCGCGCACCCCTTCGGTAGAACCGCTTGACCGTGGTTTCGCTGCCTCCGATGAGAGCCACCACGGTCTGGCCGTTTTCCGCGCTCGCCTGCCTGCGCACGAGGATGATGTCGCCGTCGTGGATGCCGTCCTCCACCATGGAATCGCCCCGGACCCGGAGCGCGAAGTGCTCGCCCGAGCCGAGAAAACTCTCGGGCACCTCCACGGTGTCGCGGTTCTCCAGTGCCTCGATCGGCCGGCCCGCTGCCACCACGCCGAGCAAGGGAAGCCGGACCCCTGCGCCCACTGCGGCCGCAGCCGCGGCCATGGCCGAAAAACCCTCAGGCTCGGTGAGCCGGAAAGCCTGCTTGCGGTGCTTGCCCGGGCTTGCGAGGAAGCCGCGGCTCTCGAGCTGCCTCAGGTGCTTGAAGACCGAGTTGTAGGAACGGAACCCGAAATGCCTGCGGATCTCCTCGTACGTGGGCGCCGTCCCGTTCTCCCGCATGTATTGCCGGAGAAACGAGTAGACCTCCTTCTGCCGCGCGGTCATCATGGTTTGCTCTTCTCCGTGTTTTGGCCTGGGCGGGGGCGCTCTTTCTCTCGGTGACCCCCGAGTCCCGAACCTGCTCTTAGACTAGGTGAAAAAAAGGTGAAAGTCAAGAACCTTTTTTTCAGGCGGACGGCTCCGAGCAGTAGGGCTTTTCTATGAGAAGGAGCTGGATAGGTGTCTGCCCAGAAGTGGAAATAGTTTTCCATAGGGAAGGGGCGAAAAAGGGGGGGCGATATGTGCTGAAGGATAAAATATAGAGAAAACGCATAGTTATTTCAAGGGAGATCGGTCATGTGCAGTTGGCACAGATCATGCTGGCTTCAATCTTGTCGGATTCACAACATACTGCGAAGAAACAAGGGCTCACTATCTTTGTAAAATCTAAACAGTTTGGAGGTCAGGAAAATGAAGAAGACGTTGACAGCCCTTTGCGCGCTGGCGTTGCTCGGGGTGTTTTCGCCGGCTGCGTTCGCCTTGGAGTATAGTTTCCAGCCAACTCCCGCTGACCTATACGATCTGTCGCATCCGTACTTTTATGTTTGGGGTATCAACGCTCCTGAACTGGCGGGTGCGGAGGTGGTGAGCGTGACCCTGACCATTCAGGATATCAACGACTGGATTGGCGAGGACAACGACCATCTTTTCATTCATTTCCTCGACACTCCCTCTGTTATCGGGGTGGCTGAGGCCACTGACGGTGAGGATCCAGCAGACGAATTTGCTGGGCAGGGGCCCCTGCTCCTCGACTATTCGGATCCGGATGACATGCATCATACCCTTGCAATTGCAATCGACCCAGCTCTTTTCTCAGCATACGCAGCCGACGGGATCTTCGGCTTCGGTTTCGACCCGGATTGCCACTACTTCAACGATGGCATCACCCTGAGCGTGGCGGTGCCTGAGCCCGCAACACTCTTGCTTATGGGAGCTGGGTTGCTCGGGTTGGCTATGGTGGGCAGGAAGCGTCTGGCGCTGTAAAAGGAAGGAATCTGGACTCTCGGGGAATCCCTCTGGGAAGAACGAAGCCTCTGGAAGCACCTTGCCTCCAGAGGCTTTTTCATTCCGGCTTCAAGACCCGGAGGTTCACGGTCCCTTGTGGCCGTTCCCAGTGGAGGGCCATGCTCCGTCATGGCCGCGAAACCGGCGTGTGCACCGCGGAGCGCGTCCCTCCATCGGATTTATCTGCTCACTGACACCTCGGCCAGCAACTCCCTCGCCTTTTCGGCCTCCGGGAACTTCGGGTTGATGGAAAGCGCTTTTTCCAGGCTCGCCCGAGCCTTGTCCTTCTCCCCCAGGGCGACGAGCGAGAATCCCAGGTGGTAGTGCACGGTGGGGTTGTTCGGGATTTGCCCGAGGGCCTCGTTGAAAAGATTTACCGCCTTCTGGTGGAACCCCTTCTTGGCGTATACCCATCCGAGCGTGTCCGCGGCAAAAGGACTTTCGGGCATCTTTCTCCTAGCCGTCTCGGCGAGAACCAGGGCCTTGTCCGGATCGTTCTTCTTTTCGATCAACAGCCAGGCAAGATTGTTCGCAGCGGGCCCGAACTCGGCGTCCAGCTTTAACGCATCTTCATACTGCTTCATGGCCTCCTCGGTCCTGCCCATGGACTCAAGGAGCATGCCGGTCAGCATGAGCACCGAGGGGCTGTCCGGCTTCTTTTTGGCCAGGTCCTGGTAAAGCTCGAGAGCCTTCTCCTGCGATCCCTTGCGCACATAGACCTGGCTCAAGGTCACATAGGTATCCAAGAGGTTCGGGTTCTCCTCGATCGACTTCTTGAGATACTCTTCCGCCTGATCCAGCCGGTTCTGCACGAACGAGATCTTTCCGAGCATGTTGAGGAAGACTGCCTTTTCCTTCATGTCCGCCAGGTGCGCCTCGATCCATTTGCGCGCCTCCTCAGGACCCTGCTTGGCGAGCGTCACTTCGGCAATCCGGATCACGGCCTCCTGCGAGGTCGGGTCCTGAGCCAGGGCCTTGCGGTACGACTCCACTGCCTCCTCAGCCTTGCCCACGCTCAAAAGAAGCCTGCCATCGGCAAGCAAAAGATCCCGGTCCGACGGGTGGTCCCTCAACAGCCCATCAAGGAAGGACCGCGCCTCGTCATACCGCTTGAGGCGCCGCAGGGCCTCGGCATAGGGGAGCGCCGCACCCCGGTCAAAGTGCCTGCCCGAAACCAGGGGCTTCAGGACCTCCTCGGCGAGCTCCGGCTGGCCGCTTTCGAGGTAGAGGTTTCCCAGGGCCTTGCGGGCCATGTCGATTCGGGGGTCGAGATCCAGAGCCTTCTTGAGACTCTGGATTGCGAGGTTGTCGTTTCCCCGCATGGCGTGGGTAACCCCCAGAAAATGGTGGGCCATGGCCATGGAGGGCGCCCGCTGCACAGCCTCCTCGAAACGCCTCTGAGCCGCTGGAAGATCTTTTTTCGCAATGTCGATCCTGCCCCTTAACACAAGCCCTTCCGGGTTTCCAGGGTCGTCCTCCAGGATGGAGCGCACGACCTTTTCCGCTTCTTCCAGCCTGTTTTCATTGATCTGAAAATCCGCAAGGGCCACGCGGTTGAGGATGCTCTTGGGCTCGTTCTTTACAGCGGCTTCGAATGCCTTGGCCGCCTCTTCTTTGCGGCCCTGGGCCAGATGGACGCGCCCGAGAAGTAGCTCGGCCCATCCGGTCTTGGGCTCCTTTTCCAGAACGCCCCGGGCCACGGCTGCTGCCTCGTCGAGCATGCCCTGATCGAAGTACACCTGAGCCAGAGCGCGCTTGCGAGCCAGGTTGTCCGGAGCTTTTTCTGCCGCCGCCTTGGCCACCTCCAGGATGCTCTCTCTCTTGCCCTGCCTGGCCAGAAGCCCGATCAGAGCCTGCTCGACCTCCATGGAATCCGGAAACTCGTCCATGAGCTTGCGGTACTCTGCCTCTGCCTCGGCCACGGAGCCCTTCACCTCCAGATACTTGGCTCGGGCAAACCTCGGCAGCATCTCGTTCGGCGCAAGCTCCAGAGCCCGTGCAAAGGCTTTTTCGGCCTCCTCGAAGTTCTTCTCAAGGAGCCGCGCGTTTCCCAGGATCACCCACGCATGCCAATCCTTATCGTCTTTCTCCAGGAGGATCTTGGCCGACTCGGCAGCCTCCTCGGACTGCCGGGAGAGGAGGTAAAGATTCGCAAGCTGCACTCTCGCGTCCCGGTTCTCGGGGGCCAGGTGCACGGCCTCGGCAAAAGCCTGGTAGGCCTCCTGGAACTTGCCGAGCTTGAGCGACACAACCCCAAGCCTGTAATGAGCCTCCGCGTTCTTCGGGTCGAGCTGGATTACGTTCTTGAACTGGATCGCGGCCTCGGCGAACTTGTCCTTTTCGGCGTATTCGTTGCCGCTCGAAAGGAACTTTTCCACCTTGCTCGCCTTGTCTCCGCCGCAGCCCGCGCACCCGATGAGAACCGCAAGAGCGATCGCGACAATCCGGTACATGAAAACCCTCCGTTTCGGGGTATGGACTTTCCTTGGGGAGCCGCTCGCCCAAGGTTGTCTTATGCTACCATCTGCTGGCAGCCAAACCAATGGTTTGGAAAGTTTCAGGTTGAGCCAAAGTGAGCTTGACCGGCAGCGCCCAAAATCCTTGCCTGAACCTTAAAGATCGGAACATCAGGGCCCGGACATGAAAAGAGCCGCCCGGGGGAGTTCCCCGGACGGCTCTTTTTCGGAAAAGGCCCGTGCGCTTCGCCGCTCGGCCGGCCCGGTATCGTCCAACCACAGGCCGGGCCCAGGTCAGCCCGGCCGAGCCGCAAGCGGCCTTTCTTATGCGGTCAGCCTTCTCCTCAACCCGGCAAGCCCCAGAAGGCCGGTTCCGAGAAGAAGCATCGTGGCAGGCTCGGGGACGGGCGCAGCGATCAGGTAGCTCTGCACTCGTCGCCCCTGCGCATCAACGAGATCCAGCGCCAAAATGTTCCCAGGGGCCGAGCCGGCGTTTGCGAGGGCCAGATCGTAATAGGAGAGGGCCTGCTCACCCGTTGAACCCCAGTCAGACCAATCAAAGCTCGTTTTGTCCGCATACTCGTCTTCGAGAAACCAGACGGCCAACTGGACGGCAGCCGCATTGTAGCTGGCCGGGCTCTGCAGGAACTGGGAGTAAAGCCACTTGGTGGCGCCGCTTAGCTGGTCACCGGTGTCCGTGTTGCGGCCCCCACCCACAGCAATGTCGTCACCCACGTCGGCGACATAGTACGTCGTGTTAAGACTCACGTATTCGTCCAGCTCCAAACAAAACGTCTGGATGGAGACGCCGCTTGTGGTATCGGTTACAGTGAAAAGACCCCCGTACCCGCCGATGTCATTCCACTTGTTTGCCGGGTCCGAGTTGACAGTATTCGACAACCCGATGGTCACGGAATTCCCAACCTGCCAGGGCACAGCACTCGCCCAGGCCGGCATAAGTATGGCGAGAACGCCTATAAGAAACAGCGCCTTTTTCATCCTTCCGGCCTCCTTTTCCGTGGTACACAGTTGCTCGTGGCCAGGCTTCGGTTTGGGCGAATTGGCAGCAATGTCTGTGCCACAGGGGACGGCTCTTGGAGAGGTTGGCTTGCTCGTTTTTAACTCATTGAATTTAAAGTGAAAAACTTGTGGAGAGCCCCCTTGCCACATCCCGAATTCCATCATTTATGGCTGTCAGAACAATTAAGGGTGGGTATGTGCCAGCCCAGAATCGGAAAAGGTTTTCTCCTTGGTTCCAAGAGGCCGTTCCGGTTTGCCCCGGGTGATCCGCTCTTGGGATTCGCTCTCCCCGAGTCGGCCAAGTCCACAATCTCGATAAAAATCTCTTGCATTTGGCTCGGCGAGTGAATTATTGGTTGGTCACGCTCCGCCGTATCTGCAACCCCTGGTCGTGTCCGTCCCCCGCTCAATAAAGGAGGCTCCCATGTCGGCATCCCCTGAACCACGACCTTTCCGCTACCGCATGGGCTGGCTGCCGGACTATCCGGACATCCGGGACTTCACCGTGGAAACCCGCACGCTCCCCCAAAGGCTCAAGCGCCTGAATCAGACCGATTCGCCTCACGCCATGCTCGAAAAAGTCGGAGTCCTCCGAGCGACCAAGTCCAAACTGCCGGCCTCGACCGATCTCACCAAATGGTGCTCGCCCGTAGAGGACCAGGGCGACCTTGGGTCCTGCACGGCCCAGGCAGGGGTGGGGCTCATCGAATACCATGAGCGCAAGGCTTTCGGCAGACACCTGGACGCCTCGCGCCTTTTCCTCTACAAGGTCACTCGAAACCTTCTCCATCTCAAAGGCGATACCGGCGCATACCTGCGCTCGACCATGCAGGCCATGGTCCTTTTCGGTGTGCCCCCGGAAGAGTACTGGCCCTACGACGTGAAAAAGTTCGACAAGGAGCCCACAGCATTCTGCTACTCCTTTGCCCAGAGCTACCAGACCCTTCAGTACATCCGCCTCGACCCGCCCGGGACTACCCGAGACGCCCTGCTCGGGCAGATCAAGACCACGCTCGCTGCCCAAATCCCCGCCATGTTCGGGTTTACCGTTTACGACTCGATCTCCCAGGCTGAAGACGACGGCAAGATCCCGTTTCCGGGTCGAGGAGAGCGGGCCCTGGGCGGCCACGCGGTCATGGCCGTGGGCTACGATGACAAAATGAAAATTGCGAACCCCGACTCCGGCAAGTCCACGACAGGCGCTCTTCTCATCCGCAACTCCTGGGGTCAAAGCTGGGGCGCCAAAGGCTACGGCTGGCTTCCCTACGACTACGTCCTCAAGGGCCTCGCCGACGACTGGTGGATCGTTCTTAAGAACGAATGGATCGATACCGGAGAGTTTGGACTGGAGTGACAGATACACCGGCTATGCTGTCTCGTATCTCAAGTCTCAATGGAAGAAGGAGGGGTCTGTCGTGAAAGGTCTGTTCGCCGTTGCTCTCAGCTCTTTCGCTTGCATGGCCGTTCCCTGGGTTGCCTTCTCTCAGACCATATGGATTGTAGACCAGGGCGGAGCAGGAGATTTCCTGGCGGTTCAGGAATGCTTCGACGACCCACGGGTTCAAGACGGAGACACCTGCATGGTGATTCCGGGGATTTACACGGAAAACGTAAACTTCAACGGCAAGGCTGTCGCTCTTGTGGGGGCCGATGGGGCCGATGTGACGGTGATCGATGGAAATGCATCGGGACCGGTTGTGACCATCGAGAACGTCGCAGCAAATGGCGCCCTCCTGGAGGGCCTGACGATTCGGAACGGTTCAGCAGAGATGGGGGGTGGGGTCTTCTGTGCAGGTTCTTTTCTGAGAATCCAGAATTGTACCATCACGGAGAACGCCGGCCGCTTCTTCGGCGGCGGGATCTATGGTTCGGAGGATGCAACACTTGTTGTTACAAACACGACCGTCAGCTACAACACGACGAGGTACGGGAACGGGTGCGGGATTTACTGCAGTGGGTCTACGATCACGAATTGCGGCATCGTCGGGAATTCTCTCGAATACAGAGACTATAAAACCTTCAGCAACCCGGGAGGAGGAGGGGGAATCAACTGTGCAGGATGTCTAATTTCTGACTGTGTGGTGAAAGAGAATTTCGGGACTACCGGTGGAGGCATTTCCTGCTCAGATTCGCAGATTCTCAATTCCCAAATCTTGGACAATCGAGCGGGAGATATGATCGGGGGTGGTCTCTTGTGCCGGGGGCTGAACCTCATCAGCCACTGTGTCATCTCGGGAAACCATGCCTCCCATTCAGGGGGTGGGATCTGTGACTTTGGAGAGACTCGGGTCACCAACTCTCTGATCACTGAAAACAACGCCATATGGGGAGGCGGGATCTTCTCGTACTCGTTCGGACATACAACGGTTATCAATTCAACCTTCTCCTTGAATCAGGCGTACTATGGGGGGGCGATTTATATCGACGGAGGCTCCGTAAACGTCGCCAATTCGATTCTCTGGGGAGATTCGGCTTTCAACGAAGGGCCTGAAATCTCGATTGCCGCAGGTTCGATTTCCGTGGTCTACTCCGACGTTGAGGGAGGATGGCCCGGGGAGGGGAATATCGACTCAGATCCTCTTTTCGTGCCCGGGCCTTCAGGCGCGTACTACCTGAGCCAGACGGCTGCAGGACAACCCCAGTCCAGTCCTTGCCTTGATGCAGGCGATCCTGCGACCGACCCATGGGGGTGGGAGGCGTTCACCACGCGGACAGATCAGGAGTTCGATGACGGACAGGTGGACATGGGATATCATTATGCCCGGCTCTGCGTGGATCAAGACGGGGATGGGTACTCGTACCAAGGTGGAGCCTGCGGGCAAATCGACTGCGACGATTCGAACCCGGGAGTCAACCCGGGCGCCGCGGAGGGACCCCAGGGGAGCCCATCGTGCACCGACGGTCTGGACAACGACTGCGACGGGCTGCCCGACTTACAAGACACGGAGTGCAAGTCCGAAGGCGGATATTCAGCCACAGCCAATGCAGAGGCTGCATCATCTGGCGAGAATTCCCTTGTCGCTTCGGGCTGGTGCAACACATGGGCGATTCTTCTTGTCCCCGCAGCCGCTGTGATCCTTTGGACGAAGGTACACAGAAACAGGAGGAGATAGGATCCCCTCGGTTGCCGGCCTAGATTTTCCTCTGCTTTGAGCCAAGCGCTTCCCCCGAATAGGACCCAGCCAGAACACCGTGGGGCCATCGCATACTTAGGATACGGGACTTTGGCCCCTCAAAACGATGCATGGGGCGGTCCGATCCAATTGGGTAATTTCTTTCCCAATATTTCCAAAACTCCTAGCTATGCTAGACCCGCGGCAAGCGGGGCGCCTCGTAATGGTGTGAAAAACAAAGAGAATCCATGAGTAAGACGGTCTGCATGTTTCTTGCAACTATGATCATGAACTTGAACCGGAGTTGGTAAGGAATGGACGATTCGCGCGACAGCGGACAGGCGATGTGCCTCCGGAGTCGTTTTAGTCGCAGGGAGCTTCTGCCTTTGTCGCTGAAACTCGGGGGCCTGGCCGTGGCGGCGTCGAAGATGAGTTCGCTATGGGGCTCCGGGGGGCAGGCTCTCGCCCAAACCGCAGGACCGCTGGTGATCGGGGTTCGGCACAATCGGGCGACGTGGTGGGATTATAACTCGAACTATTATTGGGACTTCGTGGATCAGGCCGTCGTGAACCAAATGGTAGATTATGGCATCACCGCGCTCGCAAAGGAGTCGAGTCCCGCGGCTGCCTGGCAGCGCGTCATGGCGGCGTACCGATCCGGCGACAAAGTGGCTGTCAAGATCAATTGCAACGGGAACGAGGGGCCGACGGTCGCAAACCACGTGATCGATGCGTGCATCGAACCCATTGTGGCAGTCATCAGGGGATTGGTGGGCCTCGGAATCCCCCAACAGAATATCTTTGTGTACGACGGAGTCAGAGTTCTTCACAGCCGATATGCGACCCGGATACACGCCTGGTACCCAGCCGTACAGGTCGTGGACGGCAGTACAGTGACTTACGGCCTGACCGGCGACTTAGACGAAAGGATCGTATTTCGCAATCCTGACATGGAGGCTCTTTACATCGCGGACGTCCTGATTCGGTGTCAGCACTTGATTAACATCCCGATCTTGAAGAGCCACTGCTGTGGGGTCACCGGAGCTCTGAAGAACCACGTCGGCTCTCAATCCACCCATTCGAACAGCCCGTGGTGTCGGCCCGATCCGATTCACAACCATTTCGACGAATCGGTCACCGACTTGAATCTCAACCGGCACATCCGGGACAAGACGAGACTGGTCGTGGCGGACGGCCTTTTCGGCAATTGGAGCCACTGCGTCGTGGACAATGGCGTCATGGTTGGCCACCCTTGGAGAACTTTTGGAAACGGTGCCCCCAACTTCATGTTCTTCTCTTTTGATCCCGTGGCGCTGGATTCGGTCATGTTCGATTTTCTCAAGGCCGAGACCGATGCCCGAGGGATCCGGCTGAACGACGCCGAGCACCTCCATTATGCGGAGGCCTCTGGTCTGGGAACCCACGACCATCGTCCCTACTCAAGAATCGTATACAAGGAATTCGACATCTCAGAGGGGCCGGAATGTTTCGTTGCCACAGCGGTCTACGGATCGGGAAGCTGCGAGGAGGTGGTCGTCCTGAGGAGATTCCGGGACGAAGTGCTTGCGAGAAGCTGTCTCGGAAGAAAATTCATAGAATTGTATTATAGGATCGGGCCGCGCATGGCGTACTTTGTCGAAAGAAAGGTCCGGCTCAAGGCGGCTCTACGAAAGGCGCTAAACGTGTCGGTTACCCTTTTCGGCTGGGTGCTCAGCCGAAAAGCCTGTCTGGAAAGGGGGAAGCGATCATGAAGAAGATAGGCCTGTTGTTGAGTGTGGTTCTGCTAATGGCCTTTGCCGCCCTGAGCGCCCGAGAAGGTCTGGCACAAACCATTCCCAAGGATACCTGGACCTTGGTTTACTGTGACAGTCAGGAGCTGATTGGGGAGGACGGCGCAGCGACTAATGCCTTCGACGGCAATCCAGCTACGATTTGGCATTCGGAATGGTTTCGGGCCAATCCGCCTTGCCCTCATGAAATCCAAATTGACCTGGGGTACACGTATTACGTGGATGGATTCCGGTATCTGCCTCGTCAAGATGGAGGGGTAAATGGCAGGATCGGGCAGTACGAATTCTATGTGAGCATGAGCAGGTCGGACTGGGGTGCTCCGGTGGCGACGGGAACTTTTGCGAATACGGCCGCCGAGAAAGAAGTCACGTTTTCCGCCAAGCTCGGCAGGTTCGTCCGGCTGCGCGCGTTAACTGAGGTCAACAGCCGTCCATGGACTTCCGCGGCGGAAATTGGCGTTCTGGGGACCCTTTACTTCGTCAATCAGCCACCCAACGGGGAGATTGTCCGTCCTGCAGAAAACGTCGTCGTGAGTCTGGGAGAACCCGTAACGTTCGCAGGCAGCGGATCCGACCCCGACGGGGACACCGGCCTGGAATATCTCTGGTCCTTCGGCGCAGGCTCGGGTATCGGCGATTCTACCTTGCAGAACCCTGGAGAGATCCGATTCCTGGCCCCCGGAACGTTTACGGTCACCCTGACGGTAACCGATTCGCTCGGGCTTTCTGATCCGACTCCGGCTACGCGAACCGTAACAGTACTGGATGAGCCTTTTGATCTTAAGCCGGATTGGAGCGGAATGCATCTATCGCCTTTCACTCCCACCGACCCCGGCGGGGAGTCGAATCCGGTTCTGACCGCAGAGGACATTACCGACGCAACGGCCGCGTACGTTGCAGACCCGTTTCTGTTTTATGAAGATGGCATCTGGTACATGTTTTTCGAAATCTACGAAGCCGGCGTGTATCATGGCCATATCGGATTGGCTACGAGCCAGGACGGACGCCACTGGATTTACGATCGAATCGTCCTTACGGAGAACTGGCACCTTTCCTATCCCTTCGTGTTCAAACACAACGGGAGGTACTATCTCGTGCCGGAATCTTCGGAAATCGGAGAGGTCCGTCTTTACGAGGCGACGGCCTTCCCATACGAGTGGCAATATGTATCGACCCTGGTTAGTGGAAGAGCTTTCGTGGACCCTTCGATCGTGAGATATAGGAATTCCTGGTGGATGTTTGTGGGCGATACAGGACACAGTTGTTATCTGTTTTCCTCTAACGATCTGGCGACTGGCTGGACGGAACATCCGATGAGCCCTATCGTCGCTTCCGACCCAAGTAAAGCCAGGCCAGGCGGTCGGTCGTTTATCTTCGACGGCGGTCGGTTGTTTCGAGTCGCACAGCAGGAGGAACTGGTTTATGGAGAGCGTGTTCGGGTGTTCGAAGTGGATACTTTGAACGGATCGCAGTACGCCGAGCACGAGATCGCCGAGAGCCCCATCCTTGGTCCCAGCGGGACCGGCTGGAATGCTCTGGGCATGCACCAGTTCGACCCCTGGTGGGACGGCGCCCATTGGATCTCTGCGGTGGACGGATGGGACGGACACTCTTGGTCGATCGGAATCTTTACGTCGACATCGAGGCCTGAGAGTCTGATTGTTTTGCCTGCTGGGAATATCACGATCCAGGTCGGCGAATCCGTGGAGTTTGCCGGAAGCGGAAGCGATCCGGATGGAGACCTGCCTTTAAGCTATTTGTGGCAGTTCGGCGCGGGCTCCGGAATCCCTGATTCCACGCTCCAGAATCCCGGATGGGTGCAATTCAACACGCCGGGCACGTTCACGGTCACCCTTACGGTGACGGATGCCTCCGGCCTTTCCGATCTGACGCCGGCCAGCCGGACCGTCACCGTAAGGGGCAACTCGGCGCCGATTCCCAAGCAAGGTTGGAGCCTGGTCTATTGTGACAGCCAGGAACTGATCGGTGAAAACGGGGCCGCGACGAACGCATTCGACGGCGCTTCTGGTACAATCTGGCACACCGAGTGGTTCCGGAGCAGTCCTCCATGCCCGCACGAGATTCAGATCGACCTGGGAGCCACATACAGCATTGATGCATTCCGATACTTGCCGCGACAGGACGGCTCTGCCAATGGCAGGATCGGGCAGTACGAGTTCTATGTAAGCGCGAGTACGACGAATTGGGGGCCTCCTGTGGCGACCGGAACGTTTGCGAACAGCGCCGCGGAAAAGGAAGTCGCTTTTCCGGCCAAGGAGGGAAGGTTCGTCCGGCTCAGGGCTTTGACCGAGGTCAACGGCAGGCCGTGGACAAGCGCTGCTGAAATCAACGTGGTGGGAAGCGGAGGATCACTGAACCAGCCGCCGAACGGAACGATCCTCACGCCCAGCGGAAATGTGACGATCGATGCGGGGGATTGGGTGGAATTTGCGGGGAATGGAACGGATCCGGACGGGAATTACCCGCTCACCTATCTCTGGCAGTTCGGGGCCGGATCCGGCATCCCGAACTCAACGCAACAGAACCCGGGAAGCGTTCAGTTCAACGTGCCGGGTACGTACACGATCACGTTCACCGTGACGGACGCGCTGGGGCTGTCGGACCCAACGCCCGCGACTCGAACGATCGCCGTGAGGGGTGGTTCCGGAATCATTCCGCAGCAAGGGTGGAGCCTGGTCTATGTGGACAGCCAGGAACTCGTTGGAGAAAACGGCGCTGCGACAAATGCCTTCGATGGCGCACCTGGAACGATCTGGCACACCGAGTGGTTCCGAAGCAACCCGCCGTGCCCGCACGAGATCCAGATCGATCTGGGCTTCAATTACAATATCAACGGGTTTCGATACTTACCGAGGCAGGACGGATCTACAAACGGCAGGATCGGGCAGTACGAGTTCTACGTGAGCACGAGCCCGACGAACTGGGGCAGCCCGGTTGCTTCTGGAACGTTTGCCAACAGCGCGACCGAGAAGGAGGTGCTTTTCGCTCCGAAGGCAGGAAGATTCGTGCGGCTCCGAGCGTTCACAGAAGTCGCCGGTCGACCCTGGACATCGATGGGGGAGATCAATGTGATGGGTTCGCCGTGAGCGGCCGACGGAGAAACCGGCTCTATCGTGTGCCCAAATACAACGCGCCGCCCACGGATGTCTGCAGAAGCATGACGGCCCTGGAGAGCAACGAGATGCTGAGAGAGACTTCGGCGGGAATTCCGATGGTCGCGAATAGGCCGACAACGGAGACCTCGTAGACGCCGATGGCGTTGATGGAGATCGGAATCAGGGTGATCAACTGGATCGCCAGGTAGAAAAGAGCGGTGGCGAGGATACTTGGCCTATAGCCGTACATGAGAAAATAGAACCAGAGGCTCGTGATCCCCAGGGCAGGGTAGATCAGGGAAATCGAGAGGACACTCTTCCAAGAAGTCCGGAATTCACGAAACACGTCAAGGAATTCCAGAACCTTGCGGGAGAAACGGCTGGAGGCCACATAGATCGCCAGAAGAGCAAGGGCAAAGAGCCCCACAAGACAAACGAGCATATCCATGCGATTCAGGAGCAGATGCCCTGGGAGCGCCAGTGAAAGAAGAACAAAAAGGATGAGAGTGCCAAGGAACCCGCTCGCGCGGTCGAGCAATACCGAGCCAAGGGCGGTCTTCGTTCCGACCTCTCCTTTGACTTTGATCACTCGATAGCCGTCGCCTCCGATAGTGGAGGGAAGAAAATTGCTGAAGAAGTTGCCAATCCAATATATGCGCACGAGAGCCCAAAAGGGCAGCCGCCAGCCGAGGAGGATTTGCCATTTCAACGCCGACAACAGGATGGCCGGCAGGTAGAGGAAAACCGGTACCAGAATCATCCAGTTCACACGGGTGAGCAGAGAGCCCACCTTGCGCGCATCGACATTTGCCACGAGAGCCGCGAGGAGGCCCACCGTGACCACGGCCCTGAGCGCCCTGGTGAGGGGCCCGCGGTTCTTATCGAGCCATGGTCGAAGGCGCGATTTCATGATAGAGCTCTTCGAGCGCCCGGCAGTAGGCCGAGACAGAAAACCTCTGTGCCGACTCGGATGATTGCCGTACGATCCTCTCACGCAGGGTCGGGTCTCTTCTCAGGCAGACGATCTGGTCCGCCAAGTCCCTTTCGTCCTCCGGTTCAAAGAACAATCCCGTCTCCCGGTTCTCAACTAGATCGCAGAGGGCCGGGATCCTGCTGCAGATGACCGGGACGCCGGCACAGCGGGCCTCCAGGAGAACGACCGGGAACGCCTCAGAAAGAGAAGGAAGCACCAGGACGTCGAGCAGGGGATAGACCTCCGAGGCATCCTCCATCCAGCCCAGGAACCGGACGCGTTCGGAGACCTTCAAATCCCGCGCGAGCCGTTCCAAGGCCGCCCTCTGGTCGCCGTCGCCCACGATCAGCGCACGATACGGAAAGTCCAGATAAGGCAGGGCGCGGATGAGATATTCGCAGCCTTTGACCTTCCTCAGCCTCCCGACGAAGCCTATCACGAACTCCTGAGGCGAAATCTCCAAATTGGTCCTCGAGAGGACGTTTTGTCCGCTGTTAGGCCCAACGAGGGGGGAGACGAAGTTGTTGAGAACGACGACCTTGGCCGGGTCGTCCCTCACAATGTGGAGAATGTGCCGTTTCACATGCTCGGATACCGCAACGAGTCTGGCGATGCCTGACCAGCGCAGTTTCATCATCAGAGTGTATCCGCGGTATCCAAGCAAAAGGTCGCCGTGCTCCTGATGGATGTGCTTGATTTCGGGCAGCAAGAGACCGAGAACAGAGGCCAGATAAAAGCCCTTCCTCTGGTGGGTATGGAGGATATGAATATTTTTCCTTCTCACCGTATGGCAAAGGTCGAGGAGAGGCAGGGGGCTGTATTTCGCGTAGTTCCGGATGACAATATCTTCTCTCGTCCTCTTTCCCGGCATGCCCGGGTCTCGGAGGAAGTAGAAGTGGGCTTCCACGTGCGGGGACTTGAAGTTCTCCAGAAGCCCCTGGACCACCTTCTGAACGCCTCCGATCCCGAACTTGTCCACGATGTGGAGGACACGGATGGATTCGCGGCTCATGGCGTTGCAGATCGTCCTAAGGAGAGGGGAAGATCAAACCCAGGTTGGTTAGGAGTGGATGTGCCCCGTCGTGCCCATCGGAATGCTGCCGACAACGGAAGCGTAGATCCCTTCGACTTTGGTGCATAAAGTTCTCCAGTCGAAGTTGCCTAGGATTCGCTCCCTTGCGTTGCGGCCGAGCCGTTCTCTAAGGTCCGCGTCGCAGGCGAGCTGGAGGATGGCATCGGCCATCCCCTCCACATCCCTGTTGGGGACGACCGAACCCGTAACTTGGTCTTCGAGGAGCTTTGCGGAACCCTCGAATGCCACGATGGCCTTGCCCGCAGCCATGTAATTGGTGAGCTTTTGAGGGATCCCGGGGCAGTCAACCCGCGGAAGAGTGGCGATGTGAGCGAGCGAGAGAAGCCCTGGAATTTCTTCGAAGGGCTTCTCTCCGAGAAATATCACGTTCTCTTCTACGCCCAGTGTCCGGGCCATTTGCCGGTACTTTTCGGTGTTGGAGTCTCCGATGACGAGAAGACAGACATCGGGCCTTTGAGGGACTAGGGTCTTCATGGCCGCCAGGAGGAGGTCGATCCCCTGATACTCTTGAAGGGTTCCTGTATAGATGACAACGGTGCGGTTCGACAATCGGAGGGTCTCGCGAAGACCGTTCGGCGGCGTTTTGCCTTCGAACTGCTCCGGATTGACGCCAGTCGGGATGCAGGAGATCTTTCGGTCCGGTATCCCGAGCTGAAGCAGGAATTGCTTGAGCTCCTCCGAGACCGTGATCACGTGGTCCGCTAGTTTCGGGACCACCCTGTCAAGGACTTGGCGAAGACGTGTGGGGTTCCAAAACTTGTACGAGGAAAGCTCGCCCTCGAGCGTTGTATGGGCGTCGTAGATGACCTTGACCCTTGTCAGCAGACGGACGGGATAGGCCACGATGGCCCCCTCGAAATGGTGGGCGTGGATGAGATGGACGGCTTCCCTCCTTACGGTCGCGAGCAATTTCAAGAACAGCAGCGGATCGAGCAACAGGAGCTTGGTTGGAGTCGGGCCGGGAGCGAAGTTTCTGTACTTGATGAGCTTTGGGATCCTGTGAATCTTGATCTTTTGCGTGGCCAGATCGGTGCCGAAATGATACGTGACGACGTGAACCGTATGCCCCAGATCTGCCAGTCCCTCAGCCATCTGCAGAATTCTGCTCGGCGTTCCTCGGTTTCCCGGGAAGGGGCACGCGGCGACCATCGCGATACTGAGTTTCATCCCTTGCTCTCCAGCGAATCCGACCTCATCTGAACTGGAGTAAACAGTAAAGGAGCCCGCAGGCCATGGATGCGAGCAACGACAGGAGCGGCTTGGCACGTTCCGCTCGTTGCCGGAAGGCAAGAACGGCGAGAACGATGGCCCCGCCAAAAAGCGCCTCTGCGAACAGAGCCCGGGCGTTGACGAAGGTGCAGAGAGTCTGTACGAAGCCCTCAACCGACGCGTCGTCCCTGTGGATCTTGGGGAACAGGGAAATCGGCGAAACGAAATGCCGGAAGCTGAAGGGCCAGAAAAGAGGCACACCATAGGGAGCGGATGCGTCCGTAGCGGCATAGTCGAGAAGGGGATGGGAATCGGGACAAAGAAGGAGAAAAGCCAGCACGGAGGAACGGCTCGCCGGCGGAAGGATAGACCGCAGCATCCCGTAGGCAAGAAGCCCCAAAGCAAGGCATAGGGTGAGACTGTGGGTGATCCCGCGGTGGAATCGGACCGGGTCGCCGAGGAGGAATCCGGGCACGAAGTCGATATCGGGTACAGTTGCTAGGAGGACTCCTGCGGCGAGAAGGAGCCCTTTTCTTCGCCGGGATAGGCTCGGCAGGCTGCGTTCAAGGCAAAGGAATCCGGCAAGAGCTACCGCGGAGTGAGCTACGGGCGAAGGCATGGGCTCGTATTCTCCTGTCCGTCAGATCCTGCTGTTCGATCCCCGGAAGGGCGCCCGGCAGCGGCGCGCAGCCGCGACGGAGCGGTAGAGAGCAAGATACCGATTCGCCATCCTCTCTGCCGAATAGTCTTTCAAGGCTCTTTGGCGAGCAGCCGAGGCCTTGGCCCTGGCTGCCTCCCTGTCCAGCCACACAGTCCCGATTGCCGAGGCAAGGGCCTTGAAGTCGCCCGGAGGCACGAGCGCGCCCAGCCGACCTTGCTCGAGCACCCGCGGGATCTCGCCCACATCCGTCGCAACGATCGGGATGCCTGCCTGCATGGCTTCGAGCAGAGTCAAGGGCAGCCCCTCGGTGCGAGACGGGAGCACAAACGCGTCGAAAAAGGGGAAGTAGCGGTACGCCTTCTCGCAATATCCTGGGAGGAAGACTCTATCGGTCAGGCGGAGGTTCCGGATGGCCTCTTCGAGGCGGACCCTCTTTCTTCCCTCTCCAAAGATGACCAGAACAGGGTCGAGTCCCTGTTCCACTGTCCATGCGAGCGCCCGGAGGAGCAGATCCAATCCTTTCTCGGGAGAAAGTCTCCCGACAGCAATGAGCTTGAAGCGCCCTTCGCATGTTTTTGCAATGTCGGCATGTTCCCTCTCGAAGAAACCCTGCGGGAACGCGAGTTCCGGCAAGCCGTTTTCGATCACCCGAGGGTGGACACCGAAGAGCTTGAGCGCAGGGTAAGTAACAATGCGGGAAGATACCGCGACCGTGGCGTCGAGATTCCTCATCGCTGCAGCAGCGAGAGTCTGATAGAGACCCACTTTGCTGAGGAGCCGGGCCGAAGTCCATCCGTGAATCGTTGTCACCGCAGGAAAGGTCCGAATGCGCTGGGGAAGGAAACCCAAAAGAATGTCTCCCTTGTATCCATGAGAATGAAGGACGTCTGCCCCCCACTGTCTGGCCCGCCGTAGAATCTCCACCGACGTTTTTAGAGCTTCTCCAACCGAACCCCTGATCTGAAGAACATAGAAGCCGCGCTCATCGGACTCCTGTTCGATTGCCTTCAGCCCCTCTCGATAGGTTCCCAAGCTGAGAAGGCCGGGCGTGAGCCCCAGCCGCTTTTGTGCCTCCATCAATGAAAGCAGGACACCCTCCGCTCCATACAACCCAGCGCTGTCGATGACGTGGAGGATCCTCACCCCGGGTTACCTTTTTGTAACGGCCAATTACGGGATTTGGAACGCGGGAACAGAAGAAAGAAAAAAACGCGGCCGGCGACCCGCAATGGCCGCCGGCCATGAGAAGCGGCAGGAAGCGAAGGCTGCCCTTACTGTACGTTGACCCTTACACCTGTGGGGGCGGCCGGCGGCGTCGTATCAGCCGCCACAGTAAAGCGGTAGGAGTCCCTGGGCATGACGTTTGGTGGATTGTGGAGATCCGAAGCGTCCAGGGTGACGGTTACGGTCTGGCCCGGGGAGAAATCCACAGGAGGATTGTAAGAGACCGTATAGTCTGCAGGAGATCCGGTGATCGTGGGGGTCACAGTTTGTCCGTTTACGGTCATGACGATCGAAGATCGGTTCACACCGTCCCCGGAATCCAGAACGTGCAGGCTGATGTTCGTATCGGCAGCCACGCCCGTTGCATTCTTGGCTGGAGAATGGCCCGAGGTGGTGGGAGCAGATGTGTCTACTCCGCTTGCCCCTCGAGGCCCGATGTAGCTTGTGCTGACGACAATGTCATCAACGTAATAATCAATACTACATCCGGTTTGAGCCGCAAATCCACTGAAAATAACATCAGAGACCGAAGTGTATGGGAACTGCATGCTGTAGTTGTCCACAAGCAAATTTTCGTTTATCCATAAGGAGGTCTTTTTAGTCGTTAGGTTGACATACCACTCAACCAAAATCCATTCATTCTCGTGATCCACCCAATTAAAATAAGGAGCATTTGTATTGTGTCCTTCCCAATTTTCTCCCGGGGTGTAAGTGTGCGCCACCAGGTACGCTCCTTCAGGTGCGTTGCCGCAGTAGTCTTTATGGGGGCAATTCCTAAAATCCAACGAACATTCCGCTGTTGTGGCGGTATTGAGGAATAGGAAATGGGCCCCCCAATATCTACCTGCGCATGTTGCTGAACCCGCGGGGAGATAAACATAGAATCTCAAGTAAACTGATGCAGGTGCGCCTGGAACCGCCTTGTAAAGGTCTATGGTGCTTTGTGTACCGGTTGCCTTCTTGATTCTGTAGCTGCGTGTCCCACTATGTTTGATAATGGAACTTATCTCACTGCATCCTGCCGAAGAATAGTCTGCTGGTTCCCAGCCATGCCACTGAGGACCGCGATTGCACGGCCAAGGGACGGTGGGGGGGGAATCTACATCCCAGTCCTCGCAGACAAGGTAATTCCCGGTTTCTCCGCATTCGGCAGCGGCTGGGGTCGGAGGCAGAAGCAAGGAGAAGAGGGGGAATACTGCAAGGAAAACCAGGAGCGAGAAGGCTGAAAGGGAAGTCGGACGTGCCATTGTATTAACCTCCTTGTAGGCCTAACTGGAGAATGAGGTATGTAGGCACTGCAATTCTTGGGCCCTTTTGAGAGAAGGCTTTTCTGGGGTCTGGTTAACAGCAAAATCCATGCCACGATTTGGCTGCACAGGAAGCAGAGTGGACTCACTTCTTTGTGCGCTCGGTCTTGCGCCATCCTGTTTCACGCCTTGTGGCGAAACCCCGTATGGTGAGCAAGAATTTCCAAGACAAGAAGATTGGCGCCCTCAGGAGAGAAAACCATGTCTTTCTTGATGGCTGACTGGCTGCTGCCCCGAAGACAAAGTACGAGGTGATTAAGATGGGTAGGAGAGCGGCCCAGGCTACAGAAGGATAGATGGCTCGGACCCAGAAGCAGTGAACGATACTCAAGATGAATTGGAGGCCGGACAGGTTGGCCAACATGGAGATGGATGGCAGAATTAGCTCGACTGCGCAATCGAGAATTCGCAGATCCCTTTTTGTCACCGCAGCTTTGAGCAAATGCCAAAAGTATCCTCGGATGCATTCGAGTCTGCCCTTAAGCCATCTTTCACGTTGCGTTCTGCCCCGCTGAGTGGTGTCAGCTGTGAGGGAGTAAATGTACGCTTCTTCGTACGTAGGGAAGATCCCTCTCAAGACTGATTTTATGTAGTATTCCCAGTTTTCCGTAAGGCTGAGCGCATCCCAGCCATACTGCGTAATCACACGCCTGGCAAAGCACATCCCGTTTCCCATGAGCGGGCATGAAAAGCCGAGCCGCTTCTTTCCTCTATATCGATACCGGTACTTCAGCACCCCGGGTATCACCATGAGCCTGGTGAGCCAGGTCTCGTCCGGGTTGAGAATTCCCAAATAGCCCTGGATGATCTCATGGCCCTCGTGGAGGGCAAGATTCATGCTCTTCAAAAACTTCGGGTCTATGGTTGTATCGGCGTCGATGATGACGAAGGCGTCATATTTCTGCAGGTCGATTTGCTGGAAGGCCCACTGAAGTGCATACGGCTTGCCTCTGCGCTCAGGATCTGTTCGCACCAGGCAAGACATTCCGGATTGGGTGACGATTTCTTCAGTCCGATCGGTGCAGTTGTCCGCGATCACGATCATTTCAAGACATTCCCCGGGGTAATCGAGGGCTTTGGCGCTCCGCAAGAGATTCTCGATGACCAGTTCCTCGTTGTGGGCGGGGACGATGATCGCGAACTTCTTGCACCCCGGAGCCTCGGCGTTCCTTCTGCCTGCGTAGCGGAGGCTCACGAGAAGCCAAAAATAAAGGTAGCCGACGAAGAAAGAGAGCGTGAGATCCCCTGCCAGCAACAGGGCTGTTATTATGTCAGTGATCACGTGGTCTTCTCCTGCGGTCAGGCATCCATGCGGCGCGTCATTTCCTGAAACACTGCCTCGATTTTGGCAGCGCGGACCAGGACTTCAGCGATTCTTTTGGAACACGCATAGGCACCTCGCTTTCAGGGTTCAGGCTCGAGTGGCGCGTCTTCGTCATATCCACTGCCCTCTCGGGCTCCCACGGTGTCATAGACGCTCATCGAACTCATGTAGATCACCTTTGTTACTCCAGCCTTGCGAACAGCTCGGATCAGGTTCTCGGTTCCTCGTACGGTGACATCCTCGGATGTGCGGGGGTTGCCGCTCGTTTCCGCTGCAAGATGTACGACCGAACGGACGCTTGAGACAGCCCTGTCCAGAGCTTGTTCTTCCCGGATGTCCCGGAAGACGATTTCGACACCCATCTCTTCCAGGTGACGAATCCGGCTGAGTTTCCGCACAAAAGCGCGGACCGGGTAGCCCTCCTGCACGAGTTTTCTCACCACGAGCGTGCCCAGAAATCCGGATGCGCCCGTGACGAGCACCCCTTCTTTGGTGCGAAGGGTGCGTTGGCGTGAAGGCCGGGGGGCCCAGTCCAAGTGCAACTTCTTACATTTTCGCCAGATTTCATCTTTGCAGCGGGCCGTCTCGAGCACGAGGTCCTTCGGAACGGGGTGGCCGGAATGAGAGGAAACCGAACGATAGAATTCGTAAATCAGGTTCTTCATCCCCTGGTAAGGCTTCAGCTTGCCGGTCATGAGCGCAAGGGTATTCCGCACGGTGTGTTTGCTGAGCTGGTATGCTTGGGACAGGTTGAAGGTCGCCTTGGAGACGGCTTTGGGCAACGAGCTTGTGCTCTGAAGGAGAAACGTCATGGTATCGAAGTTGGCCCGGGCGAATCCCCTTCGTCCATACGCATCCAGGAAGTGCAGCTGGGGCTTGGCTTTATTGTGAAAGACAAAACGAGACTGCCTGTTGCCCCCTTGGATCCGCGTACAAACACGCGCAGCTCGTCCGTGAGATCTTGGGGGAGCGTTCCAAGACTTGATTCGAGGACGTGAAGCTCAGTTACCTTCCCAAGAAAATGAAGCAAAACATAAAGGGGATGGTCTAGGTAATTGTGGAATAGTCCGCCAGGGAGGGTGTAGCTCCAGTGGATCCCTCCGGATGCGTCTGTTCCTTTGAGATCTTGACGATTCACGTTCATTCCGTAATGACTGTGGAGGTACACGATAGACCCCAGTTCTCCCCTGCGGGCGCAGCGGTCGAGGGAGAGCATACAGGGGTCGAACAAGTGGTTGTATCCTGCACAAACGAGCAGTCCTCTCCGTTCGGCCTGCTCGTAGATCTCCTCCGCGTCCGACAGATTGATTCCCACCGGTTTCTCGACGTAAACGTTGACGCCCCTTTGGATCGCATGGACTGCGATCTCTCTGTGCCACTGGGGAGGCGTGAGGATGTGAAGAACGTCAGGGGATTCCCGGGAGATAAGGCTTTCATAGGATTCATAAACGTTCCTGATTCCGTGCCTTTCCGAAGCTGCTTTCAGCTTTTGGGGATCGCGGTCAGCAATGCCCACAACGGATGCAGCAGGATTTTGTTTCACAAAGGAGATGTGCTTGTTTGCCACTTCGCCGCATCCGACGATGCCGACTCGAATCATAAGAATGCCCCCTTTCCCTTTAAGGATTGTTCTCTGAAGCGGCGGCCAAGGGGCGAATCAATCGCGCCGGGTTGCCGGCCACTATGCTGTAGGGCTCTATGCTTCGCGTGACGACCGAGCCGGCTCCGACAATGGAATTTTTCCCGATCCGGACCCCTGGGAGAACGATCACGCGGCAGCCGAGCCACACATCGTCCTCGATCACGACAGGGTCTACCCTTTCTGGATTGCCTTGGATGCCGTGGTAGTCCCGATCCAAGATCACGCAATCCCAAGCGATGCGGCAGCGGCTGCCGATCGAAACATGTTGGGCCACGTGGATCTCGGTGCGGTCGCCTATGGTCGTGAAATCGCCGATTTCTAACAGGGCGGGTCGGTCGCGGCTGGGGCCTTCGAGGTCGAGTTTTATGCCGTTCCAGAAGACGCACTTTCCGACATGGATCCTGGCATGGCGTTTGATCACGCGGATTCGACCCCGCACCTGGATCCAGCCGCACTTTTCGAAGCGGTGGCGGTATGCGAGTCCTCTGAGATAGTATCCCAGCTTGTGCAGGCTTTCCCGCACGCCGGCTTGTTTGAGTTTTTCGAAGTGAGACATTCGGCGCCCGCAATCAGAACCACGGGAAAAGGATACGGCAGGCTAAACGGGCCCGGTTGGGTGCAGCGGCTTGGTGGATCATAATCCTCTTGAGTCGATACGGATCGTCGTGAGTTACAACGGTGCCTCTTTGGCCGATGAAGGCTGCCGTGTAGCCGGAGTGTCTTACGGTTCGAAGGAGGCTGTCGTCATAGTCGCCGTTCGGGAAACAGAAGGCGGCGGGAGCCTTGCCCGTTCGCTCCGTTATCGCATGCCTCGATCCGAGGATTTCCTGCTCGATCTCTTTGGGGTCTTGCACTTGCGTGAGAATAGCATGGCTTTTCGTGTGAGAGCCGAAGGAAATTCCGTGTCGGGCCATGTGGCATACTTCTGACCAGTCGAGCATGGCCCGAAGCCGCGGAAGGGTCTCCATGCCAGAAGCGCGCAATAAATCCTCGATCACTTCTTCGATGGTTCCGGCTGGGAATTGTTTGAGAAAAGCGATCGTCTCGTGGATCCCCTCTGCAGGATTGTGAGCGCTGCTCCGAAAGATTCGGGCTGCTTGCCTCGCTTCTTCGGTGCGGCAGAATTCCGGGGACAGGGGCTGAGAGTGGGAGAGGATGTAGTTCACTTTTTCGGGCCAGAACCAGTCTCGGGTGCCTATGTAGTTGGTGGTCAGGAAGAAAGTGGCGGGAACGTTGTACTTTCTCAGTAGGGGGAAGGCGTTTTCGTAATTGTCGAGCCAGCCGTCGTCGAAGGTCAGGAGACAGACGTTTCCGAAGGGCCTGCCCACAGAAAGGGAGGAAAGGAACTCTTCGAGAGAGATGATGCGGTATCTCGCGGTCAAATACTTCAGATGTTCTTCGAAGGTTTCTGGCGTGACCGTCATCCCTTCCTCCGCCGGGATTCCGCCCCCGCGTTCGTCGCAGACTCTGTGATAGGCGAGAACCACGCATCGGTCCTTGAGGAGGATCCGGTCAAGGAGAAAGAGGATGCCGGTACGGTAAAGTACACATGCGAGAAAGTTCTTGATGCGGCCTTTCCACGTGAATAAAGACGGCAAATCGGATTATCCCGTAACCTTGTAAATAAGGAATGTGTCCCCGCGGTTCTTGGCGGTTGGGCGGATGACCTGAATGAGTTGCAGACGGCTGTCACGATCAAGGGACCTGTAAAAGGCCGCGGCCTTTGGATGCCGTCTGGCCACAAACTCAGTAGACCGTGAGGTCTTCATCTCTTGGGATATGACAAAATACTCATAGCCGTTTCTCAAGTAGAAATCGATGGGCTCGACCTGGAGACCGAACTGAGTGGATGTTATGTCATAGGAGAGTTCAGGAACGGTTCGCAGCAGGAGTTCGTAATAAATCAAAGCGTGTTCATCGACGATTCTTGTAGGGTCGAGCAAGGTCCCATCCCTGAGGGCTCGCTCTTTCTCAGCCAGTGTTCTCTGGAGGCTCTCCCGGTTTTCCGCAATCGCGGGGGCGAAGGAATTGATGGATTTGCCTGAGTCCATAAGGATTTTTGATCCAGAGGGAATGTTCGCCTCGATCCACTCTTTTGCCAGGAGTCTTGTATTTTTCCCTGAGAAGGAGAGCTCGAGGCGCCAGACGTTATGCGCAGGCTGAAGGAGCAGAACCGTGCACAGGAACAAGGCCAAGGCCCGCCTGGCAGCGGGATACATCGGCCATGCGACGATGCTGACCATGAGGTGCCTGGCGCACAGGAGATAGAGAAACGGCATGAAGGGCACCATGTAACTGGGGGAGACCAAGAACCGAGAAGCTCCCATGATGAGATAGAAGGGCAGCATGAAGCTGAGAAGGAGGATCTCTTCCTTGCTTCGAGAGAGAGTAGCCCTGCAGAGGCTGTAAAACGCCAGCAGAGAGAGCGCCCATCCCATCTCGCGGTAAAAGTAGATGATGTAGGCGACAAAGCCGATGTGCTCGCTTTGTGTCTCGTTAATCGGCGTGACGTAGACCTTGCCCATGCCGAGGAGATGCAGCAGGAATTTGCGGGGCGCTGCCAAAACGGCCGGGTTTCCGATGACCAGTCCGAGGATAAAGAACAAAGCGCAACAGAGGAGTTTCTTGTCGAGCAGAATCTCACGAAATTGTAGGCTGGCCTTTCCGGTGAAGTGCGCAAATAGTAATGGGATTACGAGCACGATGGCCGGTGCTTTGGTCTGAAAGGCGATTCCGGCGAATAGACCCGCGAGCATATAATCCCGGGTCCGCGATGAAGGTCCCTGCCTGAGGATTGCGGCGATGAAAGAGAAGGAAAGGAGAACCAGGAAACCGAGTGTGGCGTCCACGCGGGCAAAATGGGCAACCTCGATATGCGCCGTGTTCAGACAGAAGAACAGGGCAGCCAGAAGACCGGCTCCGGACCAGCCCAGAACGGTTGCGATTCTGCAAGTCAGAAAGACCGAAGCTGCTCCCAAGAAGGCGGAAGTTGTCCGGCCGAGCAGAAGAAGGGGGGAAAGGTCCCTTACGACGTTTGCGGCGAAGTCCATGGGGGAGGAAAACATGTGAAACAGTCTGCCCAAAAGATAAAAACTTCCGTACTCGACCGAGAGTACGTACAGATAGAAGCGCTTGGCCCACCTCTCAAGGTTCAGGTGTCCCGAACAGACGCGCAGGGCCTCGAACACCTCGTTGTATTCGTCGCTATGATCTGCGTTCCAGATTCCGTAAATCCGAAGTAGAAAAGCCAGGAGGAAAATCCCGGCTGCGGCCCATCTCTGCCTATCGGAGCTCGGAGCCGTGAGCTGTGTCTCCCGAGAGGGTTCGAACGCGATGGCCTTAGATGGTCTTTTCAATCGTATATTCCCGCTTTTGTCTTCCATGGGTGAAGGCGATGATCTCTCCCAGGAGGCCGAATCCGGCGGTTTGCACTCCGAGCACGGCGAAAAGCAAGGCCAGAAGGAGCACGGACCGACCGCCGATCGGGCGGCCCAGGAAAACCCGCTGAAAGAACACATAGGCCGTTATGACGGCTGCAACCACAAGGAAACCAGACCCGAACATGCTGAAGAACCTAAGGGGTTTTCGGGTGAACCGTGTGTTGAAATAGACCGTGAGGATATCCAGAAAACGATTGAAGTATTCCGTAAAGCCGTACCAGCCAGACCGGCCCCGCTCCTGCAGATGGTCGCAGGGGATCTCTTTGGTCCTGAAGCCCTTCCTGGCCGCAACGATAGGGAGGAAACGGTATAGGTTCCCGTAAAGGTCTGTCTCCTCGAGGACCTGGCGCCTGAAAACTTTCACAGTGCAGCTCAGGTCCCTGAGTTTGGTTCCGGTGAGCAGGCCCACAAGCCGGTTGTAGAGCCTGGACTGCACTCGGCTGATCCACGGATCCACTCTGTGCCTGCGCCATGGGGTGACGATGTCTGTATCCGAATCCAACGCATCGAGGAGTTTCGCAAAGGATTGGGAGGTGATTTGTGGATAGGATCCGCAGACAAAAAGAATTTCGCCCGAAGTTTCTTCGAGTGCCGCTTTGAGGGAGATCGCTTGTGTCGTTCCTCGCGGCATGACAAGAATCCGAGTGGAAGCGCGGGTGTTTTCAAGGGATTCGAGCTCCTTTCGCGCGAACCATTCCGTTCCAGATGCCACGACCAGAATCTCGAAAGGCTGGCCTCGCTCCAGAAAGATTCCGTGCAGGGATCGGACGAATTCAGCGAATCCTTCGGTCTCCTCTTCGAGGAGAAGGAGGACCGAATACCGGATAGAGCCTTCAGCTCGCACAGGGTGGGTTCCCGATATCAATTTTTCTCCTTGTGAGTTCCGGCAGCCGGGTGTGGGAGAGGTCGCTTGTAGCGACCACGAGCTCGCCGATGATGCCGAGCAGAACAAGGTGAACTGCGGCCATGGCTGAAAGGGCGGTGGCGATGAAGAAGAATAGAGCCTTTCCCGCTGTCCAGTCATAAACTAAGGCGAGGATGGACAGGATGGCGAAGAAGAGCGTGAGCCCGACAAAAGGGAGAGCACAAAGGGCAAATCCTTTCAAAGGAACGGAGGAGAAACGAATGATGAGATTCATGGCGAAGATGTCGCTGAAGACCTTCAAAATGCGGTCGAAGCCGTACTTGGAGACTCCGAATCTTCTGGGGTGATGTCTTACGGGTATCTCGGTGATCCTCGCTCCGGTCATGCTTGCCAAGGCAGGGAAGAATCGGTGCATTTCGCCGTAAGCACGAAGATTCCTGACGCACTCGGCTCGGTAGGCCTTGAGAGAGCACCCATAGTCGTGCAGGCGAACGCCCGTTGTGAGGGAGATAAGGGCATTGGCGATTCGGGAGGGGAGAACGCGAGAGAAGGGATCCTTTCTCTCTCTCCGCCAGCCGCTGACGATATCGAACCCTTCTTCGATCTTCTCCAGAAGCATGGGAATGTCCGCAGGGTCGTTCTGGAGGTCGCCGTCCATGGTGACGATGATCTCTCCACGAGCCTGTTCGAACCCTGCGACCATGGCGCTTGTTTGTCCGTAATTGCGGCGGAGCCGCACCGCCCGAAGGGGCGGAGTCGATTCCTTCAGACGTTCGATGATTTCCCAGGTGCCGTCGGTCGAACCGTCATCGACGAGGATCAACTCGTATTCGAAGGGGAAACTCTGCGCCACTCTGAGAACCTCGGCGACCAGCCTTTCGACCGACTCCTCCTCGTTGTATAAGGGAACCACGATGCTCAGTCGCGCGGACATAGGTTCACCTCACTCCGGCGGCCCCCCTGGGAGACTGGATCGACCAAATCACGGACTACGTTTGTCAGGATCGCGGTGTACGTGAGGATCGTCCAGAACCAGGCGTAATAGAGGGCAGAGAGAAAGATGCCCGACGCGAGATAGCCGATCAGGCCTCCTGTCAGGGCGAGGGAATAGTGATAAGCCTCCTCAATCTCCGCCAGACGCAGGCTGTATCGGGTTCCCCCGGTACCGGCTGCGCGCTGCGCGCGGCTTTCGGCCTGCCAGAGTCGTCTGACGTTTCTTCTGTTGCGTTCGCTGTGATAGACCATGGCCAAGAAGAGAAGGGTCCCTACAATGCCCTGTTCTGCAAGAAGGGTGAAGTAGACCGAGTGGAGCGCCCTTCCCCAGTCGCGCATGCCCCTTTCGCTCGGATCGTAGGTCGTGATCCAGACCGGGGCGTTCTCGGGGCCGACGCCGATGACAGGGTGGTGGGCGAAGATCTTCATGGCGTTCTTCCAGTAATACACCCGCTTTTCTCCGGTCCCCTGCTCAGCGCCTTCCGTCCGGATGGTCCTCATCTCCTGCCAGTAACTCTCGGGGACGAAGAGGGAGGCGGCCCCAAGGAGCAGAAGGCCGAAGAGCAGGGTCGCTCCCTTCCGGCTCGTCTTGGAGAAGCAGTAGGCGAGGGAGCATAGCAGTCCGAGGAATCCCCCCCTGGACAAGGACACCACAACGCCGGCGACGAAGAGAAAGAAGGCGCCGAAGTAAAAGAGTTTTCCTTTCCAGCGCTCGGCCTTGAGGCCGAAAAAGAATGCGAACGGGACGATCATGTTCATGAGGAGCGCAAAATCGTTCTCATCCGAGAGGGAAGGAATCGAACGGATGATCCCCCCGCCCTGGATCCCCATGAGGGCAATGGGCACATTGCAGACAATGAAGATCTTGAACAAGGTCCCGAGCTTCGGGGTGGAATCCACGAAGGTGACCTTGGCCAGGTATCCCATGAAGCCGGCCGTGAAACCCTTGGTGCAGTTCAGTGCGCGAACCGGATTCCTCGCCAGTCCCGTACCGAGGACCATGAGGAGCCAGAAGGCGGCATAGAGTTTCGTCTCCGGGTTGTGCAGGACCTTCCGTCCTCTTGCCAGCCAGAGAAGGAAAAGGAGGCCGGTCAGCACATTCGGCGCGTGTCTCAGGACGCCGACGGAACTCAGACCGGGGATCAGCCGCTCGGGCGGAAGACTGCCGATCACGGCCAGGATCACAACGAGAATGAAGGAAAACTCAAGCCGCTCTTGTGCTCGGCCCATTTCTTCAGGAAAGCCTTGAAAGTTGAAAACTTAGCACTCTATGGAATGCGAATCTCTGTGCTATATCTTGGTCCCTTGAACAACCTTCCGGCAGAGCGCCACAGCGATTTCGTGCAGCTTCTGCCTCTCGGCTTTTTCGAAGAAGCCGAAAAGGAACAAAATAACTGGGAATAAAGAAATGATAAAACTCCTCAACAGTAAGGACACCGCGAGCGGGGCAGCCAGCGCGAGGCTGGAGAGCCCGTAGCAGACAGCAAAGGCGACAAGAAGCTTCCCAAGCCTGGCGTACTGATAAGGGATCGGGAAAAGCCTCTGCGATACGACTAGGCAGCAGACGAGCATCGCTCCCCCGCTCCCCGCCGTGCCGAGGGCGGCTCCGAGCATGCCAAGAGGCGGAATCAAAGCTACGTTAAGGCCCACGTTTACACCCAAAGCAAGAAACATCATCCAGGGAAGAATGGATGTTTTTTCTTGCTGGAAGACTGCACGCAATGGGAACAGATAGAGCGAATTCAGAACCGCTCCAGCCATGATAACAGGAACGATCTCTATGACCGGTGAGTAATCGGCTGGAGCAAGGAGCAAAATGATCTCGTGACGCAATACGACCGGAATGAGGGCGCAAAAAAGGATTACCGCAGCAAAGTAAGTGGAAGCAAAAGAAAAGATGCGACTTGCTTCACGAGGGTCCGCGTTCCTCGCGGTATCATAGTAAAAGGGGGCCCATGCAGTATTAATTGAGTGAGCTATCATGAGGAGCACCATTCCAAGAGTGCTTCCAACCGAGTAAAAGGCCACGACGGAGAGACCCAGATAATACTGAAGCATGAGGCGGTCGGCCGCCTCTAAGAGAAAGCTGCCAGTGAGCAAGGGAAGGATAGGCAGACTAAAGACAAGGGCCCGTTTAACGAGTCTCATAGAGAGGTTCGGAGATGCCTTTCCCTTCATGTAGAGGAGGAAATATAGGACAGAAGCTGCTGATACGAGCAAGCTAGCGGATAAAGGGCCTTCGGCCCCACGATGGAGGAGAATGACAGAGGCAATTGCGAGCGCGATCGTTAGGGCCGATCGCACGAGCTTCACTGCAACGAAAAGAAAGGGTTCGTCTCTAACTCGGAAAAGCGCGTCAGGTATGGTCTCGAAGCTGGCGAAGAAGCAACTCCAAATGCCAATGATCATGTACGGGGAAAAGGGTACGTCCTTCAGCAAAATGGGAGAAACAAATTTCCCAAGAAAGGAGAGCCCAGCGGATGCTGCCAGGGCGAAGAGAATCAAGAACGTAGCTAACCCCCCCATCAGGCGCTTCCGACCCTCATTGGTATTCTGCTCATAGTAGTACCGCATGCCATAGTCATGGACACCGAGCCCATAGAAAGTCATAAGCAAACCGGTGACGGTGTTGACAAGAGAGAGTATCCCGTAATCGTTTGGACTCAGATAGCGGGTCATGACAGGCATGGAGACGATAAACATGGCGCGATTCAGCAAGTTACCAACCGTGTATGCGGCCGAACTCTTGAATAGGTTGATCAGTCTCTCGTACATGGATAGGCCCGCAAGCGAAAGGGCAATGAGAGTGGCGAGACGCCTGGAAACTAATGATGGCAATTACATGATGCTGCGGAGGTAGAGCTTGCCATACTTTCTATTATCAAGGATAGTTCGTGCCCAACCCTTTCCCATGTATACTCCTCGGCTGCCTTGAGTGCCTCTCGGGCCCAGCCGGAATACTTGTCAAGTGGCGCTTCGAGTATCATACGGGCTGCAGCGCGAAGCTCGGGGGGGGGCTCTCGAACGAAGCGACGAAGGCCAATGGGTATTCTAAGCCCAGCTGTCCCCTCGGGAGTGGTGACTACGGGAGTGGCTGTGGCCAGAGCCTCGAGGACTTTGTTTTTCATCCCGCCCCCGGAAAACATGGGACAGAGAAGAAGCTTGGCTGATCGGTAGTAATCAGACATGTCGGGGACGTTACCAATGATTTCGATCCCGGCCTGGGGGTTGCCTAGTCTTGCGAGGAGTCCTAGGGGATTCCTCCCTACGACGCGAAAGATGAGGTGAGGGAAACGTTCTTTTAACTGGGGCCAGATTTGTTGCAGCGTGAAAATGACGGACTGGACATTCGGCTCGTAATCGAGGCTCCCTGAGAAGAGAATATATGGAGACCGCCACTTGGCTTCAATATAGGAAGCATCGATAGTCCAACTAGGCCTCTGCACTCCATTCGGAACAACGAAAACGGTGTTTTGCGGCAAGGCTTTGAGGATGTGCCTCCGGTCTTCATCAGTGATGGCTAGGATCCTTAGCGACTGTGGGATAAAGAATCGCTTGATCCGGGTGACGTAAAGCCGCTGCGCCCAGTCCGCGCTCGCTTTGCGCCACGTCCGGATGACACTTCTGCGCACTGCCAAGTGACGAAGCTGTGAATCACAGAAGTCGCAGATCGCAGGCACTTTGGATTGAGGGTTTCCGTACAGCACATACGACCCCATGCCGAAATAGAATTCGAGATTCCAGTTGGTACCGGAGTTGCGTAATAGAGAGTCAAGTTCGGGATAATAATCAAAGCCGTAAAGATAGATTGACTGTTTCCTGGGCCTGAGGAGTGAACCAGCTAAGCGAAGGCGGGTTGCTGTCTTTCCGCTGATGATAGACGACGTACTTGGGGCCACCTCGGAACCTGGGAATTGTTGGGCGAGAAGACTTGTATCTCCGGGGGCGAAGAACGTTACGTGGTAGCGTTTATGGAGTTCGGCTGAAAGGCCGATGTACCTGGTCGCCCAGCCTGAAGTCATACCTCGGTATGGTTCGTTGAGTACGATCTTGATTCGCACTTTGTTTTTCTGCCGTCAGCAGATCTTAGGGACGGTTCTCGAGGGATTGGCCAAAGGGTACAGGATCCTTTCGGTGGCCGCGTATTGACGGAAAGCCTATTTATGGACGAAACCTGTGAGCATTCCGGGCGGCCAGACAGCGCTCGTAAAGCCCCTCGTACTCCGTGACCATCCGTTCGACCCGGAACCGCTCCTCGAAGGCCCTCGATCCTTCCCGGCCCATCCGTTCTCTGAGGGTTTGGTCCTGCACGAGAAGCGACAGGGCCTGGGCGAGGGCCTCTGAATCCTGGGGAGGAACGAGCATGCCGGTTTGTCCTTGCACGACGACCTCGCGGGAGCCGGGGATGTCCGTAGCGACCACAGGTTTGCCTGCGGCCATGGCCTCGAGCAGGACGAGGGGTTGCCCCTCCCAGAGAGAAGGCAGCGCGTAAATGTCCATGGCCTGAAGGATATCTCCCATGTCATCCCGGAAGCCCGTGAAGACGACTCGGCCTCGCACGCCGACTTCCTCCGACAGCTTCTCGAGCTTCCTCCTGAGTGGTCCGTCTCCCACAATGAGAAGGCGGATGTCCGGGTGGGCAGGAGCGAGTTTTGCCAGGGCCTGGATGAGATAGGGTATCCCCTTCTGCTCGGTGAGACGCACACCCACGCCGACCACGACCGCGTGCAGAGGTAGGCCGAGTTCGTTTCTTTTCGCTCTCGTGTCCACGGGCGCGCGGAACTTCTGCCCGTCGATCCCATTGTAGATGACCTGAATCTTCTCGGGCCGGATGTGTTCGTACCGCACGAGGTCGGCCTTGACCCCTTCAGATACGGCTATGATGCGGTCTGTGAACCGGGCCAGAATCCTTTCACTTACCATCTCCCGCCGTGCGACAGGGAAAATGCCTCGGGCGTGATCCGTCTGGATGGTGATAGGACGGCCAGCCAGAATGGATGCTAGGGTCCCATAGAAGAAGGGATTGATGCCGTGGGTATGGACTACCTGGACTCGCTGTTTCCTGAAAAGCCTGGCGAGTCTTATAGGAAGGGTATAGTCCAGACCCGGGTTCTTCTTTACTACAAAACAAGGGATTCCCGCCTGCTTCAATTCGTCCGCGTTCGGCCCCAGGCCGTTCAGGCAGCAAGCGTGCATTTGGAACTGGGCGCGGTCAAAGTGGAGGCACAAGTCCACTACCACGCGCTGCATCCCGCCGTAGTCGAGGTCGTGGACGATCTGCATGACCTTGACGGGTCGGCTCATTTCCGGATGTCGATGAGCTGATCGCTTCCCCGCCAGTTTACGACCCTGGCCGGCACCCCTGCGGCAGTGCAATTGTCGGGTAGATCTTGGTTCACGACGGCATTGGCGCCGACCGCCACGTTGTTGCCGATCCTGATGTTGCCGGTCGCGACCACGCCCGGCCCGAAAAAAACTCGGTCTCCGATGGTGGGGATACCGTAACGATCGTCGCGTCCGCCGAAGCCGATCACGTTCATCATGGAGAAATTGCAGTGCTCACCGATTTTTGCAGGGCCGATCCAGATGGGACCGTAGTGGAGGTAAAGGCCTTTGCCGATGTCGGCGCCGAGGTAAATGATAATGTTTCCAGAAAGAACCCTGACGATGCTGTTGAGGACAGCCCAAAGCGCCATGATGGGCTTCCGGATCCAGGGATTTGGGATCTTGCATACAAGCCATCTTCCGATCCGGTACATCGTGAGAGCCCAGAGTTCCTGCCTTGTGATCAGCAATCCAAACATGGAGACCTTGGAGACGCCGCGGGCCTTTTCTTCTTTAGAATAATATCTGAGGATGTCTTCCCGGATGTATTCGAAAAGGTTCAAGGGCGAAATTACTCCAAAGCCTTGGTTAGGACTGCACAGTCAACCAGTCCCGCACCTGCTGAAAGAGTTCACTTTGCCATTCCGGCTCTGTGTAGATGTGATTGGCGTGCGGGATGATGTGAACCCTACACTTTTGTTTTGACGTTATGTCGGCTTCGAGGAAGTGGGGGTGGAAGTCCGAGGAGAATTCCTTGAGTGAAAAGTCGTTTTCCGCGTAAAGGAAGCAGATTTGCGCCCCTCTTTTCAAGAGCAGACGAAAGGCTTCGGCCATGGGCCAGTTGAAGCGCTCGTGGACTTCGAACCGGGCGGATTCCGGGCCGAGGCCGATGCGATCCCTGATGGAAAAGACAAGCGCTCTCAGGTAGAGCCTCCAGTTGACCCGGAAGGCCAATAACTTCCTGAGCCTGTTCGCCTGGAAGAGGTTCTGGAATCCTTCCCGCAGGATCTCGCCGGAACTGTTGTACGCTTCCGAGATCAGGGCGGTTTCCTGCTCTGTAGGGACGGTTCGGAATGGGGTATCGATGAGAACCACCCGGTCCACACGCTTGTCCTTGGCTGCGGCGAGAAGGGCCGTGACGCCACCTCCGCACTGGCCCACGAGGGTTAATCCTTCCAGGCCGGCGCGGCGAGAGAAGAAGTCGTTCCAAGCGAGCGTATCCTCTACCAGCGCTCCTTTTTGAATCTTCAACCAGAGATCCAGTACGCCTGCGTTTCCGTTCCCAAGCTGGCCCTCGCTGTCCCCGATGCCGCGGGGATCGGATCTGAGCACAGGGTAGCCGAGGTCGCAAAGGGTGCGGGCGATCTTTACGTTGAGCCGGTTGGGAGCCACGCGATTCTTGAGGCCCGGGTTGAGGATGTGGACTCCACGGGCCCCGACATGGGCTGAGTGGCTGCACGGCAGGTGGAGGATTCCATAGAGCCTTTGACCGGACCGATTCGTCAGGGTTACGACGTCTTCGGTGGGCTTTTGCGGTTGCAAGGTTCCCGTTCTCAGTGGGAGTTGTCTGACGTAAAGACCGCGTTGAGGCAAAGCCGCGTTTCTTCACGCTCGTATCCGGAGATCCAAGCCCAAGTCCTCTCGAAGAGTTCCGGCGCCTCCTCGTAGTGGGTCTTCAACTCGGTCCAGAAAGCTTCTTCCCCAACCGTAACAAATTGGGAGCGCGGATGGGCTTCCTCGATCTTCTCCTGAAAAAACCTTTCCATCTGTTTCCAATCTGCTCCTTCCTTCTTCGTGCGGATTGCCGCGAGAAGAGTGGGCGGGCCGAGACGGTCCATGGTTCCTTCGAGCAGATCGATGCAGTGTGCCTGCCGAAAAAATTCGGAAGAGATCAGATACCCATCGATGTTAGCTGGCTTGCCTTTTTCGATGTCGCCGAGGATCTGCGTCCTGGTTTTTACGATTTTCTTGTATGCCGCCATTTGCGTGGCAAGGTGCGAGCGCAGGCATCTTTGGAGATACTCTCCACCTTTCAGAATCGGCTCCCACAGCACAAGAAAAGCGGCATCCGCGAGGTGCCTTTGCGCGGCCAGCAGGGCGAGAGTCGCCCCAAATCGGAGACCCAACAGTCCCACGGCCCGCACCCGCGCTCGCTTCTTCAATTCCTCAACGGCAGCCCCGATGTCCGTCAAGTGGGTCTCCAAGGTAGCGTCTTCAGAGTCTCCCTCGCTGTCTCCTGTTCCCATGTAGTCGAACCGTAGAACAGCAATCCCTTTAGCGGCCAGAAACCTCGCGAAGTTTACGAAAACACGATGCGACCAGAGTTTCTCCTCGGCGAAGGCGGAACAGAAAACGATTCCCGTGGAGCACGGCTGAAATCCTGCTTCCCCTTGTTCTTTGTTCGCATCCTGGCCTTGATTTCCCCTCCAGGGTCTGTGGAAAACGGCGAAAAGCCTTCCGCTCGGTCCGTCGAAGAAAAAGGGTTCTTCCAATTTCACGGCTCCCGGCGTGGGGGATCGAAGGTTTTCACGGCCGCGCAATCGGCCTCTGCCGTGCGAGGGCTTGCGCGACCTGCGCGGCGGCTGGTCCAAGACGTGTACCGTTCTCCCCGAAGGTATTTGATCCACCCGACGAGTACAGCGGCGTTCACGGTGACGAAAATGTGCGCAAGGGGTGCGATCTTTGCGATCAAGCTTCGCCCCTTGAGCTTCCGGCCGGACGCCGCAAGAAAGTAGAAGGCGGTCTGGCAAGCCAGGGCCATTCCGTAAATCGCTCCCTGCCCTCGAAGGACCAGAACGAAAGTGCTCGCAAGAAGCAGGATCAACAGGAAAGGGGTAAGCAGTCTCGTGAGCTTGTGTGAAGCAAGCTGCCATGCGAACAACGGGTACTTTATAGGGTTGAGCAGGTTGGCGTTATCAAAGATCGCCTTTAGGGTCCGGCTTGTGATGCGGACCTGGCGCATGTACTCTTCTGCCGAAGACCCTCCGGCCTTTTCGACGCAGAAGGCACGTTGTTCCAAGACGCCCCTGTAGCCCTGGCGTATGATCTTGAGAGGGAGAACCAAGTCGTTGATGTCGTCCGCTGCCAGAGGGCAATACCGTTCTTTCCTGACTGCGAAAATGGCTCCGTCAGCTCCCACGCAGGACCCGATTCGGCTTTCCAAATTTTTCACCCACGTTTCCAGCCTGGCGTAGAGGCTCACCGGAGCGAGGTCGCCTGCGCTGTCCCGGGTCGAATACTTCGTATGACCCGTAACGAACCCGACGGCAGGGTCAGCAAACCTTGCTGCCAGGTGCTTGAGAGCCGATCTATCGTAGAAGCTGTTGGCGTCGGAAAAGACCACGATGGATCCCGTGGTTAGGGGCACGGCGTGGTTCAGGCACGCGGTCTTCCCAATCCGGCCTTCGCACCTGACGATTTTGACCCTGTGGTCAGCATGGCTTCGCACAATCGCATCTGTGGCGTCTGTGGATCCGTCCGATGCGACGACGATGTCGAGTTTCTCCTTCGGGTAATCCAGTTCGAGGCAATTGCGGAGCTTGTCCTGGATGACTTCTTGTTCGTTGTAGGCGGAAACGATGAGGGTAACACTGGGCAAGGAGGCCATCGAGTCCGACGGTTGCATGGGGAACCTCCTGAAAAGGCCCAGGAACCAGAGGCACAGGGGGTATCCGGCGTAACTGTAAAAGATGACGAAAAGAGCTGCCCAGAAGAGAAACGCCACTTCTCTTACCCTATACGTGTTGCTTCGAACCAGCACTCACAACGGGATGGCTCCTCGGATCCATGGCCCGATTGTGTTTGCCACCGGGAGGGGTAGTCTACTCCAGGCTGCTGCGGCCCAAGTGCGGACCTTTGATCCGGCATCCGCAAGAAATTGGCCCGAGCGGGTAGAGGGACCGATGACGTACCAGTACAGCGGTTGAGGCCGGGCTCCCCATTGCTCTTTGAATCGGTACGTTCCTTCCATTGGAGTGGACCGCCCGAAGTCGAACGCTCGGTGTCCCTCGTTGATAGCGTGCTCCAGCAGAGACCAGTAAAGGAGCATGTTCGGGCTGAAACGGTTATAGGCCCGCAGCGAAGAGGCCCAGGGGATCTCGACGGTTCGCCTGAAACTCACCACGAGACCGGCTGCAACGGGCTCCTGCGGATGATAGACGACTCCGATATGGACGCGGGGAGGCGGCGCTGCCCCATCCTGAGACTCGGGGCTCGCTCCATTCGCGGGTTCGTCGGAGGTGAGGGTACTTGCATCCAGATGGCGGAACATCTGTTTGAAAAGTTTTGGAGAATGCACAGGACTACCGAGATCCCGCATGTTCCTAGCGAAAACCGCGTAGAAATCCTCTGCGAGTTCGGCTCCGCCTACCTTGGCGGTCATCCCTTCTTTCAGGGGCCTTCGAATCTGGCTCTTAAGCTTGGACTTGAGTGAAGCGAAGAAAGTTTCGGCAGGTCCGGATAATGGAAGCACCATGCGGATCTTATCGCCCCTTCGAGCCAGAGGCATCGGCAACCAAGAATCCTGGCAGGGGATCGGAGAGGTCTGCCGCAGCTCGATCGTGCGGACTCCGAGCCGCGATGCGAGACGTGCGGCCTCTTGCAGCAAGGCCGCTGCGGCTTCCGGCGAATCGCTCAGTGTGCCGCCGTAGTTGAGAAAGGGCATGGAGCACAAGGTGCCCCCCAGAAACCGTACCCGCACATGGATGAGCGGAAGAATTCCGACAATCTTGGAGTTCTCTTCCGCAAGGAGATAGAACCCCTTGTGCCCGTAAGTCTCTTCGATGACCTCTTTCCATCCTGTCAGGTGGCAGTGGGTGGCTTCTGAATGCCGTCTGACGTACAAATCCCACGCAAGCTGGTCGGAAGGTGTGTAGGGCCTTATCTGCATCCTCTTTCTCTCTTCGCCAGCTCCCTGCTCGAGGCCGATCCGGCAGGATCGGACTCCGCTCCAGTGCACGGCGGCGCTGCGCAAGCCTTGCGAATCGCTTCCAGCAATCGACTGCGGTCTTCGTGAGACAGCCCAGAGTGAAGGGGCAAAGTGACCAGTCTGCTGGAGAGACTGTGGGCGTTGGGATATACCCGGGTATCCTGGAGAACCTCTCTCAATCTGGGCAATTCGTTTAGAGGAGCGGGGTACAAGACAGCGGACTTGAAGCCGCGGTTCGACAGCTCGCACAGGATCCGGTCTCTGAGCTCATTCGTCGCCGCTACAAGCGGGTAGCGAAGGTAGGGGTAAGCTGGATCTGGAGGAAGGAAAAGACCGGGCAAACTTCCCAGCCGCTCCGAGTACCAGGCTGCAGTGGCGCTTCTTGTCTGCACCTCTCGTTCCAGAGAGTGCATGAGACTTGCGAGCACGCTCCCGGCGGACGGCAGGCCGCGTCGTATCAGGAAATCTTCTTCGAAAAGAGTCTCGCCCAAATGCAGAAACGGGATACTCGAAGGGATCCAGTACAAGGACGGTCTCCAGAAGAGCCAGTATGCCGCAAGGTACGCAGAATATTTTAAGGCTTGGAATCTTCCAGATCGGTTGAGGTTCCCGTAAATTCGGAGGGCCTCATGGTACAGATCCTCGCTGGAGGCGATCAGAACGCCGCCGTGCAGAACGCTCAAGGGCTTTCCTCTGCCGAAGCTAAAGAATCCAGCGTCCGCCTTGAAGCCGGGCCTGTATCCGGGGCCGCCCCGGCGCACGGGTGGATTCCCAAAGGCCTGGGCCGCATCTTCGATCGCGTATGACCCGGAGCGACGGGCTATGTCCAGCACTCGGCCAAGGACGCAGGGATACCCGAACAGATGGACTGCAACTACGGCAAGAGTTCGCTCGCTTACTGTGTCCGCCAAGGCTTCGGGGAGATATCCGAAATCTTCGAGGTTAATGTCGCACAGGACAGGCTGGAGTCCGGCCTTCAGCACGGCGGAAATGACCGCCGGGCAAGTATAGGCAGGAACGATGACCTCCTGCCGTCGGGTTTGAAGCCGAGAGGCGGCTTTCAGAGTCAGCCATAAGGCAGCTCTGCCGGAAGAAAGGAACAGGACGTTTCTGTTGACATCGAGGTTCCCGCCAAGATTGCCTGAGAAGGGCATGGCGGGCGGTTGCGGCTTTGCCTGCCACAAAGCCCGCAAAAGAAGGGCCGGCGGGATCTTGTTGCCCGCAGGCGGGATCGAATGGAACCTGTACGTTTTCAAAGGTCGTGATGTGGAAAATGGATCTTGTTCCCCGGCAAGCTTTTATGAGGAGAGGCACGCCTGAACCAGGGGAATGAAAAGCTTGAGAAACTCGATCAACTCATCCTGTAAAAGAGGACTCGAGTCATTATCGTTCTTGGGCTGCACAACCACCAAGGCTGCATTGGTGCGGCCTCTTGTAAAGGCGTCCACGATGTGAGCCAGCTTGACCAGATAGCGGTTGGTCAGGATCCTGCCGTTGACGTCGTAACAGTAGTAGAAGGTCTCTCCCTTCTGGCTGCCAGAGAGCAAGACTTGTCGCAGTGTCACCGTCTCGGTCTCCAGAGGAATCGTGATTTCTTGGCCGGACTCGACCTGCCAGCTCATGACTTCGCTGATCATCTCCCGGTCCTGGAGTTGAACGGGAAAGTATGCGAGATAGGTGAGAATCCCTTGACCGGAAGAGTTGCGGTACAGCCGCTCCAACGCATCGGCGCTTTTGGTTTTGTAGGGAGCCTCCAGGTTGTCCAGACTCTGGCCGTTCCAATCTCCCAGCCTCAGGGGCAGGTTGGCTAAGGGGTACGCCAACGGAACGGGCTTGGGTTTGCATGCGATGCTCAAACCGAGAGTCCCCAGAACAAGCAGAAGAGCAAGAAGCGTGGGAAGCGAGCCGCGCGGTAAAGAAGACCCGAACGATTCTGGACGTGTGGTCTGTCCGAAAGACTGCTCCGAGGTGGCCGGGGATAGGGAGCGGAGCAAGTTTGTCTTTCTTGCCTTCTTGGCGGTCAGGATACTCCCGCCGACGAGCAAAACCATCCCGAGGAAAAAGATGAAGGAGGCGTAGAAAATGTTGAACGGGCCATGAAGAGGAGCGTCCCTGTGATGAGCGCTCCAGATGCCGATCATCATGACCCTCAGCCCATTGGCGAACATGCCGATGAAAAGCGCTGACAAGATGACGAGAGTCCTTCTCAGCCAGGTTTCCTGGGTGAAATAGGCGAGAGGCACGGCGAGCGCGACGAGCGCAACGATGTGATGGCTGCCGTTGCATTCTCTGGCGACGACCAGTGTGATGTGAGGAAGGACCAGATAATTCGTCGACAACAGGACGGGCATCCCAGCGAGTCGGAGAAAGGAGGAAGCGATCCAAGCGGTCGCCTGCTGCATGGTTCCGCTCAGGGGAGAAAGGATCTCCTGGAAAGCCGTGAACATGAAGAGTAAGTAAAAGATCGGTAGGAACAGGACCTTAAGCCAAGAAGAGCCCAAAAGAAGGCCCGTGATCCCCAATAGGACCACGATCAAGGAGACTTCTTCGAGCAGCAGAGTCGCACTCCATTGAGAGCTGAGGTACATCAGGCACCCCGCCGCCAGAATCAGAGTCCCAACGACGAGATTCGGACTTGGGGAGAGGTTGCGGAGTCGGTTCCTGGCATTCCATACGAGGTATACGCTGACGCCGAGAATGAGGGCCCCGTGGGAGCCTTCGAAGCTGAACCACCCCGTGACAATGCGAGATATGGCCTGGAAGTAGAGAAGCAAAACCGCGGCGATGACGACGAAGATCTTGCACAGAAAAGCGCTTGGAGGCATTTGCGCCCGTTCCCTAGGCATTTGCGCCGCTTCAGTTTCTTGGAGTTCTTGCGGCCAACTCTCCCAGAAAGGCCAGGAATTGTTGAGCCACGACACGTCTGCCCAGAGGGTTCAGGTGACCGCCGTCGCAGGTGTAGGCGGAGACCAGGCAGGAATACACGTCCCCCTTGTAGTGATAAGAGCATCTTGCGCCGTCTGGCAGGGTCGATTCGGCCCTTGCGAGATCGAAAACCGGCTCCCTGCCTTCGTAGTGCCTGAGGAGAATCTCGTTGTACCGGTTCCGGGCTGCGTTGTCCGCATGCCAGCCCTTGAGGATGCCCAGCACACTCTTGAGCCACACCCTGGGGCCTGAAGGAACTGTGGTTAGAGGCACGGTCATGTGCACGAAGGTGGTCTTGGGATACTTCGTTTTCAGGGTCGCGAGCGTCTTTTCGTAGTACGCGAACAGATCCTCCACGTCGGTGTCCGCCGTGACGTCGACGAAGCAGAACTTGAAACACGCAATATCCACCTTCTCGGCGATGCCGCTTTCCATGATGCGTGCGAAATCGTCGCACTTCGACTTCGGGTCTTCATTCTTGCCGATCGTAGTATGGAGGAATGCGGGACCTGAAGGCGATGGAGGATCTCGGCTTTTCAGGATCTGGAGCGCAGCTCCGGGGTTCTCCTTCAGGAGATCCTGGATTCCCTCTAGGATGTTCTCTCCCACGGACTGATGGCCGAAAAAGATTCTGGCGCCGGAAAGAGCCTTCCAGTCCACTGTTGCAGGGCCCTGCTTCATGGCTTCTTCTCCGCACCCGGTACAGGAAAGAGTTGCAAGAAGAATCAGCACAAGCCAGAAAGCTGCAAATGAAAAAAATCGGTATTCCACGGCGTCTCTCCCAAGAGCCTGTCTTTGATTCACCTCGGAAAGTATCACCGAGCAGAGAAAACCGTCAAATTCTTCGGGCTGCCGGAAGCCGGGCTGGAAGATAAAGGCTCCGGAAAGAAGTGAATCCGCCTCCTTGGAGAAGGAGTGTACTCATGCGAACCTCGGTCTTCTCGAGATTGAGGTAGTGACGGATTCTCGACAGCAGGGGGAGTCCCTTCACTCGAGGCTGCTCAGGATCGAGTTCCCACGGGTGGATGTAGAAAACAAAAGGTTGGCCGAAGCGCCTGATGGTTTTCCGCAGAGCCCACAAGGTGAAACCCAGCGGGAGCAATCTGAAGTAGCCACCTCCTGCCACAGGAAGATTGCGGCCCATGAAGCGAACTGTCGAAAGGGGGACTTCCAGCAACGTACCCGGTCCGATACGGCCGAACGACTGGGGCGCTCCGTCGGAGGTGTCGAGTCCGCCTCCGGTCGATGAAGAGCTGTGAGAGACGTACGCTAGGCCGCGGGCGGGCGCGCCGGCCTCTGCGAGGGAGCATCCGTGTTCTTGAAGAGCTGTTTGGAAGCCGGCAGGGCCGTTCTGGGCATGCTTGAGAGGCAGATCCCTGTTTTTGGTCAAGGTGACGAGGAAAGGGAATCGCGGGGCGTTCGGGATGCCGTAACGATCGTGCTGAATCGGGAAGATACTCGAGTCGTAAAGGAATCCTTCCTCGAGCAGTACCCTGAGAGCCCAAAGGGTTTTGTACGTGATCGAATAACTGGGCGCCCGGTAGCCCATGACAGAGTCGCCCACGATGTCTTCGAGGGTGGCTCGAGACCTTCGAAGATCCTCCCGGAATTCTTCCGGACCGGACATTTGGATGATCATCTTGTGGTCGTAACCGTGACTTGCGATTTCATGTCCGCGGGAATGGATCTCTCGGATGAGATGGGGGAATCGCTCGGCTATCCAACCGAGGCAGAAGAAAGTCGCTTTGTGTGCTTGTTGCGTTTCGCCGGGCTCTGAACTTGGATGGGACTTTTTTCTTAAGGCCTTGCCTGTGGAGCGGTGCCCATCTAGAAGATCTAGGATCCGATGCGTGTTTCTCTCGATTCTGGAAGGGAGGCTGTTCCAGTCCTCTCGTGTCACCGTGCCTTCGAAGGCAGAGACCATGAAGTAGTCTTCGAGATCAATGGAAAGGATGTTCATGAAGAAGGGAGAACGGAATTCCCCTTTGTGCGTGACTGACCACCAGGAACAGAATGGGCAAGCGGGAAAAAAGGAGTCGAATTCCGCTCGTTCGGGGGTGTAATGAGGCGTTCCAGCCTCGGGTCTCTTCAGGCGGCCCTCATGGAACCAGCACTGGTTTGCCCGGCTTACCAGGCGGCTGAATGGAAGGGACCGTAGCGTTCACCTCCGTAGAAAATGCGCTTTCATTGCCCGCCGTGTCCCGTGCCGTAACGGCGAAGTAGTAAGTGCCGGCGCTCAGAGTCAAAACGGCGGTTGTGCTCGTTTTGCCGTTTATTGAGACAGAATTTGCGTATGCGGACTGGCTTCTCGGAGCTGTTCCATAGTAGACTTTGTACCCGGCCACATCGGACTCTGTATTCTGATTCCATGTGACAGTTACCGTGGCTGCATGAACTCCCTGCACGAATAGGAGTAGGAGCCCTAAAGCCATAATAGACGCGCTCACGATCCTAGACATTTCGAAGCCCTCCTGGTTCCCTTTTTGACGAAATCGTAATCAGCGTTGTTGCAACCCTGTAATGTCGGGGCACAATCGGCCGGGCATTGAGCGACGGCCTGCCAAAGAAAAACCTGGCAAACACAAGCGATTGGGTGTCCCGATTCGTGAACCTCGAACCGCTGCAATCGGCAACTCTTGCAGCCGTCGTGCCAGAGTGTGTTCACCCGAGAGGGATCTGTCGACCCTGCAGAGCGATCCTTTTCCGGAAATTGCCAAGGCTCCGCCCCTTTCGGTCCGCGGGCGGCCTACGCAACTTATTGATTCTTCGAGACAAAATTGTCTCTATTTCTGCACCACTAGCCGGTGGGCCGGCCGGCAAGCAGCCCGCGGCCTGTCTTCGGCCCCAGGCCCTTACGAGCCAGCCAGCGGTTTCCCGGCGCGTTCCCGCAGGGCAAGTTTGTCTATCTTGCCCGAAGCGGTCTTGGGGAAAGAATCCACGAGGTGGACCTCGTGAGGAATCATAAAATCCTCAAGGTGCTCCTTGCAGTATGCTGTGACCTCCTTGGGCTCAAATCGGATCCCATCGTGGACTCTTACGTAAGCCACAATGGACTCCCCCAGGATCTCGTGAGGGACTCCGATCACGGCCGCCTCGGCCACTCCCTCCATGGAGCAGAGGCATTGCTCGATCTCCTTGGGACTGATCCTGGCGCCTCTGCTTTTGATCATGTCGCCCTTGCGGGCCACGAAATACAGGTAGCCTTCCTCATCCATTTTGAAAAGGTCGCCGGTGTAAAGAACCACCTCGCCGGGATACTTTCCGGGCTTGAGGACCTGAGCGGTTTCTTCGGGTTTTCCCCAGTAGCCTCGCATAACATTGGAGCCCCGAACCACGAGTTCTCCGACAATGCCCGGGCCGACCGGGTTGCCCTGCTCATCGACGATCCAGACCTCTTCGTTGGGCATGCCCCGGCCCACACTCGTGGGACGCCTGTCGATTTCCTCGGGGGGAAGGTACGAGACCCGCTTGCACTCGGTAAGTCCGTACATGGAATAGATCCGCACGTGAGGGAAGATCCGACGGAGTTTCTCGATATAGGCCGGGGGCAGAGCAGCCGCCGTGTTCGTGATGTACCGGAGATGGGAAAAATCGAACTGCCCGAGGTTCTTCAACCCAAGGAGAATCGCCAAATTCGTGGGTACACAGGGGAAGCCTGTGACTCTCTCTTGGATCAGTTTCTGAATGACCTGATAGGGATAGTTGAACGAACGTTCCAGAACCACTGTCCCCCCGAACTTGCAAGCCATGAGAACTTGATAGAGCCCGTAGTCGAAGGAGAGGGGAAGAACGTTCAGAATGATATCGTCCTCTCGGTTTTCCAAATACTGGACAATCGAGTTCGCAGCAGAAACCATGTTCAGGTGCGTGAGCATAACTCCCTTCGGCTCTCCGGTTGATCCAGAGGTGTAAATGATCGAGGCGAGATCCAGGTCGATGTTATGGGAATCAGGCTGGCCGTCACCCCTTGGATCGCTCAGAGCATCGCTCAGAGTCAGGCTGGGTACACGGTCGAATCCTCCAAATTCTGTCGGGGGAAGGGTTCCGTCCCAAAGGATGAATTCCACGCTTGTGCCCGCCCGAAGGGCCTCTTCGACTACAGGGGCTTTGCTTGGATGTGTGATGAGCGCCTTGACCTGGCAGTCCTTGAGAATATAAGCGAGCTTGTTTGCCTTGAGGCTCGATCCGAGCATGAGGAAGATCGCGTCGGCCTTGAGAACTCCAAACAGGGAAATCACAGAAGCAATAGAATTGTCCAAAAGAATCGCAACCCGGTCCTGTCGCTGGATACCTTGTTTTCGCAAGGTCCAGGCAAGGCAGTTCGCTTGAAGGTCGAGTGTCCGAAAAGACACACGTTCCTGCCCACAGATCAGAGCCACCTTCTCAGGTAGCCGGCGGGCCGAGTCCTCGAGGAAGTTCTGAAGAAGCATAAGGGCACAGACTCCCCGGATTTTTTCAGGCGACATTTGCCACGAAGGTATGATGGAGTTCGATGCTGGCCTGATAATTTACCAGTTCCAGGAGGATCCGCACACGTCCACGGTCCGAGGCCCACTCTTCGAAAATTCCGACTAGGTCCTTGAATGGACCCCGGAGAATGCGCACTCGGTCGCTTTTTCTCAAGGGCCGTTTTCGGATGATCCCATCCCGCTGGGCGAGGGAACGTACGGACTGGATGACCGAGTCTTCCAATGGAACAGGCTCGTCGCTCTCAGGCAAAATCTTGCGTACACCACGCGTCCAACGTGCAAAGGCCAGCTCCTCGATCGGGTCGAAGCGCAGGAAGAGATAACTGGGGAAAAGCGGTTTGAGGTACTTGACCGGTCCGACTCGGGTGAACCGCTCGGCCTCCATCATGGGCAGATAGACTTCGAGTCCTTTTTCCTCCAGATAGTGTCTGGCGCGGTTCTCCTCTCTTGGATTCGTCTGGCAAACGAACCAGGGTCGGGGTCGGGTCACGGAGCACATTTTGATTGCTCGTTCTGCTCGCCTAGTTTCCTCATTACGAAGGACGTAAGGTTTTCAATGGAGTCGAGGTTCTCGGGCACCAGTTCTTCGTCGGCTATGGATATCCCGTAGGTGTCTTCTATGAACTGGATGATTTCCAGAACTCCGGTCGAGTCCACGATGTTATTCTCTAGAAAGGAAGTCGTGTCCTCCAGGTTTTGAAAATTACTCGAGGCCAAGAAGTTCTCGGTAATAAATGTCCGGATCGTCTTTCGAATCTCCATGCTTGGCCTGACTCCTAATCGTGTTTCACAGCTTTCAAGAGGGGTTTCACCACTTTGCCCGCAGCGTTCTTGGGGAGCGTACGTCTGAACTCCACGCTCTTGGGAACCTTGTAAGACGCCAGACGCTGCCTGCACCAGTTGAGAATCTTTTCGGCGTCCCTCTGGCCCCAGTCCGCGGGCACGATAAAAGCTTTGACGGCCTCTCCCATCATTTCATCCTCCACGCCCACCACCGCGCACTCGAGAACCGAGGGCTCCTCGAGAATGACTTCCTCCACTTCCCGGGCGCTCACGCGATGAGAGCCTGCTTTGATGAAATCTTTTTTTCTACCGACGATGTAAATGAAGCCGTCCTCGTCGACCCGGGCGAGGTCTCCTGTGTAGAGACCTCGCTTGTTCAGGACCCGGCTCGTCTCGGCGGGGCTGTTCCAGTAACCTAACATCACGTTTGGGCCTCTGGCCACAATCTCGCCCACCTGGCCCGGGGTGGTCGGGATACCGCGCTCGTCGAGGACCTTGAGTTCCACGCCCGGTATGCCCTTGCCTATGGATCCTAGCTTGGAATCCAGGCACTCGGGAGGCAGATAGGAGAGGCGGGCCGAAGCCTCAGTCTGACCGTACATCACGTAGAATTTCGCGTGGGGCAGAATGCTCCTGAATTCTTGGATCAGGGCCGGCGCCAGGGTGCCGCCGGCCTGTGTCACATAGCGGAGACTCTTGAGCTTGTAATTCCGTAAGTTCGATCTTCTAAGCAGGATGGCGAATGTGTAAGGGACACCCGAAAAACCTGTGACTTCCTCTGCCTCCATGAGATCGAGGATCAGGTTCGGATAAAGGAACTGGCTCGAGAGGACCAAAGAGCCGCCAGCTAGGAAATGGGTGTGGAGAATCGAGGCTCCGTAGCAATAGGAGAAAGGGAGGACGACCATAGCCTTGTCGGCCGGAGAAATGTCGAGGTACTGCACGATGGACTTGGTATTCTCGAGGAGATTGAAATGACTGAGCATCACCCCTTTGGGTTTTCCTGCAGAGCCTGAGGTGTAAAAGAGACAGGCTAGATTCCGTGGGTCTCCCTTTGCCGACGGAGGTTTTGGAGGTTCCTTTGCGAGCGCTTCTTCGATGGGAATGATCTGCCATTTCTTGCGAGCTGTAATCTGAGTGGTCTCTGATATCTTTTCTCCGTGCCAGAAGACAAATTGAAGATCGGTCCGAACGACAAGATCGGTCAATGCTGTACGTCGGAATCGAGAGCTGGCTATGAGGACACGGATGCCCGCATCTCGGAGAATGTGGGCGAGTGTTTCTGGCTGCGACGTCTCCTGGAGAGGCACCGCGACAGCGCCGGCCTTTAGGATTCCGAAGTAGGCCGTGACATAGCCCGACGAGTTGGGCATCAAAAGACCCACCCTGTCGCCTGGATTCACGCCGACTCTGCGCAGGGCATGGGAAGTTCGATTTGCCTCCTCGTCCAAGTGCCGGTAAGTTTTTCGTTCCGCTCCGTGGATGATGGCCTCGCGGTCTGGCCACTTCAGGGCGGTCTCTTCCAACAGCTCTTGGAGCAGAACGGGGCAAGAGATGCTGGACATCGCTTGAGTCGCAGCCAAAGTCATTGGAGAAACCCCTATCGGGCTCCGGCTCCTGTGAGGACCACCCGGATCGTGTCAAAGATAATAGATAGATCGAACAAGACGGACATGTGCTTGATATAGTAAAGATCGTACTGCAACTTTTCTTTGGTCTCGTCTTTGGAGGCTCCGTAATGATACTTGATCTGGGCCCAGCCCGTGACCCCGGGTTTGACGAACAGGCGCTGCGGGTAGTACGGGATCTCTTTGGCGAGTTCCTTGACGAAGCACCTTCGCTCTGGCCTGGGGCCCACGAGGCTCATGTCGCCCTTGAGCACGTTGAAAAGCTGCGGTAGTTCGTCCAGGCGGTACTTGCGAAGGAACCTTCCCACCCGGGTCACGCGGGGATCGTCCTTCTGGGCCCAGGCAGCTCCGCAGCTTTCGGCGTTTTCCACCATGGAGCGGAATTTGTAGATCGTGTAATCCTTCCAGCCCTCTCCAACCCGGTCTTGCCTGTAAATGACTGGTCCGCGGGAATCGAGTTTGATGGCCAGGGCGAAAAGGAGCATGAAAGGGGAGGCAAAAAACAAAATGGCTCCGGAGAACAAAATGTCCATAAGCCTCTTCGTAGTCAGAGTGAATTTGTTCTTGCGGAATCCTTCGGAAAAGATGAACCAGCTCGGTCTCACGTCGTCAAGAAGGATCTTGCCAGTAAGGTTTTCGTAAAACGAAGCCGCTTCCTCGACCTGGATGCCCTGGAACCGGCAGTCGAGCAGGGTCTCGAAAGGGAGCCTGCCCCGCCTGTCGCCCATGGCGACCACGATGCGGTCCGCGGGGATTGTTCGGACCTTGTCTGGGAACTCATCGATGGGAAGTACGGCAGGGACATGAATAGGGTTTCCAAACGCATTGCCCTCGTGAGGCGGCTCGGTGGCCACGGCAACGATTTCGTAACCCGTGTCTTTGGCTTCAGCCACCTCTTCGAGGATCTTGTGAGCTATTGCCGAGCTTCCTAAGATCAAAACTTTTTCTACGAACGCCTCGGACCGGATGAGCTTCGGGTAAATCTCGCGCCACGCGAAAAGGGCACCTATGGAAAGAGGCATGGCCAAGAGGAAGTTGACTTGTCCGATACTGAGGGCAGGCAGCAGGAGATAGAGAATGCCCAGGGCCAGGCAGGCAAAGCCCATGGACTGGAGCAAGCGGATCGTGAACTCCCGGCGGCCCTGGGAGACTTTGTAATCGTAGAGCTCGTTCAGGTACATGCAAACCTGGCATACGAGGACGATCACAAGAACTTTGCACGCTGTGGGGTTGGAGTCGAAAAGCCAGAGGGCGTCTTTGCCCTTGCGGGCAACAAGGGTGAGAAAGCAGACGCCGTAGACGCTCAAGAATATAAGCAGCGACTCGAAGGAAAAAAGAAGCACCCTCAGTCGAGGTATGTTCCGGTGGAAGATTTGCATGAGAATCTTTCAGCTTCCTTTGCGCTCAAGCCTGCCCGGCCTTGCGAGCCGCCGAGTAATACTTGTTGTTATAGTCGTAACCGTATGTGTGGCTGTAGTAGCTTGAAAGCTGCTTTTCAGCGCCGTTGAACACAACTCCAAGGATCTTGTTCGTCTCCAGGGTCTCGAGGGCTGCCCTGACCATGTCCTTGGGTGTGAAACGGGCTCTTACGACCAGAAGCACCCCATCCACGATGTCCGCGAGAAACCCCTGGTCCAGAATAGGAAGGATCGGAGGACTGTCGATGATGACGAAGTCAAAATCCTCCCTGAGTTGGGCGAGCAGGGGTTCGAGTTTTCCTTTGTACAGTAGAGGATAGACCTCTTCCTGTAGCCTTCCAGCCGGGAACACGGCAAGGTTTTCTCTGGAATCGGCCGGCCGGAGGACGATGTCGCGCAACTCCTTTCTGCCCGAGAGCACCGCGGCAAGACCCATGCCCGCGCGCAGGCCCAGGTAACGGGCCACCTGGGGCCTGCGGAAGTCGCAGTCCACGAGGGCGATCCTGCGAGTGGGGTCCTCGGCCATGACCAGAGAAAGATTTACGGCGGTCAGAGTCTTTCCCTCGCCCACCTGGGAACTTGTGATGCAGAGCGTCTTGAGGTCGTTTCCCTGGCGCCTCAGATAAAGAATCTTTCGGTAGAGGCGGCGGTAGGCCTCCAGGTAAGGTGCCTGTGGATCTGTGACCGAAAGGGCCAGGGGATGGGCCCGATGGTTGTTGCTTTTCCGCGAAAACATGTTGCTTCTTCGACCCCCTATAGGAAAAGCCCTGTAACGGCCAGGGCGAGTTTGTCGATTTTCATCACAAAAAAGTGGATCCCCGCGATCAGGGTGGCGACAAAGCCCAATGAGGCCGAGGCCAGAGCGAGCCTGCGTTTTTTCTCGCCGAGCACGGACTCATGGGTCTTGAGGACCGGGATGACTCCCAGGACCGGAAGCCCCAGAGCCGCCTTGAGATCCTCGACCCGCTTGAAGGTGCGGTCCATATACTCAACGGCAAAGGCGAGACCCACACCTGCGCCCAGCCCCAGGGCAACTCCCATGGCGAGGATCTGCAAGCGGTTTGGTTTTATTGGCTTCTGGGGGAGATTGGCCGGATCCAGAATCCGGAACTGCTCGCTCTTTTGCCGGGTCTCGAGATTCTCGGCGACCTCGGCGTTGAGTTTGCGGGCCATGAGGGAGTCGTAGCTCTGCCGGATGGTCTGGTAGTCCCGGGTGAGAGCAGCAAGCTCCTGCTCCCGCCTGGGAGTGTTCTCCACCCGTTGCTGAAGGGTTTTCATGCGTGCGTCGATCCCTTGGAGTTGCTCGCGGGTGTTCTCCATGGAAAGCCGGTTGCTTTCGACCTGGCTTTTGAGCCGGGCGTATTCGGGGTTGAGGATCGGGACGTTCCCCTGGGGCGGAGCTTGGGTTTTTCCCAAGCTGGCAGCGGCGATCCTCTGCTCGATCTCGGAGATTTCTTTCTTGACGCGAACGACATCCGGGTAGGCTTCGGTGTACTGGGTCAGGAGCGAGGTCAGTTGTTGTCTTTTTGCCTCGAGCTGGCGGTAAAGCTCGTTCTGGTCAGGGCCGGCGCCGGCCAAATACTGGGGGGTCGCTGCGAGATCCTTTTCGAGAAGAATTTGTCTGTCTTCTGCGGTGCGGTAAGCTTCCAGCAAGGCGTTCCGCTGGAGCTGGAGCTGGTCCAGGGCTCTTAAGTTCGCTTCCATTTGCTCCGGGAGCTCGCCCATGTGGGTCTGGCGGAACTCCTGAATGGCTTCCTCGCGCTTTTTCAGCTCCTGCTCCATGTCCTGGAGCTGCTTGTCCAGAAACTCCTTGGTCCCGCGGGCGAGGGTCTCACGGACCTTCAGGTTTTCCTCGATGTACATCATGGCCAGCCGGTTCGTGACCTTTTGAACCGTTTCCGGATCCCGGCCCGTGTATGCGAGTTTGAACGCAGCCGCGGCAGGCTGACCATAAGGGTTGGGCCTCTCCTCAACGCGGATCTCGATGTTGTCTCGCATGGTATTGACGACTTCTTCCATGGGAGCGGTTTGCTGCAGTTCCGGGTAGAGCCCGTATTCCCGGATCACCGCCTCCAGGCGCGTACGGCTCAGAATCTGCTGGCTGATCGTGTTCAGCCGGTCCTGGACCGAGCCCGTGACCGTGGACTGCACGAAGTTCTCAGGCACCTGCTGAGGCTCGACGAGAATTGTGGTCTCAGACCGGTAGATGGGAGGGAGCTTGAGGCAGAGCACGATCGTCACGGCCAAAGCGAGGCAAAAGGGAAGCACAATGAGCCACTTTCGCCTGAGAGCGATGTCCAGGTAGTGGAGGAGGGGGTTCTGTTCCTGGTCCAGAGTCTCCAAGATGCCACCCTTTCGAACTATTCACTCCGGGGCCGTGAGAATGAACCCCAGGAGAACGCGGTTGTCCTTATAGGTTCCGCCGGCGCCTGTGCCCGAGGAATCCTGGTCAATGTAATTGTACTGGACCCGGGTGGTGCACCAGCGGGTAAGTTCGTAATCCACACTGGTTCCTGCCTGGATGGATTCGATGTCCTCGGAGGGCCGGTCCTGGTCCTCGCCGGCCGAGTCGGTCTTTGAATAAAACCCAAAAGCCCTCATGACCAGCCGCTGCCAAGGGGTGTAGTCCACGCCCAGGCGGACAGAGCGGGACGTTACGGTTGTGCCCAGGCCCGAGCTGTCGGTGAGGCCGTAAAAAAAGGAAACTAGGAATCGGAAGCGTTCGAGGACGTAAGTGGCTCCGAGTTCTCCGTACGGGTTGACCGAGGAATCGGAGACAGTCGGGCTGGCCCGGTCTGGGCCGCGGTCGTGCTCGTTCAGGTACTCGACGCCGGCGCTGCCGTTCAGGGTAAGGTCACTTGTGATCTGCCAGGAGTCGCCGAGGCTTGCGAGGTAAATCCTCGAGTCTCCCTCGTCCCCGTAGTCGTTGTAGGAGAAACCGACCGAGGCGGTCACCGAATTCCTGGGATGCACGGCGTAGGAAGCGGTCACGCGCGAATCCACAAGATGGTTTTCCCGGCGGGGCTCAATCTCAACCTCCTGGCTGCGGACTGGGTCGTAGCGGTTATAGCCGTAACCTAGGTTTCCGCTCAGGCTGAAGCGCCGCGACAGGGCGTGTGTGGCCGTGAAGGCTGCGCTGTTTACGATGTAGTCTCTGCTGCGGGGCAGGATGCCGGTGCGGGTCACATCCGTAAGGCCTGCCTCGGACAGGGACGAGACCTCGGTGCCTTTGCGGAATGTATCGTCGAGGGAAAAGGACGTTCTTTCCCCCAGGGCCCGGCCCAGGCCCAGGGTGGCGATATGGTTGGTGCCTTTCACGTCCCGCTCAGTCAGGTCCTTATAAAAAAGAAATTCATTTCTGTAGCCGGCCGAAAACCGCCAGGCACCCTCGGGACGGGCGAGGGTGATCCCTGGGATGATTCTGCCAATCCAGTCATCCTCGACCGGACGATACGGGTCGTCATCCGACCTGAGGAGCACGTTGTCGTCGTACGTGCCGTAAAGTTCGAGAGTGGGCGTAACGACCGTGTTGCCCAGCCTGAGGGCGTGAAGGTCCGAGGGCGCCAGGAGAAGAAGCAAAGGGAGGATAGGAACAACGCAAGCGGCGACAGGGCGTCCCGCACCAGGGCATGGGTCGAGTCTCATCGGTGTTTCCTTCCTCAGGGCCTTTGGCCTTGGATCTACCGTCCGTGCGATCCGTGCCAACGCCGCGCCTCCTCCTTATCGGAAAAATCGGCCGTTTTCTTGAGGGCCGTCGCTTACTAGGGAACGATGATCGTGTCTCCTGGCTTGAGATAGATGTCGTCCTGCACTGATTTGTTCGAAAGGATGTTGTTGTAGTTTACGTCGATGAACTCTGTGGCTCCCCTGGTCTTGCGAACGACGCGAATTTTCCCCTTCTTCGCGAACTCGGTGAAGCCGCCCGCCATGGCGATGGCCTGGGAGATCCGGGTCTGGCTGCGCAGGGGGTAGACCCCTGGGGAGCGGACCTCGCCCTGAATGTAGAGCCGCCAACTGTTGATCTGCTGGACGATGACGGCGACGTTCGGCAGTTCAACGTAAGGTTTGAGACGAGCAGCGATCTGGTTCTTGAGTTCTTCGGTGGTGAGCCCGGCCGCCTGCACGTCGTTGATAAGAGGCAGGCTGATCCTGCCGTCCGGCCGGACCGTGACGGTGCGGCTCAGGTCCTGGTTCTGCCAGACCGAGATCTCGAGCACATCCTCCGGCCCGATGACGTAAGCCTCGGCGCCAGCCTCAGGCAGGGAGCGTGGCGGGGTGGTGTTCTGGGGGACGCAGGCAGAGGAGAGTACTAAAAAAGTTGTGAGGATCGACAGGAGCCAAAATAGGTTTCGTGGCCTCATCTGGGTCTCCGGTTGAAATCGGGTGGAGGATGCAAACGCGAAAGCGCCAAATTGTGCCGAAATTATAGATTACATTCCGGTTTGTATGCAAATGGAAACTTGTGGAAAATTTGTTTTGTTTTAATGCGATATCCCACGGGTTCAAAAGTTCATTGGTAGATTTGGCCGTGCCCCCAAGACAGACGCCGAAATGGAGGGCTATGCTCCGTCATGGCCGCGGGCCCATCGGGCATTCCGTGGAGGGCCATGCTCTGTCATGGCCGCGAAATGAAGACGGACGCGACGGAGCGCGTCCCTCCATGGGCCGGAGCCGATGTCGCCTTGGAGGGCCACGGTCCCTCGTGGCCGCGATCCTGAACCACGCCTGAATACAGACGCGAAGGAGCGCGTCCCTCCAAATCACATCCTTGAACCTCCCTGTATCGGAATCGTAATCGTGATAGAAGACGCACCCGTGTTTCTAAATTGCGATGCGCCTTTTGTCTAATACAAAATAACGCTGCAAAATCAAATTGTTGAAAGCTAGCTTTCCCCCAGGCCATTGTCGGACTTGGCCCCGGGGGCATGGTCGTTGCACAACAAGCCGGTGCAGGGCGACCGCATCTTGATTTGCGCAAAGGAACCTGCCCATGGGCCGCAACGTCCGCGTTCAGTCCCTTTCGCGTCTTTTCATTTCTCTGATAACGCTTTTCCTCTTTTTCCAGGGATCTCCTGGCCAGGCAGAGGCCGTGGTCTACGTGCACAATTCCCCCGTTGTCCTGACCTGGGACCCTGCGCCGGGTACGGTTGACCATTACAACGTCTATGTCTCCCTGAACCAAGGGCCATATTCCCTGTACGGGACCGCTCCCACGAACACCGTGAACCTCCCTGTCCAGGATGGCGCACGGTACGTGGTCCAAGTGGAGGCCGAGGACCCTCTGGGCAGAACCGGCCCCTTGTCCGACCCTTCGGAAGAGATCGTAGTGTTTCTTCAGGGTTCGGCCTCTGACACAGACGGCGACGGCATGCCTGATGCCTGGGAGATCTCCCACGGCTTCAACCCGTACAGCCCTAGCGACGGGACACTGGACGGGGACGGCGACGGGCTGGACAGCGCCGGCGAATACATGGCGGGCACCGACCCCGCAACCCCGGACACGGACGGAGACGGCGTGTCCGACGGCGCCGAGATCACCCTTGGCCAGAACCCCCTCAACCCGGTTGATAACGTGCCAGTGGCCAACGCCGGCCCGGACAGAGTGGTCAACCCCACGGTCGTGACCTTGGACGGGTCCGCGAGCAGCGACCCCAACGGCGACCCCCTGGCATTCTCCTGGTCCCAGGTCCAAGGCCCTGCGCAGGTCGAACTGTCGGATCCGACCGCTGCAAGACCGAACTTCGCGGTCACGAAATGGGGCGAGTACAGGTTCCGCCTGGTGGTGAGCGACGGTAAGGCGACGAGCGCTCCGGACGAGGTGACCATAACGGTGAGAAATGTGGCCCCGACCGCGGACGCCGGGCCTGACCAGGTTGTGGACGCAGGAACCCAGGTCGCGCTCGACGGGAGGGCGAGCAGCGATGCAAACGGCGACTCCCTTACGTTCTCTTGGAGCCAGGTCGAGGGGCCGGCGGTCGCAGTTGCCGGGGCGGATTCGGCCCAAGCCTCCTTTGTCCCTGTATCGGCCGGGGTGTACAGATTTCGCCTTGTTGTTTCGGACGGCATCAATACGAGCGCTCCGGACGACGTGCGGATCGTCGTAAATGCCGTCAATCGCGTTCCCACTGCCGATGCGGGCCAGGACCAGACCGTGGAAGCCGGCAGCACGGTTGTCCTGGATGGCTCCGGGAGCGCTGATCCAGACGGGGACGCGCTCGAGTATGCGTGGGCTCAGATCGAAGGCCCTGAGACCGTAGTCCTCGAGGGCGCGAATTCTGTTCTGGGAAGTTTTACGGCCGGCTTGGCCGGGTCTTACAGGTTCCAGCTCGTGGTGAGCGACGGCAAGGTTGCGAGCGCGCCCGATACGGTCACCGTGACCGTGGTGCGGGTCAACCGGCCGCCTGTTGCTCTGGCGGTCGCTTCCCCTGAGTCCGTGGAGGTGGGCAGTCGGGTCACGCTCGATGGAAGCGCAAGCTACGACCCGGATGGAGACTTCCTCACCTACGAGTGGATCCAGACCGGAGGCCCCCAGGTCGCGCTGGAAGGGGCTGAGACAGCCGCGGCGGTTTTCTACGCTGTAAACGAAGGAGTCCTTACGTTCAGGCTCGTCGTTCGGGACAGCGAGTTCGCGAGCGCCTCGGCCGAGGTCACTGTGACAGTGAACGGTGTCAACCATGTCCCGGTCGCCAACGCGGGAGAGGATCTCCAGGGCTCCCTGGGCAGCGAGATCTGCCTGGACGGCTCCGGGAGCTACGACCCGGATCCTGGGGACACCCTCACCTACCAGTGGTCCCAGAAACAGGACGGCGGCGGTACCCTCGTCACCCTGCGGGGCGCGGACACGCCGGCTCCCTGCTTCACGCCGGCGAACCCGGGCCGCTACGTTTTCACGCTTGCTGTCTCGGACGGCAAGGCCGTGAGCGTGCCGGACGAGGTCGCGGTCACGGTTGTTTGGCGCGGGCCCTATGGCAACCGGAGGCCCGTGGCCGTGGTCCAGCCTTACGCCGTGGCCCTGCCCGGCAGCACGGTCGTGCTCGACGGAAGCCAAAGCTATGATCCGGACGGAGACCCTCTGCAATATTTCTGGCTCCAGAGGCGGGGCGAGCCGCTCAAGGGCGCCGCGAAGCGGCAGTGCGTCCTCGAATTCGTGCCCCAGTCCCAAGGACTTTACGTTTTCAACTTCATGGTGTCCGATGGCAAGATCTGGAGCGAGCCAAAGCAGGTTGCGGTCTGGGTGACCGACACGCTCCCGCCAGGATGCTCCGTGATCCCTCAAGCACCTTCGGGAGGCGGCGGGCAGTTGGCGGATAGGCTCCTTTTTGTGGCCACGCTTTTCCTGCCCGCTGGCCTAACGGTTTTGTACCAGAGGCGGAGAAGGCGCCGTGGGTCCAGTCCTGCTTTCTACGGCTAGAACCCGATCCTATCGCGTGCCTGTTTGTGCCCGTTCTTCTCCCTAATCCGCTAGAAGGGTTTCTTCCTTCTTAGCAGCGTGGCCATGCCGAAGAGGCCACTTCCCATGAGAAGAAGGGTGCCGGGCTCTGGAACGGGAGCGGCGCCGCTGTCGGGTAGGTCGTAGGTCAGCTTAAGAACAGATTTGGTCACATAGAAGTCGCCCAAGAAGGCGACAATGGTAACGTCCAGCGCTCCGTCGTCCGTGATCTGATCGATCGCCACATTGAAGATCTGCGGGCCGCCGATGGGCAGCGGCTGGCTCGCCCACCATTGGCCTTCGGTAAAGACAAAGCCGTACTCGCAGGCACGGTCCCGGTCGTCTTTGGTGGTGATGGTGAGAGTAGCTCCGGTCAGGTAATCCAAATCGAGGAAAACGCTCCCGCCGCTCGGGTGGGTGTAGTCCAGGCGCGCCTGGGGACCGAACCCGAGAAGGCCCCGCACATAGCCGTTCCTGTCGAACTGCTCCTGGGTGATCGTGTCTTCGATCGTCATGGGGATTGCGGCCGCAAGGGCCGGCAGCAGGATCAGACCCAGAAACGCAAGGGCCACGATGCATGTTCTCTTGGTGCTCATCTTGAATCCTTTCTCCCCCCTGCGAGTGGGTGCTATCAATTGAGCAAGACCTGTGCTTCCTTGTTGCTTTGCGGTGTTGGATGCACCTTGCAGCTAAGAAGATTCTCGAAGTTTTCCCGCTGACAGTCCAACTTCGCTTTAGAAAAGATGGTACGCAAGTCGTGTGCCAGGCGCAGGAGTGCTGGGTAATGGCTGATCTTTTCTGTGCCTAAGGGGTTAGAGTTCCATGGAATTTCAGCCAGACTTGGTTTACGTGGCGGGTGTGCCAAACGTGTCCTTGGGCCTGGCGTCCTGTGGAGCGGCGTTCCTTTGATAAGAAAACATTTTCCCACCAACCATGGCCCTCCATTGGGTTTTTTCATGGAGGGACGCGCTCCGTCGCGTCCGTGTTTGGGGTCGTGGTTCGGGCTTGCGGCCATGACAGAGCATGGCCCTCCATGGGGGACGGCCACGAGGGACCGTGGCCCTCCATTGGCTTTCCCCGTGGAGGGACGCGCTCCGTCGCGTCCGTCTCGGTGCGCCGATCGCCCTTTTCCCTGGAGGGACGCGCTCTGTCGCGTCCGTCTTTGGGGTCGGGGTTCGGGCCGCGGCCATGACAGAGCATGGCCCTCCATGGCCGACGGCCACGAGGGACCGTGGCCCTCCATTGGTTTTCCCCGTGGAGGGACGCGCTCTGTCGCGTCCGTCTTCGCCGGGCCGCGATTGACAAGGTTCGGGGTCGCGGAATAAGTTGCATTGAGCCCGGGGCTGCGGACCGGAATGCGAGACAATGGCAAAGAAGAAAAACGGCAAAAAGAAAGAGCCCGAGAACAGGGGACGGAAAAGAGCGACTTTTTTTCTTCTTGCTGTCCTGTGCGCGGCTGGCCTTTTCCTACTCAGATGCGAAGCGCTCACGGGCCTGAAAACATATGTTTTGGGTGCCGGCACGGTGGTGATCGAGGAATTGGCCGATCTTCCGGCGAGTCCGCCGGCTTGTGCGGTTCCGGCCGAGATCGTGGGGATCCCGGATTACGCGAACGTTTTCCGCGCCGAGCCCCGGGGTGGAGGGCCTGTGGTCACGTGCTTCCGCATCGTGAGCTTCGAGAACCGACTGCTCGCCTGCACCCCCCAAGGGCTGAGCCAGCCCCAAGACATCGAGGAGATTATCCGCAAGAAGCGGTTTGCTGGCGCTCTTCGACTCCTAGAGGGGAGTTCCCTGGAGGTTTCGGTGAGGCAGGGCTTTCGTCAGAAGGTCGGGGAGCCTCTTCCTCGTGGAGCGTTCCTTTTGGAGGCTGGAAAGACCGCCGTTCCGTCAGTCCGCAAGTTCGCCCTTCTGGTTTTTCTCGCCGTGGTCTGTTGCTTTTCTGCCTACAAAGCCATCAAAGGCTGAGAGGGTAAGGAGCGCATCGTTCTTCTTTCGCTACGCGGACAGGGCGGCCTGCCCCTCTGGCTGCGCGAGAAGGACGGTTATCTTGGAAAAGGCCCTTTATTCGGGTAAAATGATGGTTGCCCAGAGGGGCGAGTTGAAATGCTTCTAGTGCAGGGGGACCGGCGGGTCCGCGCTTCCCCGGTTTCGCACTGAGGCGAGCTCAAGGAGGCTTGAAAATCATGCGGAAACAGGTAGAGGATTCTCTGGCGAAGATCCGGCCCATGTTGCAGGCCGATGGCGGCGACGTGGAGCTGGTGGACGTGGAAGACGGTGTCGTGAAGGTGAGGCTTCGCGGCGCCTGTGCTGGCTGCCCTGGCGCAAAAATGACTTTGCAGATGGGGGTCGAACGGAGATTGAAGCAGGACGTGCCCGGCGTCAAGAGCGTGGTGTCGGTCTGAGAGGCACCAAAAACCAAGGCAAAAATCGAGGGGTCAGTCCTTCATTTTCCAGATTGGGGATGGATTGATCCCTTGTTTTTTGACCTTTTGGGGCAGCCACGAGGGATCGTGGGTCTTCAAGGTGGGGTCAGGGCCTTACCTTGGAGGGACGCGCTCCGTCGCGTCCGTGTTATGGGCCTCGATGGCCAAAACCTCCCCCCGGGGCCATGACGGAGCATGGCCCTCCATGGAATGCCCCCATTGGCCGGGGGCCATGACAGAGTACGGGCCCCCGTTGCGGGCGGCCATAGGGGACCGTGACCTTCCAGGAATTCAATCCGATTGACTTGCACCAGTTTTTCGACGTGGTCCAGTCTCTATTCCCTCCTCTCAGCTCCTTGCCCATATTCTCCATTGACTGAGCACAATATGTTGTGTTGAAATAATCACAGAGGCACAACATGTATGGTCCCACCTTTTTAAGGACGTGGTCCTTGAGGAGGACTGCCGTGACTAGTCTTGCTTTTCATCCCGGTCACTCCAAAATTGCGCTCACACCAAACGCCCTCCGGGTCCTGGAAAAGCGCTATCTCAAGAAGGACGAAGAGGGCAGGGTGGTCGAAACGCCTGAAGAGATGTTCCGAAGGGTTGCCCGTGCCATCGCCCAGGCCGACGCCAGGTACCGGGGCAACGGAAGCGTGGAAGAGATCGAGGAGGCCTTCTACGAGCTCATGGCTGGTCTCGAGATGGTCCCGAACTCGCCCACCCTCATGAACGCGGGAAGGGAGCTCGGTCAGCTTTCCGCTTGCTTCGTCCTGCCGGTCGAGGACTCGCTGGAGAGTATCTTCGAAGCCATAAAAAACACGGCCCTCATCCATAAGAGCGGCGGCGGGACAGGGTTCTCCTTTTCCAGACTCCGTCCCCGGGACGACCAGGTGAAATCGACCCGCGGGATCTCGAGCGGCCCGGTTTCGTTTATGACGGTTTTCGATGCCGCCACCGAGACGATCAAGCAGGGCGGCATGAGGCGCGGCGCGAACATGGGCGTCCTGCGCGTGGATCATCCGGATATCCGAGAATTCATCCACTGCAAACAGGATCACGGCCGTCTCAACAATTTCAACATCTCGGTGGCGCTCACCGAATCCTTCATGGAGGCCGTGGAGCGGCGGGAGTCTTACCCGCTGGTCAATCCGCGAACCGGGGCGGTCACGGAGAGACTCCGGGCCGACGAGGTCTTTGACTGGATCGTGGACTCTGCCTGGAGGAGCGGCGAACCTGGCATTCTTTTCATGGACCGCATCAACCGGGACAACCCGACCCCGCACCTGGGCGCGATCGAGAGCACGAACCCCTGCGTGACGAGAGACACTTGGGTTATGACCGCCAAGGGGCCCCGGCAGGTCCGAGAATTAATTGGAACTTCTTTCGAGGTAGTTGTGAATGGGCGGATCCATCGCACAGGGGAAAGGGGGTTTTTTAGGACTGGCACAAGACATGTTTTTAAGTTAAGGACTCGTGAAGGATACACAATCCGTTTGACGCCCGAGCATTTGGTCGTGAGAGTCGTGGACAAAACTCGCTATAGGATCACCTTAGAGTGGGTGCCGGCATCTGAATTGAGATCTGGCGACCAGGTGCTTATCCATGACCATAGGTCTTTTCCCGGGTGGCCCGGTAAATTGAACGAATCGGAGGGGTACCTCTTAGGCCTTTTAGTGGGCGATGGTGTGCTGAAAGATGATGCGGCTGTTCTTTCCGTGTGGGCTCAAGAAGAAGTTTTAAACGATACACCGATAGGATCTGTGTCAATCAATGGGGTGATGGAACACGCACGAGCTTGCTCTCAGGTTCTTGCACATAGATCTGACTTTCGAGGATGGATGCATGTGAGGGGTAGCCGGGAGTATAGGCTCAAAAGCGCAAGCTTGCGAGAGTTGGCGTTCGAAATGGGGATGCGTCGCGGCCACAAGACGGTGACGGCGGAAATCGAAGCTGGCTCCTCGAATGGCTATGTAGGGTTCCTCAGAGGATTGTTCGACTGTGACGGTTCTGTTCAAGGGAACCACGAAAAGGGTGTGAGCGTGCGTCTTGCACAGAGTGATCTCGAACTTCTGCGCGCCGTGCAGAGAATGCTTCTTAGGCTTGGAATCTTCAGTAGCCTTTACGAGGGGCGCAGGCCGGCTGGGACGAAACTTCTGCCCAATGGGAAAGGTGGCCTTGCGGGGTATCAAGTCAAAGCGCAGCACGAACTGGTCATAACGGGAGAGAACCTGCAGCGTTATGCGGATTACGTGGGATTTGCGGATCGAAGAAAAGCAGCCAGGCTCGAGGCCATGCTCAGCGGGTATCGTCGCCGACTCAACCGCGAGAGGTTCCTGGCGACTGTTCTGGCGGTGGACCCTGATGGGGTTGAAGACGTATACGATGTAGAGGTACCGGGGGTGAACGCATTCGACGGAAATGGATTTTACTTACACAACTGCGGCGAACAGCCATTGCTGCCGTTCGAGTCGTGCAACCTGGCATCCCTCAATCTCGCCAAGGTCTGCGTGGACGGTGCGATCGACTGGGACCGGCTCGCGAGGAACGTGCGGCTCAGCGTGCACTTCCTGGACAATGTGGTCGACGTGAACCGCTATCCCCTTCCGGAGATCGAGGCGATGACGCTCCGCAACCGCAAGATCGGACTGGGCGTCATGGGGTTCGCGGACCTTCTGCTCATGCTCGGGATCCCTTACGACTCCCAGGAGGCGGTGGACCTCGGCCGCAAGCTCATGAAATTCATCTCCGAGGAAGCGGTCCGGGCTTCGGAGGCTCTTGCCCGGGAACGGGGGCCTTTCCCGAGCTTTGATCAGAGCGTTTTTGCGCGGAAGGGACTTCCGCCTCGCAGAAACGCCACGGTGACGACCATCGCGCCCACGGGCACGATCAGCATGATCGCGGGCTGTTCGAGCGGGATCGAGCCGCTTTTCGCGATCGCTTTCGTTCGCAACGTCTTGGAGAACGAGCGACTCGTCGAAATCCATCCCCTCTTTGCCGAGATCGCCCGGCGGGAGGGCTTCTATTCGGATGCCTTGCTCGAGAACATCCTGCAGACGGGCAGCGTGCGGGGCCTTGAGGAAGTGCCCGAGCGCTGGCGGCGGGTTTTCGTGACCTCCCACGATATCGCGCCGGAATGGCATATCCGGATGCAGGCGGCCTTTCAAGAGTACACGGACAATTCGGTTTCCAAGACCGTGAATTTCCCGAGCGATGCGACCCGGGAGGATGTGCGCAAGGCGTTCTGGCTGGCCTACAAGCTCGGTTGCAAGGGGGTGACCATCTACCGGGACCGCAGCCGCGACCGGCAGGTGCTCCAGAAGGGCGTTTCAGCCGAGGCCGGAAATCGAAAGGAAGCCCCGGAAGCTTGTCGGGGCTCGCTGGCAAAGCCCCTTCTCATGCCGAGGCCGCGGCCGGATGTAATGGAAGGGATGACGAGAAAAATGGAGACGAGCTGCGGGTCGCTCTATGTAACGGTGAACCGGGACGAGTCGGGGCGGCCTTTCGAGGTCTTCACTTCCATGGGCAAGGCAGGAGGGTGCGCCTCGAGCCAGAGCGAGGCCATCGGGCGGCTCGTGTCCCTGGCCTTAAGGTCCGGAATCGACCCGCAGCAGGTGGTGCGGCAGCTTAGGGGAATCAGTTGCCATCTGCCCAGGGGACTGGGCAGGAACAAAATCTCTTCTTGCGCGGACGCCGTGGCGCAAGCGCTCGAGTTTTTCCTGGAGTCTGCGGCCGGAGCTGGGTCAAAGGAAGCTGGTGCCAATAGGAGCGCGGGTGGCCAGGTTGGGGAGGAAAGCGCAAAGAAGGAGAGCGTGGCAGAGTACCTGAAGAACCTTTATCACCGCGGCGCCTGCCCCGAGTGTCAGGGCCCTCTGGAGATGGCGGGTGGGTGCGCCGTGTGCCGCAATTGCGGGTATTCGGACTGCATATGAAGCGGCCATAAGGGACCGGGGCCCTCCATCGGGTTTTTCCCATGGAGGGACGCGCTCCGTCGCGTCCGTCTTTGGGGCCGTGGTTCGGTTCGTGTGCCTGCGGCCATGACGGAGCATGGCCCTCCATCAGAAGAGGCGGCCATAAGGGACCGGGGCCCTCCATCGGGTTTTTCCCATGGAGGGACGCACTCCGTCGCGTCTGTCTTTGGGGTCGTGGTTCGGTTCGTGTGCTTGCGGCCATGACGGAGCATGGCCCTCCATCAGAAGAGGCGGCCATAAGGGGCCGGGGCCCTTCATCGGGTTTTTCCCATGGAGGGACGCGCTCCGTCGCGTCCGTCTTGGGGTCGTGGTTCGGTTCGTGTTGCGTCCGTTTTGGGACTGGCAGGGCTTGCGGCCATGACAGAGCATGGCCCTCCATCAGAAGAGGCGGCCATGAGGGACCGTGGCCCTTCAGCGAAGTGACCTGCCGACCCCTGCACCCCCGAAGCCGGCACCTGACACCCGGTTCCCTTTTGGTTATAATCGCCTGGCGCCTGTTGGGCGCTCCCGATTTTCGGAGCCACCTCCGACCATGGGCCTGACCGCGGGGATGCATGGGACTTTTCATCACGTTCGAGGGTGTTGAGGGTGCGGGCAAGACCACCCAGATGGATCTAGTTGAGGCCCGCCTCAAGGCCGCTGGCCTTCCGGTCTTCCGGACCCGGGAGCCTGGCGGCACCGTGATCGGAGAGCAGATCCGCTCCGTCCTGCTTGCCCGGCAAAGCGCTGGGATGGATCCCCTGGCTGAGCTCTTTCTCATCGAGGCGGCGAGAGCCCAGCTCGTGGCCGAGCGGATTCGTCCGGAGATCGAGGCCGGGAGCGTTGTCCTTTGCGACCGTTTCACAGACGCCACCCTTGCGTACCAGGGTTACGGCCGTTGCATGGACGTGGCGCTCATCGAGGAACTCAATGAATTGGCGACGGCCGGGCTCAGGCCGGATTTAACTCTTTTGCTCGACTGCCCGATTGAGACCGGGCTCGAAAGAATCCGGCGTCGCCCCTCCGGGACGAGCTGCGGCGAGGGAGGCCCGGACCGCTTGGAGGCCGAAAGCCGCGGCTTCCACGAGAGGGTGCGGCAGGGATACCTCAGGCTGGCCGCGGCCGATCCGGTCCGAATCCGGGTCGTGGATGGGGTTGGCGGCGTGGAGGAGGTGCAGGAGAGGGTCTTCGAGCACATCCAGAAGCTGATCGAGAAACCGGAGGCAGCTTGCCGTTTGCGGAGATCGTCGGACAGGACCGGGCGATCCGGGTCGTGAGGAGAGCGCTCGCCGCAGGGACCGTTCCCCATGCCTGGCTTTTTTTCGGGCCCGAGGGCGTGGGCAAGTTCAAGACTGCGCTCGCGGTCGCAAAGGCCCTGCTGTGCGGCCAAACGGCGGCGGACGATTTCTGCGGGTCCTGCACGGATTGCGGGCGGGTCGACAACGAGGCTCATCCGGACGTTCTGGTGCTAAGGGCCGAGTCGAAAAAGGGCGATAGGGAAGGCGTGGGAGGGGGGCAGGAAACCGGCGAGATCCGGATCGAGCAGGTGCGCCAGTTCCAGCGTTGGGCCGCTGTGGCTGCGTTTGAGGGCGGGTGGCGTGTGGGGATCTTCGACGGGGCTGAACGCATGAACCCTTACGCGGCCAATGCCTTGCTCAAGACTTTGGAAGAGCCGCCACCCAAGACGGCTCTCATTCTGGTAAGCCCTTCGAGGGGGGCGCTCCTTCCCACCATCGCTTCCCGCTGTCAGGCCCTTCACTTTCCGCCGGCAGGACGAGACGAGGTGGCTGCGGCTTTGGCGGGCCGCGTGGAAGGGACCCGGGAAGAGCTCGGCCTGCTTGCTGAGCTGGCCGGTGGAAGCATCGGAAAGGCCCTGACCCTTGACCGGGACTGGGTGTTTCGGCAAAGGAAGCTTTGGGTGGATATGCTTTGCTCCTTCCTGGAGCACCGGCGGCCCGGATTGGAGGATTTCACGGAGGAACTCGTGCAGTCCGGCCGGATCGTGGAAGTGCTGGGGTTCTACAGGAGCTGGTACCGGGATCTTCTCGTGTACCGGGTGACCGGCGATAGGTCGCGGATCGCCAACTTGGACCTGGCCGAACCGATTGCCGACGTGGCTGGCACTTTTGATCCGGTCGGGTGCGTGGAGAGTATCGCTGCGCTCGAACGGGCCCGGCAGTCGCTGGAGGGCCACATGAACACCCAGCTCGTTTTGGAGGGTTTGCTCCTGGACCTTGCGGCTCTTCGGGAGGGGGATTTGGGGGCCGCGATCTTGCGGGATGAATATTGATGAATGAATCCAACGATCGGATATTCCCCATGGCAGACGAGAAACCGAATGTAAATCAAGATATTCTGTGCGTTCGCTTCGAGGGCATGCCCCATACCTACTTTTACCTGAGAAACCATGTCAACGCGAAAGTCGGGGACCGCGTGGTCGCAGAGACTGAACGGGGGCCTGCCGTCGGGGTCGTGGTCTGGGACGGCCTGGAGGGCGGCATCGCCTGTGCGGCCGAGTCCGGTGAGACGCTGAAAAAGATCCTGCGCAAGGCGACGGAAAAGGATCTCGAAGCCGATCGGGAGCGGAGGGAGCTCGAGCGAAGAGCTTTTGCCCTCTGCTGCGAGAAGGAGAAGCAATACCGGCTGGGCCTCAATCTCGTAGCGGTTCACTACTTTTACGATCGCAGCAAGGCGGTTTTCTACTTCACCGCGGACGGCCGGGTCGATTTCCGGGAACTCGTCAAGGACCTGGCGCGCTCCCTGAACACCCGGATCGAGATGAGGCAGATCGGCGTCCGGGACAAGGCCAAGCTTGTTGGGGGGATGGGAAGCTGCGGCAGGGAGCTTTGCTGCAAGAGCTTTCTCAGAGACTTCGAGCCGGTCTCGGTGCGCATGGCCAAGGATCAAAACCTCAGCCTGAACCCGGCGAAGATCTCCGGAGTCTGCGGCCGCCTGATGTGCTGCCTGACTTACGAGCACGAGGTTTACAAAGACTTGAGCCGGGATCTGCCCAAGATCGGAAAGAAAGTGCAGACCAGCGAGGGAGCCGGCAAGGTGACCCGCCAGAACCCGCTCGAGGGAACTGTGATCGTGCAGCTCGAGGACGGACGGGAGATCGAGGTGGGCCGAGAGGATCTCCAGCGCAGGCAGGAGTCTTGAAGTCTCCATAGCGTAGTGGCCAAGGCCCGAGCGCGCGGAGGGAGCGGGACACGGGATGGAGGCGCCCGGCAAAGGTCTTCTCATCGATTCGCACGCGCACCTGGACGCTCCGGAGTTCGATCGCGACCGGGCCGAAGTGATCCGCCGGGCCTGGGAGGCTGGCCTGAAGGCGCTTGTGACGATCGGCGCTGGCGGAGATCTTTCGACCTGCCGGAAGGCTGTGGAGACGGCCGGCTCCCACGCAGGCATCTACGCCACGGTCGGTATCCATCCCCACGATGCGGCGACGGTCCGCCCGCAGACCTTCGAAAAACTCAGGGAACTGGCGCGCCATCCCAAGGTCGTCGCGATCGGCGAGACGGGCCTGGACTACCACTATATGCATTCTCCGGCCTCGGAGCAGCGGAAGGTTTTCAGGCTCTCCCTGGAGTTGGCAAAAGGACTGGACCTGCCTGTTGTGATCCACACCCGGGAGGCGGAAAAGGACACGCTGGCGATCCTGAAGGAGACTTTTGCTGCAGCCGGGCGCGGGGCCGCAGGAGGCGTGGTTCATTGTTTCTCCGGCGACTATGCCTTTGCCGCCCGGCTGCTGGATCTCGGCCTCTATCTGTCCTTCACCGGCCTCGTGACCTTCCCCAAGGCAGACGGTGTTCGGGAGGTGATCCGAAAGACTCCTCTGGACAAAATCCTGGTGGAGACGGATTCACCCTACCTTGCCCCGGTGCCCTTTCGGGGACGGCGGAACGAGCCGGCCCATGTGGTGCACGTGGCCAGGAAGGTGGCGGAAATCCTGGGAAAATCTTACGAAGAAGTGGCTTGGGCGACGGGCAGGAACGCGATCGGCCTGTTTCGCCTGCCAGGCCTGCGCGTCTCGGAGGGCTGAGCCCTGCGCGGGGACAAGCTTCGGGCCCCGGCCTGTGCCGGGGCCCGTGAGTCTTTTAGCTGTAATACTTCATGATCTCCAGGGACTGGGCCATCACGTTGTCCAGCTCCCGGAGATTCTTGGGCTCGAGAATCTGGGCCCACTTTTCGGCGACCGCCTCGGGCGTTGCCGGCTCCTTGCCCAGGAACACCCCGTCGTTGACCACGATCGAGGCGCGCTGGACGAGACCGGCGCCGGTGCAGATGATCTTTCTGCTGTCCTGGCACTGTTCGGAGCAGAGGAAGAGCACGACGGGCGTCACGTACTCTGGGTTGAGCTTCTGGAAGATCTCGGGCGGCATGATGTCTTCGGTGAGTCGCGTGGCGGCCACGGGTGCAATCGTATTGACCTTGATGTTGTACTTGGCTCCCTCGATGCCCAGGGAGTTCATGAAGCCCACGAGGCCGAGCTTGGCCGCGCCGTAATTGGTCTGGCCGAAGTTTCCGAAAAGCCCGGTGCCGGAGGCGGTCATCACGATCCGGCCGTACCCGTTGTCCCGCATGTTGAGAAAAGCGGGCTTGGTCACGTTGTAAGCGCCCTTGAGGTGCACGGCGATGACAGGATCCCAGAGATCTTCCTCCATCTTGGTGAAGCTCTTGTCTCTTAGAATGCCGGCGTTGTTGATCAGAATGTCGACCTTGCCGAACGCCTCGATGGCCTGCTTGACGATGTTGGCGCCACCTTCGTGAGTATGTACGCCGTCGTAGTTGGCGATCGCGGTGCCCCCTTTGGCCTTGATCTCGGCCACGACCGCGTCTGCCATGCTCGTTCCGCCGCCAGTTCCGTCGCGGGCGCCTCCGAAATCATTCACGACGACCTTTGCACCCCTTTTGGCAAGCTCCAAGGCATACGTTCTGCCCAGACCTCCACCGGCTCCGGTCACGATTGCCACTCTTCCCGAAAAATCGATCTTTGCCATGGCCTTCCCTCCGCTCTCGACGATGTGTCCGATTTCCGCTTTCAACAGAGGCTGCTGACACCCTTGCCGGCTTCCTTCATAGTCCGCGAGGCCGAAGAAGTCAAGCCGTGTCCTGCTTGGCTGAATTCGCCCTGGCCGGACGCGATAGCCGCCCGATGGAGGGCCACGGTCCCTCGTGGCCGCCTCTTCTGACGGGGCCCATGTTTTGTCATGGCCGCCGAAGGATGCGCGCAGAAGACGGACGCGACGGAGCGCGTCCCTCCAAGGGAAAGACCGATGGGCCCGTGAAGACGGACGTGACGGAGCGCGTCCCTCCAGGGGAAAAACCCGATGGAGGGCCACGGTCCCTCGTGGCCGCCTCTTCTGACGGGGCCCATGTTTTGTCATGGCCGCCGAAGGATGCGCGCAGAAGACGGACGTGACAGAGCGCGTCCCTCCAGGGGAAAGGCCTGACATTTTCAGAGGGGTTCTTCTGGAGCGAGCAGGAGGGCTGCGGCGCCCAGGATGCCCACGTCTTTCTCCAGGGCGGCCTTTACGATCGGCGTGTCCCGCGCAAAGGGATTTATGGTGCGGGCCGGCACCTCCCGGCGGATGGCCTCAAACAAGGGCTCTCCGATTTCGGCCACACCCCCTCCGAGGACGATGATGTCCGGATCGAGGAGGCTCACGATTCCGCCGAGCCAGACGCCCAGCAACCTGCCGGTCTCCTCGATCACGGCGAGGGAAAAAGCGTCTCCCATGCGGGCCGCCTCGGCAATGTGGCGCATGGTGAGATCCTCCCACCTTCCGTCCGTGACCTTTAAAATCGCGTCTGGCACACGATCGAGACCACGGAGCTTCTCCCTGGCCCTGCGGGCCGCGTGGGTGCCCGATGCGTAGGCCTCGATGCAGCCCGTGTTGCCGCAGTTGCAGCGGGCTGCGGTGTCCTCAAACTGGATCGTCACGTGGCCGCCTTCTGCCGCAAACCCGTTCTTGCCGTGCAGGATTTTGCGGTCCAGGATGATTCCGGTGCCGATTCCGGTACTGACTGTGGCGTAGAAAACGTGGCGGAATCCGCGTCCGGCCCCCCAAAGGGCTTCGGCCAGGCCCGCGGCGTTGGCGTCGTTGTCCACCCGGACCGGTACGCTGTAGCGCTCTTCGAGAAAGGACCTGAGCGGGAGATTGTTCCATCCGAGCAGGTTCGGAGGGTTGTAGAGAATGCCTCGGGCCGGGTCCATGGGGCCGGGGGCGCAGGCGCCGATGCCTGAGATGCGACGTTCCCGTGCCAGGGGGTGTGACAGGATCGAATCCACGAGCCGGGTCATTCGGCCAAAGGAGTGCTCGAACCCTTTTCCCTGTTCGGTAGGGGTTTCGGCCCGGGTCTCAAGGGTTCCTCCGGGCGAGACCAGGCCCGCCGCGATCTTGGTTCCGCCGATGTCCAGGCCTAGGACGAGTTCTTCCATCTTTCTTGCCCTCCGTGACGTTTCGGCGTTCTTAATTGCGGCCACGGCTGAGCGTGGCCCTCGTGTTTCGGCCATGGATTCCCCCTGAGGGACACGCTTTTTGCGTCCCGGTTATGGGGCATTGTTGCGGTGGCCATCAAGGAGCCTGGCCCTCGGCTTCGGACTGCGTTCTGCGGCCATTCTGATTTTTTTGAGGGACTCAAAATTTTTCTTGCACAAAAAGCTTGACTTTTGTATTGTTTTGAAAAAGGTCCCTCCGGCACCCCCCTCCTTACCGATCGGCCGGTGGCATGGAGGAAAGAGCATCATGATCCCTGAGGAGCTGTTCTTTCGTCGAGGCGAGCTATGCAGGATCGTAGGCCTTTCCGCCCGGCAGGTCCAGTACTGGGATAAGACAGGCCTCGTCAAGCCCTCCTATCGCACCCGGGGAGGACACGGCAGGTACAGCTTTCAGGACCTCATCGCTTTCAAGACTGCCAAAAGGCTCCTGGACGCAGGGGTCCCGCTGCAAAGGGTGCGCCGCAGTATCGCCTCTCTCCAGAAAATGCTCCCCTACGTCAAGAGACCTCTTGTGGACCTTACGCTCGTCGCCACCGGCGAACTCGTTCTGGTCTTTCACAAGGGCTCGGCCTTTGAGGCCATATCCGGTCAGGAGTGGATCATCCCTGTCGCCGAGATCGAGAAAGAAGCGCTTCGCTACAAACGGCAGCGACCGCGGGCAGTGGGGCAGAAACGCCTCAAGTTGGAACCCGAGCCGCGGAAGGACTTCTTGAAGTCACCCTGAAGGGCTTTGGGAAGGAAGCGAGACGGGCGCGCTCTCTCGCATTGTTTGTGTTCTCGTCAGCACAAGGAGGGGGTCTGATGAGAATCCTCGGCGTAGTAAATCAAAAAGGGGGTTGCGGAAAGACCACGACCGCGATCAATCTAGCGTCCTGGTTGGCGGAAAGGGGCAGAAAGGTCTTGCTTGTGGATGTCGATCCCCAGGGGCACGCCACGAGCGGGCTCAACGCCCAGGACCTCTCGCCCGAAGTGGACCTGCGCAGGGCCTTGCTAAGCCTCTACGAGGAGCCTTTCGCTCTGTCTCAGCTCGCTGTGCCGGTGGCAGAGGGCCTTTCCCTGGTTCCTTCCCTTCTTTCCCTGGTGGCTCTCGAACAGGAACTTGCCGGTGCCGCGGACAAAGACCGCAGGCTCAGGGATCTGATCGCGAGGGGCGGAGCCGCTTACGATTACATTCTCATCGACTCCCCGCCGAACTTGGGGATCCTCACGGTCAACGTCCTTACGGCCAGCCGGGAGATCCTGATCCCCGTCGACACGGGCATGTTCTCCCTTCATGGGCTGCGGCGGCTCTTCCAGGTCATCGATCTCGTCCGGGACAGGTTGGGCCTGAAACCCGTGGTGCGGATCCTGCTGACCATGTACGACCGGCGCCTGCGCCTGTCGAGGACCGTGCTCGGCCGCGTCGAGGAGCAGTACCCGGGTTGCTTGCTTGAAACGAAGATCCGGACGAACGTGCATCTGAAGGAAGCGCCGAGCTTCGGCCTGCCGATTCTGCGGCATCGGCCGAACAGTCTCGGTTGCTGGGACTACGAAGCCCTTGCGGAAGAGATCCTGTCTTTGGAAGGAGAAATGGCCGCCCTTGAGGCCGCCGGCGCTTTCCAGGAAAGCCGGCTGGCCGGGGAGGCAGAGGAGGCGCGGCCCGAAGCTGAAGAGATGTTTCGGGAAGTGACCTTCCACATCCCTGCCCCTCAGGCCCGAAGCGTGGCGCTGGTGGGAGAATTCAACCGGTGGCAGCACGAAAAGGCCCTAAGGCTTGAGAGAGGCGAGGACGGAGTCTGGAGAGGGCGTCTGCGGGTGCCGCCCGGCAGTTATCAATACAAGTATCTCGTGGACGGCCAATGGGTTCTTGACCCAGAAAACCCGCTCCGGGTCGTGACGGACAACGGAATCGTCAACTCCCTCATCCGGGTGAAGTGAACCCCGATCCGCCCCGGGGCAGAGAACCATGCAGAAGGCAACGGATCGGGAGAAAAGACAGCTCGAGGAAATCGCCCACCTTTTTCTCTCGGACCGTTCCGAAGAGCGCAGAACGCGCCCTCCGCCCGTCCGGAACCTGCCGGCGGGAGCTGCCTCCGCCGCGCCGAAAGCATGCGGCCCTGCCCCTCTTTGGATACGGCCCAGGGCCGCCCCCCGGGACGAACAGTGGGTGGAGTTTTTCTCGCTGAACCTCGCTCTGCTTTTTCAGGTCGCCGACGAGCCTGTGGTGTGGATTCCTTCCCGCTGGAGAACCTGGACAGGAGCTGAGAGCCGGCTTCCAGTGAGGTTCAAGGCACGGCTCGCCGCGATGGCTTCCGCAGACCTCCCCCTGACCTACTGCGGGCCCATGGGGCTTCGGGTGCTTCCTGGGAGGGCCGGGGAGACGGGCCGGCGGGACTTTCCAGGAGTCGGCTGGCCGAGCGGGCCAGGGATCGGAAGCCTCGAGGGTTATCGATACGTGCTGGCCGAGGAGCCGAGGGCGCCTCTGCCCTGGGAAACCCTGCCCTGCCTGGAAGTTTGGCTCGTGGGCGTTCCGCCGGCCGAGCCTAGGACTCGGGACGAGGACGGGAGAGGATCCGAGGAGGCGCGGTTCCATTGCAGGTCAGCCTTCGTGGTCGTGGGGGCGGCAAGCGAGGACGAGGCCCGGGCAGCGGGCCTGCGTTGGAAGGAGGCCCAGGGCATGACGGCCTCGGGCTGGAGGGAGCCTGAAAACCTTGGATTCATCCCCGGGCCTCTGCCGGCTGCCGTTGGCGCAGGGCCGGAGGCAATGATTGTGCTTCAGGATCCTTTGGGCTGGCAAACACGGCGCCTCCAAGAGATCGCCTCCAGGATCCGCGCGCGCAGGCCTCTCGAAGCAACAGCACTCAAGAGCGCGTCCTTGCAGGCGTAAAGAGGTGGTTTTGGGGTCAAAGACGGACGCGACGGAGCGCGTCCCTCTATGGAAAGGGGCCGGTTCCCGCGCTGGAGGGCCACGGCCCCTCGTGGCTGACTAGCCTGACGTAGCTGTAAGCAGCACTCGCCCTGCCTTTCCTTTTCGTTTTCCCGTGATAGAATAAAATGATCGCAAAAGCCCTGCTTCGGTGCGCTCCGGGCACTGGATGCGCTCGATCAACATGGAAGGCGCGAGGTTGGTTGAGATGAACCTTTTCCAAATCGTCCAGGCCCTCCGGCAAGGCAAGATTCCCCCGGTTCGAGAGATCCCCGAGCCTCTGGTGGATGCGGTGGCGGCCGCGGCGAGTTTGAGGGGCCGATGGACGCCCCTGAGTTCCGTTGAGCGCGTTCTGGCCGCGTTTCGCCACAAGGAGCCGGACCGGGTGCCTGTGACACCTGTCCTTTGTTCGGGGGCCAGGCAGATCACGGGCATCTCCTTTCCGGAGTTCGCTCTTGATGCCGAAAAGGCGGCAGAGGCTTACGTGGCCGGCTTCGATCTCGTGGGAGGCGACGTGCTTGTCCTCCTGCTGGATCTTTCGGTTGAGGCGGCTGATTTCGGGCAGAAGATCCTCTACCCGGAAAACTCCACGCCGAGGCCGGACCATTCGGATCCCTGCGTGAAGACGGTCGAGGATTACGGCAGGATCCGGCCGATCGACTTTTCCCAGGCCCGACGCATGCAGGAGTTCGTCAAGCTCTGCCGGCTCGTCGTCAAACGGGTCGGTCTGCGCGGGCTGGTGACCGGCTTTGTCTTCGGTCCGCTGGGCGTGCTCAGCATGATGCGGGGCGCCGAGGCCCTGTTCAAAGACTGCGTCCTGTATCCCGCCGAGGTGCGGAAGGCCTGCGAGACCATAACCGGCGTTCTTTTGGAGTTCGTCCAGGCTCAGGCCGAGACCGGTGTCCCGGCGATCGTCATCGATACGCTGTACGCCTCCCGCAACGGCCTTTCCAAAGAGCTCTGGGAGGCTATCGAGGGGCCCTTCGCGCGGGAGATCAGCCGCAAGATCAAGGAGAACGGGCTCCTGGTCGGCGTTCACAACTGCGGCCACGATCTGTATTTCGACGCCCAAATCCGCTCCATGGAGCCCGAGGTGATCAGTTTCGCTCACCTGCCGGACGACTGCGTGAGCGAGCGGGAACTCAAGGAGAAGTACGGGGACAGCGTGACGCTCATCGGCAGCATACCCACTCCGCTCCTGGTCCAGGGAACGCCGCGGGAAGTGATGGAAGCCTGCGCGCGGCAGATCGAGGTTTTCGCCAAGGGCGGAGGGTACGTGCTCGCGCCGGGATGCGAGTACCCGCCCAATATCCCTCTCACCAATGCCTTTGCTCTGGTTCGGGCCGCCGAGAAATACTCTTGAAGTGCCGGTCGATCTCGCCGGACGTGACAGGGGGGCACGGGCCGGGACGGACCGCGGAGGAACCGAAGTGAAAGGAAAGGATCTGCTTCTCGCGTTGGAAGAAGCTGTCTTCAATCGGGACAGCGCGTCCCTGGAGTCGCTCCTGGCCGGGTTCGACGGCAGCGACGTGGGGCCGAGCGAAGCGATCCGTGCCCTTGCCAAAGGCATGGACCGCGTGAGGGGCCGGCTGCGGGACCGCGAGATTTCGATCCCGGAATTTCTGCTATCGATCGATGTCTTTCGGCAAGGGCTTCGCAGGATCGCCCGGGACGCATGCGAGGAGGAACCTGGAGAGGACCGGGAAACCCGGACGGTTGTGATCGGCGTGGTCGAGGGGGACACCCACGACATGGGCAAGAATATCGTGGCAGCCGTGCTGGAGGCGTCCGGTTACAGGGTCGTCGACGTGGGAAGGGACGTGCCAAGGGACGTGTTTCTGTCCGCCCTGAAGGAGACCAAGGCGTCGATCTTGGCTCTTTCGACCATGATGTCCACTCCCCTGGAGAACATGCGCGAGGTGATCCAGTGGACCCGCCGGCTCTATCCGGACGTGAAGATTCTCGTCGGCGGCGCGCCCTTGGACGAGAGGATCGCGGCCGCCCTGGGCGCCGACGGTTACGCAGAGAGTGCGGTCACGGCGCCCGAAGAAGCCTCGAGGCTTGTGGGCAAAACTCGGCGGGCTGCGAAGGCTGCCCCGGTGCCGAAAGCCGGCTGACCCCCGGGCAGGATCGCAGCTCGGGCGGCACCACCGTTCCGCGGGCTTTCGTGGAACTGAGAATCGCCTGAACGATGATGCGGCTCAACTCCTTCAGGCCGGCCGCGCCCGACCGGCTTCGGCTTTTCGAGAAGGTCGTAGCTCGTCTCGGGTATCCGTCTCCGTCGGTCCTGAGCGAAGAGGTGCGCCTGGGGATCGAACGAGCGGTCGACCGGGCTCTGGAGCAGGCTCGGGTCGAAAGCGTCTTGAGGCGGGCCACCCTGGTAAAGGTGGGCGGCGGGATGATTGAAGGGCAAGGGATCCGGATCCACAGCCAGAGGTGGGCTCGGGTGGCCGAGCGGGCCGAAAAGCCGGCGTTCATCTTTGCCTTTGTCGTGACCTTGGGCCAGAGACTGGATGAAACCGTTGCGGCCTTGCAAAGGGACTCTTTTTTCGACGCCTACCTGTTGGATGCTGCCGGATCTGAGCTGGCCGAGGAATCGGCCGGCGCACTGGAGGAGTTTCTGGCCTCCCAGGCCGCTGCCGAGGGCATGGAGATAACGGCCCGGTTCAGTCCCGGCTACTGCGACTGGGACCTGAAGGAAGGGCAGGATGCGCTTTTTCGGTTTTTGGACACCGGCTCGGTCGGCGTCCGGTGCAACGAGGCGGGCATGATGACGCCGCTCAAGACGATCTCTGGGGTCGTTATCGCTGCGCCGCGGCTCGCGGTGCGAGTGGCTTGTTCCTGGTGCAATCAGAGAGAATGCCTCCACAGAAGATCCAACGGCCTTGCCGAGACGGACAAAAGGGTTTGAACAAGCATCCGGCGCGCCGACGAGAGGGGGCTGTCCATGGAAGATAGGCTCACCTTTTGCAGGCTCTGCGAGCCCATGTGCGGTCTGTCGGTCCGGGTGGAAGGGAACAAAGTCGTGGGGATCAGGGGCGACAGGGCCCATCCCTTGTCCAGGGGCTGGATCTGCCGGCGGGGGGTGGCTTTCACAGAAATCCACAATGATCCGGATCGGCTCAGACACCCCTTGCGGAAGGGGCCCGGCGGATTCGAGCGGACAAGCTGGGAGACAGCCTTGGGAGAGACCGCTTCGGCCCTGGCCAGGATCCGCACCCAGTTCGGGCCGCGGGCCATAGCGGTCTATATGGGGAACCCCATGGCTTTCTGCACGTATGGCACCTTTGCGGTGCCGGCCTTTGTGCGGGCCATCGGGACGCCTCATTTCTTCACGTCCGGGTCCCAGGACTGCAACAACAAGTTCGTGGCCTCCCGGGAAGTGCTCGGGTCGCCGGTGCGCCATCCGGTCCCGGACCTGGACCACGTGCGCTACCTGCTCATGATCGGCGCGAACCCGGTCGTCTCCGGGATGAGCTTTGCCCAGGTGCCGAGGCCTGCGGAGGCTCTCAGGTCGATCCGCAGAAGAGGCGGCGAAATCGTGGTGGTGGACCCTCGCCGGACCGAGACGGCAAGGCTGGCGAGCGAGCATCTGTTCATCGAGCCGGATACGGATTTTTTCTTCCTCCTTTCCCTTCTCCACGTGATCCTGGACGAAGGTCTCTGGGACCGACGCTGGGCCAGTCGGGATCCGGAAGGCTTTGAGACCCTGCGCGTCCTGGCCGAGCGCTGGCCGCCCGAGAGGTCGGAGGCCGTCACGGGCATTCCTGCGGAAAAAACCAGGGGGATCGCGCGCAGGCTCGCCGGGCCAGAGCCCGCGGCCGCGTACGGAAGCATCGGCATCAGCCTGGGCCGCTCCGGGACTCTCAATTATTGGCTCTTGCTCGTTTTGAACCTTCTGAGCGGCCATTTCGACGCAAAGGGAGGAAGCCTTCTTTCGCCGGGTCTGTTGGACGCGGATCTGCTCTACCGGCTGAGCGGAGCGGAAAAGCTCCGGGCGAGGTCCAGGACCGGCGGATTCCAACCCGTTTTGGGAACCTACCCTGCGGCCCTCCTTTCCCACGAGATCCTGAGCCCGCGAGAGGATCGGATCCGGGCCCTTGTTGTGGTGGCCGGAAATCCGCTGTTGAGCGTTCCGAACGAGGACCGCCTGAGGCAGGCGCTGGGGAAGCTCGATCTTCTGGTGTGTCTGGATCTCTACCGCAACGAGACCGGCTCGTTCGCCCATTTCCTGCTGCCGACCACGGACTTTTTGGAACGGGAAGATCTTGACATTTCCCATGCCGGTCTCCAGGTGCGGCGTTACGGGATGTACACTCCGGCCGTGGTCGAGCCCGACGGCGAGCAGAAGCCCGAATGGGAGATCCTGGAGGAGATCGCGGCCCGGATGGGTGTACGCCTCTGGGGACGGGCCCTGGCGGCGTGTCTGAGGGCCGCTGAACGGCTCTCGGGCGGCCTGGCCGGAGGCCGCGGGCCGGGCGACAAGCCCCAGCCGGTTCCTCGGATGATCCTCAAGGCCATTGTCCGGTTCTTCGGCGAAGCGGACTTCAGGCGCCTGGCAGCCTCTTCCAGGGGTGTTCCGCTCTCGCCCCACGTTTACGGTCGATTTGGGCGGCGCCGAGCGCTCGCGGGCAGGCCGGCCAGGATCCGGTTGGCGCCGGAGGCCTTTGTGCAGGAAGCGTGGCGCATGGAGGAGGCCGCGACCGCGCGCAGGGCCGAGGCTTCCGGGTTCCGTCTCATCGGGAAGCGGGAGCGCCACACCCACAACACGTGGATGCACAACGCCCGGGGGCTCGTAGGAGCCGAGGCCACGAATTACGCCTACCTCCACCCGGAGGACGCGAAGGAGATCGGCGTCTCCGATGGAGACCGGGTCCGCATTCGGGGGCCGGAGGGTCGAGAGGTCATCGTCCCGTGCAGGGTCTCGGAGGACCTAAGGAGAAAGGTCGTGGCGCTTCCGCACGGATGGGGGCACGGGTACGAAGCTGGATGGAGCTTTGCCCGGGAGCGAAGCGGGGTGAACGTGAACCGCCTCTTGACCGACGCGTTCTGGAAGCTCGAGCCTTTTGCCGGAATGGCCTGGATGAACGGTGTGCCTGTTGAAGTGGAGCCATGCAACCTCGATCGCAAGGAGGGAAAGGGATGAGTCTGCTTGTGGATGAACGGGATCTCAAGTTCGTGCTGTTCGATCAGCTCCGGATCGGGGATCTCACCCGAACCGAGCCCTTTCGAGAGCACTCGGAAGAAGTGTTTCACATGGTCATAAGCGAAGCCTACCGGCTGGCCGAAAACGTTCTGGCGCCGGCCAACGTGGACGGAGATCGGATCGGCGCGCGCTTTGCCGACGGCAAGGTCACGTTGCCCGAGTCCTACCATGCCTGTTACCGGGCGGCCTGCGAGGGCGGCTGGATCTGCCCGTCGGACTCGCCCGAGGTGGGCGGGCAGGGCCTGCCCACTTCCCTGAGCACCGCCGCTTACGAAATCTTTCTTGCGGCCAACGTGGCCTTTGTCCTCTATCTCACCCTGAACCACGGCGCGGGCCGCCTCATCGAAAAGCACGGCACCGAGGATCAGAAGGCCCGCTACCTGGAGAAGCTCTACACGGGACAGTGGGCCGGCACCATGTGCCTGACCGAGCCCGGAGCCGGCAGCGACCTGGGCGCGCTCAAGACAAAGGCGGTGCGAAGGCCGGACGGCACATTTCTGATCGAAGGGGTCAAGCAATTCATCACGGCCGGGGAACACGACCTCACGGAGAACATCGTATACCCGGTCCTGGCCAGGATCGAGGGAGATCCTCCGGGCAGCAAGGGGATTTCCCTTTTCCTGGTGTCCAAGTACCACGTGCTTCCGGATGGATCCCTGGGAGAGCGCAATGACGTGGTCTGCTCCGGGATTGAACACAAGATGGGGATCCGCGGCTCTGCCACCTGCACGCTCAACTTCGGGGAAAACGGCCGTTGCGTGGGGGAACTGCTGGGCCAAGAGCGGCAGGGCCTTCCCATCATGTTCATCATGATGAACGAGGAGAGGCTCAACGTGGGGCTCCAAGGACAGGCCCTGGCTTCCACCGCCTACTTGTACGCACTGAAATTCGCCCGGGAGCGCGTGCAGGGCAGCCGGCTGACGGCGGGCAAGGGCCAGGAGCCGGGCCAGGTGGCCATCATCGAACACCCGGACGTGCGCCGCATGTTGCTTTGGATGAAGGCTTACGTGGAAGGGCTCCGGGCGCTTCTCTATTACACGGGGTACTGCATCGACCGGCAGCACGCTTCCACCGGAGACCCGGAGCGGGCCCGCTGGACTGCGATCGTGGAGCTGCTCACCCCGATCTGCAAGGCCTACGCGAGCGACATGGCTTACGATGTGTGCGAACAGGCCATTCAGGTGCACGGCGGGTACGGGTACTGTTCCGAGTATCCGGTGGAGCAGTTCGCCCGCGATTGCAAGATCGCCTCGATTTACGAGGGAACGAACGGGATTCAGGCCATCGACCTGCTGGGCCGCAAGATTCTTCGGGCCCAGGGCGAGACGGTGCGGTGGATGCTCGAGGAGATGACTCCGGTCGTGAAGAGGCTGGCCAGCCATGAAACGCTCGGCGGCTACGCTCGCCTGGTCGAGAAGAGCTACGGCTGGCTCCAGGACGCGATCGAGCATGTGGCCGGGCTTGTCCGGACTGGAAAGATGGAGGCGGGCTTTCTGGAGGCGACACCGCTGCTGGAGATTTTCGGAGACGTTCTGCTCGGATGGCTCTTGCTCTGGCAGGCTGAGATCGCCTCGGAGCGTTACGGGGAGTTGGCCAAGCAGGCTGGGGACGAGAGCGTTCTCGTTGCGCAGAACCCGCAGGCCGCGTTTCTGCGGGGAAAGCTGGCCGCCGCCCGGTTTTACATCGGCCGGATCCTTCCCGTGGTGGAGAGCAAGGTGGCGGCCCTGAAGAGAACGGAACTGTCTCCCCTGGAGGTCCCGGAGATCTGTTTCTAGGCAGAACAAATGAAAAAGGGGGCTTTGCGTGCCCCCTTTTCCCGGCTCACCTGTTGTCGCCTCTTACTGGACCGGGATTTCCTTTACGGCCGGCGCCTTTTTGGGATCCCTCGGAAGGGTCATCCGCAGGACGCCGTTTTTCATCTCGGCCTTGATCTTGTCCACCACCACGTCCTCAGGCAGCGGGATCGAGCGGGAGTAGTGCCCGGTGCGGGTCTCGATGCTCCTCCAGCCCTCCTCCTCGTTCTGATCCCATTTCTCCTCCTTGTGCTCGGCCCTGAGCCTGAGCACGCCGTCGACGACCTCCGCCTTGACTTCGTCCTTTTCGTAGCCCGGGAACTCAGCCCGAAGCAGGTAGTTCTTGTCCTTCTCCACCCACTCGAGCTTGGGCTCATCGAGTCTCAGGAAGTCGCCAAAGACAGGGGGGAAGAACCCCACGAAGTCGTCGTCGAACAGGCTCGGAAGGAGAGACGGTCTGCTCCAGAGGCTTCGGAAGGGATTGTATCGTACCAACATGGCTCGTCACCTCCTTGCGATATTATGCCGATTTTTCTCGTAGCCTTTCTTTGCGTCCACCCCAAAGATAAGCATGGAGCCGGCGCGGTCAAGGCCGGAAGAAGGCGGCCGAGGCAGCGTGTTTCGGGTCTCGCGCCTGGAGAGGCGCCTTGGTTTTTCCGGATAAAAGCGGAGCAGCCCCAAAGGGCTACGCTCTGTCCTGGCGCTGCGGGTCTTGGAGGTGAGGCAAAGGCGGGCGCGACGGAGCGCGTCCCTCCAGGGGAAAACCCCCCGGGAGGCCCACGGTCTCTCGTGGCCGCGTGGGAGGATCCGTCACCCAGTGGAGGGCCATGCTCTGTCATGGCCGCAGCAAAAGGCATCGCCCGATCCCCAAGGATCAGGTTTCGGCCTGCCCTTGGCGGGCGCGACGGAGCGCGTCCCTCCAGGGTTCGGCTGCGCAAGACGGCCAGGACGAAGGGTGCGCTCCGCTGGGGGCTTATGGGGACGAGAACCAGCGGGAGACCCATTCGGAAGGCGCCAGATGGTTTTTCATTTCCTCGGTAAGCTTGGGCACTGCGAGCCACTGGCCTCTTGCCAGCGCGATCGGCGCGAGGTCGGCTCCTGCGCCGAAGGGAAGGACGCCGCCCGCTGCGTACCAGAAGAGGCGATGGGGACCAGAACCTCGGATCCGGGTGCAGGAGCCGAAGAAGAGCAGGCGCTCGCCTGGATCCACGGGACGGAAGAAGTCGATTTCCAGTCGGACTGTCACCCCTCCCTGCCTTGCGGCCACGAACCCGCTCCAGCCGAGCGTCTCGTCCAGAACAGCGGCCAGAGCGCCGGGGTGGACTTCGTCCTCGGAAAGGCGGAACCAGAAGAAACGTGCGTCATCCTCCGGGTCGACCCCGGCCAGGGTGAAGACAACCCTCTGGTCGCCGTTCTCGAGACAGTAAAACCTCCTTTGGAGGCCGGGAAGGGACCGGTCGCTGCCGCAGACAAAGCAATTCTGCGAATAGGGCAGGGGGATGGTGTTGTCGGCGCCGTCCTTGGAGAGACCTTCGAGGATGTCCGGGATCGGATCGAGGTCCTTCAAGGAGAGTTTGGGCGGGCCCGGCTCAATCCGGGCCGTGAGGGTGGGCCGGTCCTCGCCCTTTTTCCGGATGGATCCTTCCACGCCGGCCGGATCTCTCCTGGCCGAGATGACGATTTCTTGCCCGAGAAACAGGGTCGGCCCTCCCCAGCGAAAGCAGGCCCCCATCGCCTGGCCCTCACCCCTCAGGGCGAAAATCTCCTCGAAGCCCTGGTGGGCGGCTTGAAGCAAACAAGACATCAGAACGCCGCCGTGAGGCAATTCCATCCAGCCCTGGTGCCGGTTGTCGAGGAGGAGAGAACCCTCAATCTCTTCTGCCCTCGACACGAAGGGGATGGAAAAAAGAAGATGGCTCGAAAGACCGTCCGAGAAGCCCCTTGAATTTGGGTCGCTCATTTCCGTGGGTCCTGTCGTGGCCGGTCCCTATCAAGAAAGACCGGCAGTTGATCGATGAAACAGAAACGAATATCTTCGGCCGAAAAGCACAAAGAGGAGCCGGACATGGAGAGACCCTATTCGGTAAGCCCGGAGGGCGAGAAGTTCCCGCTGCCGGACCCAAGCGATTATTCCAGGGAATGGGAGAGGCTGCAAGCGCTCGCGGACGAGCACAGACAAAAGGGCAGGCAGATCGTGGTCGTCCTTGGCGTCGGTTTCGTCGGTGCGGTCATGGCGGCCGTGGTCGCGGACAGCGAGGACGAGCAAGGCAGGCCAAGGATGTTTGTCCTGGGCGTGCAGCGGCCGAGCGAACGAAGTTTTTGGAAGATTCCGCTTCTCAACCGGGGCGTCTCCCCGGTTACGTCCGAAGACCCCCAGGTGGAGGCCATCATCCGGCGGTGCGTGCTCGAAAAGAAAACCCTTACGGCCACCTACACTTACGAGGCTCTGCGCCTGGCGGATATCGTGGTCGTCGACGTTCAGTGCGACTACACCAAGGAGGCTCTCGGGGATCTGTGGAACGGCATGGTGGAGATGAGGGAACTCGAGCAGGCTTTCGAGGTGATCGGCGAAAAAGTCGGCCCAGAGACTCTCGTCCTGATCGAGACCACGGTCGCTCCGGGCACGACCGAGCAGGTGGCCTATCCGATCATCCGCAAGGCCTTTCGCAGGAGAGGAATCGAGGCGGAGCCCCTTCTCGCGCACAGCTACGAGCGCGTGATGCCCGGCCGGCATTATGTGGACAGCGTGCGCAACTTCTGGCGGGTGTGCAGCGGCATCAACGAAGAGGCCAAGAAGCGGGTGGTGCGGTTCCTGAACGAGGTGATCAACACGAAGGACTACCCGCTTACGGTGCTCGACCGCCCGGTGGAAAGCGAGACCGCAAAGATCGTGGAAAACAGCTTTCGGGCTGCCACGCTGGCCTTTATGGACGAATGGTCGACCTTCGCCGAGAGAAACGGCGTCGACATCATCAAGGTGATCGAGGCGATCCGGGTTCGTCCGACCCACTCAAGCATTCTGTTTCCGGGGCCGGGGATCGGCGGATACTGCCTGCCCAAGGACGGAGGGCTCGGGATCTGGGCTTACAAACACATCTTCGGGTTCGAGGACGCGATCTTCCGGATTACGCCTCTGGCGATCGACATAAACGACACGAGGGCTCTGCACGTGGCGCAGCTCGTGCGGGATGCGTTGAGGAACATGAACCGGCCCCTGGCCGCGGCCGAGGTGCTCGTGCTGGGCGCGTCCTATCGGGAGGACGTCGGAGACACCCGTTACAGCGGTTCGGAGCTGATCGTGCGCAAGCTCACGGAAATGGGGGCCGAGATCCGGGTGCACGACCCGTACGTGCTGCGCTGGTGGGAGTTCGAGAAGCAGGACACCTATCCCCGGCCAGGGTACAGTTGGGCCCGGTTTTTCCGGAATCAGGACAAGCTCAAGAACCTCCGCGTGTCGCAGGATCTTAAGGCGTCTTTCCGAGACATCGACGCCGTCGTGTTTGCGGTCCGGCACAAGCCTTATCTCGCGCTCGATCCTGACGAGCTGGTGGAGTGGGCAGGCCGTCCCTTCGCCGTGATCGATTGTTTCGGGATCCTGGACGACCGCAGGATCCGGCGGTACTTCGAACTCGGCTGCGAGGTGAAAGGCCTGGGCAGAGGGCACGTCAAGCGGATCAAGGACAGCGTTCGCGAGGCCAAGGGACTGCCTCTCTGAAAGGGGCTCTTGGCTGGACGGTTCTTTCTGCCGGACTGCGGCAAGTGGGTGCCGGTCTTTGTCACTCTCTTCCTGCTCAGTCTGTTCGGGTTTGGACTGCTCCGGAGGAGAGAACGGGCAACCAACGAATCTTCCAACGGAAATTTGCAAAAGGCCTTTGCTCGCCCATTCCTACTCCTGCCTGGGGAAAAGCCTCTTAAGCCTGGTATGAGTCTTGCTGAATTGGCCTCTTGAAAGGAACGCCTCTTTCCCTGTCCTGAGCGCACCGTTCAAGAGGAGATCCCAAGATGAGCACAGGCCAAAAGCGCGAGCGACTTTTCACTGGACTTACCCTTGTCGTGTGCGTTGTTCCCCTTCTTGCCCTCCCCTTTTCGGGTTGTACGAACGGCCCGATCTGGGTTTTGCCCTTCGAGGGATCGGTGCAAACTCTGCCCCTCAACTTGGAAATCCACTGGGTGGATGGGCTGGACAGCCAGACCTTGAGCGCGACCATGAACAGCCGGGATATAGTTCCGCAACTCCTGTTCGGAGAGAATTTTGCCACGGCCTCGGTCTCCGACGTGCCGGGTAGGAAGCTCTTGAGCGCGCTCATGCTCGATTCAAGCGGCTTCCCCTACACGGCGACCTCGGTCTTTACAGCAGCCTCGGCGGCGCCCAGAGAGTCTTTCCCTGGAGGGCCCATGAGCTTTACCTGCGAGAGCAGCTTTGTCCACTCTGCCTTGCAGATTCCCGGCCGCGATATGGATTTCGGTTTTACCGATGAGGTCTGCAACGTGCTGAGCATTCAGGGCCTGTTTCCTTCAGGAGATTCGGAGTTCCCCGTAAGGTCTGACCCGGTACCCCTCTTGTACGGTATCTTCCCCCGGCAGGTGGTCTTCGACGTGGACCAGAGCACGCCGAATGGAATTTCCATCTCTCCTGTGAACGTGAGCGTGTCTCTTCCTTTCGACCCCCTGGATCCGAAACAGAGGGGGAGACCCTGCGCGGTCTCGTTCGTTATGCAAGGAACCATCCTGCCTGCGGGCGACGACGAAACGGCTGGAGGAATCCTGGCGGGCATGACGCAAACGGTCAAGGGGCTTTCCCTTTCGGTCGTGAGCAGTCAGGGGGAGTGTGTGCCGTTTTATACATTTCCTTCGGGCCTGGATCTTATCTCCTTCAATTACGTGGCTGAGAGGTAAAGGACCGCAAGGAGAAAACGGGCGACTCCCCTGAGGCGGCTCCCGCTCTGGCACCGGCTGGGCGGGGGCCGTTGTGTTTCTGCGGCCTGGGCAAGTAACATGCAGACCAAGAGCGGCCCGCGAAAGGGCCTCCCCTCCCGTGTGTTTTTTTTGATGAGGGATGCGCCGCAGTGCCTGCCCGTCATGTTCTCGCTTTCGGAATCCTTGGGGTCACGTTTGTCATCGCCCAGGTTCTCCTTTTGCGCGAGTCCATGCTTTTGGCCCGGGGAAATGAACTCTCCCTTGGGATCGTTCTGGGAAACTGGATGCTGGCCGCCGGGTTGGGGAGTGCCATGGCCGGCAAGAGCGCGGCCAGGCCTGGACGCTCCCGGGAGGCCTACGTGCTCTTGCAGGTGGCCGTGTCCGTTCTTCTGCCGGTCTCGGTTCTGGCGGCCCGGACGAGCCGCTATTGGCTTGGCCTTCCTCCTTGGGAGCCCCTGGGGTTTGGCAGGATTGCGTGGGTGACGCTTCTTGTCGTCGGTCCTGCTGCATTTGCCTCCGGAGCCATGTTCGCTTTTGGCTGCCGCATGCAGGAGGAGGCGGAGCCCGAATCGGGAACGGCGCCGGCAACGGTCTATGCCTTGGAATCCGCTGGCGCGGTCCTGGGAGCCGCTGCGCTGAGCTTCGTTCTGTTGGGGCGTTTGAAGCCCCTCCAAATCGCTCTCGTGGTGGCGGTCATCAACCTGGCCTCGGCCCTGAGTCTTGTTTGCGCAGACTTGGGCCGGGCTAGGGCCGAGCTTCCGGCCAGGACTGCACTCGGTAAGGCGGTCGCGGCTTCGGCGGTCTGCCTTCTCGTTCTGGCGTCCTCGATGGTTGTTTCGCCCGGGGCTCATCTGGTGGAGGATCTGGCTTGGAGGGTTCGCTGGAAGCCCTTGCGGCCCCTCGAGAGCGCGGATTCGGTTTACGGAAACGTGAACGCCGTCTCTTTGGGCGAACAGATCGTGCTTTACGAGAACGGGATGCCGACCCTCACCACGCCGTTCCCGAATGTGGCAGACCTCGAGGAGAGCGTCCATATCCCGCTGCTCGCCCATGCAGAACCCAAGAAGGTTCTCTTCCTCGGCGGGGGCGTGGGCGGTGCGTTGGCCGAGGCCCTCAAGCATCCCCTGTCCGGCCTGACCTATGCGGAGATCGATCCGGCCCTGGTTCGCACCGCCGAGAGGCACGGCGGTTCCCAGGTCCGGGCCGAACTGGAGGAACGACGCGTCCGGACTGTCTATGAGGACGGCCGCTCTTTTCTCCTTCGATCCGCTCAAGGGTTTGACGTGATTTTCCTGCGGGTACCCGAAGCTTCCACGGTGCAAACGAATCGCTATTTCACCCGGGAGTTTTTCGAAAGGGTCCGGGAACGTCTGAACGAGGGAGGGATCTTTTCTTTTTCGATGCCGGGTTCCGAGGCGCACCTGAGCGAGGAGCTGACGCGGTTGAACCGTTGCGCCGAGAAGACCCTGAAAGAGGTGTTTCCTCAGGTCCGAATTCTGCCCGGGGAACGGAATCTCTTCCTTGCCTCCACTGGGCCTGCCCTCTCAGCGGTCACGGCCGAAGGGCTCGAAAAGGTAAGGACCGAGCGAGCGATCGAAACCCGCTGGCTCGGTCCGGACTCGATCCGATACCGAATGGATCCAGACCGTCAAGCCTGGCTGGACCAGGAACTTAAGCGGGTGCCGGCGGTGGAGTCGAACCGGGATCTCAAGCCGGTTCTTGTCCGGTATTTCCTGTGGCATCATTTCGCCGAGACTTCGGCGGGCGCAGCCAGGTGGATCTCGGCTGCCAGGCAACTGGGGCCGGCTGGAGCGGTGGCCGCATGGGCGGGGATCGGCCTCCTTCCCTTTGTTCGTCTCCTGCTTCGTCGGGCAGGAGCCGGCCCCTTTGCTCTCTCCTACGTTGTCTTCACGACCGGCGCGGTTGCCATGGCCCTGGAAATGGCGGCCTTGCTTCTGTTCCAGGCCCTCTATGGATACGTGTACCACTGGCTCGGGCTTCTGATCGCCGCGTTCATGGCAGGGTTGGCCGGAGGGTCCCTTGCTGCGGCCCGTTGGATTGGCAAGGGCGCGGCGGTCTGTCGTCGCCTCCTCCTGTTGGAAGGCCTTCTTGTCTTTTTTGTCCTGGTTTTGGCCGCAGGGCTTGCCGGGTTGCCCGCTCTCCTGGCACAGGCGGGCGGTCCGGCCTGGGCCTTCAAGCCGGTCCTGGGCGGACTCATGATCGCTGCAGGCTTTCTCGCAGGAGCCGAGTACCCTCTGGCCGTCAAAGGGGCTCGCTCGGCAGGCCGAAGGAGTCAGGCGGCTGAGGCCGGGAGGCTTTACGGACTGGACCTCGCAGGGGCCTTGGTGGGCACCCTTTTCATGGGCGTGGTGCTGGTTCCTTGGATCGGCATGCCGGGCATGCTGGTCGCGTGTGCTCTGTGGAAAGGGGCTGGCTTTAGCTGTCTGGGGCTCGCGCGGGCGGATCGACGACTCCGCAAAGGCAGGGACAAGGGCTAGACCGAGGTATCTTGGGTTTCGGCCGGCTTCCGGCTTTTCACCGGATCGTGGCAAAGGCGACCTGCAATTCGTACTGGCCCGGCACGACCGGATGGCTGCCGAGCGAAAGGTCCGGGTCGAGCCTGCGAAGTTCTTCTACGGCCTCGATCCAGTTGGGATAGCTCGGCACATCGAGCTCCTCGCCCGATGAGCAGCTGTAGCGCATGCTCCTGTCCTGCGGGTACCGATCCCTGGGAAGCAGGCTGCGGTTCCAGCAGGCCAGTCCCAGGATGCCGCCTGGACGGACGACAAGGGCGAGCTGCTGAACCCAGGTCCTGGCCTCGGGCACATGGTCCACGAGAAGCCCGCACCAGACCAGGTCGAAGATCCGGCCGCGGAAGGGAAGGGCGCGGGCGTCCAGACACACCGCGGTGCAGCCCAGGCGTCTTCGGATGTCGGCCAGCATCTCGGGCACAAGGTCGGCGCTGACGACAAAAGGGGCCTGGCCAGGCCTGAGGACCGGAGCCGGGCCGCACCCGAGATCCAGAACCCTGCGGGGTTTGTGCCGCTCGAGGCAGATGACAAGCAGGCGGCGCTGGAGATCCAGGCAGGAAGCGGTCACAGGGTGCCACCGCGGATCGTCGTATTCCCGCCAGACTTTGCGATAGAATGCCTTGACCTCGTTCACCGCGTCCTTCCTTCCCGTGCTCAGGGCTTGGGGTTAGGAGAGAAGCTCAATCCAGATGGTCATGGTGAAAGGCGCCAGAACCGTTGTGGCCAGAATGATCGAAGAGGCCAGGGCGTGGTCGCCCTGCATCTCCCTGGCCATGATGTAGCTTGTCACGGCCGTCGGTGAGCCGAGCAGGACCACGGCCATGACGAGAGATGGGGTTGGCACTTGGGCCAACTTCAGCAGAAACCACACGAGACCCGGCAGAAGGCCGAGCTTGAGAAAGGACGCCAGGGCGACCAGGCCGGTTCGATACCGCAGGGCCGAGTCCTTCAGCGTGGCGCCGACCGTGAGGAGAGCCAGGGGCAGGGTAGGTGCGGCCAGGTCCTTTAGCACCGTTTTCCAAAGGGGGGCAAGTTGCCAGCCTGATGCCGAAAAGGCCATGCCGGAAGCACAGCCCAGAACGATCGGGTTCAGGACGAGCTGGAGGCCGATCCGCTTCCAGTTGGCTGGGTCTTTGAGGGAATAGTGGGGGATCAGAAGAAAGAAGACCGTGAGCAAGTTGATCAGAAAGGCCTGAAAGGCGATGAAAACAGCGGCCTTTCCGAGAATCCCCTCTCCGTAAAGGCTCAGAAGAATCGCCAGGCCCACGAAGGCGAGATTGGAGCGGGAGGCGCCCTGGGTGAGCACCCCGCGCTGCGCCGGGCCGAGAAAAGGGCCTGCGGCCACGAAAACGATGATGCTGAAAACCGTGACGGCCGCCAGGGACCAGAGGATCACGTCTGGCTCGAACGATTCGGAAAGGCGGGTTTCGGCGATCCCCAGGAACATGAGGGGGGGCAGAAAGACATAGAAGACGAGCCGGCTCAGGACGGCCGCCACTCTGGGCCGCAGAAGGCCGATGCGGCCGAGCCCGTATCCTACGCCCACGAGGAGGAACACGGGGAGCACCTGGAGGAACGTGCGGATGAGGGAAGGCATGGATGGATCCGGTTGAAGGCGATCTTCGCACGATTATAGCCGTGGCCGCCGCGAAGACAAACCGGCTGCCTGGAGCCGGAGAAAGGAGCTGTCGTTTGCTTCGTTCGAACTCGAGGCCGGATTTTCTGGCAGTGGGGCATGTAACCCACGACCTCGTCCCGGGTGGGGTAAGGCCCGGCGGGGCTGCTCTTTACGCGGCATGGACCGCTCACAGGCTGGGACGAAGGGCGGCTGTGTTCACGGCTCACGCCGAGGGCTTTGCGGGAAAGAGCTATCTCGAGTCCCTGAGCTCTTTCGTCGTGTCTTCCCCTGTAACCTCGACCTTTCGGAACCTTTACAGGCAAGGCGCCAGACACCAGCGAGTTGTCGGTGTGGCAGCGGACCTGGAGCCGGGCCAGTTGCCTCGAGCCTGGAGAAGATCCGCCCTGGTGTACCTCTGTCCGGTCCTGAACGAAGTGCCTCCAGGTTGGGCCGCTCTTTTTCCGGATTCTTTCGTTGCTGTTGCGCCTCAGGGATGGCTCAGGCAGTGGGACGAGCGGGGCGTGGTGCGGCCCGCCCGGTGGAAGGGATTCGAACCCTTTCTCGAAAAGGCTCACTTGGTGATCGTGAGCGAGGAGGATTTGGCCGGCAACAGGGAGTACGTGAAGGTTTTTCGAAAGCTCTGTCCCGTCGTCATCGTGACGCGGGGGCGCCGCGGATGCACGATTTACCGGAGGGACCGAATTTTAAGACTTGGAGTCTATCCTGCCAAGGAGAGGGATCCCACTGGAGCCGGAGACGTCTTTGGGGCCGCCTTCCTGGTGCGGTACGCGGAGACCGGCAGCCTGGAAGACGCGGGCCGGTTCGCAAGCTCGGCCGCGTCCCTCACGGTGGAACGAGAAGGGCTCTTGGGCGTGCCGACGCGAGAGGCGGTTCTCAACAGGATGAGCCGGTTCGCCCTCCGCATGACGATCCTGGGGCCTTAGGCCAATTGCGGCCGCTCCGCCGCGGGGGGGACGCGCTCCGTCGCGTTCGACTTGCGGCGCTTTCTTGCCGCTCCGACAGAGCGCGGCCCTCCGGAGGCGAGAACACCGTCGGCTCTTAATGGAACTCCCACTCGATGAAAGGTTCCTTGAGGTCCGCCATGGCGTTCGCGATGAGTTCCACGAGTCCACCGTAAAGGATTCTGCACCTTTCCCAAGCGTCATAGTATGTGAGCAGATCCCTCATCTGCCCCTTGCAGTTCGAGCAGGGGGCGCAGACATACTTGTTGGTCTCGGGCCCGATCTTGTCCTGAAAGGCGTCCAGGATCTGCTTGAACTTGATCCGGCCGGAAATCTTGTTCCGCCAGTCCGGGAAATTGCCTCCCTGCATGATGGCGAACCCGCTTCCGCCTCCACAGCAGTAATTGTTGACCCCGTGGGGCTCCATCTCCCTGAACTGGGGGCAGATCTTTCGCAAAACCCGCCTCTGGGGCTCCACGATCCCCATGTTGCGCACCACGTTGCAGGGATCGTGCAGGGTCACGGGGAAGTCGTTGCGGGACGGATCGAGCTTGATTCTGCCGTTGCAGACGATGTCCTCGAACAGGGGGAAGCAACTCTCCCTCGGAACGTTCATCTCGCCCACAAGGATCCGGTCCGAGATGGGCATGAACGCCTTGTGGGCATGGCCGCACTCGCCTTGAAGGACCTTCTTGACCTTAAGCCGCTTGGCGATCTGGGCCTGCTTGACCGCAATGCGCGCAAGCTGCACGTCGTCATAAAAGAGCCCGTAGTTGACCGAGTCGTAGCCGACCATTTCGCTGGAAATGGTCCAGCTTATGCCCGCGGCATCGAAAACCAGAGCGAAGGCCTGAAGGTTCTCGGGCCAGGACAGAAACTCCCCTGCGTTGTGCATGACCAGGTACTCGGCCCCTTCCACGTCCACAGGGATCTTGATCTTGCGATCGAACTTGTCGGCCAGGTCGTCCTCGGCGAATTCGATAATGTCCATGAGGGCCGTGGGACTCATGCCTGTGGACGAGCCTGTCTTGAGCTGCTTCACTGTTCCGGACCCGTGAAGCTCTTCCACCTGGATGCCCAGCTCCTGGCTGAAGAGTTTTCGGATCTCCCTGGCGATGAGACCGTTGTCCACCCCGATCGGGCACGCCTGGGCGCATCGCCTGCAGAGGTTGCAGCGGTAGGCGCTTTCCGCCAGGCGTGCGATGGTCTCCCAGTTCAGTTCCAGATCGTTGCCGCGGAACTTGGGCAGGATCTTGCCGCCGGGCTTGAGGTACTTGTTGACGATTTTGCGAAGAGCCTCGGAGCGGAACGTGGGCCTGTAGATTTCGGCCCGGCCGCTCGCCTCGTAGATGTGGCAGGCTTCGTTGCAAGTCTGGCACTTGACGCAGTTCTCCATGGAGAGGAGCAGAGGCTGGAGGAAAGTCCAGTTGTTCTCCTTTGTGAACAGTTTGCCCAGCCCCTCCAGAAAGCGGGCCACCGCCTTTTCCTTCTCCTCTTCGGTGGCGGGCTTGGGGATCCCGATTGCCACCACGCCGTCTAAAGAGTGCTCGATCCTTTTCCTGCGGTCCTCGCTGAGCTTCTGCATTTCGCCGTCATCCCAGTCCTCGTAGGGATGCGGGAGCTTGAGAAAGTCCTTGGGGTCGAGTTCGACAAGGGGCTCCGATGTGGTGCTGGCCAGATCCCTGACTTTGGTCTCTTGTGCGGTTTTCATTTCGATTCCTCCGAGGGCAAGTCGCTCGTGGCGAGTTCCACCCAGGTCTTACCGGTCTGAACGTGCGGTCCCTTCCAGGTAACGTTATAGTTGAGGGCCGTTTTCATCTTCTCTTCATAAGGCCCTCCGGGCAGATTCGGGTCGTCCTCCCAGCGGACCTTGTGATAGGTGAAATACTTGGCGAAGAAATGGGTCATTCTCGTGAAGGGCATGTAGAGAAGAAAGCCGGCGAACAGCGTCAGCTCGAGCACGACGATCGGCCCGGCGTCGGGCAAGTTCTGGAAACGCAGGAAGGAGCGGACGATCTCTCTGGAGGTGGCGAACGTCTGGTCCGTAAGGAGCCAGGCCAGAAGGGCTGTTGCCAGCAGAATCAGGATGTAGACCAGGTTCGCCAGATCCGCCGGGGAGGTCATGGGGCGCAGGGCAGGATCCTGGGTGCGTTTGACGAGAAGTCCCACGCAGCCGATGAGCGCCAGAGTGAGGCCCGCATACCCTGCCAGAATGGTGGCGAAAAAGATGGCCCGACCGATCCAGGCGGGCGAGGCGGCTTCCACGGGCAAGCCGGCCAGGGTTGCCAGGGCCCCGATGATCAGGAGTCCGATGAGGCCCACGAGCAGGTACAGCCCAAGGTGAAACGGGTAGGACGCGTACCAGAGGCCTCGGTTGTGATGATAAACCCCTTTGAGAAGCAGAATCTCCTCGGCCATGGCCATGAGTTCCGTGACCAAGCTCTTCTTCGGCTTCGACTTCCACCACTCCAGTTCCTCGAAGTAGGAGCCTCCGTATTCGCGTTTGTCGGCCTCGTGGGGCACCGGGGCCAGTTCCCAGCGAAGATGGGGGGGCGTGGTGGCGTACCTCCAGATCTTGGCGCCAATCGCGACGACGAATACGACGACGGCCAGATAGACTAGAATCTGCACCATGACCATTTCTGCTTCTCCTCCTTGCGCTGCGATAAAAGAGTTTCATAAAGACCGCGGTCGATCCGCTTCTCTCAAGGGGGTGGCTCTTCCCCGTTTCAACCAGGGCCTCCTTGCCTCGCACCCGGATGGATGCCGACTCGCCGCATCCTGCGCCACAGGGTGGTCCGATCCATTCCGAGCTCGCGAGCCGCCTGTTTGCGGTTCCAACGGTTTCGAACAAGAGCGTCCAAGATCCGTTCCCGCTCCTTTTCCAGCGCGTCGCACTCTTCGCCGGGCCCGTAGGTCGACACGCCAGCCTGATCCGCTGGGGCGGCCGGTGCGTCGGGCAGGCTTGCGAGATCGGCAAGAGTCAACTTGGGTCCATTGCAGTTTCGATGAGCCTGCCTGAGAATCTGATCCAATTCGTGAAGGTTGCCGTAAAAAGGGTGCCTCTGGAGCCTCTGCGCGACTTCTTCGTCGAGGTCCGTCACGTCCTTGCCTGTTTCCATGCTGAGCCGCCACAAGGTGTTGCGGGCCAGCCTTGGGATCTCCTCCCTTCGCTCCCGAAGGGGTGGCAAATGAATCTGGAAGACGTTTAAACAGTAGAAGAGGCTGTCCGGGAAGGTTCCTTCCTTGACCCTGCTCTCCAGGTCGATGTGTGTCGAGGCGATGAGCCTGAAGTCCGAACTCGCTTTTTCTTCGGCGTCCAGGGGCATGTATTCCCCCTCTTCCATGGCCTTGAACACGCTGACCTGCAGGGGATAGGCCAGGGATTCGATCCCTTCAAGAAACAACGTCCCTCGGTGGGCCTGTTCGAGGTAGCCCTCCAGCTTTGTCCGGTTGGAAGGATCGCCGCCGGGAGGGCAGGCGCGGGATCCGAGGAGCTCCTTGGTCAAGGTTTCAGGATCCTTTTCCGCGCAAACCACAGCCACGTAAGGACCCGAAGCTCTTGCGCTGAGCAAGTGGATGGCCCGGGCCAGAAGTTTTTTCTCGGTCCCAGGCTCGCCCTGAAGTAGAACAGGCGCGTCGCTTTGGGCAAGGTCCGGGAGGATTTCGTAGATTTGGGAAAGCCGGCCGTCCCTGCCAATCTTGCTCCTCAGCTCGAACAGAACGAGTTCTCTTCGCGTCTCCTCGTCCGGGTTTTCGATCACCCGGAAAGTCTGCAGCCCGCCGATGATCGTTCCCTGGTCGTCCCGAAGGGGAGATGCCTGGATTCTGACAGGGAAAGGCCGCTCGGCCCGGTCCAGGATGTTGACTCGATAATCCAGGATCTCTTTGCCCTGGGTCATGGAATGGCGGATCGTGCACCGGGAGCCGCAGTTCTCAGTCCGGAACACGTCGGCGCACCGTTTGCCGATGATTCGGGCCCTTGGATAGCCCGTGATTTCCTCTGCCTTCTGGTTGAAGTACGTGATCACGCAGTTGGGATCGACCGCAAAGACACCCTCCGGGATGTTTTCCAAGATCTGTAAAGGGGTCATCGCGGTTTTCATTCTTCCCGAAGCCTTCGAACTTCGCTCAAGGTTGGAGCGCGGCCTTGATTCGAAACAGGGAGAAAGCCAGAAGGCAAGAAAAATGCCACGTCGGGGTGAGCATGAAATTCCCTTTTTTTTCAATTGGATCCGGTCCATTCCCTTTTCTCGTCTGCTTCATGCCTTCCCAAGAGCATTGAAACAATAAGAAACATTGTTTGCATAATGTGCTTAATTTCAAACATAAAAATCTTTATGCAACAAAACGAAACAAATGAAACATGATGTGGCGCTCATGGTCGTGCCTGCAATTGCTGTAGCTTCCTCCAAAGAGTGGTGCGGCTGATGCCCAGGGCCTTGGCCGTGGCCTGTCGGTTCCACCGGTGGGCCTTGAGCGCGTCGAGCAATTCCTGTCTCTCCATTTCTTCAAGGTTGACCGGAGCTGGAGCGCGACGGCGGTCCTCGGGCAAGGGGGCGGGCAGCTTCTTCTTGAGGAGGTAGGCCGGCAGATGCCTGGGCTCGATGAGGAACCCCTTGCAGACGATGGTGGCGTACTCGAGGATGTTTTCGAGTTCTCGGACATTGCCCGGGTATGCGTACTGGAACAGGATCTCCTCCGCCCCTGGCGAGAGCCCTCCAATCGACTTGCCCCGTTTTTGATTGAGTCTCTCCAAAAAGTGATGGATAAGTAGAGGGATGTCCTCTCGTCGCTGCCTAAGAGGCGGCACGTCGATGTGCACCACGTTGATGCGGAAGAACAGATCCTCCCGAAAGAGACCCTTGCTCATCTGATCGAACAAGTCCTTGTTCGTGGCTGAGACGATCCTCACGTCCGCCTTGAGGGTCTCGGTGCTTCCGAGGGGCTGGTACTCACCTCCCTCCAGGGCACGAAGAATCTTGACCTGTAGTTCCAGGGGGAGCTCGCCGATCTCGTCCAGAAACAGGGTGCCCTTGTCCGCCAGGGCAAAACGGCCCGGCTTGTGGCTCTTCGCGTCGGTAAAGGCTCCTTTGCGGTAGCCGAAAAGCTCCGATTCGAGCAGGGTCCCGGGCAGAGCGGCGCAATTGACGGTCACGTACGGCTTGTCTTTCCGGTCGCTCAGTTCGTGAATCGCCCGGGCCAACAGCTCCTTGCCCGTGCCGCTCTCGCCGCTTAAGAGGATGGGCGAATCGCTCCTGGCCAGATCCTTGAGATGGCGCAGGATCGACAGCATCGTGGGGTTCTTCGTGACAATGTTCTTAAAGGATTCTCTTTCCTGGACGTCCATTTCGTATGCCCCGACGAGGGAAAGGTCGCGGAAGGTCTCCACTGCTCCGAAAACGCCGCCTGTGCGGTCCCGAAGGGTCGCCATGTTCACGGAGACCGGGATCTGGCGCCCCCACCGGTTGCGCACGAGGACATCGAGATTCGAAGTCGTCTGGCCGAACTTCAAGGCTTTTTCGAGCGGACAGGCCTGGGTTCCGCAAAGGTCGGTCTGGAAGACCTCGCGGCAAGGCCTGCCGAGAACCTCTTCGCGCCTGAACCCGGTGATCCGTTCGGCCGCACGGTTGAACCAGGCGATTCTGCCCTGACCGTCCACGGTGAGAACGCCGTCCGAGACGTTGTCCAGGATCATTCTGCAGGGAGCGGGGCATTCCTTCTCCATACAGGTCAGCGCACTGTCCAGACACCCGGGCGTATCCATGTTTCACCTCAGTGAAGCGGAATGTTTCTTTCCTGTCAGTAGGTGTGCAACTCCAAGTCTCGGAGTGCAACACACCACCATGATACATTATGAATCAAGATGTTGCAAGAAGGGGCGGCTTGGTGGATGGGTGGGTTTCCGGGATCGCTAGGCCTCGACGACTCGTGCCTTTGTGTGGATCATGCGGCAGGCCTCTTGGGCGGCTTCAGCAACATCCGGATCCGGATCCTGGCACAGGGCCTCAAGAGCCGGCAGGGCGCAGCTGTGTCCGATTTTCCCAAGCAGATCCGCTATGTCGCCCCGCAGGGGCGCCTGTTCGGAGTCTAGGAGAGGGACCAGCCGGTCGGCAAGGGGGTCGAGGCAGGAGGGAGAGATCTCCAAGGCTTCCTCCAAGGTAGTCAGCAGGGCGAGCTTTTCGTGAAAGGTCGGGTTCTGAAAGCGTTGGGCGAGAAAAGACGGGTCAAGCCCGGCTGCGAGAATGCCGGCCGCCTCTGAGACATGGCCGGATTGAATAAGGGAAAGGACTTGATCCTGAAGCACCTTTGCAGGCTTGTCCTTCTGAAGAAGAGCCAGGAGCTGCTTTCGGTCCGGAACCCCCACAACCGGAAGGTTCCTATCGATCAAGAGAGTCGGGACCGACCGGATCCGATAATGTTCTGAAATCTCCGGCCTTTCAAAGGCGTCCAGAATGTGCACAGTCATGAGCCCTGTTTCGAGAGCCAGTGCGGAGACCATGCGGACCGCACTGGGACAGTTCGGGCATTGGGCAGAGACAAACAGAAGGACTTCGGCCGGCCTTTGGCCGGTGGCTCCCTGGCGATCCTTTTCAGAGGATGCGGGCGGTTTTGCCTCGGCGAGATGCCAGAGCCATTCCCGGAAGGGTTCTTCCTCGCGGCCCCTGGGCACGAAGTGATAGTGGACCAGGGTCGGGCCGTGCTCTGCCTGGGCGGAAAAGGCCGGCAGAAAAGGTTGAGACGCGGGGTCTCCCGAAAGGATCGCGATTTTCCCCGCTGCCTCGGCCGCAAGATGGTCCAGCCAGTCTTGCATGGCCCTTTCTGCGTCGGCCGGACCGCCGCGGGCAAAGACGATGCGCAAAGCCCGGGGCAGGCTCGATAAGGGCAAAGGGCCGTCATTCGATGGAAGGACCGACATAAAAAGTCTCAGCAATCGCCGGATCGGGTCGCACCGAACCGACCACGAGACCCGCGCTCAGAAATCGTGGGTTACTCTGCCCTCGAGTTCCCGCAGGTGGCAGGTGTCGTTCACCCTGCGGCAGATCCAGACGCCGTCCTCAAGGGCGAACTCGTTTACGGCGGCCGTATCCTGCCCGATCCGCCAGAAGTGGGAGTTGTCGAGACCCAGAAGAGCCATGACAAGAACCTTGTTGACCACGCGGTGCGCCGCCAGGAGGACGGTCTTGCCAAGGTGGCGGGTTACGATCTCCTGCACGGCTCCGAGAGCGCGGTCCCGGACGCTCGCCAGCCCCTCGCCATTGGGAAACACCACGGTATGGGGGGTCTGCTTCCACATCCTGTAAAGTTCAGGATACTTTTGGCGGACCTCACCCAGGGAGACCCCCTGCCAGTCTCCATAGTTGAGATCGGTCAGCCCAGGGTGGGGCGTGACCGAGAGGCCATGGGGCTCCAGGATGATCCGGGCGGTTTCCATGGCCCGGGAAAGGGGGCTCGCATAGGCTGCGTCCAGCTTCTCTGAACGGAGCCATTCCCTGGCGCAGGCAGCCTCCCGGCGCCCCTGGTCGTCCAAGGGGATATCCACGGTTCCACGGAAGATCTCGCCTTTGTTCCATTCGGTTCTCCCGTGGCGCACGAGAAGGATGCGGGTTGTCATGGCTGAGCCTCCTGTCCGGACGGAGCGGATCGATCAGGGATTCTTCTGAGCTTTGTCTGGATTCGTTTTGAGCTCGGAGAGCGTGCCCTCGCCCCCTTGAGGAGAAAACGTAACCCCTGGGCACCTTGAAGGGCTAGAATACCTGCGGGACTTCCATTGTGCAACAGCACTTGCCGGAACGAGTCGATCCAAGGGGCGCCTTTCGCCACGAAGGAGGCCCGTGGCCCTCCAGCAGAGGCCAAGGCGATTCGGGCCAGGCAACTCGCAGCCAACTGGAGAAGATGCGGCACGGGCTGAGAACGGCCAACCAGGAACCGGCAGCTGCTTCGGACGGGCGCGCTCTGGCGCGTCCGTCTTCCAACCGCCGCCCCCTCCCCCGGAAAACTGGCGACTGCCTTCATTGCAGCTTAAGGGCGTTCCAGACGGCTACGATGTCCTCGACGCAGGGCGCATCCGTTTCAACCACGGCAAGCTCAGCGACCTGAGCCCGGGTAATGGAGGGGTCGTAGCGAATGCGGCCCGCAATGGCAGCCCCAGAACGCCTGGCAGCCTCCTCAATTCGAGCCGCCATTTCGGGGTTGATGTCCCATTTGTTCACGCAGATCGAAGCGGGAATGTCGAAGTGCCGCGTCAGGGAAAGGACTCGCTCAAGATCGTGTTCCCCGGAAACCGTGGGCTCGGTCACGGCCAGGACCCGGGAGGCGCCGGTGACGGACGCGATGACAGGGCATCCGATCCCGGGCGGACCGTCCACAAGGATCAGGGAGCGGCCTTGTTCTTCTGCGATACGCCTGGCCTCACGCCGAACCAGGGAGACGAGCTTGCCGGAATTTTCGGCCGCCGCTCCCAGCCGGGCGTGAACCATGGGGCCGCAGCGTGTCTCGGAGATCATCCACTCCCCGCAGAGCCGCTCGGAAAAGTCGATCGCCTTCGCCGGGCAGAACCGCACGCACACCCCGCAACCCTCGCACAGGATCGGATCGACGGAAAAAACTGGTTCTGAGGTGCCAGGGCCATTGAGCTTCACGGCTCCGAACCGGCAGCGTTCCAGGCACACTCCGCAGCCTGTGCAGAGCTCGCGACGGATGACCGCCTCCCGGCCGCTCCAAAACTCGCTGCGCTCTCGAATCCGGGGCCGGAGAACCAGGTGGAGGTCCGCCGCATCCACATCGCAGTCGGCGATGACCGGCCGCTCCGCCAGAACCGCGAACGAAGCCGCGAGGCTCGTTTTGCCGGTTCCGCCTTTGCCGCTGATGATGACGAGTTCCTTCATGGTCAGAGGGTTCTCCCGACTCCGCCGTTCACCAGCCTTCGCGGTTTGCCTCCGCAGTTCGGGCATTCCGACAACGGTTGTTCTGTGACGGCTTGCCTTCGATCGAGCCGCAGGCCTGGCACTGATATTCGTAGGTGGGCACGGATCAGTTCCTCCTGCTTTCGATCACAGGCAGGATGTTTTTCGCGAAACCTTCGAAAAGGGCCCGGTATTCGGGTAGAACCTCCACAATCAGCCTTCCTCGCGAATAGGCCTCGGCGATCCGGCGGTCGTCCGGGATTTGGAGCAGAATAGGAATCTTCTCGGTATCACAGTACCGGTGCACGCGGTCGTCCCCGATCCCCACTCTGTTTACGGCCACGCCAAAGGGAACGCCGATCTCCCGAACCGTTTCCACGGCGAGCTTGAGATCATGGAACCCGAAGGGCGTGGGCTCGGTGACCAGCAAGGCGAAGTCCGAGCCGCGGATCGTGGCCACGACCGGGCAGGAAGTGCCGGGCGGCGCATCCAGGATGGCGAGCGAGCCTTCTTCCCTGCGCGCCTTCACCGCGCGGATCAAAGGCGGAGCCATGGCCACGCCCACATCGAGACGGCCCTGAACAAGCGTGATGTTGCCGTCCCGCGCCCATTCGATCACCCCGATGCGCCGTTCGATCTCCCGGATCGCCTTCTTCGGGCAGACCGAGGCACAGCCACCGCAGCCATGGCACATCTCATCGAAGACCAGGGGCGCTGTGCCGAAGGAGACAATGGCATGGTACTGGCAGAATCGACCGCATTCGCCGCAGCCGTCGCAAAGGGTTTCGTCTGCCCTGGGCACCAGCAGGCTGACGACTTCCTCACGGACCTTCTCTGCTCGCAGAAACAAGTGAGCGTTCGGTTCCTCCACGTCGCAGTCCAGGAGCTGGACCGGACAGCCGAGGGCGCGAGCGAGATTCACGGACACCGTTGTCTTGCCCGTTCCCCCTTTGCCCGAAGCTATGGCCAGAATCACGAAGAACCTCCATTTTGAGGCCGGCGCACGCAGTCGCTCTTGGGGTGTCGGAAGGCAAGGCTGCCGACCGGGGAGAGCCGGTCGGCAGCCCCCCCGCAAAGTCTGGCCACACGCCATTGAAGCTCAGCGAGCCTGGCTGCAACAGCCTTTAGGCGCAAGGAAAGGATGGGGACAGAGGTTGGGTCCTGGAGTGTGTTGGAAAGGCCAGAGGGAAATCCCCATGGCTCCTGGACCCCCTTGCCGGAACCGGGAAGAACCCGCAAGCACACAGGGCGCCCGAGACGGCCAACGAATCCCTCCACGGGCTCGTTTTTCGCGCGGGGGAACTTGAGCACGCAATACCCTGCGCCTTTACCGGTCATCGGACCCCTTCCCCGCGGTCCTGTACCGTCGTATCCGGGCATAACGACCTCATTTCCGGGAGGGCCCCGGCTTCCGCGGTTTCACGAGAGGCGCGAATCTCCCGGACGGGTTTTGGAACCGTGAGGCGTGAGGATCACATCCAGTGTCCTTCGACGTCGGCAGACCGGGCTTCCACGAGCTTCCCAGACCTGTATCGGTCCAGAGCTTCGGACACGGTGGCGGCGTCGGTGTTGTAAATCTTCACGCCCGCGGCTGACAGGACGCGGAAAGCTTTGGGGCCGCAATGGCCGGTCACCACCGCTTTGGCGCCTGCCCGAACCACGCTCTCCGCAGCCTGGATTCCGGCCCCTTGCGCCGCGTTTAGATTCTGTTGGTTGTCGATCACATGGAACGTGTTGGTTTCCAGGTCATAGACGAGAAATTTGGGGGCCCTGCCGAAACGGCTGTCCAGCGGGGCCCCGAGATGATCGCCAGAGGTCGTGAAGGCCACTTTCAAAGGGATGCCCTCCATTGCCGATCAGCTTATTTTTCCTCTTCTGCTCTTCCGGCCTCCAGGTCGGCTAGTCGCTTCCGGATGAAGTCCAACTCCGATTGGAGGGCGTCTGCCTGGTCTTTCAGAGCCTGTTTTTCCGCTTCAGGGTCCGGACGGCCGGCGTACGGTCGCCCCGGGTAGCCCCAAGGGGCCCCCCACGGATAACCCGCTCCAAAGCGCATCCACCCGGGTAGTCCTGTGGCGTAGTACCCATGCCGCCATCCGCGGCCGCCACCACCGAACCCGCGGCCTCGAAATCCGCCACCCCGGCCTCTACCGAAGCCCATACCGAACCCTCGGCCCGGAATCGGGTTCATATATCCCGGTATTCCGAATCCTGCGCAAAAGCCAGCGGCCCTGCCTGTCATAGGGCCCATTCCCCAAGGTCCAGTTCTGTCTCCCCATGGCATGGTGGTATCCTCCTTTCTTTCTTTTTCTCGTTGTTACTCGCGGATCATGGCAGTGCCACACTGAGGACATTTCTTCTGATAACAGGGGATCCCCCGTTCATGAGGCTGTCGGTGGCCGCACTGAGGGCAAACGCACGTGCCGCCGGGGCCGGCACCAAGACCGCCACCCATTCGCCCGCGGCCCGCCCCGCCTCTTCCTGCTCCCCGTCCGCCTCCACCAGAACCTTGCCCTCCTCCGCCGCTGCCTCCTCCTCTTTTTCCGTTCATCGGAGATTCCTCCTGTATCCTCGCTTGTGTTGCATTCCGCACTCTGAGACTTCCGCGCCATGACCGCTAGCCTTTTTTAGAGCAAGGAAGGTGCCAGGGGGGCACGGACGTCCCTGTTGTGTGCAACCTGTCGGAAAAGCACAAGAAAAGAAGCGTTGAGCTCAGAGCGAACTTTTCTTTGAGTCGCGCTTGTGCAACCTTTGAGCCTCTTCGAGGGTGCGGGAGCGCAACACCGAGCGAGTCGGCATGGGAAGTTGCGAACGAAGCGTTTTGGAGGGGACGCGCTTCGTGGCGTCCGTCCCTTGACATCGAAAACCGGCGACTGACCGCGTCCGCGGCAGCCGCAAGCGCGTTGCCCCGGGCTTTTCTGCCAGTCGGCCCCGGACACCTCTGGGATGACCCGGAAGCTTTCTTTTACGAGCTGCCATGTTTATCTTGATACAGGGAGATCCGCGTGCAGACGGTTCCGCGAGGGGCTCATTTCGTTTTTGGAACCTGGGCATTGGAAGGGCCTATGGGCAGCAAGAAGTCCGGCGAACGGGAAAAGGCTCTGGATGGTCTTGGGGACCAAACAGAGATTATTTTGGAGAGCATATCGGATGGCGTCTTCACCGTGGATCGCCAGTGGAGGATCACCTCGTTCAACCGGGCGGCTGAGCAGATCACTGGAATTTCGAGGAAAGAGGCTCTCGGCAGACGATGCTCCGAAGTGTTCAAGGCGAGCATGTGCGAGGTCGACTGCGCTCTGCGCAGAACCTTCGAGACCGGAAGCCCTGTCGTAAACCGTTCGGCCTTCATCGTGGACGCTCAAGGCCGGCGCATCCCGATCAGCGTCTCCACGGCCCTCCTCAGGGACCGCAAAGGAAACGTGATCGGCGGCGCTGAAACCTTCCGGGACCTGAGTGTGGTGGAGGAACTGCGCAAGGAACTCGAAGGCCGCTTTCAGATCGGCGACATGGTGAGTCGCAGCCCGGCCATGCGGCGGATCTTCGACACCTTGCCTCAGATCGCCGCCAGCGACAGCACGGTGCTGATCCAGGGGGAGACCGGAACAGGCAAGGAGCTTCTGGCCAGGGCTCTTCACGGTTCCAGTCCGCGCCGCCTGAAGCCTTTCGTGGCCGTCAACTGCGGAGCCCTTCCGGATTCGCTTCTCGAATCAGAACTTTTCGGTTACAAGGCTGGAGCGTTTACCGGTGCGACCCGGGACAAGCCCGGCAGGTTTGCTTTAGCCGAGGGCGGCACGATCTTTCTCGACGAGATCAGCGAGATCAGCCCGGCCCTCCAGGTCCGGCTCCTGCGGGTGCTCCAAGAAAAGAAGTTCGAACCTCTTGGCGGCACAAAGCCGGTGGACGCCGACGTACGGGTGATCGCGGCCGCAAACCGAGACCTGGCGAACTTGGTGAAGAAAGGGGTGTTCCGACAGGACCTCTACTACAGGATCAATGTGGTGAAGATCGAGCTGCCTCCTTTGCGGAAGCGAAAGGAGGATATTGCGCTCCTCGTGGACCATTTCATCGCCAAGTTCAACAGGAGTCAGGGCAAGTCGGTCTCGGGCGTCCACCCGGACGTGATGACGCTTCTCCTCGCCCACGATTATCCGGGCAATGTGCGGGAACTCGAGAACATCATCGAGCACGCCTTCGTGTTGATCCAGGACGGCCGGATCGAACTCAGGCATCTTCCCGAGGAGTTCGTAGGCCCCAGGCCAGCGCTGAAGGACTTGCGCAGCCTCGAAAGCACGATGAAGGCCTTGGAAAGCCAGGCGATCCGAGAGGCCCTGGAGCGCAACCGCTACAACCGGCTGGCTGCGGCCCGGGACTTGGGCATGCACAAGAGCACCCTCTTTCGAAAGCTCAAGGCTCTGGGGATTTCTCTGCCGCCCGGAGGCGGCCGACCCCGCAGGGGGTAGCCCCGTCCGGGCAGAGCCTATCCGCCCCGTCCAGAAGGGGCAGCCCGGGGGAGTCTCTCCTGCGCACCCCCTGCTGGAAAGAAGGTCGCATCCGCGCGACTCCTCTTCGAGGATTGGGTTTCGCTCGTTGTGTGTAACGCGTTGAAACTCAAGCGAAAGAGGCGATGAGACCCCGGGCGTGAAGGCTGGCACGAAAGCTGCGTAGGCACAAGACGAACATCGCAGGAGTGTGTATGAGAGCGGCGATCGCGGTCTGGGAAGGCAGGATCTCTCCGGTCTTTGACGTGTCGAGAAGGATTCTCATCCTGGACGTGGAAGAACGGGTGATTCGGGGAAGATCAGAAGAGGATCTCCCAGACCAGGAGCCTTTTCGAAAGGCCGGCAGACTCCGGGAGCTCGGCATTGAGACGTTGATCTGCGGCGCGATCTCGCGGCCCATGTTTCAGTTGCTGGCTTCCTTCGGAATCCGGGTCATCCCTTTCACCGCAGGAGAGGTTGAGGCGGTCATCCGCACTTGGCTCGAGGGCAGGCTGCCCAGCCCGCGGTTCGCCATGCCGGGTTTCCGCTATCGCGGGTTTGGTCGTCACGGGATCTTCGATGGAAGTGGCTACGGCTCCCAGGAAGGTGACAAGCCCAGCGACGCGTGGCCGGGACGCGGCTGCGGGCGTCGGGGTAAGGGCGGCTGGAGGAGAAAAGGTTCGTTCGATTGAGTCACCCGGGGGAGTGGGGTTGCTTGCGGTCGGGGCCCCCTCCCCCTCTGCCCCTCCGCTGGTACAGGGGCCGAGGCGGAAAAAACGCTCTCGGAATAGGCCCGATGAAAGCCGAAACCGCGGAGGAGGTCGTGGACGGGCAACGGAAGCATCGTGGGTCGGAATTCCCACCAGCAGGGAGGAAAGGGGGAAAAATGTCTGATGAAAGAGGAAGCCCGGATCGGGCGGGCCCTTCAAGGGAGAAAACGGCTCAGACCGGTCAAGAGACAGAATGCGGCACCTGCACCCGCGAGGATTGTTCTGCCCGGAAGGCTCGTGCCGACGAGGGACCGGTCGAATTCGAGGAGAGACAGGCCCTCAAACGCCGCCTGTGCCGCATTCGCCACAAGTTGCTCGTTCTTTCCGGAAAGGGTGGGGTGGGCAAGAGCACGGTCGCGGTCAATCTCGCCGTTTCTCTCTCCTTGTCCGGAAGGCGGGTCGGGCTTCTGGACATCGACATCCACGGCCCGAGCGTGCCACGGATGATGGGCCTAAACGGCAGACAGGTCCGGAGCACGGGCGACGCGCTCCTGCCGGTGGAATTGAACGGCCTGCGGGTCATGTCGCTCGGGTTTCTCCTTCCCAGAGAGGAGGACGCCGTGATTTGGCGCGGGCCGCTCAAGATGGGGCTGATCAAGCAGTTCCTCAAGGACGTGGAGTGGGGAGAGCTCGATTATCTGGTCGTGGACGCGCCGCCCGGGACCGGGGACGAGCCCCTTTCGGTCTGCCAGCTCATCGACGACGCGGACGGCGCGGTCATCGTGGCCACGCCCCAAGAGGTGGCCCTGTCGGCGGTAAGGAAGTCAGTCACGTTCTGCAGGCAGCTCAGGCTTCCCGTGCTTGGGATCGTGGAGAACATGAGCGGATTCGTTTGTCCCCACTGCGGCCGGTCGACGGAAATTTTCAAGACAGGCGGGGGTGAGCGCCTGGCCCGGGAATGCGGGGTTCCTTTTCTGGGACGAATTCCGATCGATCCTGCGGTGGGCGAAGCCTGCGACGGAGGGACTCCTTTTGTCGGCAGGTCCCGCAGCTCGGAGACGGCAAAGGCGTTCGAGAAGATGGTGGCCCGGCTCTTGGGCGGCTTCCGGTCCTGAGAGAACTCCGGGTGTTGGATGGAGTGTTTCCTTCATTCGAAAGGAGGCTTTCGTGAGAATTGCGATTCCGACGGCAGACGGCAGGCTGGCCATGCATTTCGGCCACAGCGAGCAGTTCGCTCTCGTGGATGTGGAGAACGGTAGAATCGTCCGCACGGTCATGGTGAAGCCGCCCCCTCATGAGCCGGGCGTCATCCCCAGGTGGCTCCATAGTCAGGGCGCCACCCATATCATCGCAGGGGGCATGGGCGCAAGGGCCCAGCAATTCTTCGCTCAATTCGGGATTGAGGTCGTGGTCGGCGCTCCGCCGCTGACGCCGCAGGAGGTTGTAACAGCGTACCTGGCCGGCACGCTTGAGACCGGACCCAACGTGTGCGATCACTAAAGGCCGAGCTATTCGGTCGGACGCTCCGTGGTTCGCTGGAGTTCCTCTCTCTGTCACATGGTGCGTCCCAAGGTCGGCAGAAGCGAGGCTGGGGCGCTATTTGCTGCCCGCCGGAAGGCTCTCGCGGCCGCGCGTTCGGGCAGATTGTCACCCGCGAGGGTTCCCAGCGTCACCCGTGAGGTCCGGGAGAGATCCACATCCTGCGGCGCATCCTTTGCCCATGTCTTGAGGCTCCTATGCCCTTTGGACGCGGCGGACCGCACTCTTTGCGCCCTGTTCTCATCCCGGATGCTTGCTCACATAAAACGTCTCGGTGCCGTGGCAAGTCGCCGAGGCCTGCCCCGATTTCACGAGGCGCTCCGTAAGCTTGAGTGCTTCCAGAGGATGGATGCCCAGCCCGCTTGCAATGTCCTCCAGGGCGCAGGGACGCCGTTGGATCAATTCCAGAATCCGTTCCTCCGTGTCCGAGCGGGTTGAAGGATCCGACTTGCTCCTGCTTCGGGCAATCCCCAGGACCTCTGCCGTCCCTCCGAAGGCGGAGGCCAGGCTTTGCATTCGCTCGGGAGGCACTGGATGTGCGAACCCTTCGGCAGGCGGACGCGTGACGGTGTTCAACTGGATTCGGTCGGGCGCAAGGGTGTGCGCGATCTCCGCGATGCTTCGGACTTCCGCCTCCATTGCCGTGACACCGGCCAAAAGAAAGACTTCAAGCCAGAGCTGGCCCGTGTACACTTTCCGGAACTCCTGGAGACCCTGAATCATGCGTTCGAAGGCGATGGCAGGATGAGGGCGGTTGACGTAACGAAACAAACGCTCGTCTCCGGCGTCCAGGGAGGGAAGGACGAGATCGGCGCCTACCAAGTCCGCCCGGACTTTGGGATCCCACAGCAGCGAACCGTTCGTGAGCACGGCCACGGGCAGGCCTGTACGGCTCTTGAGGGCTGGAATCAGCTCCCCGATGCGAGAGTACAGAGTGGGCTCTCCGGAGCCGGACAGCGTGATCACGTCCTGGCCAGGGCCCGATTCCACAGCGCGCTCGACTTCGGCAAGGATGGATTCCAGAGGAAAGTACTCGGCTCTCTCGATCGTCCGTCTTGTGGTTCTGCCGAGCTGGCAGTATATGCAGTCATAGGAACAGACCTTGAAGGGTACGAGATCCACTCCCAGGGAGCGCCCAAGCCTGCGGGAAGGCACTGGACCAAAGACATACCGAAGCCTTTCTTGCGCCATGTTTTTTCTCCCTGCCCTGCCGAAGCTTTCGGATGAAAACCCTCCTTCTCCTTCCCTCAGCACAGACCATGCCGAGGCGGAGAGGCGAGGACAGGTGAAGAAAAGCGCCCAAGGTGTAAGGGGTTAGGATCATGTGCGGGAGACCCCAGGGGGAAAGGAAGGAGCCAGAATGCGACTGTCGGCAGACCGAACAGACGCAAGAGTGCCACTCCGCCCGCGCGCTCGGGGAAATTCCGCATCGCTGTCTCCTGTCGGTTTGCCGCGATTCATCGGGTCCGTCTCCTCGTTCGGAAGGTGGGATCTTGTCTGCGGCCCGCTCTAAACCCGCGCTTGTTTTCCATGAAGGCCCCAGAAAGAGGAGTAGGCTCGGATGGACCGTTTGCCGGGCAACTCGGACGCATGCTCTGAAGCATTGCTATGGAAACGAGGGCCAGGGAGATTCCCTTGGCATGCCAAATGCTTTTAGCAGAAAACGACCGGCAACCGGAAATCGTGCTGCACCCATGAAGGACGGGTGGGCTAGCGTTGGGGCTGGAAAAGGCTTCGGTCAACCCTGACCGGGCGATGCGTTTGTATCATCGATTCTGGAAGGCACCGGAAATCGAGCGAACTGGAGGCGTCCATGACCGAATACGTGATTCATCCGTTGATCGTGGGTGCAAACGAGACTGACCAGGGCGTGATGACGTACCTCAAGGGGTACGGACGCAGGATTTGGATCCCGATCTACGTGTTCTATTTGGAAGGGGGAAAGGAACGGATCTTGGTGGATACCGGTCTGGAGCAGTTTGTCGTGCCTCCTCACGTGGCCCAAGAGAATGGCGTGCAGATTCTGGAGTTCGAGGATGCGCTGGCAACATGCGGCCTTCGGCCCGGGGACGTGGATGTGATCATCCATACCCACCTGCACAATGACCACTGTGAGAACGACCGGAAGTGTCCGAACGCGCGCGTCTATGTCCAAAAGGCGGAGCTCGAGTTTTTCCGAAATCCCCACCCGATCGACCACCGCTACGAGCCGGAGCTTCTGGAGGGAGTCAACGTGGTGGCCCTTGAGGGAGACGCAGAAATCGCTGATGGGATCCGGGTGCTTCTTACGCCCGGTCACACGCCGGGCGGGCAGTCGGTCGTCGTCAATACCTGCCGGGGCCGGGCCGTGATCACGGGTTTTTGCTGCAACGGAGAGAACTTCCCGGGTCGGGGGCAGGTGGTCGCGCCGGGTGTCCACATCAACGCGATCGAGGCCTATGAGTCGGCTGTCCGCGTGCGGGAGATTGCGGACATCTTGATTCCCCTGCATGATTTCGCGGTGGGCCGGGCGGGACGCATCCCCTGAAAGTCACCATCGGGCGGCGGCTTTGCAGATCGAGTGCTGCCATCTCAAGCGTGTCCGGTGACGTCAGAGGCTGAGTGTCGCCTCGTGGGGCCAGAAACCTGGAGCACGACATTTCGGCCTGGTCGTTTACAAAGACCGTGACTGCCGGGCCATTCTCACCGGGACGCCCGATGCGAATTGCGGAAGAACCGGGGGACGTGCTATTTGCCAAGAAAATGGGTTGCCGGTTTTTGACGGAGACCGCTGGTTCCGACGTATATCGTTTCTTCTTCTTCCCAGGATGAAGGTCCATGCACTGCGAACGATGTAAGAACCCGATTCAAGGAGAGGCATACGAATACCGCGGGGAGAGGCTCTGCGAGGACTGTTACCTGGAGGCCCTCAACCCGCCCAGGGCTTGCGATCCCTGGGCCGTTTACTCTGCCAAGAAGATGCTCCAGGGGAAGGACGCCCTCAAGCAGCTCAGCCCTCTCCAGGCGAAAATCGTCGAGTATCTCAGACAGCGCCGGGAAGCCCGGATCGACGAGGTTGCGGCGGCCCTCGGGATAGGCGAGACCGAGCTTCGAAGGGAATTTGCATCGCTGCGGCACATGGAAATTGTCAAGGCGACCAAAAGAGGCGACGAGGTGCTCCTTACCCTTTTCGAACGGACGAGATAGCCGACGGAGCTTCCGGGCGCCGGATCTGCTCGGAGTCTGTCTTCAAGGACACGAAGGAGGTCGCTTATGGACAAATACCCGGAGCTTTCGGAAATCGAATGGCCTGAACTGAGAAAGGCCAAAGCTTCGAGCAAGACCGCCTGGAGGTACTTCGAGCACTTGGTCAAGACCCTGCACGCCGAGCTGGGGGAAGAGAGGACTGCGGGTATCCTGGCCGAATTCATGCGGGGCAACGCCAGAAGGTTTGTCGTGCCCGCCATGCGGTCCTTCGGGCTGGAGGGCAAGGACGCCTGGTCTCTGGCCAGCTATTTCAAGCTCGCCACGGGCGACATCATCGGGTACAAGGCCGAGCTTTCCAGGCCCGAGCCCGGGGTGGTGAGCTACCGGCTGTATCCCCCATGCCTCTGGTTTCCGGATCTCGACATTCCGCCCAGCTTCTGCAAAGCCCTTGGATGCTTCGAGGAGGAGGCGGCGCGGATCGTGAACCCGGCGATCGAGATTCGACACACGAAGCTCATGACCGCAGGGGATCCGTATTGCGAGATTCTTTTTGTGGAGCGGGGGTAGAGGACCCGCGAGAAGCGCCGCACGTTTGCTCTCGCGTGATGGCTACGAGTCCTCCACCAAAAGGCCGGGTCGGACGGTTACTTCTCTTGGGCCTCGCAGAACTCGACGGCCCCAGCGTGGATCTCGTCCTTGATTCTTTCCACGATCTCTCGGGCCGCATCGAAAGCCTGTTCCCGGCGCTCCGCAGAGACCACGACATGCATGACCAGGGAGCCGGGCTCGAGGTCATCCAGGTTGTGCAGGATCGCCACTTGGTAGGCGCCGTGGCGTTTTTGCGCTTCCTCGGCCACGGAGCGGAGGCGCTTTTCCACGTCCTGGGGGAGCCCGAAACGAAGAAGCCGGATTCTGTTGCCGTCTCTTTGTCTTTTCACGATGCCCGTGAACGAGACCACGCAACCGAGACGGTCCATGTCGCCGGCAAGTGTTTTCCGGATGGCATCCGGGAGAAGGGAAAGGTCCAAGGGCTGAATGGAGACAAAGCTCATTTTCCCTCACCCCCTCGTTCCGCCTTAGGTGCTGGATTCCGACTTGGAAGGGTCACGGGGCAGCTGTTATTTCGAGGCCCTCGCTCTCCAGGAGCTCCAGTGCGATCCGGATGGCGCCAGCGATCACGGGCGGGCCTCTCCATCATGCTCTTGTGCAGGTTTTTTCTGGATAAAACCTTCTCTACCACTATCTCATCTTTTCCTTTCTCGCACAAGGCCGCGCGGGTCGCGCGTGGTTGCATTGCCGCTTGTGCCGGCCAAGGAGAGAGCTCGGGCCGGGTCTTCATCCGGGTCTGATAGGGATGTCTGGCCGCCCTGTCTTCGTTGCCGTTGACAGTGAGAGGAACCGTCTGATAGCGTGAAAATTTCTCGGATGGGTCGCTTGGTCTTGCCGTATGAGCGCGATAGGCGGAACTCTCTTGGAGGGAGGAAGAGAGGCTAGAAGATGAGCAAAGAAACTCGGCCGGTCTTGGTGCTGGGAGGTGGAGTGGCTGGCCTCACGGCGGCCAGCGCTTTGGCGGCAGGCCGCGTGCCGGTCGTCCTTGTGGAGAGGGCGGGGGATCTTGGGGGCCACGGCCGCTTGTGGCCTTGCATGGCTACCAGCACGTGCCAGAAGTGTTCCGCCTGCCTCGTGGAGGATGCGAGAAAGGCGGTGACGGAATCCCGGCTTGTGGAAATCTTCACGTCGTGGCGGGTGGACAAGTGCATCTGCGGCGACAGCGGCTTTCGGGTCGAGGCCGTTCCAGTCGAATCTTCTCGGGCCGGAACGGAAGCAGGACCGGCCCGGTGTGAGGCCGGGCGGCTGCCTTCGCTGGAGAGGCGAAGTTGGAACGTGGACGCCGTGTTCGTGGCCACTGGCTTTCGGCCTTTCCCGGCTGAAAAGAAACCGATGCTGGGATATGGAAAGATCCCGCAGGTGCTCACCACCTTGGACCTGGATTTTCTGGTGAAACAGGAGCGGATTCGAAGTCCCTGGCCGGGGGCCGACGGGAATCGACGGGTCGCTTTTCTCCAGTGCGTCGGATCCAGGGACCGGGAAGCAGGGCGGGATTACTGTTCTCAGGTCTGTTGCAAGACTTCCTTGAGACTGGCAAACAAACTTCTCGCTGATCGGCCGGACCTCGAGATCACGGTTTTCTACATCGACCTGCAGATCCACGGGAAGGGGTTTCGCCAGGTCTTTGACGACTTGAAGGAACGGATCCGTTTCGTCCAGGGCGTTCCAAGCGAGGTTCTGCCCTCGGAGCCAGACGGAGCCGCGTTGGTTTACGAAGACCCGGCGAGCGGCGTTTTGAAAACGGAAAGTTTCGGCGCTGTGGTCTTGGCTGTGGGTATGGTGCCGGACGAGGAGGCGGGCGAGGTGGCTTCTCTCTTGGGGCTCGCCAGGGGCATGGGAGGATTCTTCACGGTCCCGGAAGGAATGACCGACCGGATCTATCTGATCGGAGCTTGCCTGGCTCCGACGGATATCGCCGGAGCCAGAAGGCAGGCGCTCAGTGCGGTGGCAAGGTATCTCGCGTCGAGAGGGCTCAGGTGATGGCGAAAACGAGTCGAGTCGGGGTTTTTCTCTGTTCTTGCGAGGGGCTGCTGGACTCTGCCTTGGATCTTCCCGGGCTGGTTGCGGGACTATCGGGCGAAGCGGGCCGCGAAGAGCTTTTGACTTTCCTTTCCCCGTGCTGGTGCAGTCCCTTGGAGCAGCCGAAGATGAAGGCTGCAATCCGCGATTCGGAGCTCGAAGGGTGGGTCTTGGCCTGCTGCGACGGGGAGAAGGCCTTGCGTTGTCTTGTCGAGGATCGAGCCGCTGGCGTTTGCGGGGGATTTGCGGGCCAGATCATCGACCTGTACGCCTTCTGTGCGGCTGCCCACAAGGATCGGGGACAGGCGACGGACAGGGCCGAACGGTATGTCCGGATGGCCGCTGTACGGAGTGCGCAGAGGGCGCAGGGGGCCACCGAGCGGCGGCCGGTGACGAAGCGCGTCTTTGTGCTGGGGGGGAGCGCAGTGGCGGAGCGGTTGGCCCAAGATCTCCTTGGACAGGGGATTCCGGTCGTAATGACGACAGACGGGGCTTCGTCGGAGCTTCTCCAAGCCGAGGGCCTGACCATCCTGCAAGACGCTGAACCGGTCGCCGTGTCGGGCTCCTTTGGACAGATGGCCGTTCGGGTGTCGAATGCCTCCGGGAAAGAGACGGTCTACGAGGTGGGAGCCCTTGTCGTCGCCCTGCCGGCGTCCTGTTCGGACGAGGTGCCCTCGCCGGTATCCCTTGGGGAGGCGAGGCTTTCTGTCGAAGAACTTGAAAAGTTGGCCCTGCCGGGAGCAGTGAATTCTTTGCCGGCCTCCGTCGGGCTCTGGCTCGAGCCTGCCGAGGACGGGGCCGACATGGGCTTTTCGAGGCGCGCTCTGCAAGCGGCGCTCAACATCCTCTCCAGAGGAAACACCGAGGTTTCGATCTTCTTTCGCCACGTCCCTCTTCCGGGGCATGACGGGCAGGCGCTGTACGACGAGCTCAGGCAGAGAGGGGCAAAGTTTTTCCGCCTGACCGGGCAGCGCCCCGAAATCCGAAAAGAGAATGGCCGGGTGGCCGTCACGTTTCAGGACGCGGCGTGCCTGGATGTCGCGGTCAAGGTCCATCTGGATCGCATCGCGATCATCGGGCGGCCTATGCCTTCTCCGGGGACCGTCCGGGCTGCGAGGCTTGTGGGCGAGCCCCTCGATGCTGAGGGGTTTCTTCAGAAGGACAATGTGCACCTGTACCCCTGCGGCGCCTTCCGGCGTGGGGTTTTCTTTCTGGGACACTGCCGCGAAGAAATCACGGACGAAGGGGCCCTTCAAGAACTTAAGGCCCTGGAGTACGCACTGGTGCCGTCCCTGCTCGCCGGCGAAGTGGAGGCATTGGAAACCATTCGGATCGACCCGGCCCGATGCGTGTCGTGCCTGACCTGTTTCCGGGCCTGCCCGCATCAGGCGATCGAAGTGTTCCAGGGCCATCCTGTGCCTCGTCCGGTGGCAGCGGCCTGCCTGGAGTGCGGGCTTTGCGCTGCCCTATGCCCCGGCCGGGCGATCGAACTGCTTTGCCGGCCCGTTAGACAGGTCGAGGCGGAAATCCGCGAGGCTTGCCGTGGAAACAGATCCCGGCCACCGGTCCTGGTGTTCGCGTGCGCCCGCTCGGGCTGGCGTGCCGCCGAGGAAGCGGGCAGGCTAGGCCTGGCCGTTCCTCCGGACGTGCTCTTCGTCCCTGTTCCCTGCGCCTGTTCGATCAGCGAGGAGATTCTGACGGCCGCTTTTCTTGAAGGAGCTGACAAAGTCTTCGTTGCGGGATGCCATGAGGACAACTGCAGGTCCAAGCTCGGGACCCGCGCAGGAGCAAAGAGGCTCGAAAGGGTGCGGGGCTACCTCGAGGCGGCCGGACGAGAGCCATCCAAGTGCCTTGGCTTCTTTTCTGTGGCGTCCAACGAGCCTTACAGGCTGGTGCGTCTTCTGCAGGGCTCTCTGGAAGGCGGCCGAGCCGAAGGGCTTGCTGCGGAAGGAGGAGGGTCATGACCGAACCCCTCGAGAGGTACCCCGATTCCTCGATGTTCGAGGTTCTGGCGCAGGAGCCTACAGGCCGCACGTTGGCTCTGTGCCACACGTGCGGATCTTGCCTTTCCCGCTGCTTTCTTAAGGACGTGGTCCCGGAATGCAATCCCAGGAAGTTCGTGCGCATGGTGGCCATGGGCTGGGAGGATCTTCTTCTTGCCAGCCGGTTTCTCTGGAGCTGCACCCTTTGTAATCGGTGCACCTTCGACTGTCCCATGGGCCTGCGCATGGACGAGGTCGTCCGGGCTGCCCGAAGCGTGCAGGCCGCAAGGGGAATGACACCCGACGTGCTCAAGGAAGGAGTCGCCTCGGCCCTGGAAACAGGCAACGTCTCCATGATTCCGAAGGAGGAGTTCGTCGAGACGGTCCAGTGGCTCGAGGAAGAACTGCAGGGGGAACTCGACGATGAAAGCTTCCGCTTTCCGATCGATTTGAAGGGAGCCGACTACGTGTTCCTGCCGAATCCGAGGGAAATCAACGTGACGCCCATGCAGTTCATGGCCAATGCCAAGATGCTCCACGCCCTTGGAAAACCCTGGACCGTGGGAAGCGATCTGTCCGATGTCACGAACTGGGGCTATTTCGTGGGCGATCCGGATGCCACCCGAAGAATCGCCTTGCGCGTGGCCGAGGCCGTGGAGGCCCTGGAAGCGCGGTTTCTCGTCCTGACCGAGTGCGGGCACGGGTTCAAAGTCTACGGCCGCGACCTGGAAAGGTGGATCGGCAGAAAGCCGAAATTCGAAGTGGTTTCGATCCTGCAGCTTATTGCAGAAGGGATTCGCGACGGCCGGCTGCGCATGGATCCGGCCAAGAACCCGGGAAGGACCACGTACCACGATCCCTGCAACCTGGGCCGCAAGGGCGGAGTCTACGAAGAACCGAGAGAGATTCTGCGGGCCTGCGTGAGCGAGTTCGTGGAGATGTGGCCGAACCGAGAGGCGGGATGGTGCTGCGGCGGGGGTGGAGGTGTGGACCGGGTGCCCGAGATGGCTTCTGTTCGGATCGAGGTTTCGCGGGTCAAGGCCGAGCAGATCCGCAGAACCGGCGCTTCGGTCGTGGCCACGGGGTGCCTGAGCTGCCAGAGCACCCTGAATGAATCCAAGAAGCATCACGGCCTCGACGTGGAGGTTCTCACGGTCGTCCAGCTCGCCTCGCGGGCGCTCGTGTTCCCGCCGTAGTGTGAAAGCCCCCTTGCGGCCGGCGAGCCTTCCCCTCCTCCCGGCGTGCGCCGGAAACGAACAAGGGCCATTCCCATCGGTCGGGAATGGCCCTTGGCGCCTGGATCCGACTCGGATCGGATCCGGGGAAGAAAGGGCGCTCACGCCTTCTTAATGGCGTCTCCTGTCGCAGCGCCGTGCAGTTTGATCTCGACCTTTTCTTCGAGCTTTTGGTAGTACTCTTGAAGAATGGCGAGCACCTCGGGTCTGGAGAACTGCTTGGGCAGTTCGCCGCCCTCGGACAGGGTCTTTCTAACCAGGGTTCCGCTCAGGAGCAGGCGGTCTTCTTTGCCGTGCGGGCAGGTTCGCATGGAGGCCATCCCATCGCACTTAAAGCAATAGAAGGTCCAGTCGATGGGCAGAGGTTTGAGTTCGAGAGCATCGGCCGGAATTTCGTGGAAGATCTTCTGGGCGTCGAAGGGGCCGTAGTAATCGCCCACGCCCGCATGGTCGCGGCCGACGATCAGATGGCTGCATCCGTAGTTCTGGCGGAAGACCGCGTGAAGAAGCGCTTCCCGAGGTCCTGCGTACCTCATTTCCATCGGGTAGCCGCCCTGAATCACCGTGTTCTTCACGAAATAGTTGTCCACCAGAGCCTGGATGGCACGGACCCGCACGTCGGCCGGAATATCCCCTGCCTTGAGCTTTCCGAGGAGCTGGTGAATGTAAAGGCCGTCGCAGATCTCGATGGCGATCTTGGCGAGATACTCGTGGGACCTGTGCATGGGGTTGCGGAGCTGAAGAGCGGCCACGGTGGTCCAGCCCTTCTCCTCGAACATGGCTCGGGCCTGGGCGGGCGTCTGATAAAGGCCCGGGAACTGCTTCGGGAAATAGCTTTCGCTGAGAACCTTGATGGGACCGGCCAGGTTCACCTCTTTCTGGGCCATGACCTTGGCGACCCCTGGGTGGCCCTTGGCGTCGTCCGTCCAGAAGACTTTCTTGCACTCATGGACCTTGTCGATGGTGTACTGTTCGGTCACCTTCATCGTGGCCAGGATCTCGTCGTTCTCCACGTCGTAAAGAGCGACTTCTTTCCCTACAACCGCCTTGGCGTCTTCCTTGTCCGCCGAAAGGGTGATCGGAATGGGCCAGAAGGTGCCGTCGGCCATCTTGTATTCGTCGCAGACGCCTTTCCAATCGTCGTAGCCCATGAAACCGGTGAGGGGTGTGAAGGCGCCGATGCCCATCATGAGGACGTCGCTGGCCTCCCGGCTCGTCATCGGAATCTTCTTGAGCGTCTTGGCCTTCTTGATTTCCTCCTGGAGGGCTTCGCCTTCGAGCAGAAGAGGCTTGAGCTTCTTTTCCTTTCCGTGCGGTCTGACCAATGCCATAGTCATTCTCCCTTGAGGTTTCGTTTGTCTAAGCCCCCAGCCAGCCCAGAGGCTCCTTTGCCCGGATCCTTTCAAGCAGGAAAATGCTGCCGGACCGCAGGGTTCCTGCGTTCACGGCAGGGATGCTGCGAGTCTGAGAAAGAAAGGGTAGGCCGGCACGCAACATCGAAAGTCGAGCCGGAGAACCCACGGCGCCTTTGCTGTCCTCGGAGGATCCGAGGCGCAACCTAGCAATAATCCTTTTGTTTGTCAAGGCGGGTCGTGGCGTCTGTCTTGGTGACCCTAGTCGATCGGCAGGCGGGGCCTGTCCGGCCGTGCGGACGCGGAGCAGAAATTCGAGCACTCGAAGGTGGCTCGCTTGACAGAAAATGGGGGCTGTGGTAAAAAAGATGGTCCTGATCCAATGAATGAACGATCATTCATTCGTAGTCAGGCCGTGGGAGTGGGTAATTCGTAGAGTCTGGTGGAGAGGCCCGGCCCCATCCCGCTGTGGATCGTTCCTGAAGCCCTGAGACACCCTGTCCGCCCCTTCTGCTAAAGGGTTTTTTAGTGTTCGAGCGGGATTTTCTCGATCCGATTTCTTCTTTTCTTAAGGTGTTTTCGGTCGGTTTCCACAAGGACTGTCTGCTGCCTGGTGGGAGTAGCAAATTGTCTTCCGTGAGGCCCAGGGTTCCCAGGAAAGGAGGTGAAACGGGTAGATACCGCGACATCTTTGCGTCCTCGTAAGGCAGGAAACAACCGTTGCGTGTGGAGGCTGCCCATTTGAGTTTGAGGAAGTCTCCGATCTTCTCAGGCAAAGTGGCAAGGAGGATAGAGAATGCCGAGCTTCGTAATCATGGAAAAGTGCGACGGGTGCAAGGGGCAGGACAAGACCGCTTGCATGCACATCTGCCCGAACGACCTTATGGTCCTGGACAAGACCACGGACCCCCAGAACCCCAAAGCCTACAACCGGGCGCCTGACTACTGCTGGGAGTGCTACAACTGCGTGAAGATCTGCCCCCAGCAGGCGATCGACGTGAAGGGGTATGCGGACTTCGTTCCGATGGGCGCGAGCGTGGTGCCTCTGCGTGGTTCCGAGGACATCATGTGGACTGTGAAGTTCCGCAACGGCACGATCAAGAGGTTCAAGTTCCCCATCCGGACCACCCCTGAAGGAAAGGCAGAGCCTCTGGCCGGCTGGAGCACGGGAACGGACGACCTGAAGAGCAATCTGCTCTGTACCGAGCCGGACTCCCTCGGATACCAACTTCCCACCCTCAAAAAGTAGACACGAGGAGGTAGAAGCATGCTGCCATCTGATTTCCAGACCGTAGAAGTGAATACCGATCTCCTGATTTTGGGCGGGGGCATGGCTGCCTGCGGTGCGGCTTTCGAGGCCGCCTATTGGGCCAAGAAGCACGGCCTTAAGGTCACGGTGGTGGACAAGGCCGTCATGGAGCGAAGCGGCGCAGTCGCCATGGGCCTTTCGGCGATCAACGAGTACATCGGAATCCGCGAAGGCGAGCATACCTGCGAAGAGTACGTGAAATACGTGCGCCAGGACTTGATGGGCGTGTCCAGGGAAGATCTGGTCTATGACATTGCCCGTCACGTGGATGGCACGGTCCATCTTTTCGAGAAATGGGGCCTGCCGATCTGGAAGGACGAAAAAGGCAATTACGTCCGTGAAGGCGCCTGGCAGATCATGATCAACGGCGAGTCCTATAAGGTCGTTGTCGCCGAGGCTGCCAAGAACGCCATGGCGACTCTGGGCGACAAGGGCCAGATTCTGGAGCGCGTTTTCGTGGTCGAGCCCCTGATGGACGGTGACCGCTGCGTGGGCGCGGTGGGCTTCAGCATCCGCGAGCCCAAGTTTTACGTTCTCAAGGCCAAAGCGGTTCTGGCTGCCATGGGCGGCGCGGTGCATGTGTTCAAGCCGCGGTCCACGGGCGAGGGTCTCGGCCGGTCGTGGTATCCTCCGTTCAACTCCGGCGCGACCGCGTATTTCACGATCAAGGCCGGAGCCGAGATGACCTGCCAGGAAGTGCGGTTCATCCCGGTGCGGTTCAAGGATGCCTACGGTCCTGTGGGCGCCTGGTTCCTCTTGTTCAAGTCTAGGGCCACGAGCGCTCTGGGCGGCGACTACATGACGGTTCGGAAGAAGGAACTCGAAGAGTGGGCTCCTTACGGACTGGCCAAGCCGATCCCGGCCAACCTCCGCAACCACCTCGGCCTGCGCGACGTGTACGAGGGCAAGGGCCCGATTTACATGCAGACCGCTGAGGCCATTCAGAACCTCGCGGCCCAGTACAAGGATGACCCCAAGGGCTTCAAGAAGAAGATGAAGGAACTCGAGAGCGAAGCCTGGGAAGACTTCCTCGACATGACGATCAGCCAGTCTATCCTTTGGGCCGCCCACAACATCCAGCCTGAGGAGAAGCCCTCGGAAATCATGGCCTGCGAGCCCTACTTCATCGGGTCCCATTCCGGCGCCTCGGGCGCGTGGGTCTGCGGTCCGGAAGACCTTATGCCTGCCGAGTACCGGAAGCAGTGGGAGCCGATCGGCGTATACAACCGGATGACCACGGTGAAGGGGCTCTTCACTGCGGGCGACGGCGCGGGCGCCTCGAGCCACAAGTTCTCCTCGGGCTCTCATACCGAGGGGAGAATCGCGGCCAAGAGCGCCATTCGCTTCATTCTCGAAAACAACGTCGAACCCAAGGTGGATCCGGCGGAAGTCGAGAAGATCAAGGCATGGCTCCTCAGGCCTCTCGAAACCTTCGCCAAGTACCATAAGCAAACCAGCGACCGGAACATCAACCCGAACTACAGCATTCCGCGCCAGCTCATGTTCCGTCTGCAGAAAATCATGGACGAGTACGCGGGCGGCGTCAGCTCCTGCTTTGCGACGAACGGGCCGCTCCTGGAGCGGGGCCTCGAGCTGATGCAAATGCTCAAGGAAGACGCCGAGAAGATGGCTGCTGAGGACTACAATGAGCTCATGCGGTGCTGGGAGAACTACACCCGTATGTGGATCGCCGAAAGCCACATGCGCCATCTGCTTTTCCGCGAGGAGACGAGGTGGCCGGGTTACTACATCCGGGCTGACTTCCCCAAGATGGACGAGAAGAACTGGCACTGCTTCGTCAACTCCGTTTACAATCCCAAGACCGGCGAATGGACGATGAAGAAGGTCCCGATCGTCAACCTGCCTGTCTGATGGTGACGACCTTCGATGCCTCCAGGCCCTTGAAAAAGGGCCTGGAGGCGCTCTTTTTCGCTTCCCGCCGTGCCATTCGGGACTGAACCGGGTTCGATCCGGTAATCCAAGAACAATCTATGAGGGTTGCTTCACGCGCAGCCGCATCAACAATCCGTCCAATCCAACATTCAAGCAAGGGAGCGTGCGAGGATGGCTGATGGAACGAACAAGGCCGCAGGAAACGGGGCCATTCTGGTCGTGGGAGGCGGGATCGCCGGCATCACGGCGGCCCTGGAGGCAGCCGAAGTGGGCGTGAACGTGATCCTGGTCGAACGGAATCCCTACCTGGGCGGCCGGGTCGCTCGGACCAATCTGTATTTTCCCAAACTCTGCCCTCCCACGTGCGGGCTGGAGATTAATTTCAAGAGAATCAAAAACAACCCGAGAATTCGGGTCCTTACGCTTGCGGAAGTGGAAGCCGTAAATGGGCAGCCCGGGTCTTACGAAGTCACCATCCGCCAGAATCCCAGGTACGTGAACGAGAACTGTACCGCCTGCGGCGCTTGCGCCGAAGCTTGCTCGATTACGGTCCCGAACGAGTTCGACCTGGACATGAGCCAGAGGAAGGGCGCATACCTTCCTTTCCCTATGGCCTATCCGGCCCAGTACGTTCTCGATCCGCAGATCCTGGGGACTGAAGATGCGAATCGATGCCTTCAGGCATGCAAATACAATGCGATCGACCTCGGCATGCAGCCCAAGGTGTTCACCGAGAAGGTTGGGGCCATCATTGTGGCCACGGGCTGGAAACCCTACGACGCCAAGAAACTCGACAAGCTCGGGTTCGGGCGCCTGCCGAACGTGATCACGAACGTTATGATGGAGCGGCTCGGGTCGCCCAGCGGCCCGACCCAAGGGAAAATTCTAAGACCCTCGGATCAGAAGCCGGTCGAGAGCGTGATCTTTGCCCAGTGCGCGGGTTCCCGGGATGAGAACCATCTGGCCTACTGCTCCGGCGTGTGCTGCCTGGCTTCGATGAAGCAGGCTACGTACGTGCGCGAACAGAACCCGAACGCCAGGATCCAGATCTTCTACATTGACGTGCGCGCCATGGGCAAGTTCGAGGACTTCTACACGAAAGTCCAAAAGGACGACAAAATCCAGTTCGTCAAGGGCAAGGTGGCCAAGATCGAGGAAGACCCGTCGAGCCGGGACCCCATCGTCGAAGTGGAGGATACGCTCTCCGGCGAGAAAATCCGGGCCCAGGCGGATCTGGTCGTGCTGGCGACCGGCATGGTGTCGAGCACCTCGGGCGAGCGGTTGCCCATGGATGTGGCTTACGACGAATTCGGTTTCATCGTTTCTGACGGGGCTCAGAAAGGCATATACGCCGCGGGCTGCGCTCGAAGGCCTGTGGACGTGGCCTCCTCCCTGCAGGACGCGACCGGCGCGGCGCTCAAGGCCATTCAATGTCTGAGGAGGTAAAGCGGATGGAAAAGAAGGTCGGGGTTTATATTTGCAGCGGATGTGGAATCGGCGAGGCCCTGGACATCGCGCAACTGGCCAAAGTGGCTACCTCCGAGCAAAAAGTGCCGGTCTGCAAGACCCACCCGTTCCTCTGCGGCGAAGAGGGCTTGGGGGTGATCCGCAATGATATGGCCCAGGAAGGCGTGAACACGCTCGTGGTGGCGGCCTGCTCCCGGAGAGCCAAAACCGATGCATTCTCCTTCGATCCGACTCAGATCTGCCTGGAACGGGTGAATCTGCGGGAGCAGGTGGCCTGGTGTCAGCCGGCTGGCGCGGACGATACCCAGATGCTGGCCGAAGACTATCTGAGGATGGGCATCGTGAAGGCCAAAAAGATGGAGCCCCTGGTGCCCTTCCGGGAGGAGATTTCCAAGAAGATCCTTGTGGTCGGCGGGGGCGTGACGGGTCTGACGGCAGCCCGAGAAGCGGCGAACGCGGGCTATGAAGTCGTCCTGGTGGAAAAGGAGGGTCAGCTCGGAGGATATTTGGCAAAACTCCACAAGAGCTATCCCCGGCGGGCTCCCTACCTCGAGCTTGAAAATACCCAGATCGACAGTTTGATTCAGGAGGTGGAGGCCAACAGCAAGATCAAAATCTACAAGGGAGCCACGATTCAACGCACGGCTGGTGCGCCGGGTCTTTTCGACGTGACGATCCAGCAGAACGGTTCCTCTGAAACCGTTCGGATCGGTGCGATCGTCGAAGCGGCCGGATTCGTTCCGTACGACGCCACCAAGCTCAAGCACCTCGGGTATGGGGAGTGCGCGAACGTTGTGACGCACGTGGAGATCGAACAGATGGCCCGGGAGGGGAAGATTCGGAGGCCCTCTGACGGCGCGGCCCCCAAGGCTGTTGCTTTCATCCAGTGCGCCGGCTCCCGGGACCCTCAGCACTTGCCCTACTGTTCTGCCACTTGCTGCATGACCTCTCTCAAACAGGCCAAATACGTGCGCTCCGCTGACCCAGAGGCCAAAGTCTACATTTTTTACAAAGACATGCGGACACCGGGTCAGTACGAGAATTTCTACAAGCAGGTCCAGCAGGACGAGGGGGTTTTCTTGACCAAAGGGGAGGTGGTCTCTGTTGTGGAAGACGGAGACAAAGGCATCCGGATCCAGGTGGAGAAGTCCCTCCTCGGCGAAAAGATCGAAGTCAAGGCGGACCTTGTGGTTTTGGCGACCGGTATGGTGCCCGTGGCCGCGATTGGCGAAGAAATCGTGGTGAAGCTGGCCGAAGAGGAGGAAGGCAAAAAAACCGAGGCTGAGAAAGAGCCGCCAGCGGACCGAATTATCCGCTCCAACATCCTGAACCTCGCCTATCGGCAGGGCCCCGAGCTCCCGGCCCTCAAGTACGGGTTTCCGGATTCCCACTATGTCTGCTTCCCTTACGAAAGTCGCAGAACCGGCATCTACCCGGCCGGAGCTATCCGTCAGCCCATGGATGGCGCTTTGGCGATGGACGACGCAACCGGCGCGGCTCTGAAGGCGATCCAATGTGTCGAGATGGTTTCTCGGGGCGAGGCGGTTCATCCCCGGTCGGGTGATCTCTCGTATCCGGAACTTTTCCTCCAGCGTTGCACCCAGTGCAAGCGGTGCACCGCGGAGTGCCCGTTCGGCATGTACGACGAGGACGAGAAGGGAACGCCCAAGCCGAACCCGACCCGGTGCCGGCGCTGCGGGATCTGCATGGGAAGCTGTCCGGAACGGATCATTAGTTTTAAGGACTTTTCCGTGGACATCGTGGGCTCGATGGTGAAGGCCATCGAAGTTCCTGAGGAGGATGAGGAAAAGCCCAGGGTCGTTTGCTTCATCTGCGAAAACGACGCCTATCCGGCCGTGGATCTCGCCGGAATCCTCCGGCTCCAATACAGTCCTTTCGTTCGGTTCGTTCCGCTCCGCTGCCTGGGAGACGTGAACATCGTGTGGATCGCGGACGCCCTTTCCAAGGGGATCGACGGCGTGATGCTCATCGGGTGCAAGTACGGCGACGATTATCAGTGCCACTTCATGAAAGGCTCTGAGCTGGCCAACTACCGGATGGGAAAGATTCAGGAGACCCTGACGCGGTTGGCTTTGGAGTCGGACCGGATCCGGGTACATCAGCTTTCGATCGACGAATACCACGAGATCCCCAAGCTCGTGAATGATTTCATGGCCAAGATCGAAGAAGTGGGTCCGAACCCTTACAAGGGCTTCTAGGAGGCGCTATCCATGACACAGCCAATGCGAATTGAACCCGATCTTGATTTTGTGCGGGACGTGATTCGCTCCGGCGGGGAAACGGTCAAGAAGTGCTTCCAGTGCGCCACTTGCTCAGTGGTCTGCCCGATTTCGCCTGGCGAAGAGCCCTTCCCCCGCAAGGAGATGATCCAGGCCCAATGGGGCCTCAAGGACCGACTGGTCCGGGATCCAGATATCTGGCTCTGCCACAACTGCAACGACTGCTCCACCTATTGCCCCCGGGGCGCTCGGCCTGGGGATGTTCTGAACGCCCTCAGGCAGAAGAGCATCGAGCATTACTCGGTGCCGGGGAAGCTCGCCCGAATGGTCTCGGACCGGAAGTATCTGCCCCACCTTTTCGGCATCCCGGCCCTTTTCTTTCTCATTGTGATTCTGTTCACGAACCACTTCGGCGACGCCTTCATTGTGTCCCACGGGCAGGAGATCAAGCTTGAGGGTCTCATCCGGTCCTGGAAGATGATTCCCATGCTGGCGGTGGACGTGATCTTTATTCTCACCAGCCTTCTGGTTGTCGGCGTCTTTGCCAACGGTGTCCTCAGGTTCTGGAAGGACATGGAAGCGTTGAGGCCGGCTCGGGTGGGGTTGATCCAGAGTGCGATCGATGTGGCCCGCGAGATCTTCACCCATAAGAATTTCAAGGAATGCACCACAAACCAGGACCGGTACCTGGGGCACTTGGGGATCTTTTACGGATTCGTCGCTCTCTTTACGGTGACCACCTGCATCTTTTTTGGAATCTATTTTCTCAATCTGGTGGTGCATATTCCGCTCACGCCTTGGCCGTGGTACAACCCTGTGAAGATCCTTGCGAACCTGGGCGCGATCGCTCTGCTCGGAGGGTGCTTCCTCGTGATTCGGAACCGCCTGCGGGGCGGCGAGGACACTCGCACTTCTTACTATGATTGGTTCTTTCTGGGGCTGGTGACCGCTGTGGGCCTTACGGGCTTCCTGGCCGAAATCGTTCGGGGCCTCGGCATCGCGTTTCTGTACTATGTGCTGTACTTTGCGCATTTGGTGTGTGTATGGGCCTTGATTGCATACTTGCCGTACTCCAAGTTTGCCCACTTGGTGTACCGGACCACGGCCTTGATCCACGCCAAGGCCAGCGGCCGGGACCTGAAGAGTACGATCCCGGTGCGGCGGCTGTCGGAAGGAGGAGGCGGTCAGGTGGCGTAGGCGGCGGGAGCCTCAGTCCCTCAGGGAGGGGTGGAAGGGGCAGGGCCACGAAAAGGGTGCGACAAGGGCCGGCTCGAAGGGGTGGGATGAAATTGGACGGAATACGACATAGAAACAGCCATCACAGATAGAGAAGCGGATCAAGAGAGGAGGTGAACCTGATTCCAGACGTGTGCTCGAAAGATTCAAGGGGCGGGCAGCCTGCGGGCTGCCGGGCCCCGGGCAGACCGGGGTGACACCAAACAAGAGGAGTTCAAGGAGGAGAAGACATGGCATTAAAACACAAAACCCCCTTGCTGGACGAGCTCGAGAAGGGGCCGTGGCCGAGCTTCGTCTCGGACATCAAGCGAGTGGCTGCGCGGAAGCCGGCCTGCGAGGATCTTCTGGGGGTCATGGAGCTCTCCTACAAAGAGAAGGAGGGCCACTGGAAGCACGGCGGAATCGTGGGCGTCATGGGATACGGTGGAGGCGTCATCGGCAGATACTGCGACCGGCCGGATTTGTTTCCTGGCGTAGCGCATTTCCACACCATGCGGGTCAACCAGCCCACGGCCAAGTATTACACCACTGCCCAGCTCCGCAAACTCTGCGACGTTTGGGAGAAGTACGGCAGCGGCATCACGAACATGCACGGTTCCACTGGAGATGTGATCCTCCTGGGAACGACCACAGACAACCTCGAGCCCTGCTTCCAGGCCTTGACCAAGGAATGCGGCATGGACCTCGGGGGATCCGGGTCGGCCCTGAGGACGCCGGAAGCCTGCCTCGGCATGTCCCGGTGTGAGTATGCCTGCATCGATACGCAGGCCTTCATCTACGACGTGACAAAAACCTTCCAGGATGAGCTCCACAGGCCTGCTTGGCCGTACAAGTTCAAAATCAAGGCTTCCGGCTGCCCGAATGACTGTGTGGCGGCCATCGCCCGGGCAGACTGCTCGGTCATCGGGACGTGGAAAGACAACATCCGGATCGATCAGGAAGCAGTCCGGGCCTACGCAGGAGGCGAGTTGGTCCCCAGCGGCGGCAGCCACGGCAACGAGAAACGGAAACTCGACATTCAGAAGGAAGTCTGCGACCTCTGCCCCACCAAGTGCATGGAATGGGACGGCAAGAAGTTGAAGATTTTCGACAAGGAGTGCACCCGATGCATGCACTGCATCAACGTGATGCCTCGGGCGCTCCGGCCCGGCCTCGACCGGGGAGCCACGATCCTGTTCGGAGCCAAGGCTCCGATTCTCGAAGGCGCTCAGATGTCGAGCGTGGTCATTCCCTTCACGCGGATCGAACCTCCCTACGAGGAGTTCAAGGAACTCATCGAAAAAGTCTGGGAGTGGTGGGATGAGAACGGCAAGAACCGCGAGCGCCTCGGCGAACTCATCCAGCGGGTCGGCATGCGTTCCTTCTTAGAGGTGATCGGCCGCGAGCCGGACCCGAGAATGGTCTACACCCCCAGGTACAACCCATATATGTTCTTCAAAGAAGAAGAGGTCGAGGGCGGCTGGCAGAGAGATATCGCCGATTACCGCAAGAGACACCAGGCCTAGGGAGGTAAGAAGAGATGGCTGAGGAAAAAAGAGTTACGGATATCGGTCCTCCTGACTACAAGAAGTTTCTGCCGCCAGTGATCCAGGAGAATTTCGGCAAGTGGAAATACCACGAAACCCTGGAGCCCGGTGTGCTCATGCATGTCGCCGAGTCGGGGGCCACACTGTATTCGGTTCGGGTGGGCGCTACCCGAGTGATGAGCGTGGATCATATCCGGGAGATCTGCGAGATCGCGGACAAGTACTGCGATGGCTACCTCCGGTTCACCACCCGGAACAACATCGAGTTCCTGGTGAGCGACAAGAACAAGCTGGAGCCCCTCAAGAAGGACTTGCGCAGCCGGGGCAACAAGTTCCCGATCGGAGGGACCGGGGCCGGGATCACGAACATTGTGCACACCCAGGGCTGGCTGCATTGCCATACGCCGGCCATCGACGCTTCCGGCGTGGTCAAGTCTGTCATGGACGACCTGTTTGAATACTTCACCTCCATGAAGCTTCCGGCCCATGTGCGGATCTCTTTGGCGTGCTGCCTGAACATGTGCGGCGCCGTGCATTGCTCGGATATCTCCATCCTGGGTATTCACCGGAAGCCCCCGCTCATCGAGCACGAGAGGCTTGACGCGATCTGCGAGATCCCGCTAGCCATCGCGGCCTGCCCGACAGCGGCGATTAAACCGGCCAAGGTGAAGGTGGGCGACAAGGAAGTGAAGAGCGTGGCCGTCAACAACGAACGGTGCATGTTCTGCGGCAACTGCTACACCATGTGCGCCGCCATGCCGCTGGCCGACCACGAGGGAGACGGGATCGCCTTGTGGGTGGGCGGCAAGGTGTCCAACACGAGGACGCCGCCGACGTTTTCGAAGCTGGCCGTCCCGTTCCTGCCGAACGAGCCGCCCCGCTGGCCGAGCACCGTCAAGACGATCCGCAAAATCGTCGAGGCTTACGCCGCAGGCGCCAAAAAGTACGAGCGGATCGCGGAATGGATCGCCCGGATCGGATGGGAGCGGTTCTTCGAGGTTACGGGAATTGAATTCAAGCACCAGCACATCGACGACTACCGGCTCGCCATGACCACCTGGAGGACCACGACCCAGTTCAAATTCTAGCATATGCCGCTAGGGGCCCCGGCTGGAGTCCTCCGCCGGGATGCCGGGTGCTTGTTGCAGAGAGTGCCGCGAAGGGCGACCCGCGAGGGTCGCCTTTCGCGCCTTGGAGCCCCTGAAAAGACGGGGGTCGCTTAGGGCACAAGAGCGATCCCTTGGGCTGCAAGAAACGGGGTTCGGAGGAGAGTGAAATCAGTAGAGCGACCGACGGACGAAAAGACGAAACGGGACGAAGGGACTGAAGCAGAAGGAGGGTGGACCGTGGCGAAGGAGCGGGAAGACGAGACCTTTGAGAGGCTTCGAAAGGAGCTCCTGATTCACCCGGATTCGGCTCCCCTGCACTACAATATGGGGCTTGCCCTAATCAGAAAAGGGGATCTGGAGGGTGCTGCCACGGCCTTCAGGAGGGCCTTGGAGCTGAATCCGGGCATGGTGGAGGCGAGGATCAACCTGGGAGGTGTCTATTTTAGGATGGGAAAAGTGGAAGCGGCGATCGAGGAGAACCGGAAGGTCATCGACACCGATCCCAGAATGATCAATGCTTACAGCAACCTCGGGTTTCTTCTGGTCCAGCAGGGCAGAATCGACGAAGGGATCCAAGTGTACGAGGAAGCGCTCCGAATCCACCGGAACGTCCCGCAGGTGTATGCGAATCTCGGGCATGCCTATTTCCTCAAAGGGGAATGGGAAAAATCGATCGAGGCCAATCGAAAGGCCTTGGCCGTTTCGGAGCGTTTCGCCCTGGCTCACCACAACCTGGCTTTGACGTATCGACAAATTGGAAAGTGGGCCGAGGCGCGCCTGCATTGCGAAGAGGCGCTTCGCCTCGGGTTTCCGGTAAGCGAAGATCTCAAGAGGGAACTGCTGGATTCGGAATCGCCAGACGGCGGGAGGGAAACCTGAGGGGGAAAAGGAAAAGTGCTCTAAGACGAGCGGAAGGTTCGGTGCCTTTTCCCGGAATGAGTTCATCATGGATGCCGGCGCGAACGAACAGGTAATCGAAAGAAAAGGGAGTTTCGTCAGGATCCGGTACCGCCTTCGGACCGATCAAGGCGAATATGTGAGGGGGGATCCGCGGGAGGGGGACGCCATCCTGGAATTCTTCACCGGCTATCGGCAGGTCCTTCCTTCTCTGGAAGAGAGGCTGATCGGCAGAAGTTCTGGAGAACGACTGCGGTTCGAAATCGGGCCTGAGGATGCCTTCGGGCAATACCGGGAGGAGCTGATTCGGGAAAAGTCCTTTGACGAATTTCCAGAAGGGAGGTCTTTGGAGGCCGGGAAGTGGGCGGTCGCGCGGGACGACAGAACGAGGGCCGCTTACGGTTACTATGTCCGGGAAAAGAAGCAGGACAGCATCATTTTGGACTACAATCATCCCCTGGCCGGGAAGACCCTGATCTACGAACTCGTGATCGAGGAAGTCCGGCCGGCGACGCACGAAGAGAGGGTCATCCTCAGACCTTGCGAAGCGGGTAAGGGTGGCGAAGGTCAGGAGGAAGAGGCGGTATGAACGATGGGCACAAAGGAGGGGGGTCAAATCCTCCTGAAGGCGATTCTTGACCCCCTTCTGAGCAGTCCATGCAGCGAACCCGAGGCGGCTCTCGAAGCCTTTACTTGATCTTCGAGTCCACGTCTTCCTGGGCAAGCTGGATCATCGTCGTGCTGCCGGTGGAAAAATACATGAGGGTGCCTTCCTCGATCATCTCGTTGATGATTTTTTTGAGGTCTTTCTTGCTCACACCCTCGACGGCGTCGTGGAGGTCGCTCATGTAAAACTTCGTCTTGACTTTTTCCTTGCTCTTGAAAAAGTCAAGAATCTTTTGTTTTACGTCTTCGTGCATGGGTTTGTCTCCTTTTCCGTTTCCATCAGTGGGCGATAACAGCCAGAAAGCACCACAGGGCTAACAAACTCTAGATCTTCGACCGGGAAATGTCAAATCCCGCTTAAGACGCTTCCGAGCGTTCGGAACCGGGCCGGGGGAAAGGCGATGGCTGCGGAAGAGGAAAGAAGAAAGCGCGAAATTTTCGAGGCCATGTCGCCAAGGCGACAGCGCAGAATCCTCGAGAAAGGATACGAGAATTGGAACCCGTTCCAGCCGCCCAAGGAACCGCCTTTGTTTTCCGAGGAGGAGCGCCGGAGATTTCGTCTGATCGCGGAGAAGTTCCGGAGATTCCTCCAACAGGCCGATCCCGAAGTTCTCAAGGCAGGTCCGTCCTCGCTTTATGTGCAGGCCGCACGGGAGATGGCCTTTGGACTCGCCCGTGGGGAGGAGAGATTCCGGGCCATGTTCGATTATTGCCGATGGCTGGTTCTCGAAGAGCAAAAGGAAAAAGGCGGGCCTGAGCCTGAAGGGAGATGAGAGCGAGGGGATGTGTGGACCTGAGAAGCCAGCCCCTGGGTGGAACTCGGATAGGCCTTCCGCTGGCCGTCAGGGTTGTTCTCCGGCAGGGGGAGGCGTGTCGGGAACGCCGGCCGGTTCGAGCGTGCTAAGCTCCGCCTCGATCGCTTGAACGGCCCGTGCGTCCTTCATTTGGCGATACAGCTCCAGCGCCTGCCGGTGGAACCGGATCGCTTCTTCGACGGCTCCTTTCTTCTTGCACAGATCGCCGAGGTTGGCATAGGTCATGGCCATCCGGTCCGGAAGGCACAGCTTTTCCCACCGGAGAAGGGCTTCCTGGAAATGGGTGAAAGCCTTGTCGTCTTCCTCGAGAATGCGATGCATCTTGGCGATTCGGTCAAGAAGCACGGCGGAGCCGAGAACATCGTCGGACGTTGAACAAAGCTCGAAAGCTTCGCGGTACCGGGGCAGCGCTTCTCGGGGGTTTTGGCGGGCCCAGTGGGAGTCGCCGAGGAGCAGACAGGCCCTGGCGCGGCCCTTGCGGTCGTCGGCCTTGGCACAAATCCTGTAGGCTCTCCTGGCGAGGATTTCGGCCTGCTCGGGGTGGCCGGCGGCCAGGTGGAGTTCTGTCAGGGAGAGGGCGACGATGGCCTCTCCGGTCTCGTTTTCGAGTTTTCTGCAGATCGTGTATGCCTCTTCCAACAAGGGGAGCGCTTCGTCAAACCGTCCCTTCTCTCGATACACATCTCCCAGGCGGAAGGCCAGGTTGGCGACCTGATGGTCGTCTCCCGCTTCGCGAAAGCGACAAAGGAGTTCGTGGAGCCGGTCCAGAGAATCCATGGGCGGTTCTCTTCCTTTTTCGTGTGGTCTATCATCTTATCGGAAACTTTGAAGAAAAACATCTCCGAGAAATGCAAAGGAGCGGGATTCGGATATGAACGGCGAGAAGAAGGCCGATTTGGCGGAGCAAGGCCATGGGCATGATGCGGCACGGGGATTGGCGGAAGTCCGCCGAATCCTCGTTCGTCGGGGCTTGTTGGAAGCCGAAGAGGATCTGTCACCATCGATGCTGGAAGATTTGGTTCACTACGCCTATTTTACGGGCTGCATAACGAAACGTAAAGTAAAAGAGCTGCTTGGGCTGACGGATGAGGAGGCCAGGGAACGAATCCGCCGGTGGAAGAGATGGCACGAGGGGAATCGGCTCTGCCATGCCCGGCAAAACCCCTTCTACGAGGGGTGGGCGGATCCGCAGGAGGAATCTGGGGCCTCCCTGGGGCCGGACAAACAGAAGCTTTTTGAAAAGCTTGGCCGTAAAGGGTAAAATATTTTTAATCGAATTTTCCAAAGACTCGTGCGAGGTTCAACGTGCCGATTTATGAATTCGTTTGCCAGCAGTGCCGGCACCTGTGCGAATTCCTGGTGAGAAGTTCCCAAGCCAAAATTGAGTTGGTGTGCCCGGCCTGCGGTTCCGAGGAACTCCAGCGGGTTCTCAGCAAGGTTTACTCCGTTGTGGCGGATGGCAACGCCGGAGCTCCTCCCGGAAGCGAGAAGTCGCCTTTGGAACAGAGATCCTGTCCCTCTGGAAGCTGCTCCACAATCACTCTGCCTGGGCATTCCCGCTAGCCGCAGGGTTTCGTCTCGTAACGTCTCCGTAAGGGATGCCGAGGCTTCGCTCCTGCCACGGATGGGAACGGTTCCCGCGAACAAGGGGCGGCCACACATCGTTCGAACGCCTCTCCAACGAAAGATCGACAGAAAGGATTCGCCATGAAGTCACCGCCTCCTGCTCGGACGCAGGCTCCCCCGTGCGCCGGAGACCTGATGGACAAGACGAGCGTGATTCGTTTTCGGTGCAGACCCGGGCTTCCCTGTTTTACCGCCTGCTGCCAGGATGTGAACATCTTTCTTTCGGCCTATGATGTCCTTCGCCTGAAAAAGCGGCTCGGGCTCCCCTCGGGGGAGTTTCTCTCCCGATACACGAAAACGCTGATCTCCTCTTCGGGCAAGCTTCCTCTTGTCCAGCTGAAGATGGAAGGGCAAGAGAAACGATGTCCTTTCGTGACTCCCGAAGGATGCACGGTCTACGAGGACCGTCCCTGGGCCTGCCGCATGTATCCATTGGACAGAACCGACGACGGAGGCAAGTTTTTCTTCCTTGCGGCAGACAACGTCTGCTTGGGCCGCAGAGAATCCGTCCAGTGGACCGTAGAGGAGTGGTTGTTGAGCCAGGAGGTAGAGCCTTACGAGGACATGGACCGGAAGTTCCAAGTGGTCACATGCAACCCCAGACTCCTTTCCGAGGGCTTGAAGGATCCCAAGCTCCAACAGATGTTCTGGATGGCCAGCTACGATCTGGACACGTTCCGGAGATTCGTGTTCGAAAGCCGATTCCTCCAGAAGTTCGATCTGGAGCCCGAAACGATCGAACTCGTCCGGACGGACGATTTCGCTCTCCTGCATTTGGCCCTGCGCTGGCTGCAATTCGGACTGGTTTGCGCGGACGTGCTCCCGATCCGGGAAGAGGTCAAGAAGCAGGAGATGGCGAGGGCCGGCAAGACGGAAGGATCGGCCGGACCGTCTTGATCAGGACATGCCCGGAGGCCCGTCTCGTGTTCCCCCTTGGAGAGGAACCCGGGGTGCCCAATTTCGGCTTGAGTTTCGGAAGAGTCTTTTCGCCGCGAGGGAGCTTTCATGCAGCAAGAGCCGAGGAGCCAAGATGCAGCTCCTGCCTGCTTCGAGCCTCTACCCGAGGAGGGTTTTCAGTTTGCCTGCCATCCATCGGTTGCCTGTTTCAATGTCTGTTGCAGGGACCTCCACCTCGTGCTGACACCTTATGACGTCCTGCGACTGAAAAGGGCGCTCGGCCTGGAATCGGGCCGCTTCCTGGAAGAGTACACGATCCCTGAAGCGGACCCGCACTGGGGCATTCCGGTGGTCAAGATGAGGATGCTTGACAGGGAAGACCGTCCTTGTCCGTTCGTGCGACCCGAAGGGTGCAGCGTGTACCCGGACAGGCCGGCTGCCTGCAGGACCTATCCTCTCGGGAGGGCGGCCAGACAGGCGCTCGGGTCCGAGGGTCCACAAAAAGAGGAACGGTATTTTCTCGTCCGGGAGCCGCACTGCCTCGGTTTTCAGGAGAACAAGAGGTGGTCTCTGGCGGGCTGGCTGAGCGACCAGGGGCTGGCTGAGTACAACGCCTGGACGGATCGGTGGATGGCTTTCCTGTCTCGATACCGTCCAGGCGCGGGCCGAGATCTGCTCGACGCCCATTGGAAGATGTTTTATATGGCCTGCTACAGCCTAGACCGGTTTCGGGAATTCGTTTTCGGGACGCGGCTGCTTCTCTTGGTGGATGTCCCGGACGAGAGAGTGCAAAGGATGCGGACCAGCGACGAGGAACTCCTCTCCTTCGCCCTGGATTGGCTGGGATTTTCGGTCTTCGGCGCCCCTCTTTTCTCCTTGCGGGGGCGGTCAGTCCACAATGCCAGGCCTTAGGTGGTCGGCCGAGCAGACGGGCAGGGGGCCTGCAAATCCATTTTCCGGGTTCAGGCTGTGTCGGTAGGACGAACGGACGCCATATTTCTGCATCATCCAGTCCCAGCCGCGCACGTAATAGGGGCAGTCGTCCTCGAAGCAGACGTACCGGATGGCGCCACCCCAGTTCGACTCAACCGGAGAGGCCCATTTCTTCATCGCTTTGCCGCAATGGGGGCACACATAGACTGGATTCGACATGCGAGGATCCTTTCCGTGGAGCACGGCGAACAACGGCCAGAGCGCCGTGCGAGAAAGTTTGGTTTCTGTACGGAGGAAACCCTTGTAACATACCGTCCCCATGCGGAAAAGTCAAAGGTGCCTCTTGGGCCCGACACGAAGTGCTGCCGTTTCTTCCGGGCCTTGTCCCGCGATTTGGCCTTTTGGCTTGGCTTGACAATTGGAACGTCCTTGTGTTAAAAAAATGGACTCTGCTGAATGAACGATCATTCAATCTGAAAGCCTGCTTCCTTCCTGCTGATAGCCTCCTCGGGGGAGGCCGGATTGCCCTTAACTGGATCATGTCAAAGGGACTTCCTCGTATCATGATTGGAGCCCTTCGGGGCGGCGCGGGCAAGAGCGTGGTCAGCCTGGGCCTGGCTGCCTGCCTGACCTCTCGCGGGAAACGCCTTTCCGTTTTCAAGAAGGGACCGGACTACATCGACTCAGCCTGGCTCTCCCGGGCGGCCTCGGCTGCCTGCTTCAATCTCGATACGTATCTCATGGGCGAGGCCGTCGTGAAAGAGTCCTTCCTGCGGCGCATCGCGGATTGCGATGCGGCCCTGGTAGAAGGAAACCGCGGGATCTTCGACGGCTTGGATCTCGAAGGTTCGCACAGCTCGGCTGCGTTGGCCAAGCTTCTGGGGCTTTCCGTGTTTCTCGTGCTCGATTGCACGAAGTCGACTCGGACTGTCGCCGCCCTGGTGAAGGGCTGCCAGGCCATGGACCCGGAGTTGCGCCTTTCCGGGGTGATCCTCAACCGGATCGGAAACGTTCGCCACGAGGCGGTCGTTCGGGCTAGCATCGAGCGCACTTGTGCCGTCCCCGTGGTGGGGGCTCTGCCCAGACTGGACGACCTGGGGCTGCCGGAACGCCACTTGGGACTGCTGCCTCCGCAGGAGCACGGAGAGGTGGAAGGGGCCATTCAGAAGAGCCGGGAGGCAATCGAGAAGTACGTGGACGTGGACCGGCTCTTGGAGCTTGCGGCGCCGCCTTTCGAAGACGCGCCCTCGGAAGGTCGTGCGGCCGGGAGCCTGCGGGCGGATTCGAATCAACCTTTCCTTTTTTCCGGGATCCGGATTGGGGTGGTTCGGGACGAGGCCTTTCACTTCTATTACCCGGAGAACCTGGAGACCCTGGTGGCGTCCGGTGCTGCCATCACGGAAGTGGATGCGATCCGCTCGCGGTCCCTTCCGCCAGTGGACGCGTTGTACATCGGGGGTGGTTTCCCGGAAAGCAGGGCAGAGGCCCTTGCCGAGAATCGTTCCCTCATGCAGTCGGTGCGCGATGCCGTGGAGGACGGGCTGCCCGTGTACGCGGAATGCGGTGGTGCTGTCTATCTTGGCAAGGGGCTGAAGTGCGGAGGACTTGTCCACCCCTTCGTGGGGGTGTTCCCCGTGGTTTACGAGCTGCACAGACGACCTCAGGGGCACGGGTATACCCTTCTGGAGGTGGATGGGGACAATCCCTTGTTTCCCAAGGGGATCCGTCTCAAGGGTCACGAGTTCCATTATTCGGGGGTCTTGGACTGGGGAGAGGAAGTCCCTCAGTTTGCCTGCAGGGTGAAGAAGGGATACGGCTTCGACGGATTCCGGGAAGGGCTCTGGGTCCGGAACGTCTACGCGACGTTTTCCCACCTGCACGCCCTCGGGGATTCGCGATGGGTCGAGCTTTTTTTGGGGCGGGCGGCCGCAAGGGCCGACTCAGCCTCGCAAGCGTGAGGTTTTAGGGGAAGGAAGTTTTTTAACCCAATTCACACGAGAACCAGAGGAGCAGGAGGAGACAAGATGCCGACAGTCACGCTGGGTGGCAAATCAATCGAAGTGGATGAGGACGGATTCATCCAGCAGCCCGAGCAGTGGGACGAGAATGTGGCTGCGGACCTCGCCAAGACCGAGGGCGTAGAGCAGATGGGCCCCGACCATTGGAAGCTCGTCAACTACATCCGAGATTACTACCAGAAATTCGGAATCGCACCCATGGTGCGGAAGCTCTGCAAGGACCTGGATTTCAAACTCAAGTACATCTACGAACTGTTTCCCTCCGGACCCGCCAAGGGGGCCTGCAAGGTGGCCGGTCTCCCCAAGCCCACCGGGTGCGTGTGAGGAGGCTTTGCGGTTCTGGATGGGAAAAGCCGGTTTCCGAGGGATGGCGGAATCGTCACCCGGGACGGGTCGATCGAATCCGCCAGCCTCGGGCAATCGGCTCTATCCGACAAAGGGGAGGGATGTTGCCAGGGCTGGCCTGCCCCCCCCGGTCCGATCGATGTGACACGACGTCGGTGGTTCCGCCTCACGGTGACTTCTTGCCGGGCCTCCAACCCGGCGAGGATTTTCCCTGGGCCCCCTTAGACTCGACGACGGCCGGCGTTGGTCCCTGACCCCGGCGAGGCGAGCAGAGAATAGAGTTCCCGCGGCATGCTGGAAGAACTGCTGGTCAGGAAGAAACGCCCCATCGTTGAAAAGTGGTTCCAACGCGTCGTGGACACCTACCCGTCGGACACGGCCCACTTTCTCCGGCGGGAAAAAGATCCTTTTGCGAACCCCGTGGGATCCGCCATCCTGGAGGGCGTGGAAGGCTTGTACGACAGATTGATTCACGGGGGCGGGGACCAGAGGGATCTCAACCTTTTTCTGGATCGGATGATCCGGATCCGCGCGGTTCAGGATTTTACCCCGTCCGGTGCCCTCCGGTTTGTCCTTTCCCTCAAGGATGTGGTTCGAGAAGAAGTGGGCAGGGAGGCGTTCGAGAAGGGCCTCGGTCGTGAACTGGAAGCCTTCGAGGGCCGGATCGACGAACTCCTGCTGGTCGCCTTCGACGTGTACATGAAGTGCAGGGAGCAGATCTACGAGCTTCGGGTGCACGAGGTGAAGGCGGAAAAGGATGCGGCTCTCCGGCTCCTGGAGAGGGCGCAAGGCAGGCAGAAGAGGCCCCTCGAAGAAAAACATTCGAACGGGTAGCGGTCCTCCAGGATCCCGTCAACCAGAAGCGAGGTGTTGGTCTATGCGTGCCCTGTATTCTTTTTGTGCCGTTCTGCTGCTGGGCCTGTTCGCCTACTTCGGCGTTGCCGTCTGGGGGCTGCAGGACCCCCTCTTCGCCATTGTGTTTCCGTACGCTGCCTTCGGTCTGTTCGCCCTGGGGATGGTTTACCGCGTTTTGAAATGGGCGAGGTCCCCCGTCCCCTTCGCAATCGCCACGACTTGCGGGCAGCAAAAATCCCTGCCCTGGATCAAAGCCAATCCGATTGAGAACCCCTGTTGCACCGCAAGCGTCATTGGCCGGATGGCTCTCGAGGTGCTTCTGTTCCGGTCTTTGTTCCGGAACACGCGGATGGAGCTGAGAAGCGGCCCCAGGCTGATCTACGGGGGGAACAAGTACCTCTGGCTCGGCGCTATGGCCTTCCACTGGACCTTTCTGATCATTCTGCTCCGCCACTTCCGTTTCTTCACCGAGCCAGTTCCCGCTTTTGTGAACATCCTTCAGAGCCTGGATGGCTTTTTCCAAATCGGGGTTCCGATCCTTTACCTGAGCGGAGTCATCCTGGCAGCGGCCCTGTCCTATCTGTTCCTCCGGAGACTGCTGGATCCGAAGGTGCGCTACATTTCGCTCGCGGCAGACTACTTCCCTCTTTTGCTCCTTCTGGGGATCGCCCTCTCCGGCCTGGTCATGAGGCATTTCACCAAGGTGGACATCGTCAAGGTCAAAGAGCTGGCCATGGGGCTGGTAAGCCTGCATCCGACGGTGCCGGAGGGGATCGGGGCTCCTTTCTATCTGCATCTGTTCTTTGTCTGCGTTCTTCTGGCCTATTTCCCTTTCAGCAAGCTTGTTCACATGGGCGGCATCTTCCTGAGCCCTACCCGGAACCTGAGGGGAGACAGCCGCCGGCACAGGCACGTGAATCCTTGGAATCCCCACGTGGAGGTCCATACGTACGAAGAGTGGGAGGACGAGTTCCGGGACAAGATGAAAGCGGCCGGTTTGCCGGTGGAGAGGGAATAAGACCATGTCAAGCGAACATCTTCCGATTCATCCCGAGGAACTGAGCCAGATCGACTACACGCCTCCGAAGAAGGACTGGATGGAAACGCCGGTCCAGTTTCGGAAAGGGACGTATTGCTACAGCGCTGCGCCCAAGAACCTCAAGTACCTGGGCATGGCCAACCCCAGAGAATGGCAGCCTCACGATGCGGACTGGAAGCTGCCGTCCGACTGGAAAAAGACGGTCCTGGACGGCATGCGGGAGAGGCTCAGCAAGTTCCGCTCCTTCCATTTGTTTATGGATATCTGCGTGCGCTGCGGCGCATGCGCGGACAAGTGCCATTTCTTCATCGGCTCCGGCGATCCCAAGAACATGCCGGTCCTCCGGGCCGAGCTGCTCCGTTCGGTCTACCGGAACGACTTCACGGCTGCGGGCAAGATCCTCGGAAAACTCGCCGGCGCCCGTCCCCTGACCGAGGACGTGATCAAGGAGTGGTTCTACTACTTCTACCAGTGCACCGAGTGCCGCCGATGCTCGGTCTTTTGCCCCTACGGCATCGATACGGCCGAGATCACGATGATGGCCCGGGAGCTGTTGAACCTGATCGGATGCAACATCAACTGGGCCTTGGAGCCCGTGGCCAACTGCTATCGGACCGGAAACCATCTGGGGATTCAGCCCCATACCTTCAAAGACACCCTGGAGTTCTTTGCGGGCGAAATCGAGGACATCACGGGCGTGCGGATCGACGTGCCCATCAACAAGAAGGGAGCCGAGATCCTTTTCGTGACACCTTCGGGCGACTACTTCGCCGATCCGGGCACATACACCCTCATGGGGTACCTCATGCTCTTCCACGAGATCGGTCTCGATTACACGTGGAGCGCGTATGCTTCCGAGGGAGGCAACTTCGGCCTGTTCAACTCCCACGAGCTGATCAAACGCCTGAACGCGAAAATCTACGCGGAGGCCAAGCGCCTCGGCGTGAAGTGGATCCTCGGGGGCGAGTGCGGCCACATGTGGCGCGTGATCCACGAATACATGGACACGATGAACGGGCCTGCGGACTTCCTCGAGGAGCCGGTTTCCCCCCTGACGGGCACGCGGTTCGAGAACGCCAAGTCCACGAAGATGGTTCATATCATGGAGTTCACGGCCGACCTCATCCGTCACAACAAGCTCAAGCTCGACCCGAGCCGGAACGACCGCCTCCGGGTCACGTTCCACGATTCCTGCAACCCTGCTCGTGCGATGGGGATCTTCGAGGAGCCCCGGTACGTGATCCGCAACGTGTGCAGGAATTTTTTCGAGATGCCGGAGAACACGATCCGCGAGAAGACCTTTTGCTGCGGCGGAGGCGCCGGGCTCGGCACGGACGAGAACATGGAAATGAGGATGCGGGGAGGGCTGCCCAGAGCGAACGCGGTCCGATACGTGCACGACAAGCACGGGGTCAACCGACTTGCCTGCATGTGCGCGATCGACAGGGCGACCCTGTCCACCTTGATGGAATACTGGGTGCCGGAGGTGCAAGTCACGGGGATTCACGAGCTCGTGGGCAACGCGCTGGTCATGAGGGGCGAAAAGAAGCGCGAGACCGACCTGCGCGGCGAGCCCCTCGAGGGCACGGAGGAATAGAACATGTACGACGGCGGAAAGATCATTCCGGGGCTCCTCGTATTCTTGTTCCTGATCACGTCGCCGGCCTGGTACAACGTGGTGACCGGCCGAGCCGATTATCGCCCTGAGCCCCAGCTTCCTTCGGACCAGAAGGAGTGCGTGAAATCGACTCCATACATGAAGGCCTTTCACATGGATCTCTTGAACCAGTGGCGGGATGATGTCGTCCGAAGGGGCGCGAGAGTCTACGGAACTGTGGGCGGGCAGACGTACGACAAAAGTCTGAGCAACACCTGCCTGAGTTGTCATGCCAACAAGGCCGAATTCTGCGACCGCTGCCACAACTACCTGGGAGTCAAGCCCTACTGCTGGGACTGCCATGTCGAGCGGAAGGAGAAGTCGTGATGGGCGTCGACAGAAGAGAATTCCTGAAAATCGCCGGCCTGTCCACGCTTCTGGGACTGGGCGGGAAGGGCGCCCTCGAAGTGCTTTCGGGGAAAGAGGCTGAGGCTTCGCTGCAGGCCGAGCCTCAGGGAGGCGTCCGGTACGCGATGGTCGTGGACATGAGAAAGTGCCTCGAGCGCGAAAACTGCCACGACTGCATGGAGGCCTGCCACAGGGAGCACAACGTGCCCCGGATGGACAATCCCCGGCACGAGATCAAGTGGATTTGGACCGAGCCTTACGAACACGCCTTTCCGGGCCAGGGCCACGAGTACACCGAGGAGCGCCTGCTCGGGAAGCCTTTCGTGGTGCTTTGCAACCATTGCGACAATCCTCCGTGCGTGCGGGTTTGTCCGACCAAGGCGACCTTCCGCACGCCCGAGGGAATCGTCATGATGGACTTCCATCGCTGCATCGGGTGCCGCTTCTGCATGGCCGGATGCCCCTATGGGTCCAGGAGCTTCAACTGGAAGGATCCCAGGAAGTACATTCCCGAGACGAACTCCGATTTCCCGACTCGGATGCGGGGCGTCGTCGAAAAGTGCAACTTCTGCGCCGAACGGCTCGTGAAGGGGTTGCCGCCCGCCTGCGTGGCGGCCTGCAAGGAAGGCGCTCTCGTGTTCGGGAACGTGAGAGATCCCGAGTCGGATGTGCGGCGAGTCCTCCGCGAGAATTTCACGATCCGCCGCAAGCCCGAGCTCGGTACCTTGCCACAAGTCTACTATATCGTGTGAGGGGGCCATGCTGGAAAAGGCGCTCGTCGGAAGTCGGAAATACTGGCTCTGGTTGTCTTTTCTCGCCGCCGTGATCGGCGTGGGGGTTCTTTGCTACCTCTGGCAGTTCTTCGTGGGCCTCGGCATCACGGGCTTGGGGAGGGACGTGTCCTGGGGGTTTTACATTGCCCAGTTCACGTTTCTCGTCGGCGTGGCCGCATCGGCCGTGATGCTCGTGCTTCCCTATTACCTTCACCATTACAAGCAGTTCGGGAAAATCACGATTCTGGGGGAGTTCCTGGCCGTCTCGTCGGTTCTCATGTGCATGCTGTTCATTTTCGTGGACATGGGGCAGCCGCTGCGCGTGCTCAACGTGATCCTCCATCCCACGCCCCACTCGATCATGTTCTGGGACATGGTGGTGCTGAGCGGATACCTCCTGCTCAACATCGTGATCGGTTGGGTGGTTCTGGACGCCGAGCACAAGGAAATTCCCCCTCCGGCGTGGGTGAAGCCGCTCATTTACGTCTCGATCCCTTGGGCTGTCAGCATCCACACCGTGACGGCCTTCCTGTACGCTGGCCTTCCGGGCAGGCATCTGTGGCTCACCGCGATCATGGCGGCCCGGTTTCTCTCGTCCGCCTTCGCCTCCGGACCGGCCCTTCTGATTCTGCTCTGCTTTGTCGTCCGGAACCTGACCCGGTTCGATCCCGGCAAGGAGCCGATCCAGAAGCTCGCCCAGATCGTCTGCTATGCGATGATCCTGAACGTGTTCTTCGCGCTTCTGGAAGTCTTCACGGCTTTCTACAGCCAGATTCCCTCGCACATGCATTCGCTGGAATATCTTTTCGTGGGGCTCGAGGGGCACGGGCGGCTCGTCCCGTTCATGTGGACCGCTGTGGTGCTGGCCGTGGCCGGGATCGTGCTGCTCATCGTTCCATCGACCCGGCGCAACGAAAAGACTCTGGCTGTCGCCGCTGCCGCGGTCTTCGCCGCGGCGTGGATCGACAAGGGGATGGGCCTTGTCGTCGGCGGTTTTGTTCCCAACCCCTTTGAGAAGGTTGTGGAATACGCTCCGACGCCTCCGGAGCTTCTCATCACGCTCGGGGTCTGGGCCGTCGGGTTTTTCGTTCTCACGGTTCTTTACAAGATCGCGATTTCCGTCAAGGAGGAACTCGCGGCCTGATCCGGACTTCTTCAAGGGCTTCCGGCACGGAAGGGAGGATGAACGGCTGCTTTTGTTGTCTGTAGGTGGGGTAAGAGGTAACACAACAGAGGCCAGAGCGGCGGAGGGCGCCGCAGGAAAGGAGTGTCGGTCGTGTACGAGGTGAACATCGACAAGGAAAAGTGCACGGGCTGCGGAGAATGCGTTGACATCTGCCCTGCCGGCGTTCTCGAACTGGTGAACGAGAAGTCGGAACCCACCAAAGTCGAGGAATGCCTGGGGTGCGAGAGCTGCGTGGAAACCTGCCCGGAAAGCGCCATCGAGGTCAAAGAGACCTGAGCCTCCCGGGGTCTGCCGGACCGGGCAGTTCCCGAACCCAAGGGGACTCCCGATCCGGCGGCCGGCCTCCCTGCGCCTTCTCTTCCGCTGTCCTGCCAGGCTGCCTCTTCAGGGGCTGCAGACGAAACCTTGCAGGGTGTGCCCCCTTCAGAGACGCCTGCGCGCCCGAGTCCATCCATCCGCCATCCTGAGAAGGAGGCGAAAATCCCCGGACAAGGCCCGCTCCACGGCCTTGGAATCGAGAATCCTTTGGAGAATCTGCCTCCGGCCGGGCCCGGAGGCAACTGTGGCCTTCAGAGCGTTCCGGATGGATCCCAACTGCACGAGCAAGGGGCCGTAGGAGGCCGGAAACAATTTCTCCAGGTCCTCGCGGATCCTTCGGGCCAGAGCGGGGCACTGGCCGCCGGTGGAAACCGCGATCTGCAAGGGTCCTCTTCGGACGACCGCCGGCACGAAAAAGCTGCACAGCTCCGGCTCGTCCGCCACGTTGACAGGTCTCGCCGCAGCCGCAGCGTCCTGGGCCACGGCCTGATTCGTTTCCGGGTCGTCCGTGGCCGAAAAGACGATTTCGTATTCGGCTGCCTCCCCCCTTCGATAGGGCCTCTCGTGGCGAGGGATGTGGTTCGCGGCCAGCCAGTCCCGAAAGGCGGGGTCGAATTCCCTGGATACAACCGTCATTCGGCACCCCGCTTTCTCGAGGGTCTCGGCTTTGCGGAAAGCGACTTCTCCCCCTCCAACAAGGAGGATCCTCTTCCCCCGGAGGTCCAGAAAGGCTGGGTAAAGGGTGGGTTTTTCAGGTTCCATCATCCGCCGTTCCGGGCGGCTTGACCCCTTGCCGAGGCTTCCCCTGCTGAAGGCCGAGGAATTTCTCCCGGAGTCTCACCACTTCCCCGATGACCACGACCCCGGGCGGCTGGAGTCCCGCTTCGTCTTTTTTGGCCGCGATGTCGGACAGCGTGCCGGTGAGGACCTGTTGTTCGGGGTACGTTCCACGCGTCACGATGCAGGCCGGGGTCTCAGCCGGACGACCGGCGGCGAGAAGTTCTCGGGTGATGGCGTGGAGATTCGTCATGCCCATGAGAATGACCAGGGTGCTGTCCGTGGGGCCGATCAGGTCGTACCGGACGCGGGTGAGTTCCTTCTTGAAGGTCTCGTGCCCGGTAATGATCGAAGCCATGGAAGAAAATTCCCGGTGCGTGATGGGGATGCCGGCGTAGGCCGGCACCGCAGTGGCGGAGGTCACGCCCGGGACGACTTCCCAGGGGATTCCGTTCTCGACGAGGTGAAGGACCTCCTCGGCGCCCCGGCCGAACACGAAGGGATCCCCTCCCTTGAGCCGCACCACAGATTTCCCCTCCCGGGCCTTGAGCACCATGAGGGCATTGATCCGGTCTTGGGGCACCGTATGGTGGGTACATTCCTTGCCGACATAGAAACGTTCCGCCCCCGCGCGCATCTGGCTTAAAATGTCCGGGTGAACAAGGCGGTCGTAGATCACGACGTCAGCCTGCCGGACGAGGCGCAAGCCCTTGACCGTGATGAGTTCCGGGTCTCCCGGCCCTGCGCCGACGAGGTACACTTTGCCTTGTTGCACGGAATCTCTCCGCACTGTGGGGGCGTGCTCGATCATCCCGACTCTGACGACGGGATTCTGCGCTGAGGTGGCATGGGGTAGAAACGGTCCACGAACCTGTGGGTTCTCAACCCCAGGGCTTCCCGCTGCACGATATAGGCGTACCGGGCCCGCTCGGCTCTCTGCCAGGCCTTCCGGTAGGCCTTTAGGGCCTCTTGCTTTTCTGAGGCTGTGCCTTCGCCAAGGCACGCCTGGAGCAACATCTCGGTTTCCCTGAGAAAGGCCAGAGCTTCTTCGAGACGTTCGCCGCTTCGGGCCAGGGCGCTTGCGGCCTCTCGAAAAAGCTCGACGTCGATCGGAGTCATCTCGCGGACGCTCTTGTCGAGGATTCCCATTCCCTTGGCTCCTTTTGTTGTATTTTGCCCTTTGCCTGGCAGACGATCAAGGGAAGGGATCCGCGGCGTCTTTCGATGGGTCTTCCTGGAATTTGTCCGGGAGGCGCTATAGAATATGCTTGTCCCATCTTACGGCACCATGGGTTTGCCGGGGCGGGAGAAAACCTTCCCGCTCCGTTTTTTTAAGGGGCTGTTCCCAGGAGAACGCTTATGGCCTCCATTCTCGACAAGCTCTCGGAGCCAATAGTGGATTGCCTTCGCCGGGAATTCGGCGGGGTCCTGGATCTGGACCCGATGGTTCTTCGCGTCGTGCCCACGGCAAATCCGAAATTCGGGGACTACCAGTTCAACGGCGCCATGGCCTTGGCCAAGCAGGCGCGCACGAAGCCGAGGGAAATCGCGGAAAAGGTCGCCCGGGCCATCGAGGGGATGCCTTGGCTCGAAAAGGCGGAGATCGCCGGCCCGGGCTTCGTGAACCTGTGGATTCGAAAAAGCTGGCTTTCAGCCGAGATCCGCGACGTCTACGGACAAGAACGCCTTGGCGTGGACCTTCCGGGGCGGAACCGCCGGATCGTCATCGATTACTCGAGTCCGAACGTGGCCAAGCCCATGCACATCGGGCACATCCGTTCCACGATTCTGGGCAACGCCCTGGACCGGATGCACCGTTTTCTCGGGTACGAGGTCATTGCGGACAACCACATCGGCGATTGGGGCACCCAGTTCGGCATCCTTTTGGAGGGGTACCGCCGGTTTGCGGATCCGGCTCGGTTCGAGGAGGATCCGATCGAGGAACTCGAACGGGTGTACGTGGAGATGTACGCCCTGGCGCGGCAGGACGAAAGGCTGATGGAAAAAGCCAGGAGGGAACTCGTTCGCCTGCAGCAGGGAGACCCCGAGAACCGCGCGCTGTGGGAGCGGTTCGTTCAGGCCTCTCGGAAGGAGTTCGACCGGATCTACGCCCGGCTCGGCGTGTCCTTCGATTTCACCTTGGGCGAAAGCGCCTACCAGGAGCGTCTCGGGCCTCTCGTGGAGGACTTGCTCGCCCGGGGCCTTGCCAGAGTGAGCGACGGAGCCGTGGTGATCTTTCTCGAGGAGGACGGCCTGCCGCCTTTTCTTATCCGAAAAAGCGACGGAGCCTTCAACTACGCCACGACTGATATCGCCACTCTCTTGTACCGGCAGGAGCGGTGGGATCCGGAGCGGATCCTGTACGTGACGGACGAACGGCAACAGCTCCACTTCCGCCAGCTCTTCGCCGTGGCCCGACGGTTGGGCATCCGCGCCGAACTCGAGCATGTGGGGTTCGGCATCATGCGCCTGCCCGAGGGGACCTTCTCGACTCGGGACGGAAACGTCATCCGCTTGGAAAAACTCCTCGACGAGGCCGAGCGGAAGGCGTACGAGGTGGTCGATCAGTTGAACCCGGGCCTGCCCGAAGAGGAAAAGAGGGAAATCGCCAGGAAAGTCGGCTTGGGCGCGGTCAAGTACGCGGATCTCAGCCAGAACCGTCAATCGACGATCCTCTTTACTTGGGAGAAAGCCCTTTCCCTGGAGGGCAATTCGGCTCCCTACCTTCAGTACACCTGTGCACGCATTCAGAGCGTGTGGCGCAAATACCGGCAGGAGTTGGGAGGGGGCGATCTTCTTGGGGCCGAGGTGTCCGTTCAGGAGGAGCTGGAGCTCGAGATCGCCAAGAGAATCCTCGAGTTCCCCGAACACCTCCGGCGGGCCGTTTCCGCCTCGAGGCCGAATCTGCTCACGGATTACCTCTTCGACCTGGCTTCCCATTACAATCGGTTTTATCAAAATCTGCCGTTCCTGAAAGCCCCTCCCGGCACGCGGGAAACCCGGCTCGTGCTGTGCGGTCTGGTCGACAGGGTCTTGCGGAACGCTCTAGCCCTTCTCGGCATCGAAGTGCCCGAGAGGATGTGACCGGGAGAGGCAGGAACGAGGGAGCGCTGAAATGGACAAAGAGGTTTTTTCAGGCCTTCGAAATCTTGGCGGAGGAGCGAGGCCCGGTGGAGACGGGAAAAAACCGGCACCGCCCGGGGGCGATTTCCAGAAAAAACGGATCCATTTCAGCCTCTGGTATTTTCTCGGGGCTCTGCTGGTGCTCATGCTCATTCAGAATTACCTCGCCAAGAAAGGCGTGATGGAGGTTCCCTACAGCGAGTTCAAACGGTGGGTCGCCGAGGGCAAAGTGGAGTCCTGCTGGATCCAGGAGGAGCGGATCGAGGGTACGCTCAAGGAGCCCATCCGGCCTCCGGAGGGGAGCAGGGGGAGCGGGAGAGAAAGCAAGTCCTTTGTGACTGTCCGCGTGACCGATCCGGATCTCGTCAAGGAATTGACCGCCGCCGGTGTCCAGTTCCGAGGGACCTTGAGCCCCAGCGGGCTGCAGACGTTCCTCATGTACTGGGTGCTTCCGCTCCTTTTCATGTTCGTGATCTGGGGCTACTTCATGCGGAAGATGAACCCCGGCCTTTCGGTGATGGCTTTCAAAAAGAGCAAGGCCAAAATTTACGGCCAGAACGAGACCGGCGTGACCTTTCAGGACGTGGCCGGGATCGAGGAGGCCAAGGAGGAGCTCAAGGAAATCGTCGAGTTCCTGAAAAGCGCCGACCGTTACAAGGGACTCGGCGCGCGGATTCCCAAGGGGGTTCTCCTCGTCGGCCCCCCGGGCGCAGGCAAGACCCTCCTGGCAAAGGCCGTTGCCGGAGAGGCCGGAGTCCCCTTCTTCAGTATGAGCGGCTCTGACTTTGTCGAGATGTTCGTGGGACTGGGCGCGGCCCGCGTGCGGGATCTCTTCGAGCAGGCCGTGCGCAACGCGCCCTGTATCATCTTCATCGACGAACTCGACGCCCTGGGAAAAGCCAGAGGTTTGAATCCCCTGGGCGGGCACGACGAGCGCGAGCAGACCCTGAACCAGCTCTTGGTGGAAATGGACGGCTTCGAGACGAACCAAGGGGTCATCATCATGGGCGCGACGAACCGGCCGGAGATTCTGGACCCGGCCTTGCTCAGGCCGGGCCGGTTCGACCGCCAGGTGCTGGTGGACCGGCCGGACCGAAAGGGGCGAGAGGAAATTCTCAGGGTCCATGCCGCCAAGGTCAAGCTGGCCAAGGATGTGGATCTCCAGGCCGTGGCGGCCAGCACGCCGGGCTTTGTGGGAGCGGATCTGGCCAACGTGGTCAATGAGGCGGCTCTCCTGGCGGCCCGCAAGGGCAAGCAGGAGGTGGAGATGGCGGACTTCAACGAAGCGATCGAGCGCGTGGTCGCCGGGCTCCAGAAGAAGAACCGCCTCTTGAACGAAACCGAAAAGCGCATCGTGGCGTACCACGAGTGCGGCCACGCCGTGGTGTCCACGGCCGTTCCGGGCGCGGACCCGGTGCGCAAGATCTCGATCATACCCCGGGGGATCTCGGCCCTGGGCTACACTTTGCAGATGCCCACCGAGGACCGGTACCTCCTGACGAAATCCGAGCTGCTGGGCAAGATGGCCGGTCTGCTGGGAGGCAGGATTGCCGAGGAAATCGTGTTTCAGGAGGTCTCCACCGGAGCGCAGAACGATCTCCAGAGGGCGACCGACATCGCCCAGCGGATGGTCAAGGAGTACGGCATGAGCGAGCGTATCGGCCTTGTGACCTACGAGGCGCCCCGGCAGGCGTTTCTGCCCGGGGTTCCCATCGCTCGGGAAAAGGCCTTCAGCGAAGAGACGGCCCGGGAGATCGACAAGGAGGTCGAACGGATCATCGAGGAGACCTACCACAGGGCTCGCAACATTCTTATCCAGAACCGCGGCCTCCTGGATGAAATGGCGGCCAGGCTTCTGGAGAAGGAGGTCCTGGAGGGAGAAGAACTTCAAGGATTTCTCAACCGAGTCCGCAAGGCCCCCTGAGCAGCTTCTTGCTCCGTGTGTGAGCTTTTCGGCTCAGAGGATTTCCCGGCGCATCGGCCCAAATTGCTCCCCTCTTGTCCGGAATTCGACGCCGCGCCATCCAGCGGTATAGAAAGCTCCTCCTCTGGAAGCAGGCCTGTCTACCCTCGACGCCAGGCTCTAGGAGGGGCTGTGGGATCCGGTTGAGGCAAGCCGCCTCGGGGCCCCGGGCCCTCACGCATACCGTGTGATGGAACCGGTCCACCTTGACCGGATTTCGTCCGCTGGACAAGTACGGCCTTCTTCCCCCCCTGCAGGCGTTGGCCCGGGGGCTCTGCGTCTGCGCGAGGAGAGGCCGTGGTCGCCGCCTCAGCCGGACGAGCCACCCCGGTTGACCAGGAAGAGGCTCAACTCGGGCCAGTAGGTGATGACGAGGACCGAAAGGACGAGCATGAGGATAAAGGGCAGACAGGCCGCTGTGATCTGCAGGATGCCCCGGCGGAATCGGTAACTCGAAATGAACAGGCCCATGCCGAACGGGGGCGTGAGGTATCCGATCTGCATGTTGGCCAGGAACACGATGCCCAGGTGGACCAGGTCCACGCCGTACCGTTGGGCGACGGGCGTGATGATCGGAACCACGACCACGAGGGCCGAGAAGATGTCGAGAATCATCCCCAGGACGAAAAGAAAAACGTTCAGAAGGACGAGAAAGACGATCCGGGAGCCGATGAATTTCTGGATGAAGGCGAAGATCCGCGTCGGCACGTCGACATCGATGAAGTAATTCGTGGTGGCCATGGCTGCGGCCACGATGATGAGGATCCCCCCGACCATGACCATGCTGTCGCGGATGACCTTGCGGAGTTGAGCCAGGGAGATTTCCCGGTAGAGGAGAACTTCCGCCACGAGAACCCAAAAAGCGGTCACCGCGGCCGCCTCACTCACCGCGAAGAAGCCGCTGTAAATCCCTCCGAGCACCACGAGGGGGAGCGGAATCTCCCATCGCGCTTCCCAAAAAGCTGCCCCGAGTTCCCGCAGGCTTGCGGACGTGCGGGGCACGCCCGAGCGACGGGCTGCCGCCACGCCATAGGCACACAGGACTCCGACCATGAGGAGGCCGGGAACCAGGCCCGCCAGGAACATGTCCGAAACGGGCGTCTCGGTGATGACTCCGTAAAGGATCAGAGGGATGCTCGGGGCAAACAGGAGGCCCAGGCTGCCTCCCGTGGTAACAAGCCCCAGGGAAAAATTCTCGGCATACCGGTCCTCGATGAGAGCCGGGAGCAGCAAGGCCCCCAGAGCCACGATCGTGACCCCTGAGGCGCCGGTGAAGGCCGTAAAGAGCGAACAAGCCACGATCGATACCACGGCGAGCCCGCCGGGCATCCAGCCCAGGAATGCCCGGGAGAGCCTGACCAGACGGCCGGGTGCGCCGCTCTCTCCCAGGAGGTACCCTGCGAAAGTGAACAGAGGGATCGTGATCAGGATGAAATTGCTGGACAGGCGGAACAGGTCGGTTCCCACCACGGAAAGGGGAGTCCCGTCCGCGTGCCATCCCAAGAGCGCCACTGCCGCAAACACGCAGAAGATCGGCGCGCCCAGGAGCAGGCAGAGGCCCGTGGTGAGAGCGAGCAGGGGGATCACTTCGCGGGTGCTCCTCGAAGGGAATCCTTAAGGTTCCGGATGGCGAACCGGCCGAACCGGACAGCCATGATGGAAAAAGCGGCTGGAAGGGTTGCAAGGGAGGCCCAGACCGGCAAGCCGGTTACGATCTGGCCCAGCTTCGGATCCCGGAATTCCTGCAGAAAGACCTGGAACGTTGCGTAGGTGAGCAAAGAGCAGACAACGGTTGCGAAGGTGTCGCAGAAGAACCCCACAGCGGAGCGCGGTCTGCCTGTCAAGAAGCGCGAGAGGGCGTCCACCGTGATGTGGTTGTGCTCGCGGGTGGCAACCAACGCGCCCAGCAGCGCGACCCAGAGCAGCATCTGCCGGACCAGGGGCTCGATCCAGACAAGGCCGACACTGAAAAGGTTCCTCAGCAGAATCTGAACAAAGGCGAGCACGATCATGGCCACAAGGAGCAGCACGAGAAGATTGTCCTCGATGCGGGCGAGCGCGATTCGGCGGGGTCTAGCAGGGGAGGCCATTTCCTACTTCTCCGCCCGTGGGTGGGAGCTTCTGTATTCCCGTATGTACTGCTGCATCTCGGCCAGGGCGTCGGCGGGGAACTCTTTGTCCGACAGATTGGCGTTGACCTTCGCGATCAGCTCTTCGAGCTCCCGAAGGGCCTCCGGCGCGACCGGAACGAACTGGATCCCCTGCTTTGCAAGGGTCTGCCGGGAGTCGAGGTTGTTCTTGCGGATGTCCATTTTGAGTTTGAGGAAGTACGTGTCGATGGTTTTCTGCACGGCCTCCCGGTACATTTGGGGGATCGTTTCATATGCGTCCCCCGTCACCATGAGGAGCCCATAGATATACAGAAGGGGCGTATCCGTGATGTATCGAATCCGGGTGTGCCATTGGAGAGCGATCGCGCCGACAAAGGAGTTCGCAACCGTGTTGATCTGGCCGGTCTGGAGAGCGACCAGAACGTCCGAGATCGACAGAGGGATCGGGGGCACGCCCATAAACTCGAAGGCGGACTGCCCGACCGGATCCCCTTGGGGAATCCATACCTTTTTGCCCTTTAGATCCGCCAGACCCGCAATCGGCTCCACGGACATGAGGTACCCGAAGCCGACCTCGAGCCAGCCCAAGACCTTGTACCCTGCCTGCTCCAGGCTGCGCTGAAACCGTGGCGCCATTTTGGCCAGAACGAAATCCACCTCGTCGTAGCTGTTGAGGGCGAGAGGGATGTTCAGGACCCGAAGGTCCGTGCAGATCGTGGAAACCTCTCCGGCCGTGAACTCTCCGCCCTGGATCTCTCCGCTCTGCATCTTGAGCAAGAGGTCCCGGCCGGTTCCCTTGACTCCGCCGTAATAGATCTTGAATTGCACTTCTCCCTTGGTCTCCCGGGCGATTTCTTCGGTCATCTCGGTGACGATCCGGGCCGACTCGAAATTGGCCGGAGCCTTGGTGGCGATCTTGATTCTCACCGCAAGGGCCGAATCCGGCAGCGCTGCCAGGCAAAGAGCCAGAACCAGAGGGTGCACAAGTCGCGTGGGTCGAAACATTCCCTCTACCTCCATGGAAAGGGCAAATCGCCGCAGCACGCGTCCCGTCGCGGCCGGCTCCATTTCAGTCGAAATAGCCTTCCTCGCGCGCGCGGGCGGCGAGCGCCTCCGCTTGGCGCTGGGCCAAGAGATTCATGAGGGTCAGCTCCGGGACGGAATCCGCCGGGGACCGCAGGACCGTTTCGAGGAGACCGAAAAAGAGGTCCTTGTCGTAAACGAGCAGGGCGTACTGTTTCGCATAGAGAACATAAGAGGGGAGGAACTTCCCTTGTCCGAGTTCGAGGGCCCGCTCGAAATGGCTTCGGGCTTCCTCTGGCCTGCCTCCCAGGGCAGGCGGCCGGACGGTCAGCAGGGCTCCTAGAAAAGCGTGCGCCGCGCCGTAGGAGTATGTTTCGTCCAGTTCGAGGACTTTTCGAATGAGGCTCTCCACCTTGGGCAGGTCGGCGAGTGCGTCCGTGGAGGATGCGTTGGCTTGAATCCATCCTGCCCAGCTCGCGGCGGCCTGGAAGAGAAAGGGAACGTCTTTGTTGCGGAAGGAGGGCAGACAGGATTCGAATTCTCCGTAAGGGCTCTCCCGAACCTGCGCGAACTTTCGGTTTTGCAGGCTCAAGGCTCTCAGGGCATACGTCTTGGCTTTTTCCGCCAGGATCCTGTTCCGCTCGGGATTCTTGTCCGCGACAAAGGCCGAACTGTAGGCGGAGTAAGCCTGCGCGGCGGCCAGCAGGAAATTCTTGTTTTCCGGGCTGTGCCGGATCAGCCCGTCCAGGGCGAGGAGGAAGGCCGGAACCCCCTGTTCGGCCAGATCGAGGTCCCTTTGTTCGAGAAAGGATTTCGTCAGGTCCTCGAAAAAAGGCCGCGTATAATGGCCGGCGATCCGAGCGCATCCGGCCAGAAACAGGCCAAGAACGCAACAGACGAGGAACAGTGAGCCGCGGTCCCAACGCCTCTGGGCCCTCATACCGATTCTCTCCACAACCCTTGGATTTTGGCTCACCGTCTGCAATAATGAAAGCCCTCTCCATGGGCGGAAAAGGGCTTTTCTCATTCTACGAACGCTGGATCGCAAGTCAACCCCCTGTTCTGACGCCCTTTCCGGTCCCAGAGGCATCTGCCGAAAGGCGTAACCTCGCCGGGAAGGAGGGTCGGCGCTCGGCTGGGATGGCCCGGCTTGAGCAAAATCATGAGACATGAGAACCGAATGAAGCCCGTGAAAATTCTTATCGATCCGTTCTATGTGAACGGTTGGCCCTATCACCTGCTCCCCAGGATTTTGCTGTCGAAGGGTGCCCCCCTGAAAGCTTTGAGCCGTCTGCTTCCTGGAGACGGCCTTGGCCCTTTGCCCCGGTGGGCCTTTGGTCCTGGAGGCTTCGATGGCATGGATCTCGGGTTCTCCTATACGCGTCTTCTGAGGCCCGACCTGAGCCTGCGGGATCGGGTCGTGGCGCGGTACAGGAGATCCAGGTGGCCGGTTTTTGCTTTTCACGCCACCTTCGGGGGAGGGGCCCGCCTTTTCGCGGATACGGCCATGGAGCTGAGCGAGGGGAACGAAAGGGCTCGCAGAGGGCTCCGAAGCCAGATTCAGGCCGCCGCGGCGATTTCAGGCAGAGGGGCGATTCTGGTGGTTCACTTGGGGGCAGTGCTGGATTCCGCGCGGCGATCCTTGGAGAGAGCCTTGCGGGTTCTGTCGGATGTCCTGCCCGAGGCCGAGGAGAGGGGAGTGATTCTGGCCCTTGAAAACATGCCGAGCCCGGTGAGGGGCCGTTTTTACCTGGGGGCTGATTATCGGGATCTGCAACGGGCTCTTCGGGATCTGCCTTCCCCCTGCCTCAAGGTGTGCTTCGATTGGGGGCATGCCAATCAGTACGCGGGCCTCTTCGCGGAGCAGACGGGCAAGAGAGACGTTTCGGGCTATCGCAAGACCTTCGGCTATTGCAGGGAAATGGTGGAGGAATTGGGGCCGGAGATCGTCTATGCCCATATCCACTACAACCGGAGCCATTGCCGGGACCTGGCGAGCGCCGGCCCGGCCAGCGGGGATGAACACATGCCCCTTAACCGGATTCCTCCTGAGGAGCTCCCAGCTTTTTCCAGTACCCTGCGGCTGTTGTTCGAGAGATCCTCCATCCGGGAAACGGGCAGGGCAAACCTGGAACTCATTCCCCGCCGGGTCTTCGGGCGGTACCCGGTCTTCCCCACTGGCAGTTCCCGGTGCGAGCAGATGGCCAGTTTGGGCCTGCTTCGGGCCCTCGTCGAAGAACAGCACGGCCCGTCTTTCCTAGGCTGGTCCTGCTCTTTGTCGCAGGAAGGTTTGTCCGTTCGACACTCGGAGGTGGCCCGTGGCAATCCGGCATCCCCTTAGGGGCTATCGTCTCAGGGTCATTCTCTTCGCCGGACTGATGGTCGTCCTGGTGCTTGCCAGTATCGGGTTCACGTTGGGCGTGGTCTGGTACTCGAAGCGGACGACTTCGGTGCTTGTCGAACGGGATTTCAGGGTGCGTCAGATCGGGCTTTCCTTTGTGGACATCCTGCTCTCCATGGAGCGCAACCGGAAGAAGTTCCTGTTGTTGAAAAAGCAGGAATACAAGGACCGGTTCTTCCAAGACCTGCGGCGCCTGGGGACTGGCCTGGAGGAACTGGAGGGCCTCGGCCTGACCGATGCGGAGCGGTCCTGCTGGGTTCGGCTGAGAAGCTTCTGGGAAGGCCTTCATGCCGAGGACCCCTTCGGGGAGGCGCAAGGCGGAGAGGGAGCGCAGGCTTCGGCCGAAGTTCCCCTGGAGGAAGTGCACCGGCTTCTCGGCGTGAACCAGGAAAGCATGAGAGCCCGCATCGATGAGATGCGCCGGCTGGAGGGCGAGACCATCCGGCTGGGGATCCTGTGGGGAGGCCTTTCACTGCTTGTGGCAGGAGGGCTTTCCTTTTTTCTGGTTCGATCGGTCACGGTTCCCATCGGTCTCCTGCGCGACGGCACGCGGGAGATTGCCGAAGGGAGATTCGGTCACCGCATCGCGCTGAGCAGTCCGGATGAGCTGGGGGAGCTGGCCGAGGCCTTCAACCTCATGGCCGAAAGGCTCCAACACCTCGACGACATGAAGGCGGACTTTATGGCGATGGTCTCCCACGAGCTCAAGACGCCTTTGACGTCTATGAAGGAGGCTGTCGAGCTTCTTCGCGAGGAAGCGGTGGGGCCCCTCAACGCGAAGCAGAGCCATCTGTTGGACATCAACGCTCAGGGGATCCAGAAGCTCGCTCACCTCGTGGACGAGATTCTGAGCCTCACCCGGATGGAAGGAGGCATGCTGGACCTGTGCCGGACGTGGACGGACTTCGGCCGCCTCCTGGAGGAGCGCCTCGTTTCGTTCCGCCTGTTGGCCGAGAAGAAGCGCGTGGCCCTCCGCTCCAGCTTGCGTCCAGACCCTCTTCCACTCATTGAGGCCGACGGGGAGAGGCTGAAACAGGTTCTGGACAATCTGCTCGACAATGCCATCCGGTTCACGCCGCCGGGGGGCGTGGTTTCGATTGAAGTGGAATACAGGGAAAAAGGCTTGCCTGGGCAGAGGCCTAGAGAGAATGGAGGCGGATGGACATCCGGGGCGGGGTTGGTGTGCCGCGTCTCAGACACCGGCGAGGGCATCCCCCCGGCGGACCGGAAGCGGGTTTTCGAGAAATTCTATCAGGTCCGCACAAAGGCGAGACGGGGGAGCGGGAGCGGTCTGGGCCTCTCGATCGCCAAGCACATCATTGAGGGCCACGGCGGAGCCATTTGGGTCGAGGATGCGGTGCCCCGCGGAGCCTCCTTTGTGTTTACCCTTCCCCAGGAGCATGCCGAAAGAGCGAGGGCCTCTGCAGCGGATGCCGGCGCCCGAGAGAACCGGGCGCCGAGGGCCGGACGGGGAGAAGACCTCGTCCTGTCGGAGTGACCATGAACGCGCGTCGTTTCTTTGCCGGTTTCTGCCGGTCAAAGGCAGCGATCTGGGTCCTGCTGGCCACCGCGGCCTGCCAAGGGCTTTGGGCTTGCAACCTGGTATCGAAAGCCCCTGAGCGCGAGGCCGTCGTCGAGCCTGAGCAGAGGATGCCGATGGATGAGGCCGCTCTGGAGGCGGCGGCTTTTCATCACGGGCGGATGCTGCTGGAGGAGGGAAAGTGGAAGGAGGCCCGGGAGATCTTCGAGAGGCTCCTTCAGTCGCCGGAGCCGTGCGCCCTGTGTTCCCGAGCCTACTTTTACCTGGGCCTCGTCGAGCTGCTCGAAATGACATCGCCGGCCGAGCTGGAGAAACATCGAGATTATATGCGGGCGTACACTCTAAAGTATCCCGGCGGACCCTGCCAGAGGAACGCCGAACGAATCGTCGAGATCCTGGACGCTCAGATCGAGCGGTTCCGCCGTGAGTCGGAGAAGGCGAGGCAGCTTGCTCGCAGGCTCGAAGCCCGGGAGAAAGAAATCGAAACCTTGAAGTTCCAAATCCAGGAGCTGGAAAAGATTCACGAGGAAACCGAAAGAATGCCGAAAGCTCTGGAGCTTAAGGAAAACAGGTGAGCAAGACCCATGGCGAATATCCTTGTGGTAGACGACGACGAGAACATCCTTGAAGTCATCCGCGCCCGATTGGAGGCAAACGGATACCAGGTCGAGACCTGTTCGGACCCTCTGGAGGCCTTGGCTGTGGTGCGGGAGCAGGAGTGCGATCTTGTCGTGAGCGACGTGCGGATGCCGCAGATTGACGGGATCGAGTTTCTCCGCCGGGTGCGCCAGCTCAGGCACAGGGTGCCCGTGATCCTCCTGACGGCCTACGGGACGATCCCAAGCGCGGTGGAGGCGATCAAAGAAGGAGCCTTCGATTACCTCACCAAGCCGTTCCAGGGCAAGGAGCTCCTGAAAACCGTCGAAAGAGCCCTTGGAGAGGCCGCCAAATCCCTTGCCGGCGCTCGGGCCGGGCCCGATCAAAAGCATTTCCCCGGGGTGTACGGAATCAGCCAGAGGATGCGAGACCTCTATCCTCTTCTGGAAAGGATCTGCGCAACGGACTCCACGGTGCTGATCCAGGGGGAGAGCGGGACCGGAAAGGAACTCATCGCCCAGATGATTCATTCCAACAGCTCCCGCGCCGCAGAGCGTTTTGTCGTGCTGGACTGCGGCGCCATGCCTGGCAGTTTGATCGAGAGCGAACTTTTCGGCCATGCCAAGGGTGCGTTCACCCATGCTGCGGAGACCCGCAAGGGGCTTTTCGAACTGGCCGATCGCGGCACCCTTTTTATCGACGAGATCGGAAGCCTGCCCATGGATCTCCAGCCCCGGTTGCTCCGGGCTCTCCAGGAGGGTCAGATCCGGAGGATCGGCGAAAACCAGATGCGAAGCGTTTCGGTGCGAGTCGTGGCGGCGACCAACGTGGATCTGCAGGAGCGGGTTAAGAAAGGACTCTTTCGCCTGGACCTGTATTATCGGCTTGCGGTTCTCAAGGTGGAGCTGCCGCCGTTGCGGGAGCGAAAGGAGGACATTCCGCTTCTGGCCGAGTATTTCCTGCAGAACTTCTCCAAGAAAATGAAACGGGAACCGATGCGGTTCGAACAAGGCGTGGTGGAGAGCCTGTGCAGCTACGGATGGCCGGGCAATATCCGGGAGCTTAAGAACGTGATCGAGGCCGGCGTGGTTCTGTCTCGGGGGCCGGTCCTCACGGCGCAGGACCTGCGCATGGCAGGCTTTCCCGGGGGGCCGGCCGACGCGGCCCATGGAAGGAGACCGGGCCACGGAATCGAACTTCCGGGTTCGTTGCCTGCCTACCTGGAGAGCCTGGAAAGGAGGATGATTCTGAAGGCCCTTGAGGACAACAACTGGGTTCAGAAGGATGCGGCCGAAAAACTCGGAATCAGTCCCAGGGTCCTCTGCTACAAAATCAAGAAGCTCGAAATCAACATCCCGAGGCTGCAGCGGGAGGGGATTCTGAACGAGGCGCCGGACGAGGACGAGGGGGAAGAAGGGCCTGCGATGCTGTTCAAGGACAAGGTGGGTTCAGACTGAGGCTCCGCGCTGCCGGCGGCCAGGACCGGACGAAAAGCGAGAGGATCCCGGAGCAAGGCTCACCAGCGGATCACCGTGGCCCCCCAAGTGAAGCCTGCGCCGAACGCCACGAGAACGATATAATCCCCTTCGCGGATGGCCTGCTGGTCGAGAAGCTCGCTCAAGGCGATCGGGATGGACCCAGCCGTTGTGTTGCCGTACCGCTGGATGTTGCTGAAGAACTTTTCCTCTGGCACGCCCAGCCTCGCGGCCGAAAACTGGTTGATCCTGAGGTTCGCTTGGTGGGGCACGAAAAGAGCGACCTGATCCAGGGTGAGACCGTTTGCGCTTAGAGCCTCTTCCACCACTTCCGGGATCTTGGTAACGGCCATGCGGAAGACTTCTTTGCCCTTCATCTGGGGCCAGATGCGGCCTTCCTTGAGATTCGCCTCGGTGATGTAGGGCTTGCGGCTGATGTCCCAGATCTCGAGGCGGAGCGCATCCGCGTAACGGCCGTCTGCGTGCAGATGGGTCGAGAGAATCCCCCGTTCGGGATCTTCGGAGGGACCGACGATCACGGCTCCGGCTCCGTCTCCGAACAGCACGGCCACATCCCGGCCCTCGTTCGTGAAATTGAGAGCGCTGGAATGCACTTCGGCCCCCACGACGAGCACCCGGCGGTACATGCCGATTCTTACGAAGGCATCGGCCACCGCGAGGCTGTATAAAAACCCGGAACACTGGTTGCGGATGTCCATGCACCCGATTTCGGTCAGGCCGAGTTTCCGCTGGAGATAGCAGGCCGAGCCCGGGAAATGAAAATCCGGGCTCAGGGTCGCGAAGATGATGAAATCGATCTCCCGGGCGTCCATGTCGGCCCGGGCCAGGGCGTCTCGAGTGGCCTCCAGCGCTAGGTCGGAACAGTAGACTCCCGGCTCTGCATACCGCCTTTCCACGATGCCGGTTCTTTGTTGGATCCACTCGTCGCTCGTGTCAAAGAGTTTCATGAGGTCGAAGTTCGTGACCCGCCTTTCTGGCAGGTACCTGCCGACCGAAAGAATCCTGGCGCGTTGCATGTTCAGCCGTCCTTCGGGCCCCGGAGTTCCGTTTCAGAGCCAGCCGGCCGGGTCCGGCCCGGTTCGCTTCCTTCTATGTCTTCTTCCACAAGAATCGAAGTGCGCACGATCTGCGAAAGGGAAATCTGCTCCAGGACCGAGATGGTTTCGTCTTTTGGGGAAACGATCTGGAAGCACCTGACATGGATGCGCTGTCTGTCCTGTTTGCCGGAGGTCCCGGGCACGGTTCGCGCCGGCAAGGGAATGGGACCCTCCACCCGGGCACCGCTTTGCCGGATACGCTGGTACATCTTTGCCGCTTCTTTGTCCAGGATTCTCGGGTCCTGGGACTCAAGCTGAAGCAGGAGCTTCCCCCGCCATCGCCCTGCCTCGGCCGGCGTGACCTGCCTGCGTCTTTTTTTCTTTTCCTCGGGAGGGCGGGGGGTTGAGGGGAAGATTCTTCTCACCATGAAGACGAAAATCCCCTTCCAGAGCGAGTCAAAAGACCCATCGGCCTTCTCAGCCACCGAAGTGAGGTCATTCTAGGGGTTCGCCCGAGCCATTGCAAGGAGGCGGCCAGCAGGGACGCGGCCAGGATTGCTCCGGCCCGGAATCCGTGCTACATACAAGAGGAACCAAGGGCTCGGGAGCCCCCCTGCCTTGAAAAGGAGGAACAGCCATCGTGAGATCCCCTGCTGAAACGTTTCGGGCCCTTTTTGTCGGTTTGTTGGCCCTTTCGGCGCTGGCCGGTTGCGCGAGGAGCCGTTCTTCCTTCCAGGACATATACCGGGACGAGAACATCCAGGTTCGCCTTGTCGAGCAGAAGGACGCCTCGGGAGACACGATTCCCCGCGGGTTCGACCATCCGTGGGCTGTGGACGCGGAGACTCTCCAGAGGCTGCTGGCCTCGATTCAGTACCAGAGAGGAGTTCTTGTCCAGCGCAGCAAGGTGCGGGATGTATTTCCCGCGGATGTGCGCGAGAGGCTTCTCGAGCCGTTGCGAAAGGCTTTTGAGCAGGCCGGTCCGGACCAGGCGGTGGATTTTTCTTTCCTCCGCCGGGAGACGACCCTGGCCGTTTTCCAGCGGGAATACCTCACCGACGGTGTTCTGTTCCGCAAGGAGGGCGCTTTTCATTGCGCTTTGCGCAATCTCGCCTTCGAGACCTTGGGCGGACCGGAGGCCGGCGAGAATCCGTTTACCGGCGACCCAACGGAGAATCCTCTTCGGACGGATTGGAACTTGGTGCTCAAGGAAGGTCAGAGCTTGGCTCGTTCTTCCTCTTCCGGACTTTTCGCGAAAAAGGAATTTCCCAACTGGATCGTTCTGGACCTCGTCCGGTTCGGTGCCCAAGGGGAGTCTGCCCGACCTGAAACCACGGGCGCGGCGGCGGGTGTTGGAGTTGGAGCGGCAGTTCCCGGAGCGGTTCTCGCCCCGTCCGCGGAGAGAGAGCCTTCGGCTCCTGTTGCGGCGCCGGCCCTCCAGGCGCCCTCTGCGCCTTCGTCCCAGCCGACAGCCCTGCCGCCAGAGGTCGAGGAGCGTCTGAGGTTCCTCGATGAGCTTCACCAGGAAGGCGCGTTATCCGACGAGGCGTACGCTCAAAAAAACGGGAACTCCTGGAGCGGGGTGCCTCGGGGGAACGCCTCACCGGCCCTTAGCAGGGCCTCTGACCGCTTGCCCGCCCCATTCGAGGGGCTGCTGATCGAATCTGTAGGAGCTCCACGAGCGTTCGGCACAACCTGCACAGAGAGGAGAGACAGAGATGAGCTCAACCGAGTACAGAGCCAATGTTCGCGATCTGAAATTTGTTCTCCATGAAATGCTCAACATCGGGGAGACGGTGCTCAAGAGGGAGCGCTACAGGGAGTTCGGGGTCGACGACATCAACATGATTCTTTCCGAGGCGGCCAAATTCGCCGAAAGCGTGCTGGGGCCTGTGAACAAGGAAGGAGATCGGGAGGGATGCCGTTTCGAAAAAGGCCAGGTGAAGGTGCCCAAAGCCTTCCACGAGGCTTACCGCCAATTCCGAGAAAACGGGTGGAACGCGGTCACCGGGCCGGTGGAATACGGCGGGCAGGGACTTCCCGCGGTCGTGGGGATCGCAACGGGCGAAATGTTCACGGGAGCCTGCACATCTCTGTTGATCTACTCGGGCCTTACGAACGGGGCGGCGCGCCTCATCCAATCCTTCGGTACGGAGCAGCAAAAGGCCACGTACATGGGCAAGATGTTTACGGGTCAGTGGGCCGGGACCATGCAACTGACCGAGCCGAATGCCGGCAGCGCCGTTGGGGACACCAAGACCTCGGCCAAGAGAGCGGGCGATCACTATCTGCTGACCGGGACCAAGATTTTCATCTCCGGCGCCGAGCAGGACCTTACGGAAAACATCGTGCACGCGGTGCTGGCCCGGGTGGAAGGGGCTCCGGCGGGCGTCAAGGGGCTCAGTCTGTTCATTGTACCCAAGTACAGGGTCAACGGGGACGGTTCCCTGGGCGCTTTCAACGACGTGTCCTGCGGCGGAATCGAGGAGAAAATCGGTCTCCACGGATCCGCCACGTGTCTGGTCAACCTGGGCGAAAACAATGATTGCCACGGCTATCTCCTCGGCGAGGAGAACCAGGGCATCCAGCTTATGTTCCAGATGATGAACGAGGCGCGGATCGGTACGGGCCTGCAGGGAGTGGCCCTGGCCAGTGCCGCCTACCTCAACAGTCTGAGCTACGCCCGTGAGCGGATCCAGGGCGTGGCCATCGAAAACATGAAGGACCCCAACGCACCGAGAGTGGAGATCATCAAACATCCGGATGTACGCAGGATGCTTCTGACCCAAAAGGCCTACGTGGAGGGGATGCGGGCCCTTCTGGGTTACTGTTCTTTCCACACCGACATGGCCGAGACGGCCGAGGATCCGGAGGAGCACGATCGCCACATGCGCATCGTGGAGCTCCTCACCCCGATCTGCAAGGCCTACTGCACCGACCACGGGTTCCGCTGCTGCGAGCTGGCGATTCAGGTCATGGGGGGCTACGGGGTTACGCGGGACTATCCGGTCGAGCAGTACCTGAGGGATCTCAAGCCTGCTTCGATTTATGAAGGAACGACCGGGATCCAGGCCTTGGATCTGCTGGGACGCAAGGTCGCCATGAAGGGCGGTCTGCTGTTCATGAGCTTCGTGGAAGGGCTGAACCAGTTCATCGAGAAGCACAAGGACCACAAGATCCTCAAAGAGCAAGTGGCCCGGCTTGCCGCGGCCAAGGACAAGCTCGTCGAAGTGACCATGCACCTGGGAGGCGTGGCGATGGCTGGAGACCGAACCTACCCGGGGCTTGTGGCGGTTCCGTATCTGTACTTGTTCGGCGACGTGGTCCTGGCACACCTCCTGCTTTGGCAGGCTGTAGTTGCCCAGGACAAGCTCGATGCCCTGGGTCGGAAGGCCGACGAGGATCCCGAGGCTGCTTTCTACGCGGGGAAGGTTCTGACCGCCCGCTTCTTCGTCCACAACATCCTGCCCCAGGCGTTCAGCCGGGCGGACACGATCATGAGCGGCGACCGGAGCGCTCTCGAGATGGCGGAGGCGTCTTTCTAGGAACCGGTTTTCCCCTAGTCGGCGTCGTCGGGCAGGATTTCCCAGAGAAGCCGGCTCCCGGGCTCTGCCTGTGTCTCGAACAGCAGGGAGCCTTCCTGCTCGACCGCCGGCCAGGGAGCGCCGTTCAACAGGAATCTCCACGCCCCGGGCTTGAGGTCCCTGGGCAGCCGGACCGAGAACCGGAAGGTGCCCGTGGCAACGGCGTTGTAAACCCCTCGGTGTCTATCGGCCAGATAAGCGACTCCGATGAGCGGAGTGCGCAGGGCGAACTCAGGGAAGGGCACCGATGGACAGATGCGGATCCGCTCGCCCAATGGGTCGATGCCGGCCAGGCGGATCGCGTCGAGCAGCGGTCCGCTGTGGCGGTTCATGTTCATGACCGGGAAGTCCGTCATTGGGGTGAAGCTCCAATTGAAGGTCTCTCCCGGCCTTTCGGCGTAAAAGGCGTTGTAGGAGTCCGGGCCGCTCCAGACGCCGTACCACACGTCCGGGTATGCCTCGGCATGACGGCAGAGCGTTGTCGAGAGAAAGAAATTCCACGCCTTTGCCGGGTCGTGCTGTGACCACGCCCAGGCCAGCCAGCTGTCCACGGCAGCCCACGTGCCCCCGTTCGTGTCCGAGCCCTGCACCAAGTAGGGAGCTGGGTTCGGCGGGAACAAACACAGGGCTCCTGCAGGCGACGGGCTGACGAGCAGGTCCTGGACGTTGGCCAGGAGCGTGGTCGCCTGGTCCGGGCTCCAGAGCCCGGCCAGCAGCGCCCATGGCTGCGCGTCCAGGAAAAGCTGGTCCTCCCCAAGCCAGGTGCCGTCGCCCAGATACCCCCTTCGCATCCATTGTCCGGTCCATTCTCCGGAAAGCCTCGTGCGAAAGGCGTGCGCTCTGGCGTCGAGACGCGCCGCGGTATCCGGCAGAGCCTCCCGGAGAACGTCTGCGAGCCTCGGAAAGACAAAGCAGGCCATGGCGGTGTTGAGATTGGATTCGCCGAGGACCATGGTGAGGATCGGGTGGGGAGAAAAAGCGATCAGGACGTCGTTCCAATCGCCGCTGCCGGCCCGGATGAGCCCGTGGGGGCCTGTGCCGACCGAAGTCTCGAGGTGGTTCAGGGCCATTTCGAGATGGTCCCGCACCGGGCCGGTCCTTCCGGCCGCAAGCGGGTAGAAAGGCACCGCCTTCTGCAGGAACTCGAAGTCTCGTGTGGCGCCGAGGTATTCGGCAAGGGCCATGAGGAAGAACAAGTCGAGGTCCGTGGACTCCTCGTGCACCAAAACGCCGGTGGTGAACCCGTACCCTTGGTGGGCATAAGGGATCTCGCCGGTCGCAGCATCCTGGGAGCGCATCGTGTACTCAAGGATCTCCCTGGCCAGGTCTGGCCGGAGGTAGACGAGAGGCATGGAGAAGAGGGCGAAGTCCCGGTGGGCTCCGTTTAGACCTTGAATGTAGGCATAGGCCGACCCCTGGTTGACGATCGACCCGGAAAAGTAATCCTCCCGGAAGGCGCCGGCCGGAAGATAGTACCCGTGCCACAGGGTCTCCCGCCGGAGCCATTCGGGTTCGGGCGTCACGAAATCGATCCGGCTGCCGATCCAGGCATCCATCGTGTCCGCAAAGTTGCGGTCCGGATCCTGGCGGAGGGCTTGTATCCAGGGAAGGACCGACTCCAGGGGACCGCTTCCGAAGGCGTAGGCGGTGCGCGCCTTTTCTCCAGGGCCGAGCCGAAGGACTTTTCCCATGGCGAGGCAGGCTTGTCCGATGTCGCGCTCCCCGGGGGACAACAGACGGCAGTCCGATCCGTGGATCAGGGCGTCGGGTTTGTCGAGTCCGCCGCTGCCGAAAAAGGAACGCTGGTCCGAACAGAAAAAGTCGGGCCGGCCGTTCAAGGAGGCCAGGAAGCAGGGCTCGGGGTAATAGTCCTCGAGGGAAACCGCATCTCGCGGCGGTGCAGCCACGCCAGGTGCGAGAGAGAGGTCGATCGAGAGGATTCCGTTTTCTTCGTCCCAGGAAGAGGAGGCCAGGAAGTTTTGGTTGAAGGTCCAGCGGAGGCTTTCGAAGATCGCTCCGAGGGGCGCAGTCATGACGGGCGCGAAGAGCAGTTCGTAAAGATTGAAGTCCCAATACTCCCAGACCACGACTTCCCTGGAGGATGCGGCTTGGTTGGTGATCTCGGTCTCGGAGACCAGCAGGGGGGCGTCCCCAAAGGGTGCGTAGGTTCTTTCCCGGAGGACGATCCCACGGCGCTCGGCGTGCTTCTCGAAATACCCGAGTCCAAACAGGCGGTCGAATCCATCGAAAGTATCCGGCTCATACAGGGTGTTCCAGACCTCCCCTCCGGCCGCCACGAAACGGAAGCCTCCGGAGAAATTCATGCGTCCCGGCTCGTAGCGGTTCAGGCATTTCCCTCCTCGGCCCCAGTGCCAGAGCTGGACATAGCCGTCGTTGTGGGCCGTGGCTGTCACGGCGTCGTTGCCCAGTTGATGCCAATGGTCCCGGGAAGTCCCCCAGCTCGTGAAGTACGAGGCCCTGGGATCCAGGCGGTGGTCGATGGTGTAGCGGAACACCGGCACACCGAACGCGTCCGTCTCCCAGGTCCCGAAAGAGCCTCCGCCCGAGGGGTTGGGTCTGACAGGCAGGAACGTGTCGGAGAACAGGGCCGCGTAAGCTTGGGCGGGCGAGGTCCCGGCGGGAGAAGCGGGAACGCGGGATCCCGTGCCCTCCCCGCATGCGGAGAGGGCGAGAATCGCGGCGGACAGCACGAGGAGGGACAGGGGCCGAGAGCCTGCGCAGGGCCGTCGCAGGGTGGCCCGGCTGGGCGGATGGGGGCGAACCTGCTGCTTCGGGGTCACTTTTCTGTGATCGTTTCTTCGACTTTCATTCCGAAGTGCCTGCCGGCTTCCTGAATATGCGCCAGGACTTCGGCCCCCTTTTTGAGGCGGGCGATCGAAACGGGCCGCCCGTCCGGCTGGGTCAGGCGGATGGTTTCGGCGTTCTGAAGGATCAGGCCCGCTTCGGACTCTCCGGCCCGGGCGGTCACGAGGACGAGGGGCCTGCGCTCGATTTTGGCCCTTCCCACGTAGGCAATCTGCGCGTGACCGCGAGCGTTCACGACAAGGACCTCGTCTCCGGCTTTGAGGTCCGCAAGGTACAGCGTCCGGCCGCCCGGGGCCTGAACGTACGCATGCACGGCTCCCGCGTTCACCCGAAAGGGCCGCGTGGCGCAATAGGGCGTCTCGACGTTTTCCGCGTGCACGAGAAGCATGCCGGAAGAGGCATTGCCCACGAGCATGCCCTCGCCGAGTTTCATCTGCGTGCACGTGTCGATGCAGACTCTGTCGCCCATGCCCAGGGGGCGGATCTCCTGGATCCTGGCTCGCACGAGGCTGAAACGCTCCTGTCCCTCCCGAAGGAGGCGAGCGGCCTTTCGGATCTCGGCCGGATCCTCGGTGCAAAGCAGGACTCCCTCGGTTCCTTTCTCCATGACCTCCAGGGCCAGTTTGGCCTCCTGCGCCGAGGAGACGGCCGCGATGATGTTCTTGCGCGCCGAAACCAGGTTTTCCAGTGGAATCACTTTCCAGTCCTCGGTGCGCACGACCAGAGGCCGATCCGAAGGAAAGGCCAGGGCCTTTTGTTCGTCCTTCTTGCTGCGAATCGAAACCTCGAACAGATCCTGACCCGGCCGCAGGTCCCCGTCCGGGCCGATGGTCGTCACGATGCCAAGAGCCTTGGCCGAGCCGCTCTTCCCTTTTGGAAGTTTGAGCGCCTCGGCTCCGGCTTCAAGCGCGGCCGTGACGAGGTCCTTGTTCCAGCGCTTCAGTTCCACCCAGAGACGCTTCGCCATGTCAGCCTCTCCCGGCCCTGAGGAAGGCGAGCGCTTCCTGGGCGGTCTTGCCCTCGTGCACGATCATGCAGGCGGCTCGCACGAATTTCTCCGGGTTCTCGTGCTGGAAGGCGTTGCGGCCCATGCTGAGGCCCGCGCCGCCGGCCCGGACGACCTGCTCAATCATGTGGAGCGTTTCCTCCTCGCCCTGTTTGGAGCCGCCGGCAATCACGACCGGGATGGGGGCTCCCTCCACAACCTCCCGAAACGTCTCCACGCTGCCCGTGTAGGGGACCTTCACGATGTCCGCCCCAAGCTCGGCCGCGAGGCGGGCCGCCATTTTGACGGCGTTGGGATCTTTTTCGCTTGGCACTTTCTTGCCCCTGGGATAGACCATGGCCAGCAGAGGCATGCCCCAGACGTAACACTCCTCGGCCACCATGCCGAAATCCCGCAGCATCTCGGGCTCGTCTTCCGCCCCCAAGTTGATGTGGATCGAAACAGCGTCCGCGCCGAGCTGGATGGCCCGCTCCACGCTGCAGACCAGGACCTTGTGGTTGGGATCCGGTCCCAGCGAGGTGCTGCCGGACAGATGGATAATGAGGCCGATGTCCTTTCCGTAGCGCCGGTGCCCCGCCCGGACCATGCCGCTGTGCTCGACGATGGCGTTTGCGCCTCCCTCGGCGACCTTGTTGATGGTTTCGTCGAGGCGGATGAGGCCAGGGATGGGTCCGCTCGTGACTCCGTGGTCCATGGGCACGATCACGGTCCTGCCCGTGTTGCGATTCATGATCCGTTCCATGCGGATGAGCTTTCCGGGATTCATGGCGCGATTCCTTCTTTGTCGATTGCCCTTGAGGGAAGAAACAGGCAGAGGCACGGCCGATCCCCTGCCGAGAACGGAATAATACACCACAATCAGGGCTCTTTTACAAGAGTCCCTGTCGTGAATTCCTCGCAACGCTTGCCTGAGCGGCCGTGGCTCGACCGTGCCACGGTCAGGACAGAGGGATGGTTTCTCCCCTGCCCAGCCTCTCCGGCGCCTTTTCGTATTCCTTCCAGGCTCGTTCCACGATCTTCTGGAGCTCCTTGACCCGGCTCTCGGGCGCTGGATGGGTGGAGAGAAAAGCAGGAGGCCGGGGGCCCCCCTCCTTCGCGAAACGCTGCCAGAGCAGGACGGCTTCGTGCGGATCGTAGCCCGCCTTGGCCATGTAAACGGTACCGATCTCGTCCGCCTCGGCCTCGTGGAGGCGGGAATAGGGCAGGAGCACGCCCACGCTGGCTCCTACGCCCATGGCGGCCAGAATGAGACCCCTGTGCTGATTGTTCTGCAAGGACAGATCCGCCACTGTGAGCCCCAGGTTTACGAGAAGGGCCTGGCTCATCCGCTCTCCGGCGTGACGGGCCACGGCGTGGGCCACTTCGTGCCCGAGGATGGCGGCCAAACCCGCCTCTGTCTGCGCAAGGGGCAGGATGCCGGTATAGACGGCCACCTTGCCTCCCGGCAGGCAGAAGGCATTCTTCTCGTCCGAGACGATGACCTTGAACTCCCAGGGAAGGCGAGGCATGTCCGAGACCCGGGCGATCCTTTCCCCCACTTTTCTCACCAGCCGGTTCCAGTCCGGGTTGTCCGAGATCTTGGACTGCGAAAGGACTTCCCGGTACGCCTGCAGGCCCAGGGCCATCTCCTGGTCGAGGGAGATGAGCATCAAGGCTTTTCTCTGGGTCATGGGCGTCGTCACGCAACCAGCCAGAAGGCAAAGTGCGGCCAGGAAGGATACAAAGGCCCGGAAGGAACCCTTTCTTTTCGTCATGGGGATCGACCCTCGCAAACGAGCAGGATGGCAGTGTCGAAAACGCAGGTCTCGCCCTGGGGCGGCCGCCTTTCGTCCTTCTTCTTATTGAACCTCTGCCCCCATCATCTGTCAAAGGGGGCCCTTCGTCCGCGGCGGAGAAATTTGGGCCGGAACAAGACGATTAGGGAGGGGACCACCGTGACCGCTGCCAGAGAGGAGGTGACCATGCTGGAGGCCACGAACCCTCCAAGCTGCCGGTGGTACACGAGTGGGGAGACCACCAAAATCAGGCAGCCGGAGGCGATGGCCGAAGCGACGAAAAAAATTGCCTTGCCGGACGTGAGCATGGTTTCCATTGTGGCGGCGCGCACGTCGCCGAACCGCCCGTATTCTTCCCGGAAGCGGAAAATAAAGTAGATCGAATAGTCCGCTCCGATGCTGACCGTAAGGGACGTGATGGAGGCCGTAGCCAGGTTGAGCCACGTTCCGGTCGCGCCCATCACGCCTAGGTTCACGAGAGCCGCCAAGGTCGAGGGCAGAAGAACCAGCAACCCCCCGACGAAGGAGCGGAGGACGATCGAGGAAACGAGAAAAATGATCGTGGCGATCACGGCGGCGTTGCGGATTTTTTCCCGCAGGACCACGTCGTTGACGGTCTTGCTCACCGCGAGCGCCCCTCCGGCCACGCCGACCCGGACGCCGGCCGGGAAATGCTCCTCGGCATAACGGGAGGCCCTTTCGAAGATCTCTTGGCAGAATTTCGCCCGGTCGGTCACGGCGAAAGCCCGGATCACCGCCCGCCGATGTTCGCTGTCCACGAGCGCCTCAAAATCGTCCGGGTCTCCGGTGTAGAGCAGGAAGTACTGCGCGACCAGCTCGCGGGATTCAGGGACCCTTCGGAAGCTCTCGTCCCCGTCGTGGAATGCGACGTTCATCTGTTTGATGGTATCCACGATGGAACTCGTCCGGCCCACACCGGGGATGGATTCCAGGAAGCGCTGCATCCCGTCCATGGCCTTGAGGAGGGCGGGCTCGTAAAGTGCGTCGGGCTCCTGTCCCTCGATCAAGATGTTGAGGGTGATTGTCCCCCCGAAAAGCACGTTGAGCGCCTCGTGGTCCTGCAAGCTTCGAGAGCTTCTCGGGAGAGCTTCGCGGAAGGAATTCTCCACTTCGATCCTGGAAGCGCAGAGAACGCTCGCCACGACGACCGTGACCGCTACGCCGAGGACCGCCCGGGGTCTGCTCCGAACGACCCGGGCCAGTCGCTCGAGGGATCGTTCCAGGAGCCCGCCGTGCTTCTCGGCAGCCACTTCCTGGATCTTGGGAGCCGGAAGCAGGGTCCGGCACGCGGGGATGAAGCTCATCTCGATCAGGAGAGCGCTCAAAATGCCCGAGGCGGACAGAAACCCGAAGACCTGAATGCTTCGGATCGGGAAAAGCGTCAGAGTGAGCAGACCGGCCGCCGCGATGGATCCCGCGGTGATCATGACCTTGCCGACCCGCACCGTGCTTTCCACGACCGCGGCCCGGTTGTCGCCGAGCCGGCGGAATTCTTCGTAGTACCGCTTGAGGATCTGGACCGCGTGGCCGGCAGCCACGGCCAGGATGAGAAACGGGCTCAGGGCGTTCCATCCGTCCAGAGGGGCGCCGAGATGGCCGAACAGGCCCATCCCCCAGGCCACGCTGAGCAGGGCCGTCACAAGAGGAAGAAGCATGGCCTGGAAGGTTCGAAAGGCCTCGTAATGGACCAGGCCGATCACGAGCACCGCAAGGGGGAACAACTCGAGCATGTAGACGGTGTACCCGTCCATGGTCGCCACGAAGAAGGGAAGACCCGCCGCGTGGATCCGGACGCGATCGTCCTGGAAGGGCTCCAGGGCCTCGTAGATCCTGCGGCTGAGCACGGTGTTGCGAAGATCCGGGCTGGCTCCCTGTTCGTCGATGTCGGCTGCGATGGCAGCGGCTTTGCCGCCGGGCGCGATGAGGTGCCCGACGAGAAGCTTCTGGGCGAGCAGACGTTCGCGCAGCCGGGCCGCCTCTTCTTCGGTCTCGGGCAGGGTCTCGATCACGGGCCGGACCACGATTTCGTCTGGTCCGCCTGCTTCGATGGTCTTCACCTTAGGCGCAGTGATGCTCAAGACCTTGCGCGGATCGATGCCGGGAAGGGCGCGGACGGCCTCGGTCATGTCCCGAAGTCTCCGCAGGAACCAGGGCTGGAAGATATCGCCTTCGGTGGGAGCGACTCCGATCAGGGTGTACTTGCCGCCTCCGAAAAGGCTCAGGATCTCGTCGTCGAGTTGCACGATGGGGTCGTCGGCCGGCAGCTCGGCTTTGCGCTCGTTTTCGATGTGGACGCCGGGGATGCTCGCGACCAGGAGGGCCGTTACGGCCAGATGGAACGCGATCACCCGCCGCGGGTGCAGAGTGATCCAGTCGACAACCGCTCTCAGGATTCGATCAAACACGTTGCAAGTATTCGGGAACCCTTCCCGAAGCGTGTAGGATGGATAGGTTTTCGGGCCTTTCCGGGATCTTTCGAGAACGGCCAGAGGAGGAGACTTGAATTTCAACAGGGCCACCTCTTCCGCCGGGCGGCCTCGATTGAACTGAAACCTACCACGGTCTCCTCTTACGGTCAACAGCCCGGGGCTCCCTGAGACAAGCAGAATCGGCTCGTTTCGCTGCCCTCCGAGGCCGTTGCGCTTGGCTTGCTGCAAGAGGAAACCGATCCCGGCAGGTCCATCCCATGATTGACAACGGCGGTTGAGGTGCGAGATGTTGGACGGCGTTGAAAAGGCGCCTTCTCTGGAAAGAAGGAAATTTGGCTTAGGCCGTTGGACGCGCACGGGAGGACGAAACATGTTTCGGACGCGAGTGACCGAGATGCTGGGGATCGAGCACCCGATCGTGGGCGGATGCATGATGCATCTGTCCACGCCGGAGTTCGTGGCGGCTGTCTCTGAAGCCGGATGCCTTGGGCTTTTGGCCTCGGCCATGTGGAAGACCCGGGAGGAATTCCGAGACGCGGTCCAAAAGGTCAAGAGCCTCACGAAGAAGCCCTTCGGGGTGAACCTGAACCTGTTCCCGGCCATGCGGCCCATCGACAATGCGGACTACCTGGAGGTGCTTCTGGACGAAGGGGTGCGGATCATCGAAACCTCTGGGCACAAGGCGCCTGAGGATCTTGCCGGGAGGTTCCGGGAGGCGGGGGTGACCTGGATTCACAAATGCGTAGGGGTACGGTACGCGAAGAAGGCCGTCTCCCTGGGGGCGGACATCGTCACCGTGGTGGGATACGAGAACGGCGGGGCCACCGGCGTTTTGGACATTGGCACGTTCGTGCTGATCCCGGCGGTGGTACAGGCCGTGAACGTGCCTGTGATCGGCGGCGGTGGCGTGGTCAATGGCCGGGGCCTGGTTGCGGCTCTGGCCCTTGGCGCCCAGGGTGTGATCATGGGGACGCGACTTCTGTTGAGCGAAGAGTGCCCGATCCATCCGCGACTGAAGCAGGCTCTGGCAAATGCCTCGGAAACGGACACGGTGCTCATCATGCGCAGCCTCGGCAACACGCACCGGGTTTGGAAGAACGAGGCTTCGGAAAAAGTTCTCAAGCTGGAAACGGACCAGGCTTCCCTGCAGGAGATCATCGACGTGGCTGCCGGAACAAAGGCCCGAAGGATGTTCGAGCTCGGCAACCTCGACGAAGGCGTGCTTTCCTGCGGCCAGGGGGTGGGCCTTGTGCGGGAGGTTAAGCCGGTCCGGGAGATCGTACGGGACATCCTGGAAGAAGCCCGAGCCGTGGCGGCCCGTCTGGCGGCGTGAAGGGGCGGGCAGAACGTGCTCGGTCTCCCATTGCCCTTGACAGGTTCCGAGGACTGTGATAGCTGAACCCTCTAATAGAGTGTACTCTATTCAGAGAGCCTGTTCTGGGGACTCCCGAGGCTCGACCCCTCATCGGTCGAGCGCGAGGTCGAGGCCGTGAGCCTTCGAGAAGCCATCCTGGGCCTTTTGTGCGACGGGCCCATGACCGGATACGAAATCAAGCAGTTCTTCCGGAACGTGATCCGGAATTTCTGGAGCGTGAGCGACGGACAGCTCTATCCCACCTTGAAGAAGATGCACGCCGAGGACCTCATCACCCTTCGGGTGGTGCGGCAGGACACGACAGCCAACAAGCACGTCTACAGCATCAGCGAAAAAGGCCGTAGGCTCTTCGAGCGGTGGATACGGGAACCGGTGACGAAGTTCGAGGAGCTCAAGGAGCCTTTTGTCTTGAAGGTGTTTTTCTTCCACAGGCTTTCCCGGGAAGAGATTCTGCGGCACCTGCGCTCCCAGCTCGAGCTCCACGAGAGGATCCTGGAGGAGTTCCGAAACATCCGGGAAACATACGAGAGTCGCATCACCTCCTTTCAGCGGCTCATCGGAGATATGGGCGTCCTTTACGTGGAGGTGCGGATGATCTGGCTCAACCGGATGATCGAGTTGGTCCGCAAAGGCCTGATCGAGAAGGAGGGCGCCTTGTATTCAGAGGAGATGGTCGAGATCGGAAAGAAGTTCCTGGAGGAGATGTTCTCCGAAGCGCCCAGCCGCGAGTTCCGGGCATGGCTGTCCAAGGCCCGGGCCAGCCTTGCGGCGAAGGGCCGCCTGGGGCGTCCTTCCCGGGGGCGTCGGGCCAGGGCTGCGGCCGGAGCGCAGGGCTGAATCCATCGGGCGCCGACGGGGGCAGGAAGAACGGAAGGGGACAGGCGGGCGTTTCTTGAGCCGGCAGAAGCCGGCCGGGGAGAGAGGCATCATGGAGCTGGTTGTCGATTCGCTGAAGTGCACGGGCTGCAGGATCTGCGAGTACGCTTGCAACTATCACCACGACATGGACTGCTCGGCCATCGGCGCGAGCCTGATGTTGCACCGGGCCGAAAAGAAGAACTATTTCGGGATGATGGTCAAGCGGGAGCGAAACCTCTTGCTGGCTAGGCCCGAGGGGCCCGAGGTCGTTGCACCCGGTTCCCAGGTGGAAGGGGCAGGGGCCAGCAGCAAGCCGATCCTGATGCGAGCTCCCTGCGATTTGTGCGAGGGCGAAGAAGAACCGTTCTGCGTGAAGGCCTGCCCGACGGGTTGTTTGTCCATGAAGGAATAGCAAGAAGAGGCAGGAGGCGAGAAGGAGAGCCGCTGATGGAACGCGGATGCGTGTACATGGGGAAAATTCTTGTCGTGGATCTCCAGGAGGGCCGTTGCCAGGAAGAGGATCTTTCCGAGGAGCAAATCGAGGAGCATGTGGGCGGCGTGGCGCTGAATTTGGCCCTGTACGAGCGGTTCCGAGAACGGGATCCT